>Ga0315912_10000059_pt1 | contig 301879 bp, 305 predicted proteins | sample VfabasoilMG_FD_204469 | JGI IMG/M metagenome (GOLD analysis project Ga0315912, IMG submission 204469) | Garden soil microbial communities collected in Santa Monica, California, United States - V. faba soil | ecosystem: Environmental > Terrestrial > Soil > Garden | place: USA: California... | reverse complement strand
CCAGGCCGCGGCCTCGACGGGGTCGGCGGCGACCCAGGTCATGGGCTCGGCCAAGAGCCTCGGCAGCCAGGCCGACGAGCTGCGCAAGGTGGCGGAAGGATTCGTCTCGACCATCCGCGCCGCGTGAGACGGGTAGCGGCGGGCTCCTCGTCCGTTGCCACCGGATGCAAGAGTGCGGGCGCCGATCGAAGGATCGGCGCCTGTTAGGCGTGGGCAGAAAGGCGAAGCCGCTACTTCTTCACGCTCACCTTGAAGGAGACTTCGGCAGCCTTCTTCTCCTTGCCGGAGCGCGTGATGGTCGCGCCGCACTTATAGCCAGAAGAGAAGCCGAGGACGCGGCAGGTCTTGGAGTTCACCTCGAACTCGATCGAGCGCTTGTTGTCGAAGCGATTGATGTCGATCGGGTCATCCTGGCTTATGTCCTTGTCGAGGATCTCGAGCTTCACCTTGTGGACGCCAGGCTCGACTTTCTGGGTGATCTTCCAATCGGGTTTGTTGACGTTCTGCTGCTTGATGGGCTGTGTCGCGTGGACCTGGCCGTCAATGGTGACGCGAGCGTAGAAATCGCCTTTCGAGAATTCATCGGCCTTGTCGATGGCTTTGATGCCGGTAATGGCAATGGTGAGCTCCTGCGGCGCCGCTTGCGCGGCAGACGCGGTCATCGCAAGCCCTCCAAGGAGGATGGCAAGGGCCGCCAAGGGCGCTTTGCGGTTACCGGCTCCCGTCAACGCTGGTCTGGGATGTGATCTGATCATGGTCGCTCCTCACAACAATCGTGCCCCCGTTGCTGCCCATTTGGCGCGGCTTGTTCAAAAATCACCTTCGATCCGGGGGCGGAGCAAACCTAACAGCAAACATCGCCGCCGACGGCGAAGGCCGCCTCGATTCCCTCGCGCTGTGGCTCGAGGGTGACATTTCATTGCGAGCGATCGGGTTGGCGGGATCGGGGTTGGAACGGGGTATGTGACACGACCCAGACGCAGGACTTCAAAAGAGGACACGGCGCCGGTCGTGAGACCGGCGCCGTGTCGGATGCGTTAGGCCCTAGGGCGCTTTCCGTTCCTCGGAACGGAAGTGCGCTCCAGGCTTTTGTATCTTCGCATTTTCTGCGACGAATCGGAGTTCACGCCGCCTTGGCGACAGAGGTCGGCACGGTCGCGATGGTCTTCAGGATCTGCGAGGCGATCTGGTAGGGGTCGCCCTGCGAGTTCGGACGACGATCCTCGAGATAGCCCTTGTAGCCGTTGTTGACGAACGAGTGCGGCACGCGGATCGAGGCGCCGCGGTCGGCGATGCCGTAGCTGAACTTGTTCCACGGCGCGGTCTCGTGCTTGCCGGTGAGGCGCATGTGGTTGTCCGGGCCGTAGACGGCGATGTGATCCTGCAAGTTGGCTTCGAACGCCTTCATCAGCTTCTCGAAGTATTCCTTGCCGCCCACCTCGCGCATGTAGGCGGTCGAGAAGTTCGCGTGCATGCCAGACCCGTTCCAATCGGTGTCGCCGAGCGGCTTGCAGTGGAACTCGATGTCGATGCCGTACTTCTCCGTGAGGCGCAGCAGCAGGTAGCGTGCCATCCACATCTGGTCGGCGGCGGTCTTCGAGCCCTTGCCGAACACCTGGAACTCCCACTGCCCCTTGGCCACCTCGGCGTTGATGCCCTCGTGGTTGATGCCGGCGGCGAGGCAGAGCTCGAGATGCTCCTCGACGATCTGGCGCGCGACATCGCCGACGTTCTTGTAGCCGACTCCCGTGTAATAGGGGCCCTGAGGGGCCGGATAGCCGGAGGCGGGGAAGCCGAGCGGACGGCCATCCTTGTATAGGAAGTACTCCTGCTCGAATCCGAACCAGGCGCCGGTATCGTCGAGGATGGTGGCGCGCTTGTTCGAGGCGTGCGGAGTCTTGCCGTCGGGCATCATGACCTCGCACATGACGAGCGCGCCGTTGGCACGCGAGGGGTCCGGATAGAGGGCGACCGGCTTCAGCACGCAATCAGAGCTGTGGCCCTCGGCCTGCATCGTGGAGCTGCCGTCGAAGCCCCAGAGCGGAAGGTCCTTGAGATCGGGGAACGTGCTGTATTCCTTGATCTGCGTCTTGCCGCGCAAGTTCGGCACCGGCGTATAGCCGTCGAGCCAGATGTACTCGAGCTTGTACTTCGTCATTCGATAGCTCCTCAATTGATGACGCGAAGTCCGAGGAATTCCTGAGCGTGCTCGGCTGGCGACGGCTTGGTTTGCCCCGCAGCAAACGATCGCGAGCGTCAAGCGAACCGACGGACACGACGGAGGTGGGAAGTGTGTGCCTCCGGGGGAAAATGCTAGCGAAATAAGCAATGACAGGCATGCCCATAGTTTAGGCAATTCGCGTTATTTTTTAGGCATTTAATCTTCGGTCAGCAACGAATGTGCTATCTTGGCGTTCGTGCTTCAGGTGCCGGTGCAGAGCATCGCAGCCGGGCGCAGAAGAGAGAGACGACCATGAGCGAAGAAATCCAGCCCAAGTCGGCGCAGATTTTTCAGTTCCCCGTCGGAGGCCGTGCGGCTCTCGCCGCACGCCGCGTCACGCCCGCGCGTCCTGTGGATCTCGTGCCTGCGCGCAGCGCCAATGTCGCTTGCGGCAGCTCTTGGTATCACGAGGACGCAATCCGCGACGCGGAGCTGGCGCCCAAGCGCTAGGGTCGTTCGCGCACGTCCGCTCATTCAGTCGCCGAAGATCGACCAGCCCATGCGCCTGCTCAAAGCCTCGAGCGCGATGCGCCCGAGGTGCGAGTTGCCGTTGGCGTCGAGCCCCGGCGACCAGACCGCGATCGACGCCTTGCCGGGCGCGATCGCGAGAATCCCTCCGCCGACGCCGCTCTTTCCCGGCAAGCCGACGCGATAGGCGAACTCGCCCGAGCCGTCATAGTGGCCGCAGGTGAGCATCACGGCGTTGATGCGGCGCGCGCGCTCGGACGGGATGACGAGGTGGCCGGTCGTGGGATTGGCACCGCCACGGGCCAGGAAGCGCCCGGCCGCCGCGAGCTGGCGGCAGCTCATGGCAATCGCGCAATGGTGGAAGTAGACGCCGAGCGTGAAATCGACCGGGTTCTCGAGCACGCCGAAGGATTTCATGTAGTTGGCGAGCGCGGCGTTGCGGAAGCCCGTGCGCTGCTCGGAGGCCGCGACCGCGTTGTCGATCGCGATCGTGGGATCGTCGGCGAGAAAGCGCATGAAGCGCAAGATCTCGCCCAACGCCTCGCGCGGCTGATGGCCTGAGAGAATGAGGTCGGTGACGGCAATCGCGCCGGCATTGATGAAGGGATTGCGCGGTATGCCGTGCTCGCGCTCGAGCTGGACGATGGAGTTGAAAGGGCTCCCGGACGGCTCGCGCCCGACGCGCCGCCACAGGCGGTCGCCCGCCTTGCCGAGGGCCAGCGTCAGCGTGAACACCTTCGAGATGCTCTGGATCGAGAACGGGGTGTCGCAGTCGCCGGCGGCGGCGACGTTGCCCTCGCCGTCGACGACGGCGAGGCCGAATTGCTTTGGATCGATGCGGGCGAGCTCGGGGATGTAGGTCGCGACCTCGCCGCGATCCGAGCGGGCGCGCATCTCGTCGGCGATCTCGTGGACGGCTTGTTCAAGCTCGGAGGTCAAGGGCCGCTGCTCATCTCTTGGGGATTGGTCTTGGTCGCGAGAAGCGCGGACACGTTACGCACGATCGGCGTCGTGCGTCAGCCGCGCAATGCGTCGCGCGGGCTGCCGGGATGTCTTGGCGTGTCACAGGTTCGGCAGCGATTATTGCTGCTGGCGTCTTTCCCGCGCCCGGCGCAGGGCAAGCCAGGCTCGCTCGAGGCCGTAGCCGAACCCGATCATCAACGCGAGCACGAGCAGGTCACTGAAGATCACGGGCATGGGACATCACCAGCGTCGGCTGTGTTTCGGTTCGCGGCCCCGGGCGTGCGGCCGCGCCCGTCGTCCAGAGGTAATAGCCTTACCACGGCCCGACCAGCGCCCATGCATTGGCGCAGTTCGCTCACGATCCGCGGGTCCCTGTGCCGGGCACGAGCATGGCTTCCCGGGGGGATTGAGGAGAATGCGAGGATTGCGAACTTGATCGCCTACCTGCGCACGCTTTCGGACGATCCGGTGCCGTTGCCGCAGTGAGCCGGGGAGCAGCGTGTCCGGCGGCGAGCCCAATCCGCAGGCCATCCACCACTATCTGAGCCCAATCGGAATTGGGCCAAAACTGAACGTCTCTGCTCCTTCTGCGTTGGGCTAGTATCGCAACTGCTTGCGATGCGGGGTCAAAATGAAGGCGGCACTCATAGTTGGCGGACTGATGCTTTCACTATTGCCGGCCGCGATCAGGGCGGACGAAACGTTCTCCGTGACGCGCAACTCGGCGATCACGTTCGGTCACGGCGAGGGCGACACCTTCGGATTGGACGAGGTCCAGACCGATGCTGTTGCCGTCCTGGTCCGGCCGCAGGGAGAGGCATGCACGCTGAGATTTCTCTTGCTTCGCGGCGAGAAGCTGCGGCTGCGTGCGGCGGGCACGCAAGGCGAGCCGCTCTCGTGCGAGGCGACGCTCATGTCTGCAGAAGGCGAGGAAGCCCGCTTCACGGCGCGTTGCTCGGAGCAGGCGACTGGCGCATCGGAGCCCAAGTGCCCGCGGCCCACCTCGGCAGAGATTCCGAAGAAGTGAGCGGAAGCGGCGCGGCCGACAGCTGGTGAGAAACGCGGGCGCTCGCACAGGGCGAGGCGAGTGCTTCTTGGGGCAAAGCCGACCTTGAGGCCCACGCGTCCTGAAGTCGGCCAAGGGCCAGAAGGCAACATCGCGTGATGGGGGAAAATTCCGGCTCTTGTGCCGGAATTATACTGCGAACGCTCCACCTCTGTCGTTTCTTGTCCGCATTTTCCGGCGCTGCTGCAGCTGAAGTTCATTTTGCGAACCGCATCATCCTCGCGTCGTCACCGCTTTCGACACGTGAGGGAGAGATGCAATGCCAATCTTGAATATCACATCCAAGGCCTTGGTCTGCGCCGCACTACTGACCACGGGTATCGGGTGCCGGTCATGAACACGCTCATGTCGCTTTCCGGCATTGTCGGCGCAGCATGTTGTGTCGGGATGTATGCAGCGGTGAGCTTTGGCAAAGTAAGCGCGAACAAACCCATCTTCTATTTGATCAACGGTCTAGGGGCCAGCCTGGTGCTGGTAGGCGCCGCGCATCAGTTTGATGTCGGCGATCTGGGTACCATCGGCCAAGAGCTGATTTGGGCGGCGATCAGCGTGGCCGGCGGTGTGCGCGCCTTCTTACGTGAGAACGACCCGAGCACGTAAGTGGTGGGAAGAGACTCTGCATCGCCTACGAAGAGGTTGAGGGCCGGATGGTAAGATATCCCCGGCATCAGCGCGCATGATATTCTGGCGCGTTGACCCGATGTGCCATCATAACATATTGATTTTACGAAAGAAAAGCATTGACAGCGCAACGGTCATTGGCTAGTGTTTGGCTATGGTGCAGAGAGTGTGCCGGCGGCGCGGACCGGCCGAGCGAGCTCTGCAATCCCTCAACATCATCACCGACAATCGGAAGCGCATGGCGATCCTCGACGCGGAGACGTGGGCGGAGATCCGCACGGCGTATATCGAAACGACCGAGCCCATCTCGCAGATCGCGGCCCGCTTCGGCATCTATCGGAGCACGATCCAAGCGCGCGCCGGTAAGGAAGGTTGGGAGCGGCCGCCGCCGGGACTGCGGATCGTTCGTCCGCCAGCGGGGCAGCAACCGGCGCCGAACCTCTGCACCCTTGCGCCACGCAAGAAGCGGCGCAAGCCGGACACGGCGGAATCTCGCGTGCGGCGCATGCTCGGCATCATCGATCTGCAACTCGACCAAATGGAGAGCCGCATGAGCTCGGGCCAGCCTTTGACGACGCAGGACGAGGAACGCCAGGCGCGCGCCTTCGGGCGAATTGCCGGCAACCTCGAGAAGGTGACGGAGGCCGCCGCTGACATCTTCCGCGACGACGAACACGAGCGCTCTGGCAATGGACACGCCGAAGGAGGAGGGCTCGAAGCACAACGCGCCGAGGCTCAGCGGCTCCGCAGCGAGATTGCGGAGCGCCTTGAGCGTCTCAATCGGCAATGGCTGGCACAGGGTGGCGCTGGCTGAGCTTTCCGACCGCGACGTCGCGCGGCTCTATTACGACTGGCTCGCCTGGGCGCGCGACGATCAGATCGCGCCCATGGCGACGGAGACGGGCCGGGCGTGGCGCCACTGGCTCGTGCTCGGCGGGCGCGGGGCAGGCAAGACGCGCACGGGCGCCGAGTGGGTGCGCGCCAAGGCGCTGGGCCACGAGGCGGCGGGCGGGGGAGAAATTGCCGCGCGCATCGCGCTCGTCGGCGAGACGCTCGCCGAAGTGCGCCGCGTGATGATCGAGGGCGTGTCGGGGCTGCTCGCCATTCACGCGGCCGAGGAACGGCCGCGCTTCGAGGCCTCGAAGATGCAGCTCGTGTGGCCGAACGGGGCCATCGCGCAGGCCTTCTCGGCGGAGGATCCGGACAGCCTGCGCGGTCCGCAGTTCGCCGCCGCGTGGTGCGACGAGATCGCGAAGTGGCGCCTCGTCGAGGAGACATGGGACATGCTGCAGTTCGGATTGCGTCTGGGGCGCTCGCCGCAAGTCGCGGTGACGACCACGCCCAGGCCGATCCCGCTCATCAAGAAGCTGATGGAGGACGCGGCGACGGTGGTGTCGCGCGCGGCGACGGCGGCGAACGCGGCAAACCTCGCGCCGACGTTCATTTCGGAGATGGAGCGGCGCTACGGGGGAAGCGCGCTCGGGCGCCAGGAGCTCATGGGCGAGATCGTCGACGAGATGGCGGCCAGTCTGTGGCGGCGAGCATGGATTGATGAGCACCGCGTCGCCGCGTGTCCCGAATTGCAGAGCGTGGTGGTTGCGGTGGATCCGCCGGTGACGGCGACGGCGAATTCGGTTGCCTGCGGTATCGTGGTGGCGGGGCTCGGGGCGGATGGGCGCGCGTACGTGGCGGCGGATCGCTCGCTCCAGGGGCGCGAGCCCCATGTCTGGGCGCGGGCGGCGATCTCGGCCTATCAGGAGTTCATGGCCGACCGCGTGGTCGCCGAGGTGAACCAGGGCGGCGATCTCGTCGTCGGCGTGCTGCGGCAGATCGATCAATCGGTCGCGGTGCGCAAGGTGCGCGCGACGCGGGGAAAATGGCTCAGGGCCGAGCCGGTGGCGGCACTCTACGCCGAGGGGCGTGTGTCGCATGTCGGCGTGATGCCAGTGCTCGAGGATCAGATGTGTGCCTTCGGCGCGGACGGTCTTGCGCGCGGCAGGAGCCCCGACCGGGTCGACGCGCTGGTGTGGGCGCTGACCGATCTCATGATCGAGCGCGCGGGAAGCCCGCGTATTCGGACAGTGTGATGTCACTACTGAAGGCTTACTGAAAACCGGCATTCCATTTCGTCATGCCCGCGTCATGTCGAAGACATGCTTCCAGCATGATGGCGGGCATCCACCCAAGCATCAATTTGGAAATTCGCTTCAGGCTTGGACAGATCCCCGCCTCCGCGGGGATGACGTTGAATTGGTGGCAGCCGCACCTCACTCGAAGACAGGAATTGCTGATGCTGCGCATCGTCGATCGGCTGGCACGTCTCGTCGCGCGCCCGCGACCAGAGCCTGCGCACTCGAAAGCGAGCGCTGCGGGTCCGCTGATCGCGGTCGAGACGCTGGGGCGGCCTGTGTGGACGCCGCGCGACTACCAGGCCTTCGCGCGCGAAGGCTACATGGGCAACGCGATCGTCTATCGCTCGGTGCGCATGATCGTGGAGGCGGCGGCGTCGATCCCGCTCCTTCTTTATGAGGGTGACGACGAGATCGGCGAGCATCCGCTCCTCGATCTCATCGGCCGCCCGAGCCCGGCGCATGCGGGAGCGGATTTCCTCGAGGCCTGGTACGGGTTCCTGCTGGTAGCCGGCAATGCCTATGTCGAGGCGGTGGCGGCTGGCGGGCGGCTGCGCGAGCTGCATGTTCTGCGTCCCGACCGCATGAAGGTCGTGCCGGGCGCGGACGGGTGGCCCGAAGCTTACGAGTACACGGCGGGCGGGGCCACGGTGCGCTTCGAAGAGGAGCCGGCGCCCGGCGTGCGCCCGATCCTGCATGTGCGCCTCTTCCACCCGGCGAACGACCACTACGGCATGAGCCCGATCGAGGCGGCGGCGTCGGCGATCGATCTCCACAACACGGCGGCGCGCTGGAACAAGGCACTGCTCGACAACTCGGCGCGCCCGTCCGGGGCGCTCGTCTACTCTGCGGGAGAAGGGCGCATGACGGGGGAGCAATTCCAACGCCTGAAGCTCGAGCTCGAGCAGGGCTTCCAGGGCGCGAAGCAGGCGGGGCGTCCGCTGCTGCTCGAAGGCGGGCTCGACTGGAAGCCGCTCGGCCTCTCGCCCAAGGACATGGATTTCGTCGAAGCCAAGAACGCGGCGGCGCGCGAGATCGCGTTGGCGCTCGGCGTGCCGCCGATGCTGCTCGGCATCCCGGGCGACAACACGTACTCGAATTACCAGGAGGCGACGCGGAACTTCTGGCGCCAGTCCGTGCTGCCGCTCGTCAACCGGACGGCGCAGGCGCTCTCGGCGTGGCTCGGGCCGGCGTTTGGCGCCTTGCCGGAGGCGAGAAAGCAAAACCTCGCGCTCAAGCCCGATCTGGATCAGGTCGAGGCGCTCTCTGCCGAGCGCGAGGCGCTTTGGGCGCGGGTCGAGCGCGCAAGCTTCCTCACGGTCGACGAGAAGCGCGCGGCGGTGGGGTATGGGGTGCTCGAGGACGCAAGTCAGATTGGTCTAGTGAGCGAGGCGAATGCGACATGAATTCCATCGCCGAGATACGTGATTCAATGCGGTGGCCCGCGCACGAGGTCAAGTTCACGCCGCTCGACTGCAAAGCAGTCGAGGCGGACGGGACCTTCGAAGGCTACGCGTCGATCTTCCACCGCGAGGACATGGGGCACGACATCGTGCTCCCCGGCGCGTTCCGCGAGAGCCTTGCGGAGCGCGGGGCGGCCGGCATCAAGCTCCTCTTCCAGCACGATGCCAATCAGCCGATCGGCGTGTGGACAGCGCTCGAGGAGAACAGCCGAGGGCTGTATGCGCGCGGGCGGTTGATGCGGGAGGTCGCAAGAGCGCGCGAGGTGCATTCTCTGATGCGCGCCGGCGCGCTCGACGGGCTCTCGATCGGCTTTCGCACGGTGAAAGGGCGGCGCGACCGCGCGAGCGGCGTGCGCCGGCTCGAGAAGGTCGATCTCTGGGAGATCTCGATCGTCACGTTTCCGCTGCTGCCGGAGGCGCGCGTCGGCGTGGTGAAGGCGCGTTCGACTCTCGAGGAGCGAGCCTGGCTCGCATCGCAAATGAGAGAGGCAGCGCGGTCGCTGCGGATGGGTATCTGAGAAAGACCTGGGAATATCGTTCTTAGCTGAAGGATTGACAGATGATGGAACACCAATCGCTGGAGACGAAGGTGCACGGCGGCGACGTCGGCACGGCGTTCGAAGAGTTCATGCGCGCCTTCGAGGCCTTCAGGGAGACCAACGACGAGCGGCTTGGCTCGCTCGAGCGGCGCTCGGCTGAAGACCCGCTGATCGCGGATAAGCTCGCGCGTATCGATCGCACGCTCGACGAAGCCAAGCGTGTTGCGGACGATCTCGCGATCAAGGCGGCCAGGCCGCGGCTTGGCGGCGACGGCGCAAGTGCTCCGGCAGTGCGCGAGCACAAAGCAGCGTTCGAAGCCTACGTGCGGGGCGGCGAGGACGGCCGTCTGCGCGCGCTCGAGCAGAAGGCGCTCTCGGTCGGCATCGGCACCGACGGCGGCTATCTCGTCCCCGACGAGATCGAGCGCGCGGTGAACCGCGCGGTGCGAGATGTGTCGCCGATCCGCGCCGTCGCCGCCGTGCGCCAGGTGTCGGGCTCGGTGTATCGCAAGCCGTTCGCGGTGAGCGGGGCCGAGACCGGCTGGGTGGCCGAGACCGCGGCGCGCCCCGAGACCGACAGCCCGGTGCTGGCGGCGCTCTCGGAGATGAGCTTCCCGACCATGGAGCTCTATGCGATGCCGGCAGCAACATCCTCGCTGCTAGAGGATTCGGCGGTCAACATCGACGAGTGGATCGCGGAAGAGGTGCGCGACGCCTTCGCCCAGCAGGAGGGCACCGCGTTCGTCACCGGCAACGGCACGGCCAAGCCGAAGGGTTTCCTCAACTACACGAAGGTCGACAACGCCTCGTGGAGCTGGGGCAACATCGGCTTCATCAAGACGGGGGTCAACGGCGCCTTCCCGACAGCCTCGGCGACCGTCAACCCGTGCGACAAGCTGATCGACCTCGCCTACACGGTGAAATCGCAATACCGCGGTAACGGCACGTTCGTGTTCAACCGCGCGACGCAGGCCGCGGTCCGCAAGATGAAGGACGCGGAAGGCAACTATGTCTGGCAGCCGGCGGCAGCAGCGGGCGAGCCGTCGCTGCTCCTCGGCTATCCGGTGGTCGAATCCGAGGACATGCCGGGAATTGCGACCGACAGCCACTCGGTGGCGTTCGGCGATTTCCGGCGCGGCTATCTCATCGTCGACCGCGTCGGCATCAGAGTGCTGCGCGATCCCTACAGCTCGAAGCCCTACGTGCTCTTCTACACGACGAAGCGCGTCGGCGGCGGCGTGCAGGATTTCGAGGCGATCAAGCTTCTGAAGTTCGCGGCTTAGCTAGGCGGCAGCAGGCAGCGGGCAACAGGCAGCAGAAAGGTGGGAACTGCTGCCCGCTGCCTCTTTCCTGCTGCCCTCTTCTAAACCGTGCGGGTTCCCCTCCCTCCCGCGCGGCCAAGGACGGGGCCGCAGGCGTTCCCCCCGGCGGCCCCGTCCGCACTTCTCAAGCGAGCAGAGGTAACGGATGGCCCTCGTCCTCACGAGCGGGCCCCTCTCGGAGCCGGTGACGGTTGCCGAGGCGAAGGCTCATCTGCGTCTCGACGGCAGCGCCGAGGATCTCCTGATCGCGAGCCTCATTCTCACGTCGCGGCTTCACATCGAGGCAGCGCTGGGGCTGGCGCTCATCACGCAAGGCTGGCGCCTCATTCTCGACCGCTGGCCCGGGTGGCCGGAGGTGCCCATTCCGTTGCGGCCGATCCAGAGTATCGCGTCCGTCAGCGTGCTCGCGGCCGACGGCACGCCGGAGACGATGCCGGCGTCGGGCTACATTCTCGATCAGCACGGGCTTCCGCCGCGCCTCATTCGCACGGGGACAAGCTGGCCGGGGCCGGGCCGTCTCGCGGCGGGCATCGAGATCGGGTTCACGGCCGGCTACGGCGCGGCCGCGAGCGACGTGCCGGCACCGATCCGCCAGGCGCTGCTCATGCTCGTCGCGCATTGGTACGAGCATCGCGACCCGATCGAGATCGGCTCGCCGGTGATCGCCATTCCATCGGCCGTCTCCGAGCTGCTCGCGCCTTACCGGGAGGCGCGCCTATGAGCGAGATCTCGATCGGCGCGCTCTCGCAGCGTTTCGCGCTGCAGGCTCCGGTGCGCACCGATGACGGCGGTGGCGGCGCGAGCGTCGCCTGGAGCCTCGTCGCGGAAGTGTGGGGCGCGCTGCGTCCTGTGACGGGCGGCGAGGTCGTCGAAGCCGACGGCGTTCGCGGCCGGCTCACGCATGAGATCTGGATACGCTATCGCGGGGGGATCGAGCCCGACATGCGGTTCGTGCTCGGCCCGCGTATTTTCGATATTCGCGGTGCAATTGCGCATGGCTGGCGGCATCGTTTCATCAAGTGCCTGGTGGAGGAGCGGGTTCCATGAAGATCGGCGTCACCATCGTCGGCATTGGACGCGCCATCGGCTCGGTGCGCGTGACGCGGCTTCAGGAGCGCATAGCGCGGGAAGCTCAATTGCGCGCGCACCTGGGAGACGACGCGCGCGATAGATTGCGGGAAGATCGTCTTTCCCGCGCCACTTCGGCGCACGAGGACAGTGTTGCACCGCTATCGGTGAGGTAGCCCCATGGCAAGCCCGGCGTGGGAGCTGCAGAAGGCGATACACGGCGCGTTGACCAGCGATGCCGCTGTCACCGCGTCGCTTGGCGGCGCGCGCGTCTACGATGACGTGCCGCGCGGCGCGGCGTTCCCCTACGTGACGTTCGGCGCCAGCACGGCGCGCGACTGGAGCACGGGGACGGAAGCGGGCAGCGAGCACAGCGTGGTGCTCAATGTCTGGTCGCGACATGCGGGCGAGCGCGAGGTGCACCTCATCATGGCGGCGGTGCGCGACGCCTTGCACGAGGTTGCGCTCGAGATCACGGGGCATCGGCTGATCAGTCTGCGGCACGAGGTGTCGGAAGCGGTGCGCGATCCCGATGGGGAGACCTATCGCGGGATCATCCGCTTCCGAGCTGTGCTGGAGCCGGTGTGATCGCGCCATCCCTCATCCTTCGACAAGCTCAGGATCAGGGTGCGGTGGGTGCCTCATGGTGAGCTTGTCGAACCATGAGGCGGATGGCGCGTTCGCTTTGTCAATTTGAGAGAACGGATACATGGCAGCACAAAAAGGCAAGGACCTGCTTCTCAAGGTCGACAGCGACGGCGCGGGCACTTTCGCCACGGTGGCGGGCCTCCGGACGCGGGCGATCGCGTTCAACGCCGAGGCGGTCGACGTCACGCACCAGGAGAGCGCCGGGCAATGGCGCGAGCTGCTCGCTGGCGCGGGCGTCAAACAGGCGCGCGTGACGGGCGCCGGCATCTTCAAGGACGCGGCATCGGACGCGCTCGTGCGCAGCTACGTCTTCGGCGGGATCATTCGCGACTGGCAGGTGATAATTCCGGACTTCGGCACCGTCGAAGGGCCGTTCCAGATCTCGAGCTTCGAGCTCACGGGGCGCCATGACGGGGAGGTCGCGTTCGAGATAGCGCTCGAGAGCGGCGGCGAGCTGACGTTCGCGGCGGCCTAGTTGCCAGCGCAGTCGGTCGGCTCGAGGTACGGGCTCTCCACCCAGCCCAAGACCTCCTCGATGCGAACGAACGTCCAATCCTTGTCGCTCTCAATCACTTCGACGGTATCGCCTCTCTGAAACCCCAGCGTGCGCTCCGGCTCGCCATCTGGCGTCTGCCGCAGGGGTACGTCTTCCGTGATCCTGGCACAGGTCGGGCCAGCCGCCCGGCCTTGTGTCGGAGTGAGCAAAAGCATCGAGATCAGCAGAACGAACGCGAAGCAGGCGCGCGGGTCCGTCATTTGGGCCATCACATTTTTTGAGATTGGAGAATAGAGGAGCGTCGAGCGGGCGCATCTCTATCAGGATCGAGCATGGCCAACAAGCACCGCGGCGAGATCGATGCCGTACTCGACGGCAAGACGTTCCGCCTCTGCCTCACGCTCGGCGCGCTCGCCGAGCTCGAGGCGGCGTTCGGCGACGAGGACATGCTGGCGCTTGCGACGCGCTTCGAGAGCGGGCGCATCTCGGCACGGGATTGTCAGAGGATCATCGGCGCGGGGTTGCGCGGGGCGGGCTACGAGATCACCGACGAGGAGGTGGGTGCGATGCAGACCGAACGGGGCGCGGCGGGTTTTGTCGCGATCGTCGCATCGCTGCTCGCGGCCACGTTCTCGGGTGGTGGGTCCGAGCGCAGCACCGGCGCGGAGGCCGGTGCCGCGGGCCCTTTCCCTGGCGCGATGTGATGGCGATGGGGCTCGGCGTGCTCGGGCTCGCGCCTCGCGCCTTCTGGTCCATGACGCCGGCCGAGCTCGATGCCGCGATCCGGGGGCGGTTCGGAAATGTTGCGTTCGAGGCGCCGCTTTCGCGGGCTGACCTCGGCGCGCTCATGCACCGCTTTCCGGACGCGGGATAGCGCGGGCTGATCGGCTGGCAGATGGATACTGAAGTGGTGCCAGCTGAGCCTTGCGTGGGTCCCGGCCTGCGCCGGGATGACGATGGTGGAGCGGTGGCCGATTGCCCCATCCACTCCGTCATCCCGCTGAAGAGCGGGATCTACGCAAGTCGCAACTTGCGCGACGTTGGGTTGAGGCGACGAGAGATGGGCAAGGACTAGGACATGGCGACACCGGGCGATCCGATCGAGACGTGGACGGTTGCGATCAACGCCGACACGAGCGCGCTGGCCGCCGAGCTGCGGACGGCGGCGAGCCTCGGGCGGCAGTTCACGCATGCGCTCGGGAGCGCCTTCGAAGGCGTGGCGATCAAGGGCAAGGGTCTCGGCGACGTCTTGCGCACCCTGGCGCTCCGGCTGTCGGAGATCGTGCTCAAGGCGGCGCTGAGGCCCCTCGAGCAGGGCTTCGGGAATTTTCTCACCGGTCTGTTCTCGGGCGGGGCGGGCTTCGCGAAGGGCGGCGTCATCAGGCAAGGGATGCCGGTGCCGTTCGCGCAAGGCGGCGTCATCCAGAGCCCGATCGCGTTTCCGCTCGCTGGCGGGCGGCTCGGGGTCGCGGGTGAGCGTGGCGCGGAAGCGATCCTGCCGCTCTCGCGTGGACCGGACGGCCGTCTCGGCGTCGCTGCACGCGGCGGGGCGGGTATCTCCGTCACCTTCAACGTGACGACGCCGGATGCCGAGAGCTTCCGGCGCTCGGAGACGCAGGTCGCTGCAATGCTGGCGCGCGCCGTGGCGTTGGGGCAGCGAAATCTTTGAGGCAGCAGGCAACAGGCAGCGGGCAGCAGCTTTCCTCCTGCTGCCTGTTGCCCCCTGCCTGCTGCCCAGTTCTTGAGTTCGTCCCATGAGCTTCCACGACGTCCGTTTCCCGACCGAGATCTCGCGCGGCGCGCAAGGGGGGCCCGAGCGGCGCACGGATGTCGTCGTGCTCGGCTCGGGCTACGAGGAGCGGAATGCCCGCTGGGCCAACTCGCGGCGGAGCTACAACGCGGGCTATGGCGTCACGTCGCTCGACGCGCTGCACGCGGTGATCGCGTTCTTCGAGGAGCGGCGCGGGCGACTCCACGGCTTCCGCTGGCGCGATCATGCGGATTGGAAATCATGTGCGCCGCAAGCGGTGCCGACTGTGCTCGATCAGGTAATCGGCACGGGCGACGACGCAACGGCCGTATTCGCGCTGAAGAAGACCTACGGCGTAGCGCATGCGCCGTGGGTGCGTGAGATCAAGAAGCCGGTAGCGGGCACGGTGCTCGTTGCCGTGGCCGGGGCTGCGAAAGCGCTGGGCGTGGATTTCACGGTGGATGGTGCGACTGGTGTCATCACCTTCTTGCCGGGCCACATTCCGACGGCGGGGCAGGCGATCACGGCGGGGTTCGAGTTCGATGTGCCAGCGCGCTTCGACACCGACAAGCTCGAGGTGAGCCTGTCGGGGTTTCAGCACGGCGCGATCCCCAACATCCCGATCGTCGAGATCCGCATATGAAAGAGCTTCCCCCGGATCTTGCAGCACACCTCGCGACGGGCGTCACGACGCTCTGCTGGTGCTGGCGGCTCACGCGGCGCGACGAGACCCGGCAGGGCTTTACCGATCACGATCGCGATCTCGTGTTCGACGGGACGACGTTCGAGGCGGCGGCCGGGTTCACGGCGAGCGAGATCAAGGACGCGGTGGGCCTCTCCGTCGACAACCTTGAGGTTACGAGCGCGCTCAAGTCGGAGCGGTTGGAGGAGGCCGATCTCGCGGCCGGGCTCTATGACGATGCAAGGGTCGAGATCTTCCGCGTCAACTGGGAGGCCCCCGCGCAGCGCGTGCTGATGCGCGCGGGCAGCCTCGGCGAGGTGAAGCGGGCGGGCGGCGCCTTCACCGCGGAGGTGCGCGGACTCGCGCACTATCTGCAACAGCCCAAGGGGCGGCTCTTTCAATATGCGTGCGACGCCGATCTCGGCGATGCGCGCTGTGGGATCGATCTCGATGTGCCGGGCTTTCGCGGCACAGGCGCGGTGCTGACGGTTGCGAGCGCGCGCCGCTTCACGGCCGCCGGGCTCGAAGCCTTCGCGTCGGGCTGGTTCACGCACGGGCTCCTGACCTTCACGTCGGGCGCGGCCTTGGGGCAGGCGATCGAGGTCAAGCTGCATAGCAAGGCGGGTGCGGTGGTGACGCTCGAGCTGTGGCAGCCGGCGCGGCTGCCGCTTGCGGCGGCGCAGACGTTCACGGTCTCCGCCGGCTGCGACAAGCAGCTCGGGACATGCCGAGCGAAGTTCGCCAATGCGGCGAGCTTCCGCGGCTTCCCGCATATGCCGGGCAACGACTTCCTAGCGATCGTCAGCCGGCCGGGGTCAGCCTCCAACTGAGATAAACACGATGGCGGCCAACGTATCTCTGCGCGTGCACACAGCTGAAGAGGTCGTGCGGTGCGCGCGGGAGTGGATCGGCACGCCCTATCATCACCAGGCGAGCGTGAAGGGTATCGGAGCCGATTGTCTGGGTCTCATTCGCGGCGTCTGGCGCGATCTCTACGGCTCGGAGGCGCAAGCGCCGCCGGCCTACTCGCGTGATTGGGGTGAGGCATCGGGGCGCGAGACGCTGCTCCTCGCCGCGCGGCGGCACCTGCGCGAGATCGCAATCGAGAGCGCCGCGGCCGGCGACGTGGTCGTCTTCCGCCTGCGACCCGGCGCGATGGCGAAGCACGCAGGGATCATGGCGAGCGAAACGATGATGATCCATGCCGTGGAGAATTGCGCCGCGGCCGAGGTCGCGCTCGGTCGCTGGTGGCGACGGCGCATCGCCGGCGCCTTCCGGTTTCCTTCGATATCTGCACGCGGTTCCCACTAGAGCGCGTTCCGTTCCTACGGAATCGGAAGCGCGCTCTAGGTTCTTGTTTTATCGCATTTTCTGCGACGAACCGGAGCCCACTTCGTCGGAAAATGCTCTAGTCCCACCAGAAGAACCACGTGTCGTTCACCTGCAGCTCGGCGGCAGCCTGCTCGAGCCCGTTCCGATCATACCCCCAATTGTCGGGTGCAAAGCAGTAGTGCTCCTTCAACAGAGCAACGGCCTCTGCATGGCCGGCCGGCTTGCGCGCTACCGTGAATTCGAGCTTGTCCGATCCGATTGCGATCAGCCTTGCGCCATACCTCTCTCCCCAATAGCGGGAGACGGCGACAATCTCCAACGGCGACGGGACATCGTTCCAGCTGCCCCAGTCGAGATAGACCGGTATCGTGTGGCTCACGGTGGTTGGAATGCGCATGATCGCGACCTGCGGCAGGTCCTCCATCGCCCGCGTTTCCCGGTTGTACTGCTGCAGCAGCCAGATACGGGACTCTACGGCCACCGGCGCTACCGGCTGCAGAGAGTCGAACAGGGCAGGATCACATTCGGAATCGAGCTCGAGGTTCTCGTAGAGGCGGGCAAGCCTTCGCGCGAGAAACTCCCTTCCCGACGATGCGTCGCACTTGCCTCTCAACAATCGCAAAGCTCGCTTGGTGCGTTGCTCCGGCGTGATCCTCCTCCGGTTCCAAATCTCCGACACGATGATGACGGGCGTGAAGCCTTCTCGAGCGCCAAGTTCCTCCTCGGCGCGCAAAGCCTCGGGCACCTGCGCCGGCGATACAATGCTGTGCGGATATCCGAAGTCGGACGCCTTCAGCCAGCGCGTCGCGGTCTCGGCGGCTGAGGGCGCCGCGTAGGCACCCGCGCTCCCGAACAGTCGTTTGACGATGTCGGCCAAACTCATGGGCGGGTGCCTCGGAGGATTGAAAAGCTAGCCGCAAAAGACACCATGAAATGGGCCACCAAAAGTCAGGCGTTACTGGTGGTCTCAAGTCGGTCGTTGGGACGTCGCTGTCGTTCGACCCAGCCTACGCTTCACCACTTCCCACTTACCACCTCGCACCCACAGCTCACAATCTCATCCGCCCATGGCCACGCTAGCTCTCTCCATAGCCGGTGCCGCCGCCGGCAGCGCGCTGCTGCCGTCGGGGGTGAGCTTCCTCGGCGCGACGATCTCGGGCGCGGCGCTGGGCTCGCGGATCGGCGCGCTTGCCGGCTCCCTCATCGACCAGGCGCTGCTCGCGCCATCGGGGCAGAGCGCGCCGCGCGAGGGGCCGCGGCTTTCCGATCTTAAGATCACGGCCTCGACCGAGGGCGCGCCGATCCCCCGCCTCTACGGACGCGCGCGGCTCGGAGGACAGGTGATCTGGGCCGACGAGATCGCCGAGCGCGTCGTCACGTCGTCCTCCGAGAGCGGCGGCGGAAAGGGGTTGTCGAGCGCGAGGGGCCAGGGCGCATCGCGGATCGAGTACCGCTATTTCGCGAGCTTCGCGGTGGCGCTGGCGGAAGGTCCCATCAGCGGCATCGGGCGGGTGTGGGCGGATGCGCGCGAGCTCGACCTTTCGCGCGTGACGCACCGCGTCCATCTCGGGAGCGAGACGCAGGAGGCCGACAGCCTCATCGCGGCGCGGGAAGGCGCCGATCTCGCGCCCGCCTATCGCGGCACGGCGTATATCGTATTCGAGGACATGGCACTCGCCGATTTCGGCAACCGGTTGCCGCAGCTCTCGTTCGAGGTCTATCGCTCGGTCGAGCCGTTCGGAGACGAGATCCGCGGCGTCGTGCTGATCCCTGGCTCCGGCGAGTTCGTCTATGCGACGACAGCCGTCACCAAGGCGTTCGGTGGCGGACGCTCAGAGCCGGAGAACGTGCACACGCGCCAGGGTGCGGTGGACTGGTCGGTGTCGATCGATCAGCTGGAAGCCACGTTGCCGAATGCCAAGTCGGTGTCGCTCACCGTGAGCTGGTTCGGTAACGACCTCAGGGCCGGCGAATGCCGGCTCAAGCCGGGCGTCGATACCGGCGCGAAGACGACGAGCCCGTTTACGTGGAGCGTCGCTGGCCTCGCGCGCGACGAAGCGCACCTCGTGAGCTTGAAGGACGGACGGCCGGCGTATGGCGGCACGCCGTCGGACCAGACGGTGATCGCGGCCATCCAGGACTTGAAGGCGCGCGGCCTGGAGGTGACGCTGACGCCGTTCATCCTCATGGATGTACCGGCCGACAACGCGCTGCCGGATCCCTATAGCGACGCGTCATCGCAGGCCGCCTATCCTTGGCGCGGGCGGATCACAGTCGATCCCGCGCCGGGGCAGCCGGGCTCGCCGGACAAGACGGGGGCTGCGGCGACGCAGGTTGCGGCGTTCGTCGGCTCGGCGAGTGCTGATGATTTCGCCGTCACGGGTGGTGCCGTTGTCTACTCGGGAGCGGAGGAATGGTCGCTCCGGCGCATGGTGTTGCACTACGCGCATCTCGCGCTCGCGGCGGGGGGCGTGTCGGCCTTCGTGATCGGGACGGAGCTGCGCGGACTGACGCAGGTGCGGAGCGCCGCGTCGAGCTACCCCTTCGTCGCGGCGCTCGCAGCGCTTGCTGCAGATGTGAAGAGCGTGCTGGGTGATGAAACCAAGGTCACGTATGCGGCCGACTGGTCCGAGTATTTCGGGTACCAGCCTGCGGACGGCTCGGGCGACGTCTTCTTCCATCTCGATCCCTTGTGGTCGTCGGCGTCGATCGATGCGATCGGTATCGACGTCTACTGGCCGCTCGCCGACTGGCGCGACGAGCCGGGTCATGCCGATAGCGTAGCCGGGGCGTCGTCTCCTCATGGCCTCGCGTACCTCAGATCCAACGTGCGCGGCGGCGAAGGCTTCGACTGGTACTATGCGAGCGCCGCGGACCGCGTAGCGCAGGTGCGCTCGCCGATCACGGACGGGGCCGGAAAGCCCTGGGTGTTTCGCTATAAGGACATCAAGTCGTGGTGGCTCAACCCGCACTTCGACCGGCCGGGAGGCGTCGAGAGCGCGAGCCCGACGGCGTGGGCGGCGCAATCGAAGCCGTTCTGGTTCATGGAGATCGGCTGCCCGGCAGTGGACAAGGGCGCGAACCAGCCCAACGTGTTCGTCGATCCCAAGAGCTCCGAGTCGGCCTTCCCCTATTTCTCGCGCGGGGCGCGCGACGATCTCATGCAGCGGCGCTATCTGCGCGCCTTCATCGAGGCCTTCGATCCGGCGAGCGCTGGGTATGTCGCGGATGCCAACCCCGTTTCCAGCCTCACGGCCGAGCGGATGGTGGATGTCGACCGCGTCCACGTCTACACGTGGGATGCGCGGCCCTTTCCGGTCTTTCCGACCAACACCGACGTGTGGGGCGACGGCGACAACTGGCGGCTCGGGCACTGGCTCAACGGCCGCTTCGGCGCCGCGCCGCTCGCCGAGGCCGTGGGCGCTGTTCTTGGCGACTATGGCTTCGCCGACTACGAGGCGGAGGGCCTCAACGGCACCGTGCCGGGCTTCGTCATCGACCGTGTGATGTCGCCGCGCGACGCATTGCAGCCGCTCGAACTCGCCTACTTCTTCGACAGCGTCGAGAGCGGCGGGCGGATCGCGTTCCGCCATCGCGGGGCTGCGCCGCCCGTGCTTACGCTTTCCGAGGACGAGCTCGTCGAGGAGCGCGCGGGAGATCCGCTCATCACGCTCACGCGCGGACAGGAGACCGAGCTCCCGGCATCGGCAAAGATCACCTACATCACAGGCTCGGGCGACTACCGGCAGGCGGTTGCGGAAGCGCGCCGGCTCACGGGCGCAAGCGGGCGCGTCTCGCAGGCGGAAGTGCCGATCGTGCTCGACTTCGAGCGTGCGAGCGAGGTTGCCGAATCCTGGCTGTTCGAGACCTGGGCGTCGCGCGAGCGGGCAAGCTTCAAATTGCCGCCGTCGGCGCTCGCGGTCGAGCCGGGTGACGTCGTCACGATCGAGAGCGAGAGCGGCGCGCGGCTCATTCGCGTCACGGAGATCGGCGAGCGCGGCGTGCGGGAGGTGGAGGGGCGCGCCATCGACCCGGAGGTGTACGGCGGCGTCGTCGCTGCGCCGCGGACGGTGCCAGCGGGGCCGCCCGTGCTCGCTGGCCAGCCGCTGCTCGAGTTTCTCGATTTGCCGCTCTTGCGCGGCGACGAGCCGCCGGAAGCAGGCTATGTCGCGGCGCTGCAAGTCCCGTGGCCGGGCGGCGTCGCGGTCTACGGCTCGCCCGAGACGACGGGCTATGTGCTGCGTGCGCTGGCTTCCGCGCCCGCCGTCATCGGCACGACGCTCGACGCGCTGCCCAAGGGGCCGAGGTCGGTGATCGACCGTGCGGCGCGCGTTCGTGTCGAGCTTTTTGCGGGCGAGCTCGCCTCGGTGGCGCGGCTGCAGATGCTGGCCGGCAAGAACCTCGCCGCCATTCGCAACGAGGCCGGCGAGTGGGAGGTCTTTCAGTTCGAGGTGGCCGCGCTCGTGGCGCCGTCGACGTACGAGCTCTCGGGGTTGCTGCGCGGGCAGGCGGGAACCGAGCTTGCCATGCGCGCGCCGCTCGCAGCCGGCGCCACGTTCGTGCTGCTTTCGAGTGCGCTGGCTCAAGTCAATCTCACGCTCAACGAGATCAGGCTGCCGCTCAACTGGCGCTATGGTCCCGTGCGCCGCGACATCGGGGACGCTTCATACGGGAGCGCGCAGCACGCGTTTGGCGCGTGCGGACTGCGCCCTCTCGCGCCGGTTCATGTGCGGGGGCTGCGCGCGGGCGATGACCTCACGATCACCTGGGTCAGGCGGACGCGGTTGGGTGGCGACAATTGGGACGCGGCCGAGGTGCCGCTCGGCGAGGACAGCGAGCGCTACGAGGTCGACATCCTGGATGGCGCAAGCGTGAAACGAACGCTCTCGGCAACGTCGCCGTCGGCGACCTATACGGCGGCTCAGCAGATTGCCGACTTCGGCTCCGCGCAGAGCGCGATCAGCGTCAACGTCTGTCAGCTCGGTGCCGTGTACGGACGCGGCAGCGCCAAAGCCGCCGTCGTGTAGCCTTTCGGCGCCCGCCTCATGGTGAGCCTGTCGAAACATGAGGCCATTCCCTCCTCCTTCGACAGGCTCAGGATGAGGGAATGGATTGCAGTTCCTTCATCCTTCGACAGGCTCAGGATGAAGGGGGCGAGAGCTCAGCGCCGCGAGGGTCGGTCGGGAGGGAGCTGTCCCTGCTCCTGGAGGTAGGCAATCCGCTGGATGACCTGGTCGAGCGCCTCGCGCATGTGATCGGTCGCCGACTCCCAGACGGCATCCTCGTAGTCGCCGACCGGGCGCTGCAGATGCTGAAGCGACGAGAGGAATTCCTGCTGCAAGTTCCTGGCGCTAGCTAAGGGCTTGGTGCTCCTTAGGGCGAAGTCGGTGAGCAGCGCGCGCACGAGAAGCTCGAGCGCGACGACGCGGCCCTGCAGGCCGATCAGGTGGTCATCCGACATCCTTCTTCCTCCAGGGAGAGGAAAGGGACGCGTACTGCCGATCACTCTACACCAAAAGGTGCGAAATGGAGCAGCCATTGTGGCTTACGCACGGATGGCGCGAGCTCGGCCAGCATGAGCGTGCCGGTGCAATGCACAATGCACGCATCCTGGCGCTCTACCGAGATGCGGGGCACGCAGAGATTGCAGACGATGAGGTGGCTTGGTGCGCGGCGTTCGTCGGTGCCGCGCTCGCGCGGGCCGGGATGACCAGCACGCGCTCGCTTCTGGCGCGCTCGTACCTCAAGTGGGGCGCTGCGCTCGAGGCGGGACGGCTCGGAGCCATCGCCGTGCTCGAGCGCGGGGCTGACCCGTCCGCGGGGCATGTCGGCTTCCTGATCGGGGAGGCCGGCGGCGACATCATTCTTCTCGGCGGCAATCAGTCCGATGCCGTGACGGTGGCCGCGTATCCCAGGGAGCGGCTGCTCGGGCTCAGGTGGCCGGCGGCGGCAGAGCCATCCGCTCCGAGCGATCAATTCGAGAGCGCGCTTGCCCATGTGCTCGAGATGGAGGGCGGCTACACCGAGGACCCTTATGATCCGGGTGGGCCGACGAATTTCGGCATCACGCTGGCCGTCTTTGCGTCGTTTACGGGCGTGCGACTCGAGCCCGGCAATCTGGCGGAGGTGAAGGCCTCGCTGAAGCGCATCGATCCCGAGACGGTGCGCGAGATCTACCGGGGCCGCTACTGGGAGCCGGCCGGATGCGCCTTGCTCGAGCCGGCGCTCGCCCTCATGCACTTCGACGCAGCCGTGAACCAAGGCGTGGGCACGGCGATCCGGTTTCTCCAGGAGGCCGTGGGATCGCAAGCGGACGGCGAGATTGGGCCGCTCACGCGCGCGGCAATCGCGCAGACCTCTATCGAGACAGCACTCACGCGCTACGCGGAGATCCGGCGGCGGCGCTACCGGGCGCTTTCGCATTTCTGGCGTTTCGGCCGCGGGTGGCTCAAGCGCGTCGACCGGACGCTCGCGCGTGCGCAGGGGCTTCTCAGCCGGGACGCGACACAACTCTCAGACGACATGGCTTCAGACAACATGGAAGGAGATCGAGACATGACGAGCGATCAATCCCAGCCGGCACCGGCCAAGTGGTGGGGCGAATCGATGACCATCTGGGGAACCGTCATCACGGGGCTGGCGACGGTGCTGCCCGCATTGGGTCCGCTGGTCGGCATCGACATCACGGGCGACCTCGTGCAGCAGGCGGGCGACCAGGTGGTGAGCCTCGTACAGGCGATCGTCGGGCTTGCCGGCACGGCGATGACGATCTACGGGCGTGTTCGCGCGACGGGGCCGCTCACGCGCCGCGTGTTGAGCGTCAAGCTTTAGCTGGCGCATGTTCATTCGCTATTCAGCCGTGCGCCGCTAGCAATCGATGCTGTTCCTAGCGGGGTCCTGAAGATGAAACATCCTTTGCTGATAGCGGCACTCCTTGCCGCCGCGCTGCCGTCTCAAAGCAGCGTGGGCCAGGATGATGGCTGCATCGGTGACTGGTCGGTCGCGGCCCCGATCGTGAGGAAGGAGGGCCTGGTTTCGGTCGAGGAGCTCTCGGCGCAAATCCGGGCGCGGCTCGATGCGTCGATCGTCAAGACGACGCTGTGCCAGGAGAAGGGGGACTATGCGTTCCGGCTCGTGGTTCGCGGAGCGCAGGGCCAGCTCAAGAGCCTCACGCTCGACGCCCGGGCGCCATTCAGCCGCTAGGATTGGGAAAGCCAGCCGTCTATACTCCGGTCTCGACTAAGGAGTCCCTCTACAACCTAAAACCGAGACTGTTCCCGTGCGTATTCTCGTCGTCGAGGACGATAAGGACCTCAACCGCCAGCTGGCATCCGCGCTCACGGGCGCTGGCTACGCCGTCGATACCGCGTTCGACGGCGAGGAAGGGTTCTTCCTCGGCGATACCGAGCCCTACGATATCGTCATTCTCGATATCGGGCTGCCGAAGATGGATGGCATCTCGATCCTCGAGCAGTGGCGGCGCGCGGCGCGCAACATGCCTGTGATCATCCTCACGGCGCGCGACCGGTGGAGCGACAAGGTCTCGGGCATGGATGCCGGCGCCGATGACTATCTCGCCAAGCCCTTCCACATGGAGGAGCTGCTCGCTCGCGTGCGGGCGCAGGTGCGGCGCGCATCCGGCCATGCCAAGAGCGAGATCGAGTGCGGGCCCGTTCGGCTCGATACCAAGACGGCGCGCGTCACGTGCGACGGACAGCAGGTCAAGCTCACGTCGCATGAGTACCGGCTGCTTGCCTATCTCATGCACCACAGCGGCCGCGTCGTCTCGCGCACGGAGCTGGTCGAGCATCTCTATGAGCAGGACTTCGATCGCGACAGCAACACGATCGAGGTGTTCATCGGCCGCCTGCGCAAGAAGATCCCCGCCGAGATCATCGAGACTGTGCGCGGTCTCGGCTACCGCATGAACCGCGGAGCCAATGAGGCTTAACTCGCTCGCGTTTCGTCTCTTTGCGACGTCGGTGGTGTGGACGCTGCTCGTGCTGCCGCTCGCCGGCATCATCATCTATCGTCTCTACCGCGACGACGTGCGCGCGAACTTCGACGACCGCCTGGAAAAGCTCGTCAACGCCATCGCGGTCGACAGCATGGGCAGCTCAGGGCCGCTCCCCGAAACGCCGCAGAACCGGTTCGAGCCCCTGTTCGAGGAAACGCACTCGGGCTGGTACTGGCAGATCAAGCCGCTCGACGATCCGGCGGGCGCGCGGCTCGTCTCGGCCTCGCTCGCGACAGCGACGCTCGACTCCCCGCTCGAGCAGAAGGCGCGCCCCGACGTCAACGGCGCCAGGTGGATGAACTCCAAAGGCCCGGTCGGCGAGGCGATCCGCATGGTCGAGGTGATCGACACCATGGATCACGAGGCCGGACGGCCACGCTTTTCGATCATCGTCGCGGGGCCGATCGACTGGTACGAAGGCCGGGTCGCGAACTTCCTGACGCGGCTCTCGATTGCGCTGACGCTCACCGGCCTCGGGCTCGTTGCTGTGACGGCCTTCCAGGTGCGGTTCGGCCTCTTGCCACTGCGCATCATCGAGCAGGGTCTTGCGAACGTTCGCTCCGGCAAGGCGAGCAAGCTCGAGGGCGAGCCGCCGGCCGAGATCGAGCCGCTCCAGGTCGAGCTCAATGCGCTCATCCTCTCCAATCAGGACATCATCGACCGCGCGCGCACGCAGGTCGGCAATCTCGCGCACGCGCTCAAGACGCCGCTCGCCGTGATCACCAACGAGGCACGCGAGGACAAAACCTCGCTCGGCGCCAAGGTCGCCGAGCAGGCCGAGCTCATGCGCGACCAGGTCCAGCATTACCTGGACAGGGCTCGTGTCGCGGCGCGCGTCGGCGTGATCGGGCGCTCGACCGTCATTGCACCGGTCATCGAGCCGGTCGTGCGGGCGCTCGAGCGCATCCATCAGGATCGCGGCATCGCGATCACCGTTCAGTGCCCAAGCTCGATCCGCTTCCAGGGGGAGCGCCAGGATCTCGAGGAGATGCTCGGCAATCTGCTCGATAACGCCTGCAAGTGGGCAAGGAAAAAAGTGCTGCTGACCGTCTCTGCGGCCCCAGATCCAAAGCCAGCGGGCGGCCGGCGCGTGATTATTGTTGTCGGGGACGATGGGCCGGGTTTGTCACCTGAGGAGCGCGCGAGGATCGGCAAGCGGGGCCAGAGGCTTGACGAGACCAAGCCCGGCTCGGGGCTGGGGCTATCGATCGTGACCGACCTCGTCCAGTCCTACCGGGGCACGATAGAACTCGCCGAATCGGGCTTGGGTGGGCTCCTGGTGCGGCTCGACCTGCCGGCCGTATGAGCGCTGCGAAGCCCGTCTTTCCGGGGGAGGGCGCCGAATTTTCGCCTGAATCGCGGTAGAAACCCTAGGCAGGATGTGCTTGAAAAAGAGTCACATTTTGCGCGTCAATGACGGTGCCACCTCCTGCCGGGGCGGGATTGGCGCTTAGCGACGGGGGCCCTCATGCGCGTTTCGCGTGGCTACGTTTTGCTCATTCTTCCTTTCCTTGCGGCCTGCGGGCCGGAGGGGCCGAACAAGGCCGACACCGGCATGGTGGTCGGGGCCGTGGCCGGCGGCATCCTCGGCAACCAGATCGGCAAGGGTGGCGGCAACGTCGCCGCGACGGCCATCGGCGCGGTCGTGGGCGGGATCGTCGGCAGCGAGATTGGCCGCACCATGGATCAACAGGACCGCATGCTCGCCCAGCAGGCCGAGTTCGATGCGCTCGAGCGCGGGCAGTCGGGCCAGTCGCGCCAGTGGCGCAATCCCGATAATGGCCGCTATGGTGAAGTGACGCCGAGCCGACCCTACAAGCGTGGCTCACTCGATTGCCGCGACTTCACGCACAAGATCTATATCGACGGCCATCCGCAGGCGATGAAGGGGACAGCCTGCCGCAATCCGGACGGCACTTGGAGCAATGTCGGCTAAAGCCGACGGGGTCGAATATCGGCTAAAGCCGACGGGTCCAATGTGGGCTGACGCCCACGGGGTCGAATGTCGGCTAAAGCCGACGGGGTCGAATGTCGGCTAATGCGACGCCCGCCCAATCAGTTGTCTTAAGATTCAAGCGCTCCCGGTTTCCCGGAAGCGCTTTTTCTTCTTTTTGGGGTTTGCCATGCCGGCGGCGTGCCGCGACACGTGATCCGCCTGCCGTCTCGGGCCTTGTCACGATACCGCCTCAACCCTATTCCATGCCCGAGGCGCGAGGTACCGTGAATGCTTCTCTGGATCGGCTTTGCAGTGCTGACGGCTGCCGTGGTGGCGGTGCTGATGGTGCCCCTGCAGCGCGAGCGGGCGGCGCCGGTCGATGCCGCGGCAGCCGACATGGCCGTCTATCGTGACCAGCTTGCAGAGATCGAGGTCGAGCGGGAGCGCGGCGTCGTCGCGGCGGACGAGCTCGAGGGGGCGCGGACCGAGATCGCGCGCCGGCTGATCCGGCGCGCTGAGGAGCGCTCCTCGGCGGACGATCCCTCGTCTGCAGTCCAGGGCTCGCGTCGTGCGCAGTCGGTGTTCTATGCGATCGCCGGGCTGATCCCCGTCCTCAGCATTGCCGTCTATCTCTTGGTCGGCACGCCGCAGCTCGCGTCCCGCCCCTTTGCGGCCAAGCAGGGCGCGCCGGTCGAGCAGGCTTCCGTCGGCGATCTCATCGGCCGGGTCGAGGAGCGTCTCAGGGAGCATCCGGAGGACGGCAAGGGGTGGGAGGTGATCGCGCCCGTGTACTTGAGGCTCGAGCGCTACGGTGATGCCGCTCATGCGTTCGCGCAGGCAAACCGGATCTTAGGAGAATCGGCCGATCGCCTCGTCGGTTTTGCAGAGGCGACATTGCTCGCCAACAACGGCGTCGTGACCGAGGATGTGCGCCGTGCAGCGGAACGCACGCTCGCGCTCGCGCCGGGGCACGCGGAGGCACAGTTGTGGCTCGCGCTCGCAAAGGAGCAGGACGGCGATCTTGCGGGCGCCATCGCCGCCTACGAGGGCCTCGTCAGCAGCGCGCCGGCGGATGCTCCCTGGCGCGAGACCGTTGCGGAGCGCATTGAGCAGATCAAGAAGCGTCTCGCTGGCGGACCGGAGAAGGCTGGCGCCGACGCCGCCAAAGCGAGCGAGCGCGCGGAGCCGCCGCCTGCAGCGGGCGGCCCGAACGCCGACGATGTGGCGCGCGTCGGCAAAATGAGCCCGGATGAGCGCTCAGCCTTCATCGCGCAAATGGTCGACGGGCTTGCGGCGCGCTTGAAGAGCGACGGGCGCGACCTCCCAGGCTGGCTCAAGCTCGCACGCGCCTACAAGGTTCTGGGCCGCGAGAGCGACGCGGCGGCCGCGCTCAAGGATGCGCGCGCCCAATTCGAGGGTGATCAGAAATCGCTCGCTGAGATCGACCAGATGGCGAAAAGCCTCGGTCTCGGGTCATGAGCACAAACAAGAAAAGCGGATAGGGAGAGCATGACGCGCAAGCAGAGGAGGGGCGTGCTGATCGGGTCCGCGGTGGCGGTGCTGTCGCTCGCGGTGATCCTGATGATGGTCGCGTTCCGCCAATCGATCGTCTTCTTCCATACGCCGTCCGACATCGCCGAGAGCAAAATCGCGCCGGGCGTGCGCTTCCGCCTCGGTGGGCTCGTGGAGCAGGGCTCAGTCAAACGCGGGGAGGGCGCACGCGTCGAATTCAAGGTGACGGACACGCTCAAGTCTATACCAGTGAGCTATGAAGGCGTGCTGCCGGATCTCTTCCGCGAGGGACAGGGCGTGGTCACGGAAGGAACGCTTATGGCGGACGGCAAGTTCGAGGCCGACAGCGTGCTTGCCAAGCACGACGAAACCTACATGCCGCCCGAGGTCGCGAAGGCGCTCAAGGAAAAGGGCGTCAAGCTTGGCCAGGGTGCGGTGCACGATCCAAAGGGACAGAATTAGTGTTGCGACTTGAGATCGATGTCTCCGCGTTGTCATCCCGGGGCTTGGCCCCGGGATCCAGCTATCTGCGGAACTCGGCGCTTGTTGATGTCTGGATCCCGGCAATGAATGCCGGGATGACGTTTGCACACGCTGAAATGGAGCGCGCATGATCATCGAGCTCGGACATTTCGCGCTGATCATGGCGCTCGTCGTCGCGGCCACGCAGATGGTGGTCCCGGCGTGGGGCGCGCGCACGGGCGATGAGCGGCTCATGGCCTACGGGGAGCCGGCGGCGGTGAGCCAGCTCGTTCTGCTGCTGATCGCTTTCTTCGCGCTCATGCACGCCTACATCGTCTCCGACTTCTCGGTCGCCAACGTCGCCGAGAACTCGCACTCGACAAAGCCGCTGCTCTACCGCATCTCGGGCGTGTGGGGTAACCACGAGGGCTCGATGCTGCTCTGGGTGCTGATCCTCGCCATCTTCGGCGCATCGGTGGCGGTGTTCGGCGGCAATCTTCCGGCAACGCTCAGAGCCAACGTGCTCGCGGTGCAGGCGTCGATCGCGGTGGCGTTCTGTCTTTTCATCGTCTTGACCTCGAATCCCTTTACGCGCCTCGATCCGCCGCCGTTCGACGGGCGCGGCCTCAATCCCATTCTGCAGGACCCGGCGCTGTCGTTTCATCCGCCGTTCCTCTATGTCGGCTACGTCGGGTTCTCGATGGCGTTCTCGTTTGCCATCGCGGCGCTCATCGAAGGGCGCACGGACGCGGCCTGGGCGCGCTGGGTGCGTCCGTGGACGCTCGCGGCCTGGATGTGCCTCACCATCGGCATCGCCATGGGCTCGTGGTGGGCCTACTACGAGCTCGGCTGGGGCGGCTGGTGGTTCTGGGATCCGGTCGAGAACGCCTCCTTCATGCCGTGGCTCGCGGGGACCGCGCTGCTCCATTCGGCGCTGGTGATGGAAAAGCGCGAGGCGCTGCGCGTCTGGACGGTCCTGCTCGCCATTCTCACGTTCTCGCTCTCGCTCATGGGCACGTTCCTCGTGCGCTCGGGCGTGCTGTCGTCGGTGCACGCCTTCGCCGTCGATCCGGGCCGCGGCGTCTTCGTGCTGTCGATCATGGCGCTGTTCACGGGCGGCGGCCTCGCGCTGTTCGCTCATCGCGCGCGCGATCTGAAGCAAGGCGGGATCTTCGCGCCGATCTCGCGCGAGGGGAGCCTCGTGCTCAACAACATCCTGCTCACCACCGCTTGCGCGACCGTGCTCATCGGCACGCTCTATCCGCTCGCGCTCGAGGCGCTGACGGGGGAAAAGATCTCGGTCGGGGCGCCCTACTTCAACATGACCTTCGGCACGCTGATGCTGCCACTTCTGCTTGCGCTGCCGTTCGGGCCGCTGCTCGCCTGGAAGCGCGGGGACTTGCTCGGTGCGAGCCAGCGGCTCGCGTTCGCGGCGCTGGCCGCGATCGCGGCAATCGTGATCTCGTTCGCCTTCGCATACCGCGGTCCGTGGCTGGCGCCGTTCGGGATAGCGCTCGGTGTGTGGGTGATGGCGGGCGCGATCTCGGAAGTTCTCTTGCGGTGCAAGATCGGACAGGCGCCGGCGGGCGAGGTCTGGCGCCGGCTCGCGAGCCTGCCACGCTCGGCGCTGGGCACCATGCTCGCTCATTTCGGCGTAGGGCTCATGGTGATCGGCATCGTGGCGACGAGCGCCTACCAGAGCGAGAAAATCCTTGTCATGAAGCCTGGCGATCGCGTCGAGATCGCAGGCTACGAGCTTGCCTTCCGCGGCGTGGCGCCGCGCCAGGGGCCCAACTACAAGGAGCATGTCGGCCAGTTCGATGTGACGCGGGGCGGCGCGGAAGTCATGCGCCTCGAGCCCGCGAAGCGCATCTATGATGCACCGCCGCAGCCGACGACGGAATCCGGCATTCATGCGTCCTGGCGCGGCGACCTCTACGTGGTGCTCGGCGATGCGCAGGGCGACAACGGCTTCGCCGTGCGCCTCTACTTCAACCCGCTGGTGCGCTGTATCTGGATCGGAGCGCTGATCATGTTCATCGGCGGGGCGGTGTCGCTTTCGGATCGTCGCCTCCGGATCGGTTCGCCCGTGCGGGCGCGCCGCCGTGCGGCGCCCGTACCAGCGGAATGAGGCGGCGATGACTCTTGAACCAGTCCGTGATGTTCGCCGTCATCCCGGCGCAGGCCGGGATGACGTTGGAGGGCGGGTCGGGCGAGTGGATCGACGGCTAGGACGCAGCAGCAGGGTTCTTGCCTTGCTCGCCGTGGCGATATTTACGGCAACTCCTGCGCTCAGCGTGCAGCCGGACGAGATCCTGCCGGACGCCGCACTCGAGGCGCGGGCGCGTCATCTGTCGGCAGGCCTCAGGTGCCTCGTCTGCCAGAATCAGTCGATCGACGATTCGGATGCGCCGCTGGCGCGCGACCTCAGGCTGCTCGTGCGCGAGCGCCTGACGGCCGGCGACAGCGACGAGGCGGTCCGCGACTTCATCGTCGGGCGCTACGGCGAGTTTGTGCTCTTGAAGCCGCCGCTCAAGTGGAGCACGCTCATCCTGTGGCTGGCGCCCATCGCTCTTGCTCTCGGCGCGGCGGCCATGGCGGCGCGCTACGCGCTCTCGACGCGGGGTGGGGCACGAAGTGCTGCTTCCTCCGCGCTCACGGCAGACGAGGAAGCAAAGCTCAAGGCCGCTCTCAATGACGGGCAAGACCCGGGAGCAGGAGCCAAAGGCTAGCGCGCTGGAAGCGCGGCGCTGGCCTTGGACGGCTCATGTGAGCCGACCTTCCCGGTCCCGGTTCGCGGCGGGCGGCCGGATGCGGTCTTGCTCCCCATCTCGACTCGCATGACGGTCAGACGCTCGAGGATTGCCGTCGTCGCGAGACCCGTCACGGGCCGGCCTTCCGATTGCTCGAACTCCTCGATCGCGGTGCGGAGCGCGGGGCCGAACGTGCCGTCGCGCGTGCTTCTATAGAAGCCGCGCTCGGCAAGCAGATCCTGCAGCGCGCGAACCTCTGCCCGCGAGCCCAGGATCTCGGCGCGGGCGAAGGCATCGAGGCGCGGCAGAAACGCGGCAGCGGCGACGCCTGTGTTGGCGACCGAGTCGGATTGATAGCGATGCACGACCGCGCCGTTCTGAAGCAGCACTTTCGATTGCACGTATGTGCCGACGTTGATGCCGACCACCTCGGGCCCCGAAGGGCCGTCGATCAGGAGCGGCGAGCCGGATGACGCGCCACCCGTGTCGCAGGTGTGGAGAATGACGTCCCCGGGATCGGAGAAGTCGTGCGAGATCGCAGCCCAATCGGCGGTGGCAAAGTCGCGGCGCACCGCGCACGGGGAAGCAAAGGCCAGCTGCCAGTTGCCGAAGTCGCGATGGAACGCAACCTGGTATATGCGCTGGGCGGCCGATAGCTTGACCAGCTCCTTGGATGGGCGGCGGCTGATGGCAAGACGCGCGCCTTTGCAGATGGGTGCCGAGAGCCGCACGAGCGCCCAGTCGTGCGCTGCATCGATGGGCGGCTGCACACTGAGATGCATGGAGCCCGACGTCACGTACTGGCGGGCGGCACCGGTGCTCGCGCCGGCGATGCGGATCGCGGTCCTGGCGGGCTTTCCGGGCAGGCGGAAGGTGAAGCCGGCCGGGGTTGGTGCACGCTCGCCGCTCGTGCGGTAGATGCAATGCCCGGCGGTGGCGACGATCGCGTCGTCGACGCAGAAGGCCGTGCAGACCGAATGCGAGCGCCGCTCGTAGAGGAGGCCGATCGACGCCTCGAGCGCGCGATGGGTGGAAGGGAGGGGGCGGCGCTCGTCGGTGCCGAAGACGGCAACGTGGTGAACGAGAGGCGCGGAAGGCGCGGCCATCTGAAACCTCATCCCGGGCAGGGCCGCTGCGGCGCCGCAGGGAGCCAAAGCCAGGGCCCCAAGCAGCCATCGTCGAGGGAATAGAAGGGGGAGGCCGAAGAGGGCGCGCATCTCGAGCTTGCCAGGTGTCGACGGCATCGGAAAACCTTTGGGCGAGGTGGGGATATCCCTTGGGCGGCGGGCCGGGGCCCCATTCATTACCAACTCTTAAGGCGGCCGAAAGGCACCTGTAAGGCCGGACTCGCTAGCCGTTGCTGGGACGAATTTCATTCGCAAGGCGGAGGTCTAAATCCATGAACACGTTCCCTGAACTTCAGGGTCCAGCAGCTCGGGGGCCGATGGGGCGCCAAAGCCGGCTCGCCCGATTCGGTATTGCCGCAGCGGCCGCAGGCCTGGTGACGGCCGGCTTCGCAGCCGGTTTCGCGCCGGTCTTTGCGGACGTCAAGCCGGGCGAGCCCGGCGTCGAGACGCCCTTCGGGCGCGCGCCGCTCTCGTTTGCCGACATCATCGAAAAGGTGAAGCCGTCGGTGGTCAGCATCTCGGTCGTCAACGGCGGAGGGGCCAAGGTCGCCTCCAAGGACGGTGGTCCCAACAGGATGCCGGAGGGCTTCCCGGACATTCCGGAGGACAGCCCGTTCTATGAGTTCTTCAAGAACCTACCCAAAGAATTCAAGAATATGCCGCAGCAGCAGCGGCCGAGCCAGGCTCAGGGCTCGGGCTTCATCATCTCCGCCGACGGCTACGTGGTGACCAACAATCACGTCGTCGACGGTGCATCGAAGATCCAGGTAAGCTTCGACGACCAGGAGAAGCTCGAGGCGGATCTCGTCGGGACCGATCCGCGTACCGACATCGCGCTGCTCAAGATCAAGTCGGACAAGACCTTTCCGGCGGTCAAGTTTGCCGACAAGCCTGCGCGCGTCGGCGACTGGGCACTTGCCGTCGGCAATCCGTTCGGTCTCGGCGGAACGGTGACGGCGGGTATCGTCTCGGCGCTCGGGCGCGACATCGGCTCGGGCCCCTACGACTTCATCCAGATCGATGCGGCCGTCAACAAGGGCAACTCCGGCGGCCCGACGTTCAACCTCCAGGGCGAGGCGATCGGCGTCAACACGGCGATCTTCAGCCCCTCGGGCGGCAACGTCGGCATCGCCTTCGCCGTCCCGGCGCGGGTGGCGCTCGATGTCATCGATCAGCTGAAGAAGAGCGGCACGGTCAGCCGCGGCTGGCTCGGCGTCAAGATCCAGAACGTCGACGATGACACGGCCTCCGCCATCGGACTCACGGAAGCCAAGGGTGCGCTCGTCTCCGAGGTCACTCCGAATGGCCCGGCGGCCGGCTCCGGCCTCAAGGTCCAGGATGCGATCATCGCGGTCAACGACCAGAAGATCAACGACAGCCGCGACCTCGCGCGCAAGATCGCCGACTTCGCTCCCGATACGACCGTCAACGTCAAGGTCTGGCGCGCGAACGCCGAGGAGAGCTTCAAGATCCGTCTCGGCAAGTTCCCGGGCTCCTCGGAGGAGATCGCCAAGCTCGAGCAGGGCAAGGCGCCTGAGGACGAGAGCGGCACGGAGCTCGAGCAGCTCGGTCTCACGCTCGCACCTGTCAAGGGCCAGAAGGACGGCGTTGCCGTCACCGAGGTCGATCCCGAGTCGGATGCAGCAGAGAAGGGCATCAAGCCGGGTGACGTCATCCTCGAGGTCAGCGGCAAGAGCGTCAGCGGGCTCGACGATGTGGTCGACAGCGTGAAGCAGGCCAAGGAGCTCGGCCGCAAGGCAGTGATGCTGCACATCAAGTCGGCCGACCAGAAGAGGATCGTGCCCATCCAGCTCAAGAAGGGTTAAGGACAATCTGAAGTCCAAGCGATCGAGGCGGCTCGGCCCTTGAGGGGGTGGGCCGCCTCGATGTATCTCGGTGAGAGCGAAGACCGTTACCGGGGAAAGCGCTTGCACCCCGTCATTCCGAGAGGCGGTACGAGGAATGCGCGTCCTGGTGATCGAAGACGACCGAGAGACGGCTCAATTCCTTCAGAAGTCGCTGAAGGAGAGCGGGCATTCGGCCGACCTCGCGGGCGACGGCGAGACCGGCCTCGCCATGGCGCAGGAAGGCGGCTACGACATTCTCATCGTGGATCGCATGCTGCCGAAACTCGATGGACTTTCGGTCGTCAAGGAGCTGCGCTCCGAGGGCCTGCGCGCGCCGGTGCTGATCCTATCGGCGCTGGGCGACGTCGATGACCGCGTCAAGGGCCTGCGCGCCGGCGGCGACGACTATCTGACCAAACCTTATGCGTATTCCGAGCTGCTCGCGCGCATCGAGGCGCTGGCGCGCCGTGCCGTGCCCGAAGAGCAGGAGACGCGCTATGCGGTCGGCGATCTCGTGCTCGACCGGCTGTCGCACCGGGTAACGCGGGGGGGCGAGGCGATCCAGCTCCAGCCGCGCGAATATCGTCTGCTCGAATACCTCATGAAGCACGCAGGACAGGTCGTGACCCGCACGATGCTGCTCGAGAACGTGTGGGACTACCACTTCGATCCGCAGACGAACGTGATCGACGTGCACGTGTCGCGGCTCAGGGCCAAGATCGACAAGACATTCGACAAACCGCTGCTGCACACGGTGCGCGGCGCTGGATACATGATCCGTGACGGCGCTGGTTGACCTTCTGCGCCGGACTGTGGCGACCACGGCGTTCCGCTTAGCTGCGGCGAGCACCGCCGGGTTCCTCATCGTCGCAGCGGTCATCGCCGGCATCCTGTTCTGGCAGACCAACAAGATCCTGACCGAGCACGTGATCTCGGGGCTCAGGTCCGAGGCGTCGGAGCTCGCGCACGAGGCGGGCGCCGACGGCATCGAGGCGCTCGCCGATACGATCCGCGCCCGAAGCCGGCCGGACGGGCCGGATCTCTATTTCCTCGCCGACGCCAAGGGCCAGAAGATCGCCGGCAATCTCAATCGCCTGCCGCCCGAGATCGGCGAGAGCCCGCGGGGTGGGGTCTTCCGCTACGAAAGCGCTCCTGGCGGAGAAGCGGTCTCCCGGCTCGGCGTGGCGATGCCGGTCGAGGTGGGGCCTGATGCCCGTCTCATCATCGGCCGGGACATCGAAGCGCAGCTCCAGTACGCGGAGCGGATCAAACGCACCTTCCTCTGGGGCTACGCGATCCTTTCGCTTGCGGCCATCCTTGCCGGTCTCGCGGTCGGCCGGGCGGTCCTGAAACGCATCGAGACGATTGCGGCGACGAGCCGCTCGATCATGAGCGGCAATCTCGCACGGCGCATTCCGCTCACGGGCGCGCGCGACGAGCTCGACGACCTTGCGGCGAGCCTCAATACGATGCTCGATCGCATCGAGCAGCTGATGGCGGGGCTGCGCGAGGTCTCCGACAACATCGCCCACGATCTCAAAACGCCGCTCAACCGGCTGAGAAACCGGGCCGAGGCGGCGTTGCGCGACCCGCGCGGGGCTGAGGCCTACCGCGAGGGCCTGGAGCGCACGATCGAGGAGGGGGACGAGCTGATCAAGACGTTCAATGCGCTCCTCCTCATTGCGCGGCTCGAAGCGGGAGCGGTCGAGGAGACGGCGGCCCGCTTCGATCTCGGCGATCTCGTGCGCGACGTGGCCGAGCTCTACGAGCCGGTGGCGGAGGAAGCGGGGCTCGGTCTCGACATCACAGTCGAGGAGGGCATCGAGATCAACGCCAACCGTCAACTCGTCGGCCAGGCGGTCGCCAATCTCGCCGACAATGCCATCAAATATGCCTGCCGCGGAACGGTAGCGAACGATCTCAGGCGCATCGAGGTCAGCGTCGCTGCACGCGGCGACGCGGCCGAAATCCGCGTCGCAGACCACGGGCCGGGGATCGCCGAGAAGGACCGCGAGCGGGCGCTCAAGCGGTTCGTGCGCCTCGAGGAATGCCGGACGCAACCCGGCACGGGATTGGGGCTCAGCCTGGTCGCGGCCGTGGCGCGCTTGCATGGGGGAGGCATCCGGCTCGAAGATAACAAGCCGGGCCTGCGCGCGGTGCTCTCGCTGCCGCGGTGGCGGGGCAGCGGAGGCGGGACGATGGCGGCGCAGACGTCCTGAGAATGCAGACGTCCTGAGAATAGAGAGGGCCCATGCAAGACACGGCGGCGACGGAAGGGGCGCTCGCGCTGCGCATTCGTGAGGCGCCGGTTGCACCGCCGGGCCCGCTTGCCGGGCTCGAGATCGAGGCCTTGCGCGAGGAGGTGCTGCGCGACCGGGCGAGGCATGGATTGGCCGGACTTCTCGAACGCGTGTCCGTTCGTTGGCTCCTCGCCGGCACGATGGCCGGGTCGCCTTATCTCAGGGGCCTCATGATGCGCGATCTCGCGCGCCTCGATCGGCTTCTCACGACAGCGCCCGAGGCGCGTTTCGAGGCACTCAAGTTTCAGCTCGCCAGCGAGCTTGCGGTGGCGCCGGGGGCCAACGAGGCCATGGCCGCGCTGCGCGCCTTCAAGAACGAAGTGGCGTTGCTGACAGCTCTCGCCGATCTCGCCGGGGTCTGGCCGGTGCTGACGGTGACGCGCGTGCTCTCGGAAGCAGCGGATGCGGCAATTTCCGGCGCTGTGCGGTTTCTCTTTCGGGCAGCGGCCGCGCGGGGAGAGTGGCTGCCTAAGGACGCGTCGGCACCCGAGGCCGGCTCGGGCTATATCGTGCTCGGCCTCGGTAAGTACGGCGCCTTCGAGCTTAACTATTCGAGCGACGTCGATCTCATCGTCTTCTACGAGCCTGAGCGGGCGAGCCTGCGCGCGGGCGTCGAGATGCAGCCCTTCTTCGTGCGTCTCACGCGCGAGCTGGTGCGCCTTCTCGATGAGCGGACGCGCGACGGCTACGTGTTCCGCGTCGATCTGCGGTTGAGGCCCGATGCAGGGGCGACGCAAATCGCGCTCTCGACGGAGGCGGCGGCAATCTACTACGAGAGCTACGGTCAGAACTGGGAGCGCGCGGCGATGATCAAGGCGCGCGCCGTTGCCGGCGATATCGAAGCCGGCGAGGCTTTCCTGGCCGAGCTTGCACCCTTCATCTGGCGCCGCTCTCTCGACTTCGCGGCCATCGCCGACATCCACGCCATGAAGCGGCAGATCCACGCCTTCCGCGGCTTCGGCGGCATCGGCGTTGCGGGCCACAACATCAAGCTCGGCCCCGGCGGCATCCGCGAGATCGAGTTCTTCGTCCAGACGCAGCAGCTGATCGCGGGGGGACGGCAGCCGGACCTGCGCGTGCGCCAGACGCTCGAGGGGTTATCCAAGCTCGTGGAGCGGGGCTGGATCAAGGATGAGGTGCGGCGCGACCTCGAGGCAGCCTACATCTTTCTGCGCGGGCTCGAGCACCGGCTGCAGATGGTCGCCGACGAGCAGACGCACGAGCTGCCGGAGGACCCAGACCAGCTCGAGGCCCTGGCGCGCTTTGCAGGGTATACGGGAACGGGCGAACTCGCGGGGACGTTGGTCTCGACGCTCGAGAACGTGCAGGGCCACTACGCACGCCTGTTTGCCGACGTGCCGGAGCTTACGGCGCCGGGGACGAATATGGTGTTCGCGGGCCAGGACGATGATCCGGCGACCGTCGAAGCGCTGAAGAAGATGGGCTACACGCAGCCCTCGCAAGTGCTGGCGGCGGTGCGCGCCTGGCATCATGGGCGTTATCCAGCGGTGCGCTCGCCGCGCGCGCGCGAGCTCTTGACGGAAATGCAGCCGCTCCTCATCAGCGTGCTTGCGGAGACGGCAGATCCCGACCGCGCATTTGCGAACTTCGATACGTTTCTCGCCGAGCTGCCGGGGGGCGTACAGCTCTTCTCGCTGCTCAAAGCCAATCCGAGCCTGATGCGGCTTGTTGCCGACATCATGGGCACGGCGCCGCGGCTCGCACGCATTCTCTCGCGGCGCAGGCGGTTGCTCGACGCGGTGCTCGATCCGCGCACGTTCGCGTCGCTGCCCGGCGCAGACGAGCTCGATGCGGTCATCGCCGCGGAGCTCAGCCAGGCGCAGGACTTCCAGGAGATGCTCGATCGCGCCCGCGTGGTCGGCAGCGAGCAGATCTTCCTCGTCGGCGTGCGGGTTCTCTCAGGCGGCATCAATGCCAATCAGGCGGGAGGCGCCTACGCGCTTCTTGCCGAGCGGCTGATCGCGGCGCTGCAGAGAGAAGTGGAGGGCGAGATCGAGCGCGCGCATGGGTGCGTGCCAGGTGGCGGCGTGGCGGTCGTCGCCATGGGCAAGCTCGGCGGGCGCGAGATGACGGCGGCTTCCGATCTCGATCTGATCGCAGTCTACGATTTCGACCCGGCCGCGATCCAATCCGAGGGGGCGAAGCCGCTGTCGCCGGTCCACTACTACACGCGCTTCACGCAGCGGCTGATCTCGGCGCTCGCGGCGCCGACGGCGGAGGGTGCGCTGTACGAGGTCGACATGCGCTTGAGGCCGTCCGGCCAGAAAGGCCCCGTCGCAACCCAGCTCTCGGGCTTTGCCGACTACCAGATCAAGGAGGCCTGGACGTGGGAGCACCTGGCGCTCGTGCGCGCGCGCGTGATCACGGGTTCGCCTGACCTCAAGCGCCGGGTGGAGGAGGAAATCCGCACGGTTCTTGTCAGGGGGCGGGACCGGACGAAGGTCGCGGCCGATGTGCTCGACATGCGCGCCCGCATCGCGGCCGAGAAGGGCACCGACAACATCTGGGACCTGAAGCAGGTGCGGGGCGGCCTCGTCGATCTCGAGTTCATTGCTCAGTATCTGCAACTCATTCATGCGGCGGAGCACCCCGAGGTGCTCGATCAGAACACGGTCGGCGCCTATCAGAAGCTCATGCGCGCAGGCCTCCTCGACGTCGGCGCGGCCGAGAAGCTGATCGAGGCGGCGCGGCTTCTCAACGGTCTCACCCAGGTTCTAAGGCTCTGCATCGAGGGCGCCTTCGATCCCGCGACGGCGCCGAGCGGTCTCAAGGAGCTCCTGGCGCGGGCCGGCGACGCGCCTGATTTCACGGCCCTCGAAGTGCGCCTCAAATCCGCGCTCGCGGAAGTTGCTGTTCTGTTCTCGCGGCTCATCGCGTAGGCGAGCGGGCGACGGAAAACTGCCACATAGGCCGTTCTTCTCCTCGACGACGCAATGGACCAGACGCCTGTGGCAGCACTCTCGCAAAAGAGGCAAGAAGGTTGGACGAAAGGCATGGGGAGCCTCGACGTGCCTCCAGGGACGAGTAAGCCGGGTGTGGGCGTGCGGTCTGGGCAAGGCCCGGACGCGGAGGAGGATCGCGTCCTGCTTGCCGGCGTCGCGCGCCAGGACGAGAAGGCTTTCCGTGCCCTCGTCGACCGGCATCTCGGGGCCGTGCTGTCGCTCGCGCGGCGCATGCTTCGCGATGACGCGGAAGCCGAGGACGTGGCGCAGGAGACCCTGCTTCGTCTTTGGCGGTCAGGGGGGACGCTCGACCTCGGGGCGCACGGGCTCAGGCCCTGGCTCCGGCGCGTGGCGTCCAATCTCTGCATTGACCGCGTACGCGGTGCGCGGCGGACGGTGGTCGTGGAAGAGGTGCCCGAGGAAGCCGAGCCGGCCGGCCAGTTGGTGACACTCGAGCAGCAGGAGCTCGCGAAGCGTGTGGACGAGGCGCTGAAATCCCTGCCGGAGCGCCAGAGGCTGGCATTGACCCTCTTTCATCACGAGGGGCTGAGCCAGATCGAGGTGGGCGATATCATGGGGATATCGGATGAGGCGGTCGAGTCGCTTTTGGCGCGAGCGCGGCGCAGCCTCAAGGCCCAGCTCGCAGGCGAATGGCAGAGCATGCTTACCGACGACGACACTGGATCATGACACTGGAACTACGAAGATGACAGAGAACAGGAAAACCGAGATTGACGAGCTCAAGGCGCTCGAGCGGCTGCTCGAGAGCCATGGGTCCGACCGGACACGATGGCCGGCACCCGATCGGCTCAGGTTCGCGCCGCTGCTGGCGGCGAATGAGCAGGCGCGCCGTCGCCTCGCCGAGGCGCAAGCGCTCGATCGCCTTCTCGATCTCGCGCCCGAGCCGCGTACGAACCGCTCGACGCTTGCCGACCGCATCGTCGCCGCTGCTTCCAAAGAGGCTGCGGGACGCCAAGTCATTCGTCTGCCTCAGCGCGGCGTGCGGTCGGTTCTCGGCGCTGCTGGCGCGCGTGCATTCGGAAGCGAGAGCATGCGATCGGGGCAGTGGGCGGGTGGCGCGCTGCTCGCCGCCTCGCTCGTGCTCGGCCTGTTCATGGGGACATCGGGCGCTTTCCAGCAGGCGATCCAGCCTTTCGCAGTTGCCGGCGCCGGTGAAACGGACGCGGATGCGGAGGCGAGCCAGGTGGCGTACGGAGCGGACGGCGTTGGGCTCTATGAGGAGGAACTTCTGTGACGGACGGTGATGCGGCGAGTGCCGCCGTTGCGCCCCAGAGCCCGAAGGAGCGGCGTCTCAAGCTCGCTCTGATCGCTTCGCTGGCCGTCAACCTCCTGGTCGTCGGCGCAGTTGTGAGCGCGATGGTCTTCGGGCCGCACGGGCCGCGCCATCGCGGCGGGTCGCCAGGGGACGAATACGGCCTCATGGGGTTCACGCGGGTGCTTTCATCCGACCGCCGCGGGCCGATCCGTAAGGCGATCAAGGAGCAGCGCGAGGCTTTCAAGCCGCTGCGCGAAGCGGTGGACGAGGCACGCCGCGAGGCCGCCGACGTGCTCGTCGCGGAGCCGTTCAGCAAGGACAAGCTCAATGCGGCCTTCGACAAGATCAATAATGCTGACTTGAAGCTCAAGTCGGCGGGGCAGGCGATGGTGCTCAGCACGGCGGAGAGCCTTACGCCCGCAGAGCGAAGCGCGCTCAAGGACTGGTGGGTGAAGAGGCATGCCCGCTGGTCGCGCGGACGCGATGACCGGCCGTCCAAGGATTAGCAGCGGCCCTCAAGAGACACGCGCCGTCAGGAGATCGCGGTCCGAGGAAGGGGCGAAGAAATCCTGCTGGGCGGAGCAGCCGAGAACGGTTACGGCGCGCCAGGCGCAGGACTTGTCCTTGAGCTCGATCAGCGTCGCGCCGTGAAGATCGAGGAGGGCGCGCGCCAGGCACACGGCGAGGGACGCTTCGGCGGGACGCGGGCCGGACGGCGTGCCGCCCGCGACGAACTCGAGCTGGACGATGTCGCCGTCGGCCGTCGCCTTGAGCGTGACCTTGGCGCCGTCCGCGGCCCGGTCGAGAGCTTCCGTCAGGAGATTGGTCAGGATCTGGCGCAGAGGGCGGCGGTCTCCCAGAATGCAGAGCCCATCCGGGGACACGATGTCGAGGATGATGCCGCGGGCTTGGGCGGCGGCCGAGAGAGGGACCCAGGCGTCTTCGGCGAGAGAAGCCAGGTCGAGAGACGTGGTGCGGTCGAGGGAGGCGGGGTTTGCGAGCAGTGCCGTGATCGCCAGCGTGTCCTCGGCGGATTTGAGTAGCTCGCGGCCGGAGTCGCGGATGTGGCGGGCGTACTCGCGGTAGCGAGGATGTCCGACGGGGCCCAACAGCTCCGAGTCCATCACGTCGGAAAAGCCGATGACGGCATTGAGCGGGGTTCTGAGCTCGTGGGAGACCCGCGCCATCAGCTCGATCCAGGCTTCATTCTTGGCTGCGCCGCCCTCGGCGGCGGGGCTGGCGGATGCCTTGGCGAAGTAGCGGCGTGCCTCAGGGGCGATTTCGGCGTCACATGCAGTCTCGACGGCACTGATCATGCTCGGCGCAGGTGCCGTGCCGGTGGACGCCCGGGGCCGCCAAGCTCCGAGCATGATCAGTGCCAGGCTTGCAGCGACCATCGGCAGAGGGAGAGATTCCACCGAGGTCAGCTCCGCGAAAGCCAGGGCTGCGATATATGTGCATGCAGCGAGTTCAAGGGGTCGGCTGGCGCAGCTGTAGCCAAGCTCGCGTCCAAGGCCTAGAAGACCGCTCAGTCCCGCCGCGGGGGCCTGCATGAAAGCAGACTCCACCTGCGGACAGGAGGACATTGTCCTCGCCATCCTGATCTCCTCGCCCGGTAATTTAGTCTTGCTGCCCAGAGTGACCGCCCGTGAACAACGGCCGAATCACCCCTTTAGTTCACTGATTCGCGCGGTGGCTGTCGAGGGAGATTAAATGGCGTCAAGCAAAGTCTTGGCGACCGTTACTGATCCAACATCTTAGACACAATCTCATATACATCCCGGGAGATGCCCGGGGTCTTGGCGACCTCATGGAGCGTGCGCCGGGCCTGCGCGCGGCGGCCGGGCTCGAGCCCGTGCCAATTGCGAAAAGCCGCCAGCAGCCTGGCCGCGATCGAGGGATTGAAGCGGTCGATGGCGAGCACCTGCTTGGCGACGAAGGCATAGCCGGCGCCGTCAGGGCGATTGAACTGGACCGGGTTCTGCATGGCGAACACCCCGATAAGCGCGCGGACCTTGTTGGGTGCGGTCATGCTGAAGAGAGGATGGCGGATGAGCGCCTTGACCTGAGAGAGAGTGGAGGCTGCGGGAGAGGCCGCCTGCGCCGAGAACCAGGTGTCGATCACGAGGTGGTCGCCGTGCCAGCGCTCATAGAAATGCGCGAGCGCGCGCTCGCGCTCGGGTGAGGGTTGAGCAGCCAGGAGCATCAGGGCGTGCGCCGCATCGGTCATGTTGGTGGATTTGAAATAGTGGTCGGCGACGCGCGCGCGATCCTGGGGCTTTCCGCGCGCGGATAGAAGCGTGAGTGCGGCATTGCGGAGCGCGCGGCGGCCAGCGCTCGCCGCATCGGGAGAGAAGGGGCCGCTCTGGCTCATCTCGCGATAGATCTCTTCGAGCGTTTCGCCGAGGACGGAGCCCACGACCTTGAGGAGCCCGCGGTGAGCACGGTAGATGAGCGCGGGATCGACGCTGCGGCCGATCTCGCGCGCGATGTCCGATTGGCTCGGCAACCTGAGCAGCTCGGCGCGATAGGCGGGATCGAGCGCGGAATCCGTGGCGGAGATGCCGATCGCCTTGGCGTAGGCCGCCCCGCTCGTCGAGCGCTTGCCCTGGCGCAGCATCTTCACGCCGTCGATGAGCGTGCGCATGGCGTAGTTGTTCGCGGCCTGCCAGCGGTTGAAGAGATCCGAGTCATGCGCCATCAGGAATTCGAGATCGCGGTCCTTGAGCGCGATCGTGAGATTCACAGGCGCCGAGAAGCCGCGCAGCAGCGACGGCACGGGGGGCGAGGGAACATCGGCGAAGCGGAACGTCTGCGCGCGCTTGGTGACATGGATGACGCCGTCCTCGATCGGCTCGCCGTTGTCGCGCTTTAGATCGAGCTCCGCGCCGTTGGCGCCAATGAGCCCGAGCTTCACGGGGATATGGAGCGGTTTCTTCCTCGCTTCGCCGGGCGTCGGCGGGAGAGCCTGCTCGATTTTGAGCTCGGCCGTCTTGCGGGCGCCGTCGTAGCGCAGCGAGCAGACGAGCTCGGGCGTGCCGGCCTGCGAATACCAGAGCTTGAAGTGGGTGAGGTCGCGGCCGCTCGCATCCTCGAAGCAGCGGATGAAATCCTCGATCGTCGCGGCGTGGCCGTCGTGGCGCTCGAAGTAGAGATCCATGCCTTTTCGGAATCCTGCAGGCCCGAGGATGGTCTGGATCATGCGCACGAGCTCGGCGCCCTTCTCGTAGACGGTCGCGGTATAGAAGTTGTTGATCTCGATGTAGGTCTCTGGCCGCACGGGGTGGGCGAGGGGGCCCGCGTCCTCGGGGAACTGCGCGGCCTTCAGCGTGCGCACGTCGATGATGCGCTGGACGGTTGCCGAGCGCTCGTCGGCCGAGAACTCCTGATCGCGGAAGACGGTCAAGCCTTCCTTGAGACAAAGCTGGAACCAGTCGCGGCAGGTGATGCGGTTGCCGGTCCAGTTGTGGAAGTACTCGTGGGCGACGACGCTCTCGATCGACTCGAAGTTGCCGTCAGTGGCGGTATCGGGGGAGGCCAGTATGAGGCGATCGTTGAAGATGTTGAGGCCCTTGTTCTCCATCGCGCCCATGTTGAAATCGGAGACGGCGACGATGTTGAACACATCGAGGTCGTATTCGCGGCCGAAGCGCCTCTCGTCCCAACGCATCGAGCGCTTCAGGCTGTCCATGGCCCAGGCCGCGCGTGCCTCCTTGCCATGCTCGACGTAGATTGCGAGATCGACGTGGCGGCCAGACATGGTCTTGAAGGTCGATGCGACAGGCGAGAGGTCGCCGCCGACGAGCGCGAACAGGTAGCAGGGCTTGGGGTGCGGGTCCTTCCAGACGGCGTAGTGGCGCTTGCCGCGGTCGAGCGTGCCGCGCTCGACGGGGTTGCCGTTGGCGAGCAGCACGGGTGCCTCGGCGATGTCCGCCTCGACGCGGCAGGTGTAGGTCGCGAGCACGTCCGGGCGATCGAGAAAATAGGTGATGCGGCGGAAGCCCTCGGCCTCGCATTGTGTGCAATAGACGCCGCGCGAGCGGTAGAGACCTTGCAGAGCCTTATTGGATTCAGGATCGATGAAGGTCGTAATGTCGAGGGTGAAGGGCTTCGGCGGCGGCTTCGGGATGACGAGGTGGGTGTCGGAGCGCTTATAGTCCTTCGGCTCGAGCGCTTTGCCGTCGAGGCTCAGGCCGGCGAGATCGAGCTGCTCGCCATCGAGCTTGAGGGCACCGGCTGCTTTGCCTGCGCCAGGGTTCGGGCGGACCTTCAGGCGGGCATGAACGCGCGTTCGCGATGGGTCGAGGGCGACATCGAGATCGACGTGGTCGATCAGATAGGCAGGCGGCCGGTAGTCCTTGAGCCGGGTCGGGCGCGGCGCATCGGCTTTTTTTGTCGTCTTCTTCGCCATGGTTCGGGCCGTCTCCAGAATTCCGAGGTGATTACGCTACTAAAGCACGATTCATGCCGCCATTGCGCCTTCCCGAGGTGCCGGCTTTGCCCGCGTGCTCGCGCCTTGCAGCGACTGATACGTAGTCGGAGACGGCCTCGTCGTGAAGGGTACGCGCGATCACAAAGCCGCCCAGGTGGCAATGCTACGGCCGCAGGAACTGGCGCGGCAGCCTGGCGGCAGCCGCGGCAAGGGTCGCGTGGCGATCGCCGCGCGCATCGATGCGTGTCCAGGACATGACACCGGTTGGGCGGGCGAGCTGGGAGCGCACCACGGCCGCATCGGCGTCCGAGGCATCGCCGCGGCGGGCTGCAACGCGATCGATCAGGGTGTCGGCGGGCGCCTCGAGCCACAATCCCGCAAAGGCGGCGCCGGCCTGCCGAGCCACGGCTTCGAGGTCGCGCCGCTCCTCGGGCTTCAAGAACACCGCGTCGACGACGACGCCGTGGCCGGCGGCAAGTGCGCGCTCGGCCTTGTTGAAGAGGATGGCGTAGATCTCGCCCGAGACCTCGGGGCGATAATGGTCGGGCGTCAGGCGCTCGGTCTCGGTCACGCCGAACAGCCGCTTTCGCTCGACGTCGCTGCGCAAATGCAGCGCGCCGGGCGCGGGGCCGATCGAGGGGGCGAGTGCTGCGGCGAGCGTCGACTTGCCGGTGCCGGAGAAGCCGCCCACGGCCACGAGGCACGGCTGCGGCGGGTTGAGGAATGCGCCTGCGAGCGCGACGAGGCGGCGCATCTCGGCTTCGATTTCTTCCCGTTCGGCGCTCGGGTGCTGGCGTGCTCGCGCCAAAGCGACGACGGCGCGCACGAGCGCGCGCATGGAGAGGAACAGGGGCAGGCATGCCAGCCCCTCGATCTCGTTGCGCAGCGGCGCGGCGCCGACATAGGCATTGAACACGATATTGGCCGCCGCGCGGTCGGCGCGCGCCTCGAAGTCCATCAGGAGGAACCCGAGGTCGTAGAGGACGTCGATGGTCGCCATCGCCTCGTCGAACTCGAGCGCATCGAAAGGCACGGGACGATCGGCTATCATGACGATGTTGCCGAGGTGGAGGTCGCCGTGGCAGCGGCGGATTGCTCCGGCGAGGGCGCGCGTATCGAGAAGGGGCGAGATGCGGGCGAGTGTGGCGCCGGCATCGGCGCGGAGCGCGGCGAGCGTCTCGGCGGCGAGGGTGCCTTGCGCCTCATCAAGCTCGGCGAGGAGCTGGCGAAGGGTCTGTCCCGCAATCTCCGCGCCGCGGGCCGCATGCGCGAGCGGGGCTTGCTCGTGATAGCGGGCAATCATCTCGGCGAGCGCCAGGCACGTGGCGCGCGGCAGGGGGCCTTTGCCTGTGATGTGCGAGAGAAGCTGGGACTGATCGAAACGGTGCATCTCGAGCGCCCATTCGACCACGGGGCCGTCCCCGCCAAGATGAAGCGCGCCATCCTTGCGCCGCGTCACGGGGACGAGGTGGAGATAGATCTCGGGTGCATGCGGCTGGTTGAGCTCGACCTCGCGCGCGAGCGCCTTGCGACGCTGCTCGAGCGTTGAGAAATCCAGATACGGAAGCCTGACCCGCTTCTTGACCTTGAAGGCCTTGGCGCCGGCGAGAAACACGCGCGCGCCATGGGTTTCGATGATCTCGACGCGGTCGACCGGCTCGGCATACGAGGCGGGGGCCGCGAGGAAAGCGATCAGCTCGCTTTCCTCGGAATTGCCCGCGAGGCTGCTGGCGTCAGATTCTCCGGGCGCGTCGGTCATTCGAGCCTTCTCAGAACGTAGTCCTGCGGGTTATAGCGTGGCGCGCGCATCGTGCCACGGATTGCGCGGCCGCGATCCGGCTTGGATCAGGCTCGCGTCATCTGCCGGTCATCGATCGCCACACGCGAGCGAGAAGCATGGCGACATTGAAACGGCGGACCGGAATTCTCGCGGGCGGTGGCAGTCTGCCGCGCGAGATCGCCGAGAGCGTGGCGGCGCGGGGCAATGCCGTGCACATCGTTGCCATCGATGGCGAGGCGGATGCCAGCTTCGGAACGCTCCCGCTCACGCGCGTGAACTGGGGGCAGGTCGGAGGCATGCTCAAGGCGCTGAAGACGGCGCGGGCGGAAGACCTCGTCATCGTGGGGCGCGTGCGCCGTCCGGATCCCCTGCGGCTCAGGACCGACCTCGGCTTCTACATGAACCTTCCCGCGATCGCGAGGATCGTCGCGTCCGGCGGCGACGACAGCGTGCTGCGCAAGGTCGTGCGCTTCTTCGAGACCCAGGGGTTGCGTGTCGTGAGTCCCGCGGAAGCGGCGCCGGAGCTGGTCATGGGAGAGGGACCGCTCGGCGCGGCGGCGCCGTCGCCGGAGGATGCCGCGGACATCGCCAAGGGTTTCGCGCTGGTGCGTGCGCTTGGCCGCCACGACATCGGGCAGAGCGTGATCGTGACGGGGGGGGCGATCGAGGCCATCGAGGGCGCGGAGGGGACCGACGGCATGCTGGCACGCGTCGGCCTGGCGCGGCGCGCGGCGGGCGCGGCGCGGCGCGGCATTCTCGTCAAGCGCACGAAGCCGGGTCAGGATCTGCGTGTCGACATGCCGGCCATCGGGCCGGAGACGATCACGCGCGTCGTCGATACGGGCCTCAAGGGGGTCGCCGTCGAGGCGGGCCGGGTGCTCGTTGCGCTGCGCAGGGAGACGGTCGAGCGTGCCGATGCGGCCGGCGTCTTCGTGGCGGGTTGCGAGGATGTGAGAGCCATGGACGCCGTGCCGCGCGACAATACGGCGGACCGGTATTCCTTCCCGGAGCTCGGCCGCGTCGCGCCTCATGCGCGCCACCGCTCCGACGTCGCCAAGGGAGCTGCAGTGCTCGAAAGCCTCGATCCGTTCGGCGTGGGCCGAGCCGTGGCGGTTGTGCGCGGCCACGTTCTTGCCGTCGAAGCCGGCGAGGGCGTCGGCGCTGCGGTGGAGCGCGCCGTGCGCTTGAGACAATGGGGTAGCCTGCCGCGGCGGCGCCGCGGCGTGCTGGTCGTGCGCGATGCGACGGAGCTTTCCGCCGATGTCATCCGCGTGCTGGGCGAAGCCCGCTATGGGGGAGCCGTGGCACTCGCGCAGGCATGCAAAGCTGGCGCCATCGATGACGCGATCGCGGCGGCGGATCGGGCAGGGCTCTTCATTCTGGTGCGCGCCGAGGGGGCTCATCCATGACTGCGGGTGTCGGGCGAACGCCAAGCGACTTGCGCCTGTTTCTGATCGCCGGCGAGCATTCCGGTGACGCACTCGGCGGCAAGCTCATGGCGGCGATCAACGGGCGCTCCAAGTCCCGCGTGCGCTATCTCGGCGTCGGCGGCGAGGCGATGGAGCGGGAAGGTCTCGTCTCGCAGTTTCCGCTCGAGGAGGTGGCCGTGATGGGGCCGCTCTCGATCCTGAAGCGGCTGCCGCGCATCGTGAGGCGCGTCTGCGGTACGGTCGATGCCGTGATCGCAGCCGAGCCGAATGCGGTCGTGATTATCGACAGCCCGGAGTTCACCCACCCGATCGCGAAACGCATCCGCAAGCGGCGCCCTGAGATTCCCATCATCGACTACGTCAGTCCCACCGTGTGGGCGTGGCGGCCGGGACGCGCACGCAAGATGCGCCGCTATGTCGACCACGTGCTGGCGCTTCTGCCCTTCGAGCCCGAGGCGCACGCGCGGCTCGGCGGGCCGGCATGCAGCTATGTCGGGCATCCGTTGATCGAGCGACTCGGCTGGGTGCGTGCGCTCGATCCTGCGCCGCTCAGGGCACGCCTCGGCATCGAGCCGGGGCGTCCGGTGCTCGTCGTCTTGCCGGGGAGCCGACCGTCCGAGGTCGGCCGGCTCATGGAGCCGTTCGGCGACGCTCTGCGCGGGCTCATCGAGCAGGGATTGACGCCGGACGTCATCGTGCCGGCGGTGGGCTCCGTGCGCCGCCTCATCGAGGAGGGGCGAAACAAGCACTGGCCGATCCCGGGCCACATCGTCGAGGGAGAGGAGGACAAATTCCGCGCCTTTAAGCTCGCCAGTGCCGCGCTCGCGGCTTCGGGCACCGTCACGCTCGAGCTCGCGCTCGCGGGCACGCCGATGGTGGTCGCCTATCGGGTCGATCCCGTTGCGGCGCCCTTCCTGCGCCGTCTCATCAAGGCGCCGACGACGGTTCTTGCCAATCTGGTGCTCGGCGAGAATGCGTTTCCCGAATTCCATCAGGAGCACAGCACGCCCGAGAACCTCACGCGTGCGCTCGTGCCGCTCTTTTCAGATTCACCCGAGCGCCGGGCACAGCTCGGCGCGCTCGCGCGCATCCCTGAGCGCCTCATGATCGAGGGTCCGAGCCCGAGCGAGGCGGCGGCCGATATCGTGCTCGACTACGCGGAGCGCGGGCGGCGGCCCGAAGGGCGCTAGGGTCTTTCCGACTTTGGTTGATCCGCGGAAAGACCCTAGCTCTTTGTCTTGTCGTGCTTCTTTTCGGAAAACCGGTTCCCACTTTTCCGGATGCACTCTAGGCCTGCCTCGAGGCTCAGAGCGGAGTTCTCCACAAAGTGGCGATATTCTTATCAGAAATTGTTCAATATCCAGGCTGGCGTTCCGGTTGCGAAACCGTCGAATCCCCGTAGCATAGGAAACAAATCCCGATGGCTTGGGTATTTTTCCATAGGCCCAGGGCAGAGAAGAAACTCGTTGGAGGTCACGTTCGCTGCAGGCCCTGTCTCGTCGTTGCGCTCGGTGGTGACCCATGTTGCAGCTTCTTTCCTTGCCTTCCAGAGGGCGGCGGAACGGCACTTTCGGTAGCCGTCCGGCAGGGCAAGACTTAGTCCGACATTCTTTACGGCGGTTGGTCTGCAAAGGCTGCCAAGCTTTGTCGGCTGCGATCCTGGTGATCGCTTTCCAAGCGGCCGGCGCTCAGGGTCAGAATGCCCCACTGGCGCTTGAAGGCGTGCTTCGAGCCAACGAAGTCACAATTCTCGCCGACGTCAAACACGGGGTGAGTGACCGCGTCGCCTTCTTCTCCTCGGTTGCCTTGTTCGAGGCCATGGCGCGCGCAGATGTGCGTCACGTTGCGATCGAAATGCCGCGCGTTCTCGGGCATCAGGCCATGGGCGTCGAGACGGCGTCCGATATCGAAGTCTTTGCGCAGGACATCATTCGTTCCGGCCGGTGGCACTTCGTCGATCCGGACAACCCAGACGAAGAATCCGTCGCCACACAGCACCGTGTGGCTTCCGCCCTGGGACGACAGGTGCTTCTCGCCAGACAATTCGGCATCAACGCGATCTTCTATGATTTCAACAATCCACTGGGTGGCTTCAGGACCTATAACGACCCCGTCTATCGATGCCTCGCCGAGCTCAGCGGCGTGGTCTGGCTGAAGTACGGCCTTGACAGCAAGATCACGAAATCACAACGCGACGCGGCCATCATGCGCGAGCGCTTCAGCCACGATGACGAGCTCGCGGCTTACATCGCAAGCGAGGTGGATGCCAAGGGAGGTGGCAAGCTCGTTGTCATGCCGGGCTACGCCCACGCGGTCATTCCCGGCGGCATCGCCGATCGCATCGAAAAGCGGCTCAACGCGCAAGCAACGATCGTCGCGGTCTTCAGGGACGAAGCAGAGGACAAGGCATTCCATTCCTTCCTCTGGGAGCAATCACGGCTGCTCTCGATCGATCTTTCGCGCCCGCCGCACTTCTACTACACGATAGCCGGCAACATGGTGCGTAGCGACGACGCTCCGGGGCGCTACGTCGCCCTCGACGGCTCGCGGGAGCGCAGCATCCCCTCAGTCTGCTATCAGATCGCTCAAACTGACTAGCTATCCAAGCCGACGGGAAGATTTATCGTCTCTAGGGGCGCTAGAGCGCGTTCCGTTCCTACGGAATCGGAAGCGCGCTCTAGGTTCTTGTTTCATCGCGTTTTCTGCGACGAGCCGGTGCCCACCCCGGATCGTCGTCCGTGCGGAGCACGGCTTCGCCAAGACGCCATGACGTCCGGGGCAGACTTTCGTCGGAAAATGCTCTAGCTCACTGCGCCTGCGGGAAGGGGCGGTGCGGCTGGCCGATGTAGAGCTGGCGCGGACGGCCGATGCGCTGCTCGGGATCCTCGATCATCTCCTTCCACTGGGCGATCCAGCCGACCGTGCGCGCCACGGCAAAGAGCACCGTGAACATATCGACGGGGAAGCCCATGGCGCGCAGCGTGATGCCTGAATAGAAGTCGATGTTGGGGTAAAGCTTCTTCTCGATGAAGTATTCGTCCTGAAGCGCGATGCGCTCGAGCTCGATCGCCACCTTGAGGAGCGGCTCGTCGCGCTTGTCGAGGGCGTCGAGCACCTGATGACAGGTCTTCTGCATCACCTTGGCGCGCGGATCGTAGTTCTTGTAGACGCGGTGGCCGAAGCCCATGAGGCGGAAGCCCGACGTCTTGTCCTTGGCCTTCTTCACGAATTCGGGGATGCGATCGACGGTACCGATCTCCTGGAGCATGTTGAGCGCCGCCTCGTTGGCGCCGCCGTGGGCCGGGCCCCAAAGGCACGCAATTCCTGCCGCGATGCAGGCAAACGGGTTGGCACCTGACGAGCCGGCGAGGCGAACGGTCGAGGTCGAGGCGTTCTGCTCGTGATCGGCGTGGAGAATGAAGATGCGATCTAGCGCACGGGCGACGATCGGATTGACGACGTAGGGTTCGCAGGGAACCGCGAAGCACATCTGGAGGAAGTTCGACGTATAGTCGAGATCGTTCCTCGGATAGATGAAGGGCTGGCCGATCGAATACTTGTAGGCCATGGCGGCGATGGTCGGCATCTTGGCGATCATGCGGTGGGTCGCCGCTTCGCGCTGCTTCAAATCGTTGATGTCGGTCGAGTCGTGATAGAAGGCGGACAGCGCGCCCACCACGCCGACCATGACCGCCATCGGATGCGCGTCGCGGCGGAAGCCCGTAAAGAAGCGCGTCATCTGCTCGTGCACCATCGTGTGATTGGTGATGGTGGCGCGGAACGCCTTGAACTGCTCATTCGTCGGCAGCTCGCCGTGGAGGAGGAGATAGCAGATGGCGAGGAAGTTCGAATTCTGCGCCAGCTCGTCGATCGAGTAGCCGCGATAGAGCAGCTCGCCCTTGTCGCCGTCGATGTAGGTGATGCGCGAGGAGCAGTTCGCGGTGGATGTGAAGCCGGGATCGTAGGTGAAGCAGCCGGTGTCGCGATAGACCTTGGCGATGTCGAGGACGTCGGGCCCGACCGAGCCGCTGCGCACCTCGAGATCGACGTTCTTGCCGCCGACCGTGAGCTTGGCCGTGCGCTGCTCGGTTGCGGTCGAGGTGGAAGCGTCGATGTTCGGTTTGATGCTCATGGACTTCTCTTCCTCACCGGTTGCCGTCGCCACGGACCTCTTGCTGCAACGCAATATACACTAATTTGGTTACCGGAGAATGGGCAACCACTCGGCACATTGTGCAAACGGTGAGCAGTCAGCGCTCCTGATCGCGCAAGCGGGCGAGCGCTTCGTCGCGCCCCAGCACGGCCATGACATCGAACACGGGTGGGGAGACGGCGCGTCCCGTGAGCGCTGCGCGCAAGGGTTGCGCGACCTTGCCGAGCTTGGCGCCCGCTTCCTCGGCGAACTTTCGCACCTCGTCCTCGAGGGGCTTTGCGCTCCAGTCGGCAACTGATTCGAGACGCGGGACGATCTTGCCGATTACGGCTCGGGCGTCCGCATCGAGAAGCTTCTCGGCTTTGTCATCGAGCGGGAGGGGGCGCGTTGCGTAGAGATAGGCCGCTCCGTCGATCAGCTCGCGCAGCGTTCGCGCGCGCTCCTTGAGGCCCGGCATGGCGCGCGCGAGCTTCCCCCAGCCGTCGGACGTCGCGAGCTTCTCCGCAATTGCATTGCCGCCCTCCAGGTGTGGCAGCAGATCGCGAATGCGGGCGACGAGGTCGGTGTCGGGCATCGAGCGGATATAGTGGGCGTTCAAGTCCTCGAGCTTGGCGAAGTCGAAGCGCGCGGGGCTCTTGCCAAGCCCATCGAAGTCGAACCATTGGACGAGCTGATCGGTCGACATGATCTCGTCGTCGCCGTGGCTCCAGCCCAAGCGCACGAGATAGTTGCGCAGGGCTGCAGGGAGATAGCCCATCTCGCGGTAGGCCTCGACGCCCAACGCCCCGTGGCGTTTCGATAGTTTGGCCCCATCCGGCCCGTGGATGAGGGGCACGTGCGCCCAGACGGGGACGGACCAGCCCATGCCGATGTAGATCTGCGTCTGGCGCGCGGCGTTCGTCAGGTGGTCGACGCCGCGGATGACGTGCGTCACCTCCATGTCGTGGTCGTCGACGACGACGGCGAGATTGTAGGTCGGGTTGCCGTCGCTCCTGAGGATGATGAGGTCGTCGAGCTCCTTGTTCTGGAACACGACGCGGCCCTGCACGCGGTCGTCGACCACGGTCTCGCCCTCGCGGGGGGCTTTCAAGCGGATCGCGAACGGCGCTCCTGCTGGCGCCTCCGCGGGATCGCGGTCGCGCCAGGGCGAGCGGATGGTCAAGGGTCGCTTCTCGGCCTCGGCGGCCTTCCGCATCTCGTCGAGCTCTGAGGGCGTGAGGTAGCAGCGATAGGCGGCTCCCTGGGCGAGCAGGGCATTGGCGACGTCGCGGTGGTGGGCGGCGCGCGAAAACTGCGAGATCGGCTCGCCGTCCCAGCCAAGCTCGAGCCAGCGCAGCCCGTCGAGAATCGCGGCCACGGCTTCGGGATTGTTGCGCTCGCGATCGGTATCCTCGATGCGCAACAAGAACTTGCCGCCCTTCGCCTTGGCGTAGAGCCAGTTGAAGAGCGCGGTGCGGGCGCCGCCGATATGGAGATACCCGGTCGGCGAGGGGGCAAAGCGAACGACGGGAGTGGCGCCGCCGCTCCGTTCAGTCTGGGTCATGGGGCGGTTTGCTGTGATTTGTGCTGGGTGAGTTGGCGTGCGGTGTAGCACAGGCCTCCCGCGGCGGTAAGGGCCTCGCGTCGCAGTGAATATCGGGGGCGTGGGGCGAGCGTGGTTGCCGGCGTGGACGATCGGGAGCGCGCAAGGGGCCGGATCGGCGCCAGCGCGGCTGCGGCGCTGCTCGCCGCGCGTTTGCGGTCGCTCTTCGGCGTGCTTGCGCCTTCGCTCGAGGCCGAGCGCGCGCGTTGGTTCGTCTGGCTCCCGGTGCTCTTCGGCGCGGGTGTCGTCGGCTATTTTCACCTGGGAGACGAGCCGTCGCTGGTGCTTGCGCTCGCCGTGCCGGCGATTGCGGCGGCGGCGAAGGCGGTGTGGAGGCGGGGGCTCGCCGCAGAAGTGGTCACGGGGGCAGCGCTCGCCGCTTGCCTGGGATTTGCCTTTGCCAAGGCGCGCACCGAGTGGGTGCGGGCGCCCGTGCTCGAGCGGACGATCTCCTCGGCGGACGTGCGCGGCTATGTGACGCTCGTCGAGCCCAAGGTGCCGCGCGGGCAGCGGATCACGCTCTCCGTCACCAGCATCAGCGGCCTCGAGCCCGACGAGCTGCCGCGAAGCGTGCGTATTCGCACGATGCGCGCGCTTCCCGGCCTCGCTCCGGGTGATGCCGTCCGGCTGCGCGCGAGGCTCTCGCCGCCCTCCGAGCCTGCCTTGCCTGGCGACTACGATTTCGCGCGCGCCGCGTGGTTTGCGCGGCTCGGCGGCGTCGGCTTTGCGCTCAAGGCGCTCGAGATCGACCGCGCCGCCGGCCCTCCGCCATGGAGGCTTAAGGCGTTCGCGGCGATCGAGCGCCTGAGGCAAGGGATTGGCGCGCGCATCGTGGCCGTCCTTCCGGGCGAGACCGGCGCGATCGCGAATTCGCTGATCACGGGGGAGCGCGGCGGCATCTCCGAGGAGACGACGGACGCCTTTCGCGATTCGGGCCTGCTCCACATTCTGTCGATCTCCGGCCTGCATATGGTGATCATGGCGGGCGCCGTGTTCGTCGCGCTGCGCATGCTTGCCGCCCTGTTCCCCGCGATCGCTCTCAACTACCCGACGAAGAAGTGGGCGGCGGGCGCGGCCTTGCTCGCGGCCTTCGGCTATCTCCTGATCTCGGGATCGTCGGTCGCCACCGTGCGCTCCTTCATCATGATCGCGATCATGTTTCTCGCGGTGCTGGTCGATCGTCCCGCGATCGCCATGCGCAACGTGGCTCTGGCGGCGATGCTCATCCTGGCGGTGACGCCGGAAGCCGTTCTCGACGTCGGATTTCAGATGTCGTTTGCGGCTGTCGTTTCGCTGGTGGCCGTCTACGAGGTGGTGCGCGAGCGCGATCGCGGCCCTGAGCATCGGGGGGCGTTGCGTCGCGTCGCGTTCTTTCTCGGCGGCATCGTGTTCTCGACCGTCATCGCCAGCGTGGCGGTGGCGCCTTTCGCGGCCTACCATTTCCACCGCAGCCAGCAGTTCGCGCTGATCGCCAACCTGATCGCGATTCCGATCTGCAACCTGGTGGTGATGCCGGCGGGATTGCTGACGCTCCTCCTCATGCCGCTGGGGCTCGAAGCGCTCCCGCTCACGGTGATGGCCTGGGGCATCGACATCATCGTGTGGGCGGCGGACTGGGTCGCGGGCCTGCCGGGCGCCGTGCTCCACATCCCGGCGATGCCGGCGCGCGCGTTCGGCCTCATGGTTGCGGGCGGCCTGTGGCTCGCGCTGTGGCAGACGCGGTGGCGCTTGCTCGGCGCGGGGGCGGTCGCCGCCGGACTGGCGCTCGCGCCGACGCTCGAGCGGCCGGATGTCATCGTGGGCCTCGGCGGGTCTCTCGTGGCCGTGCGCGGTCCTGACGGCAGGCTCGGGTCGATGAGCGCGCGCGGCGGCACCTTCGAGCTCAAGCGTTGGCTCGAGCACGACGGGGACGCGCGCGAGGCGCGCGACGTTGCGGGTGCCCGCGTGTTTCGCTGCGACGGGTCGGGGTGCGCGGCAATGGTCAAAGGGGCACTGGTCGCCATTGCGCGCCATCCTTCGGCGTTGGCCGACGACTGCGCCAAGGCGCGTGTCCTGGTGGCGCCATTTCCTGCTCCCGAGGGATGCAAGGGGCCGGCGGCTGTCGTCGACTATCCGGCGCTGCGGCGCGGAGGTGCGCATGCGCTCTATTTCGACGACACGGGCGCCATCAGGATCGACACGGTCAGCGCGCATCGCGGCGAGCGGCCGTGGTCAGCGAGGCCTTTCTATGCGCAAAGAGACAAAGGCGAAGGTGGCCGGCCTCGCTCTCAATAACGGCGGATGAGGCCCACGAGGCGGCCCTGGATGTCGATCTGATCGGGCCCGAAGATGCGCGTCTTGTAGTCGGGGTTCGCGGCCTCGAGCGCGATCGTCGAGCCCTTCTTGCGCAGGCGCTTCAAGGTCGCCTCCTCGCCTTCGACGAGGGCCACGACGATGTCGCCGTTCTCGGCGGTATCGCAGCGGCGCACGATTACGGTATCGCCGTCGTGGATGCCGGCCTCGATCATCGAGTCGCCCTTGACCTCAAGCGCGAAGTGCTCGCCGTTGGTCAGAAGGTCGGGCGGGCAGGCGATGTCGTGGGAATGGTTCTGGATGGCGCTGATCGGCACGCCGGCGGCGATGCGTCCCATGACGGGCACCGATACCGTGCGCGCGTCGATGACATGCGACGGCGGGAGCCCCAGGTCGCGGCTCTTCGCCCTCGCGCCCTCGATGACGCTTGGCTGGAAGCCGCCGCGCCGCTGCGTCTCGGCCGCGATCGCGGTGTTGCCGGCGTTCTCAGGCAGCTTCAGGACCTCGATGGCGCGGGCGCGGTGGGGGAGGCGGCGGATGAAGCCGCGCTCGACGAGCGCCGTGATCAGCCGGTGGATGCCGGATTTCGATCTCAAATCGAGGGCATCTTTCATCTCGTCGAACGAGGGCGGCACCCCGTCGGCGCGCATGCGCTCATTGATGAAGAGCAAGAGCTCTTTCTGCTTCTGAGTGAGCATCAGTCCTCCGCCTCAGTGAAATACGCCGCACTGGTCCTTTTCCGCGCCGGAAGGAGCGCGGGGGGAATCATATGCACAAAGCATGAACGTACGCTACCCGTTCCCGGCGTGTTCTGCAAGGGGGGCGGGGCGTCGGCAGGAGGGCAATGGCGCGAGCACGGATGTGCTCGCTCAAACATGCGGGCGTCGCGCGGCGGCGGACTGGACCGCTCAGATGTCCTCAGCGCTCAAAGCGATCAGGCGTGCTCTGCCGCTGCCGGGGCGATGCCGAAGAGTCCGAGCTGCGCGCTAGGGTCTTTCCGACTTTGGTTGATCCGCGGAAAGACTCTAGCTCTTTGTCTTGTCGCGCCTCTTATCGGAAAACCGGTTCCCACTTTTCCGGAAGCACTCTAGTGCGGTCGGCAGGCATCGCGTCCGACGTCTTCCGGCGCGCGTAGCAGAGCGGGGCCTCGCGCACGTCGATCTCGAGGGCCTCGACGGGCTCGGGGTGATCGGCAAGCGCGTCGGGCGCGTGAGGAGCCTCGGAGACGCCTTCGGCCACGACTTCCAGCGCGCTCAAGTCGGTGATGCGTATCGCCCTGTCGGGTGCCGCCTCGACCAATCCTCTCAATTTCAGCTGCATCAGGGACAGCACGAGCAGATCGAGGCTGAGCCCGAGATAGTCGGCAATGACGGCGCAATCCAGGTTGTCATCGATCACGGCGGGATCGCGGCCCTCGAGCCGATTGCGATGGGAGAGCGCGCTCAAGAAGGCCGCAAGGCGCACGATCGGCTTTCCGCGCCCGGCTTCCACGAGCCGGTCGCGGCGCAATGCGAACTCCCGATGGATCGGATCGTCGGCAAGGTCGTTCGCGCCAGGCTCAAAGTCGCGCGATTCTGCAGCACCGGAAATTGCGGTCTGCGCCCGGATACCGGACATCGCACTCCTCGTCATTTTGAACTCCGTTACGCAAAAATGCTGCGAGTTCACCGACAATGGGTGAAAGGGCGAACGTGCGCTTTTCTTCTCGGGAATAAAATTTTCGGTCTGACTAATGATTTTCCGTGGGATGCGCAACTATCCCTTCGTATAGCCGCGTAGCCAAGGTGTCGCACGCTCTGATGTGAAAGGCGTTTTTTGCCTTCATTGGACGCCGATCAAGCGCCGGAGCGGCCGACAAGGATGCGCCGGGATATTGATCGTGGGTCAATTTCCGGGAACGTTGATCCGACGGCTGATCGGTGTAACGCTCCGACTCATGATTGATAATGGATCGCCAGCAGGTTGGGTGGTTATGGTGATGAGCGCCACCGGGGGAAGCGGAGCGCCGTCGTTCAAATATTTCAATGCGGCCATTGCTAGCGCGGACAAGGCGGTCGAGGAGACGCGCAAGCGCCCGGACAGCTCGCCGTGCATGCGCGTGCAGACCATCCGGCGGCTGTCGGCGGAGGAGATCCAGCGGCTGGGCCTCGCGACCGGTGAAGTAAGGCCCGCATAGAATTCGCGATTCCTCGAGAGACACTCCTGGACGCTCCCATTATTGCGACGCAACGAAACCAGCGCTCGCGCGTTGTGTGCGCGGAGCAGGTCATGGAGCCTGCGGTCACTCAGGTGTCATGATGCGCACGCTCATCAAGATCGTCAGAGACCGGGATCAGTCGGTGCTCGAGGAAGAAATCACGGAGGTCTCCGAACGCCATTCGATCGGCAAGGCGATCAGCGAGCTTCTGGATCGAATCCGCGCCGCCCATCCGCGAACCGAGCTCTCGGATTTCACGATCAAGGTGGATCGGGCCGACAAGGCAGCATGAGACTTTCTTCGTGACGTTTGCCGGGAGCGGCGCGTGAGAAAGCGAAACTTTCGCAGCGCGCGCGAAAGCGGCAACTTTGCGCCGCCGCATCGGTCCCGATCTAGCCTTGAAATTGACGCCGGGCTGTGGCGAGTTTCATCGCAGACAATGCCCGAGGATTTGCATGTGGCAATGGATCGGCAGGTGCCTGGTTGCCCTCTTCTATGCAGCGCCCTGGGCTTGGCTCCTTTGCTTTGCCACGTTCGTGGCGGCCGTCACGCACGAAGTGGGGCACCTTCCCAGCTACGGCAACCCTGATCCGAAACACCTCGATCGTCTTTCGATCCTCTACGGGCTGGTCGTGATGTGGCTCGGCCTTGCGTTGCTGTCGCCGTTCGTGGTCGCGATGCACGCTGCGGGACGCGCCATCCTCTATCCGGCCTGGCCTCTCGAGCGCGCGCGCCTCGTCGCCTACGTGCTCGGCGCGGGGCTCACGGTCTATGTCATCGTGGGTGATCCGGCGGGGCTCAGGACGTGGCTGGTCGACTAGCCGCGGCGCGCCGCGCTTGTCGAACAGGTTCAGATCAGACGCTCGATCTCGATCTCGGAGCCGGCGGGAGCGGCCGGCGCGTCCGGCTTGCGAATGATCAGGCAGTCGGCTGCCGCAAGTGCGGAGAGGAGCGAGGCGTCCTGCGACGGCAGCGGCGAGGCGATGAGCACGCCGTCCGCCGCGCGCGCGAGCGTGGCGCGCATCAGGTGCAGGCGCGGGCCGTTGGCCTCGAGATCGCGGGCGAGGCGGGCCGTCTCGCGTCCGATGCCCTGGACGGTCGCGCCCAACAATGCGCGAACGAGGGGCACGAGGAAGACGCGTGCGCAGACGAGGGCTGAGACTGGATTTCCGGGCAAGCCGATCACGCGGGAGCTCTCGAGGCGCCCGAAGAGAAGGGGCTTGCCGGGCCGGATTGCGACCTTCCAGAAATCGAGCGTCATGCCGCGCGCGGCGAGCGCGGGCGCGACGAGGTCGTGGTCGCCGACGGAGGCACCGCCGATGGTGACGAGCACGTCGGCGCCTTGGGCCTCGGCGATCTTGGCTGCTATGGCCGCTTCTGTGTCGCGGGCAATGCCGAGCAGGCGCGGGGTGCCGCCGGCGCCGGCCACGAGGGCGGCGAGCCCAACCGGATTTGACGACACGATCTGGTCGGGGCCAGGGACAGTCCCGGGCGGGACGAGCTCGTCGCCGGTGGCAAGGATGGCGACGACAGGCTTGCGGTGCACGGCGAGTCTCGCGTGTCCCAAGGCAGCGGCGAGGGTGAGCGCGTGAGCGTCGAGCACGCGGCCGGTGTGCAGCAGAACCTGGCCCTCGATGAAGTCGGCGCCGCGCGCGCGTACGTTCGCGAACGCCTTTGCGGGCTCGCGCACGATCACGTCGTCGCCCTCGCGATCCGTGTTCTCCTGGATGACGACCGTGTCCGCGCCCTCGGGAAGGGGGGCCCCGGTGAAGATGCGGATCGCCTCGTGCGCTGCGCATTGGCCGCGGTAGCCGCGCCCCGCCGCCGATGTGCCGGTGACCTTCAGGCGCGCGGGGACGCTGGCGAGATCGGCGGCGCGCACCGCGTAGCCGTCCATGGCCGATGACGCGAACGGCGGCTGCGTGAGCGTGGCCGCGACATCCTCCGACAGCACGCGGCCGGCAGCATCGAGGATCGGCACGGTCTGGGGCTCGGTCGGCGTAACGCCGTCGAGGATCCGCGCGAGAGCCTCGTCGACGGAAATGAGGCCCATGGGCTATTTCACCTGCTTTGGAGCGGCATCCGCCATGTAATGACCCGAGCGGCCGCCGGACTTTTCGAGCAGGCGAATGCCCTCGAGGCGCATGGCGCGGTCGGCGGACTTCAGCATGTCGTAGATGGTGAGGCCGGCGACGGTGACAGCCGTCAGCGCCTCCATCTCGACGCCTGTCGGGCCGGTGACCTTGACCTCGGCACGGATGTGGATGCCGGGAGGCTTCTCCGAGGGCGCAAACTCGACGGCGGCCTTGCTCAAAGCGAGCGGATGGCAGAGCGGGATCAACTCATGAGTCTTTTTGGCGGCCATGATGCCGGCGATGCGCGCGGCGGCGAGCACGTCGCCCTTGGCCGCCGTGCCGTCGATGACAAGCTTCAGCGTCTCGCCGCTCATGGCGACGAAGCCTTCGGCGATGGCGGTGCGCTGGGTCGCCTCCTTGCCGGCGACGTCGACCATGCGCGCGCGGCCTTTTTCGTCGAGATGGGTGAGCTTGGTCATGCCGCCTGCTCTGGAGCGAGTAGCGTTCTGGTAGCGGCCGCTACGTCGGCCTGGCGCATCAGGCTCTCGCCGACGAGGAAGGTGTTGACGCCAGCCTTCGAGAGGCGCGCGATGTCGGCCGGCGTGAAGATGCCGCTCTCGCCGATGACGATGCGGTCCTTCGGCACGCGGGGTGCCAAGTGCTCGGTCGTCGCGAGCGTGGTCTCGAAGGTTTTCAAGTTGCGATTGTTGATGCCGATGAGGCGTGAGTCGAGATGGAGCGCGCGCTCGAGCTCGGCCTCGTCGTGGACCTCAACGAGGGCATCCATGTGCCAGTCGTGCGCGGCGGAGACAAGATCGGCAGCCAGTGCGTCATCGACCTCGGCCATTATGATCAGGATGCAGTCGGCGCCCCAGGCGCGCGCCTCTACAACCTGGTAGGTGTCGATCATGAAGTCCTTGCGCAGGGCAGGCAGCTTCACGGCGGCACGGGCCTCGGTGAGATAGGCCGCGGCGCCCTGGAAGGAGGGCGTATCGGTGAGCACGGAGAGGCACGCCGCGCCGCCCGCCTCGTAGGCGCGGGCGAGCGCCACGGGATCGAAGTCGGCGCGGATCAGGCCCTTGGACGGCGAGGCCTTCTTGATCTCGGCGATCAACGCCGGGTGGCCGGCCGCGTGCTTGGCTTCGATAGCGCCCGCGAACGAGCGCACCTTCGGGGCGCTGCGCGCATATTCCGCCATGACCTGAAGCGGCTGCTTGGCTTTCGCGGCGCTCACTTCATCGCGCTTGTAGGCGGTGATCTTGTCGAGGATGTCGGCCATGCGGGAAAGGATACGACGGGCGAGCGGCCCTTGCTACAGGGCACTATCGGCAGGGTCAACAGGTGCTCCGCGCCTGCACCTCAGCCCCTCACCCGCCGCTCGGACCTTCGGTCCTCGCGTCGACCTCTCCCCCTGGGAGAGGTGAAGTGAACGACACCACCTCCACGTCTTCAAGGCAAGGGGATAATCGCTTCCATCGATCTATGTCGGAAAGACTCTAGGCGGCGTGGTGCGCGGAGCGGACGGGAGCGGGCTCGCCCACGAGGACCTTGGCGACGGCGCCCTCGAGAAAGTCCTCGAGCGCACGGACCGGCGCCAGATCGCCAATCAGCGTCTGGTGGCGGGCGGCGATGCGCTTGCGCGCGGCGCGGGCCGTCGTAGGGTCGGCAAGGGCTGCGGCCTTGTCGATATAGTCGTCGATGCTGCTGGCGATCATGTCGGCCATGCCCATCATCTCGAGGATCGCCTTGGTGTGCCGGCCGCGCATCAGTCGCGTGGGGAGCGTGACTATGGGCAGGCTCTGGCTCAGGGCCTCAAGCGAGGTGTTGCCGCCCGACCAGCCGATGCTATCGAGATAGATGTCTCCCAGGGCGAGGAAAGCGGCGAACTTCTCGAACGGGATGTGTGGCACGATCAGCATGTGACGCGCCGGGTCGCCGCCGCGGGAGCGGAACGCATGCTCGAGGCGCTGGCGGAAGACCTTGGTGGGCGGGGCGCGCTGGTCGCCGATGAAGACGAAGCGCGCGTTGGGCACGCGCTCGGCGATGCGCACGAAGACCTCGTCGTAGCGGGGCAGGTATTTGAAAAGCGACTGGCAGCAGATGAAGAGGATGTCGTCAGCCGAGGCGCCGATCTCGGCACGCGAGAGCTTCTGTCCGAGCGGGAGCACGGGCTCGTAGGCGATCGAAAGGTTCGGCAAGCGCACGAGCGTCTCGTTGTAGTGGTCCTCTCCGTCGGCAGGCTCCATGAGGTCGCTCGAGAGGAAATAGTCGATATGCGGCAGGCCGGTCGTGACCGGGTGGCCCCATGAGACACACTGCACGGGCGCTAAGCGCCGGCAGGCGAGCCGGATCGCGGAGGTGTCCATGCCGAGCTCTGGGTAGATCAGGACTTGGGGCGCATCGAGGGCAATGGTCTCGGCCCAGACCTCATCTGCTAGCTCGCCCGAGCGCCAGATGTCGGCGGTGGCGGCGATGCGTCGGCTGGTCACGTCCTGGTCGGCTCCCAGATGGTAGCCCGCGACCTCGAAGCGGGTCCGGTCGAGATGGCGGATCCAGCCGGCGAACAGCTTCGAGATCGAGTGGGTGAAGAAATAGCGCGTGACGAAGCCGACGCGCAGGCGCCCGTCGCGGCGCGGGGCCGGCATTCTCGTCTGTGGACCGGAGGCCATGATGCGCGAGACGATGCCGCCGTAGAGGGTCTGAAGAGCGCGGTCGTTCTGGCCCTGGTAGGCGAGCAGAAACGGCTTCGCCATGCCGACCACGCCGCGCGCGGCGAGGCACTCCTCGTCCGTGCAGCTGTCAGCGAGGCGGGAGATGCGATTGAGCTCCACGGCATACTTCTCGCGCCGCTCGTCGATCTCGGCTTCCGAGGCATAGACGATGCGGAGCAGCGCGATGGCGTTGGTCAAAGCCGCGCCGAGGTCGCGCTCGGTCGCCGCCAGCCGGCGCGCCAGGAGACGGCGCGCGGCATCCTCGCGCCCCGTGATGCGCACCCGATTGGCGAGAAATACGGGATCGGCCGGCTCGACGCCGTGCGCGGTCATCCTGTCGATCGCAAGCGCGATGTAATCGTCGGCATTGAGCTCCAGAGCACGCAGGAGCAGGGACGAAAGGACGCTCGAGAGCCCCGGTCGGTCTCCCAGGGCCAGCAGGTGGTCGGCGAGGCTGACGTAGCTCTGCAGGTAGCGCGGCTCGGCAGCGATGGCATCGCGGAGCGCGGCGATGGCGTCGAGGGGACGCTTCAAGGCGCCATAGACAATTGCGCAGTTGAAATGGATGCGGGGGTCGGAGCCGAGAGTGCGCGCCGCCTCGATCAGCGGCAGGGCGCGCTGCGGCTCTCCGCGCTGAACGTGAATGAGGGCAAGGCGATGAAGGCTTTCGACCGTTTCGGGAGCGCGAGCTGTCTCGCTGAAAACGCGCTCGGCGTCGTCCAGCCGGCCGGCGAGCTGAAGCTTGATGCCTTCAGCGAGCGGGGTCTTCTCTCGGGACACGGGTTTCCCCCGCTGGCGCTTCGATCGCTTGGACCTTGAGGCTAGCCGGCGATTCCTTGCGCGAGCCTTGCAGGCGGGGCTCGGTGGAACTCAAGCGGCGGCGTTCGTGATCGCGACGAGGCGGTCGAGCGCACGTTGGGCGGCCCCGGAATCGATCGCCTGTGCGGCGCGCTCGACGCCCTCGGCGAGGTTGGCGGCGCGGCCGCCGACGATCAGAGCGGCGGCGGTGTTGAGCAGCACGATGTCGCGATAGGGCCCGGGCTTGCCCGCCAGCACTCCACGCAGCGCCGCGGCATTGACGCTCGCGTCGCCGCCCTTGAGGTCCGACAGCGTGGCGCGGGCAAGGCCGGCGTCCTCCGGGACGACGTCGAAGATCGTGATGTCGCGATCCTTGAGCTCGGCGACGGTGGTGGCGCCTGTCGTCGTGAGCTCGTCGAGGCCATCGGCGCCGTGGACGACCCAGGCGTGCTCGGAGCCGAGATTCTGCAGGACCTCGGCGACGGGCTCGACCCAGGTGCGCGCGAAGACGCCAACGACCTGGCGCTTGACGTTCGCCGGATTGCAGAGCGGACCCAGAAGATTGAAGATCGTTCTCACGCCGAGCTCGGCGCGGATGGGTGCCCAAGCCTTCATCGCCGGGTGATGGACGGGGGCCCAGAGGAAGCCCACGCCCGCTTCGACGATGGCGCGCGTGATCGTCTCGGGACCCGGATCGAGCTTGACGCCCAGTGCCGAGAGCACGTCGGAGGCGCCGGAGAGCGAAGAGACGGATCGGTTGCCGTGCTTGGCGACATGAAGGCCGGCGCCGGCCGCCACGAAGGACGCGCACGTCGAGACGTTGTACGTCGAGTGTCCGTCGCCGCCCGTGCCGACGATGTCGACGGTCCCCGGCGGCGCCGAGACCGGGAGCATCTTCGAGCGCATCAGGCGTGCGGCGCCCGTGATCTCAGCCACCGTCTCGCCGCGCACGCGCAGGCCCATCAGGAACGCGCCCATCTGGGCGGGCGTCGCCTCGCCCGCTGTCATGGAGGCAAGCGCGTTTTCGATCTCGCGCTCGTCGAGGCTCTGGCCGGCGGCAAGCTTCTGGATGATCGGCTTAAGCTGGGTCGCGGACATAGGCCCTCATGTTCATGGGGCCGCGTCAGGCCGCGTCGCGGGGGCGTGCCGCGTTGCGCCGGCGGGGCGACATGCCGGCCGTCTCGAGGAAATTGGCGAGGAGGGCGTGGCCCTGCTCGGAGGCAATGCTCTCGGGATGGAACTGCACGCCGTGGACGGGGTGGCTCTTGTGCTGAAGCCCCATGATGAGGCCGTCAGAGGTCTCGGCCGTGATCTCGAGGCAGTCGGGCAGGCTCTTTCGCTCGACGATCAGCGAATGATAGCGCGTCACCTGAAAGCGCTCGGGCAGACCCTTGAAGACGCCCTTGCCGGTGTGGCGGATGGTCGAGAGCTTGCCGTGCAGGGGCTCGGGCGCGCGGATCACCTTGCCGCCGTAGACCTGGCCGATCGCCTGATGGCCGAGGCAGACGCCGAGGAGGGGGATCTTGGGGCCGGCCTTGGCGATGAGGTCGAGGCAGATGCCGGCCTCGTTCGGCGTGCAGGGGCCCGGCGAGAGCACGATCGCCTTGGGCTTCTTCTTGAGCACGTTGTCGGCCGTGATCTTGTCGTTGCGGATCACCTCGCACGGCGCGCCAAGCTCGCCCAGGAAGTGGACAAGGTTATAGGTGAAGCTGTCGTAGTTATCGATCAGGATGAGCATGGGCTAGGGTGTAAGAAGCCGGTGCCGCGGCGTCAAGCAATGATGGGCCGCCGCGCCGTTAGCCAAGCCTCATCCCGAGCTCGTCGAGGGGCGAGCCATGCGGCCGATGGACAATTCCGCTCCTCCATCCCCGGATCAAGTCCGGGGCATGAAGGAGCGGAGGGCACGGACTACTCCACCCGCGGCATTTGAGAACGTGGCTAGTCATACCTCATGGTGAGCCTGTCGAACCATGAGGGGGCTTCATGGCTGCTCCCTCGTCCTTCGACAAGCTCAGGATGAGGGAGCGGAACTTAGGCTACTCCCTGCGAGTGCCCTTGAGGACGTGGTGGGCGCGGGTGGTGATGGTAACCCTGATCTCGTCGGGCTGCTCGGCGACGGCGGCGGTCAGCGCCTTCAAGGTGTGGCGCGTGCCGTGCAGTTGGTCGATGAGGTGGAGGATCACCGGCAGGCTCTCCTCGCCGACCCCCATGTCGAAAGAGAGGTCGCAGACGAGGTGGACGCGCGCGACGTCGACATCATCGAAGAGATAGCCGGCCGCGTCGCGGTGGGGCGAGATCAGTCCCATCTCGATCCATTCGTGCAGCACGCGTGCCTCGAGGCGGGCAATCGCGGCGATGAGCTCGCTTTCGCTGATCATGTGCGCGCTCCCTTGGTGCGAGGATCGTACGGGTGCTTGGCTTCCCAGTCGGTGACGTAGGCCGCGAGATCGGGATCGGCCTGGTCGGGAAGCATGACGCGCAGCTCGAGCATATGGTCGCCGCGGGTGCCGCTCTTCTGGTCCGCGACGCCCTTGCCGCGCAGGCGCATCGTCGTGCCGCTGTTCGATCCTTTCGGGACCTTGACGTCGACTGCGCCATCGATGGTCTCGGCTCGGACGGTGGCGCCGTTCAAGGCTTCGCCGAGCGTGATCGGCAGCACCGAGCGGATGTTATTGCCGTCGCGCGTGAACTGGGCGCTGGGCCTGACATCGACCTCGACGAGCGCGTCGCCTGGCGGGCCGCCGCCGATGCCGGGCTGGCCCTGACCCTTGAGGCGAAGGATCTGGCCCTCGCGCAGGCCGGCCGGGATCTTGATGTCGAGCGTCTTGCCGTCGGGCATGTGGACGGTTTTGCTGGCGCCGTTCGCGGCCTCGAGGAACTCGACGGGGAGCGTGTAGCGGACGTCGGCACCCGGAATGCGCAAGCCATCGCCGCCGCCCGCGCGGCGGCCGCGGAACAGGTCGGCGAAGATGTCGTCCATGTCGCCCATGTCCTCGCCGCCGCCGGACGATCGGCTGTAGCGGAAGCCGGGGTCGGCCTCGGCGTACTCGCGATAGAACTTGCGCTCGGGGCGCTCGGCGCCGTGCTCGTCGATCTCGCCGGCATCGAAGCGCTTTCTCTTGGCCTCGTCTCCGACGATGTCGTAGGCGGCGGAAATCTCCTTGAAGCGCTTTTCGGCCTCGGCATTGCCCGGATTCAGGTCGGGATGATTTTCCTTGGCGAGCTTGCGGTACGCCTTGCGGATCTCGTCTTGGGGGGCGTCCTTACCCACGCCCAGCGTCTTATAGGGATCGGCCATGCACTTTCTGCCTCGTAGCGCGGGTCGGCATCGAGCCGGGACCGGCATTTTAGCGGCAAGTGCGCGTTGCACGCGACAAAATGGGCGCTAGAATAGAAGTTGTGTGGATAGGGTTATGAACCCATGAAGCTCACCAAGGGCCATTGCCTGTGCGGCGCCCTCAAGTACGAGTTCGAGGGCAAGCCCGAGTGGGTGGGCTACTGTCACTGCGACAGCTGCCGACGGCAGACGTCATCGCCTGTGGCGACGTTTGTCGGCGTCAAGGTCAAGCAATTCCGCTATCTCGAGGGCACGCCCGCCGCCTACCAGTCGTCGCCCGGCGTGTGGCGCTATTTCTGCCCGACGTGCGGGTCGCCCATGGCGTACACGAACGACGAGAAATGGCCCGGGGAGGTGCATCTCTATCTCGGCACTCTCGAGCATCCCGAGAAGGTCGTGCCGACGGGGCATTTCCAGACGAGCGAGCAGCTGCCCTGGTTCGAGATCCACGACGACCTGCCGCGGTACGCCGACCTCAGTGCGCAGCACACGCCGATCCGGCACGGGCCGAAGCGCGCATGAGGGCGCAGAAGTAGCTCCAAAGCAGCGTGGCCGCTGTTCCCCATATTTTCTGCCGGTGGCGGGCCTCGTCCCCAAGGGGAGGGCGGGCTATAGTGGCCCCATGACACAGCACGAATCTCTCAAGCCGAATGCGCGCGTTGCCGCGGGCTCGGTGACGTTCGCCAACGACGCTCCGATCGCGGTGCTCGCGGGCCCGTGCCAGATGGAGAGCCGGGCGCATGCGCTCGAGATGGCGGCGGCCTTGAAAGAAATGGCTGGCGAGCTCGGCATCGGTCTCGTCTACAAGTCGTCGTTCGACAAGGCGAACCGCACGTCGCTCTCGGGCCGGCGCGGCATCGGGCTCGAGGCGGCACTGCCGGTGTTTGCCGAGATCCGCGAGCGCTACGGCTTGCCCGTCGTCACCGATGTGCACGAGCCGGAGCAGTGCGCGCGCGTGTCACCCGTGGTGGACGTGCTGCAGATCCCGGCCTTTCTGTGCCGGCAGACGGACCTGCTGATTGCGGCAGCGCGCACGGGCCGCGTGGTCAAGATCAAGAAGGGCCAATTCCTGGCGCCGTGGGACATGCGCAACGTCGTCGCCAAGGTGGTCGGGAACGGCAACCCGAACGTGCTGGTGACGGAGCGCGGCGTCTCCTTCGGCTACAACACGCTCGTCGCCGACATGCGCGCTTTGCCGATCCTTGCGGAAACAGGCGCTCCGGTGATTTTCGATGCGACGCACGCCGTGCAGCAGCCGGGCGGGCGCGGCGAGAGCTCGGGCGGCGACCGGCGCTTCGTGTCGGTGCTGGCGCGGGCCGCCGTCGCGGTCGGTGTCGCGGGGCTGTTCATCGAGACCCACGACGATCCGGACAACGCACCGTCCGACGGGCCCAACATGCTGCCGCTTCAGGACTTCAAATCGCTCATGAGCGAGCTGATGGCGATCGATCGCGTCGTCAAGGCAAAAGGCGCGCATCCGACCTAGCGCGCGCCCACGCGATATCTCGTCATATTGGCCATGCCAAGCTTCGCTAGAAGCCTTCGGCCACGAAGAGCGCGGCAGCGTGGATGATCTCCGGGCCGTCCATTGTGGAGGCCTGCGCCGGGCTTTGCTGATAGGCGATGTGGCAGCCGGGGCCCATGCAGGGGGAACCGGCAGCGTTGCTTGCGGCGTTGAGCGCGGAAACGCTCATCGTGCCGACGAACAAGCCAACCATGTAGATGCAGGCAAGCGTACCGACCGTGCGCAATACGAGATCAGTGGACATCTAAGGACCTCATGTCACTCGAGCTTGAGCCGACCGGGACACCACATCTGGCGTACGCAGAACTGAGGCCGACGTCGCCTTGAGGATATGGAAACCTCGGTTAAGGGGACGTTACGGTTACTGAAGCGTGAAGCGAATTTTTCTCCGCTTCAGTTTGCACGGCTCTCTTGTGCAGGGCTGACGGGGCGCAGGTCCTTGGTGTCTGCCGGCGCGTCAGACGCCGATGAAAGGCTGCATCAAGCGGGCGAAGATCCCTTTGAAGCGCGCCTTCCTCTCGCTCGCGATCAGGCAGATGCAGCCCGTCTTCTCGTCGGCCACAGGGCGATGCTCGGCCTCGTCATCGAGATCGGCGACGTCGCCGGCTGCAAACGTGCCGAACTCGTCGTGGTAGCTCCCGCGCAGGAGAAGCGTCAGTTCCTCGCCGGTGTGGCCGTGCTCGGGGAGTTTCATGCCGGGCGCGACCTTGATCAGGCGTAAGTCACCCGCTGCGTGGGCGGAAAGCGGGATCGGATAGTGCCAAAGGCCGGGGCCAATGCGCTTCCAGGGGATCCGGTCGAGGTCGTCGCCCACCTTGTCGGCAATGGGGAACGGTACGTCGCCGCTGGAAGTTCGGCGGGAGGTATCGTCAGAGATGGCCTCTCCGGCGCGGGCCGCAATGACAGGCGCGGCCTCTGACATCTTCGCCGGCGCGAGTTTGTCGAACAGCGCGACGCCGATCTCGGCCATGCGCTTCACCTCGGCGGCGCAGCTCGGGCAGGCGGAAATATGGCAGGCGACGACGGCCGCGAGCGCCTCGGGCTGGCTGCCGGCAGCGCAGCTCATCAAGGTCGCGATGTCGGGATGGTGCTTGATCGCCATCTATTTCAGGTCCTCGAGCCTCTCGCGGATTTTCTGGTAGGCGAGACGCATCCTGGATTTCACGGTGCCGAGCGATAGCCCGAGACGCTCAGCGATCTCGCTATGCGACAGACCCTCGATATACGAGAGCATCACCACTTCGGACTGATCCCGAGGTAACTCATCGAGCGCACGCTGGACGCGCTCACGCCGCTGGCGCTCGGCCACCTCCTCGTCCGGTGCGGGGTCGGTCGAGGCTTCCTCATCCGCATTTTCGGGGAGAGGCTGCCAGGCCACCTCCTTGCGCAGGCGGTCGATGCGCAGATTGCGCGCGATCGTGAATATCCAGGTGGTCGCACTGCCCTTGTCGCCCGAATAGAGCCCGGCCTTGCGCCAGACGGTCAGCAGTGTTTCCTGCGCCAGCTCCTCGGCGGTGTTCGAATCCGTGCCCTGGCGCATCATGTATGACTTGACGCGCGGGGCGTAGGCTTGGAACAATTCGCGGAAGGCCTCGACGTCGCCGGTGGCGGCCAGCCGCTGTAGAAGGTCAGCCATGGTTCTCGTTAGCGCGTTTGTGGGCGCGCGGTCAAAGGCACTCGGGCTTGCCAGAACCTCGACCATAGTCGAACCTTATTATCCCGCCCAGATATACGCGCCGCCACCTCTCCCGGATCTCGAGAGATGGTTGCGGCGGCTCTATTTTTTGCGGCCCAGGTGGTCCGATCGGCGACGAGTGAGGGAGTGAAGCGGGCATGCCGCATGTGGGTTTGAGCGATATCGCGGTTCTCCTGGCCGCCATGGCGATCGCGGCGCCGCTGGCCCGCTGGCTCGGCATCGGCACGGTGCTCGGCTATCTCGCGGCGGGCGTGGCGCTGGGGCCGAACGGCATCCCCCGCGTCTTCTCGACGTCGGAGGCGCGTGAAATCCTCGAGATCGCCGAATTCGGTATCGTTCTGCTCCTGTTCCTGATCGGGCTCGAGCTCAGGCCGCGCCGCCTCTGGTCGATGCGGTCAGCGATCTTTTCGCTGGGCGGCTCGCAGGTGGCGATCACGGCCGCAATACTCGGCGTGATCGCGGTTTTCTTCGGGCTCAAATGGCAGACGGCGCTGTTTGTCGGCCTGGCGCTGGCGCTCTCCTCGACAGCGTTCGCGCTACAAGTCCTGGAGGAGTCGGGCGATCTCAATACGCGGCACGGGCGGCTCGCGTTCGCGGTGCTGCTGTTTCAGGATCTCGCCGCCATCCCGCTGATCGCGCTGACGCCGCTTTTCGCCGTCACGGCCGCGGGCGCGGCGTCGTCGATGGACTTCCTGACCGCCGCGGGAGCGCTCGGCACGATCGTCGCGGTGTCGCTCGTCGGCTACTTCCTGCTCGATCACCTGATCCGCCTCGTCGCGCGGACGCGCGTGCGCGAGGCCATGACGGCGGCCGCGCTGCTCACCGTGGTCGGCGTGGCGCTCGCGATGCAGAAGGCGGGCCTGTCCGCCTCCCTCGGCGCGTTCATCGCCGGCGCGCTGCTCGCCGAAAGCTCGTACCGCCATCAGCTGGAAGCCGATATCCAGCCGTTCCAGGGCATCCTGCTCGGACTCTTCTTCACCGCCGTCGGCATGTCGCTCAACTTGAGGCTCATCGCCGCGGAGCCGGTCGCCGTGTTCGGAATTGCGCTTGGCCTCGTCGCCATCAAGACGCTGGTGCTCGCCTGGCTCGGGCGCCGGCAGGGGCTCGAGCCCAGACCCGCGAGCCGTCTCGGATTGGCATTGAGCCAAGGCGGCGAGTTCGCCTTCGTGCTGTTCGCGGTCGGCTTGGCCGCGAGCGTCATTACGCGACGCCAGAGCGACTTCCTCGTGGCCGTGGTGACGATCTCGATGGCCGCGACGCCGCTGCTCCTCGCGCTCGAGCGGCTCCTGTCGCGCACCTGGAAGCGCTCCGAGCCCAAGTACGAGACGCCGCCTGCGAACGATCGGCACGTCGTCATCGCCGGCTTCGGCCGCTACGGGCAGATCGTGGCGCGCGTGCTGAGGGGGAAGAAGATCCCGTTCACGGCGCTCGACATCTCGCCCGAGCAGGTCGAGCTCGTGAAGAAGTTCGGCGCCCAGGCCTTCTACGGCGATGCGAGCCGCAGCGAAATTCTCGAAGCCGCACAGACGGGGAAGGCGCGCGCGTTCGTGCTGGCGATCGACGATGTCGAGGCGTCGCTCAGGGCCGCGGAGCTGGTGACGAGCCAGTATCCGCACGTCCCGATCTTCGCGCGCGCGCGGAACCGCAATCACGTGCATCGCCTCAACGACCTCGGCGTGACGGCGGTTAAGCGCGAGACATTTCTCTCGGCGCTCGAAACGACACGGCAGGTGCTGGGGGGCTTGGGCTTCACGGAGCGCGAGGCAGATCGCGTCATCAAGACGTTCCGCACGCACGACGAGCGGCGTCTCTCGGAGGATTACAAGGTCTACTCAGACATGGAGAAGATGCAGGCCAAGGCACGCAGTGATGCGGCGACGCTCGAGAAGCTCTTCGCGGAGGATGAGGCCGAGGAAGCAAAGATCGCGCAGGGTGCCGAGGAGACGCTGGAGCGCGTGCGGTGAAGCCGATCATCGTCATCGGTCACGCGGTGCTCGATCGCGTGTACCGGATCGAGGCATTTCCGCCCGAGCCGACGAAGGTGCGCGCGCTCGAGATGATCGAGAGCGGCGGCGGGTCGGCGGCCAATGCCGCGGCCGCAATCGCGCGTCTTGGCGGGGAGGCGGAGCTGTGGGCGCGTATCGGCGACGACGAGGCCGGTGCGAAAGTGCGCGCCTTCCTCGATGCCGACGGCGTCGACACGCGGCATGTGAGAACGCTCCATGGCGGGCGTACTTCGACCTCGGCCGTCATCGTCGATGGTCAAGGCGAGCGGCTGATCGTCGGCGAGCGCGACCACGCGATGTCGCTCGATCCCTCGTGGCTGCCGTTCGGAAGAATTGCGGGCGCAGGCGCCGTGCTTTCCGATTTGAAGTGGGTCGAAGCGACGCTCGTCGCCTTCGAGCGGGCGCGCGGTGAAGGCGTGCCGACCGTTGCGGACGTCGACATCGCCGGCCACGATCTCTTGTTCGCTTTGCTTGCGCTTGCCGACTATGCCATCTTTCCGGCGCTCGCCCTCGAGGCCGCCTTCCCGGATGGCAACCTCGAGGAAAAGCTCGGTCGGGTGCTCGATGTGGGACCGCGCCATGCGGGGGTCACCCAGGGCTCCAAAGGCTATACTTGGCGCAACCGGGCCGGGCAGTCCGGCCATCACCCGGCCTTCGCCTCCGAGGTGATCGACACCACAGGAGCAGGGGACGCCTTTCACGGCGCCTTTGCCTGGGCCTTGGTTCAGGGGCACGAGGATGCCGCCTGCGCCCGCATTGCCTCGGCGGTTGCCGCGCTGAGCTGCCGCAAGCTCGGCGCGAGGGGGGCATTGCCGACGCGGGCCGAGCTCGAAAGCTTCCTCACTGCATCGCTCCCATAGACGTAGACGGCGGGGCGGGGGGCCGCTAAATGTGCGCCTGCAATTCGGAACAGGAACCGCACATGTCCGAGGCGACGCAAAAAACCAAAGCCGCGACAGCCAGTTATCAGGACATGGCTAATGCCATCCGGGCGCTTGCCATGGATGCCGTCGAGAAGGCGAAGTCGGGCCATCCCGGCATGCCGATGGGCATGGCCGACGTGGCGACCGTGCTGTTCGCCGAGGCGCTCGCCTTCGATCCCGCGGATCCGGCCTGGCCGAACCGGGATCGCTTCGTGCTCTCGGCCGGGCATGGCTCGATGCTCCTCTACGCGCTCCTCCATCTCACGGGCTATCCGGGAATGGACATCGAGCAGATCAAGAACTTCCGCCAGCTCGGCTCGAAGACCGCCGGTCATCCCGAGCATGGGCACGCGCCGGGGATCGAGACGACGACCGGCCCCCTCGGCCAAGGGCTTGCGAATGCGGTCGGCATGGCGCTCGCAGAGCGCCTGCTCAACGCCCGGTTCGGCTCCGATCTCGTCGACCATTACACCTTCTGCATCGCCGGCGACGGGTGCCTCATGGAAGGGATCAGCCACGAGGCGATCTCGCTCGCTGGGCATTTGAAGCTCGGTAAGCTGATCGTGCTTTTCGATGACAACTCGATCTCGATCGACGGGGCGACGAGCCTTGCCGTCTCCGATGATCAAGTCGCGCGCTTCGCCGCGTCGGGGTGGAATACGGCGCGCGTCGACGGCCATGATGCGAAGGCGGTGTCGGCGGCGCTCGCAAAAGCCAAGGCCGACAGCTCGAAGCCATGGTTCATCGCCTGCAAGACCGTGATCGGCTACGGCGCGCCGACGAAAGCCGGCAAGGCCTCGACGCACGGGGAGCCCTTAGGCGCCGAAGAGATCAAGGGCGCGCGCGAGAAGCTCGGCTGGGCCTATCCGCCGTTCGAGATTCCAAAGGACGTGCTCGACGCGTGGCGCGCGGTGGGGCGCCGTCACGGCAAGGCGCGCGCCGAGTGGCAGGCGCGGTTCGAGAAGGCGGGCGAGGCGGCGAAGTCCGCGCTCGGGCTGCCGCTCGCTCATGCGCGGGCCCCGGACGTGTTCGCGGCGATAGAAGCCGCGCGCAAGCAGTTTGCCGCCGACACGGCCAAGCGCGCGACGCGGGTCTGGTCGCAGTTGACGCTCGAGCATCTGGTGCCGGCGCTGCCGGAGCTGATCGGCGGATCGGCAGACCTCACGGGATCGAACGGCACCAAGACCAAGCACCACACGCCCATCGGCCCCGGCAGCTTCGGCGGCAACTACATCCATTACGGCGTGCGCGAGCACGGCATGGCCGCAGCCATGAACGGCATGGCGCTGCACGGCGGCATCGTTCCGTACGGGGGGACGTTCCTGGTCTTCACCGATTATTGCCGCCCCGCGATCCGCCTCTCGGCGCTGATGCACCAGCGCGTGATTTACGTCATGACGCACGACAGCATCGGCCTTGGCGAGGACGGGCCGACGCATCAGCCGGTCGAGCATCTCGCGGCGCTGCGGGCCATTCCCAATCTGCAGGTGCTGCGCCCCGCAGATGCGATCGAGACGGCCGAGTGCTGGGCGGCGGCGCTTGCGGCTTGCGAGACGCCGACGATCCTCGTGCTCACGCGCCAGGCGGTGCCGACCATGCTGCGCAAATCGCTCGGTGAGGAAAATCTCTCGCTCAAGGGCGGCTATGTCGTCACCGAGCCCGAGGGCGGGCGCGACGTGACGCTGATCGCAACGGGCTCGGAAGTGGGGCTCGCTGTTGAAGCTGCCGCCATGCTCGAGAAGGAGGGCGTCAAGGCGGCCGTCGTGTCGCTGCCGTCGTTCGAGCTGTTCCGCAAGCAGAGCGAGGACTACCGCCACGCTGTTCTCGGCAAGGCACCGCGCGTCGGCATCGAGGCCGCCGTGCAGCAGGGCTGGGGCGAATGGCTGCGGCGCAAGGACACCTTCATCGGGCTCGCGGATTTCGGAGCCTCGGCGCCGGGACCGAAGGTTTTCGAGCACTTCGGGCTTACATCCGGGAAAGTTGCCGAGGCCGCGCGGGCGCTGGTCAAGCGCGAGGACTAGGGACGGAATGAACCTCAACAAGCTCAAGACGACGGCGGGCGTCGATGTCGCCGGCAAGCGCGTGCTGGTGCGTGCCGATCTCAATGTGCCGACGAAGGATGGTCGCGTCAGCGATGCGACGCGCCTCGAGCGCATCGTGCCGGGTCTCAAGGATCTCATGGGGCGCGGCGCGCGCGTGATCGTGCTGTCGCATTTCGGGCGCCCCAAAGGGGCGCCAGATCCCACCTTCACACTCGAGCCGGTCGTCGCCAAGCTCGGCGAGCTTCTCGGCACGCCGGTGACGTTCGTTCCCGATTGCATTGGCCCCGCGGCAGAGGTGGCGGCGGCGAGCCTCGCGCCGGGCGCGATCGCGGTGTTCGAGAACCTGCGTTTCCACAAGGGCGAGGAGAAGAACGACACGGCGTTCGCTCAGGGGCTTGCGCGCTCCGGTGATCTCTATGTCGACGACGCCTTCTCGGCCGCGCACCGGGCGCACGCGTCGACCGATGGCATCACGCGTCTGCTTCCGTCCTATGCCGGGCCGCTGATGATGGAGGAGATCACGGCGCTGCGCGCGGCGCTCGAGGAGCCGAAGCGGCCGACGGCGGCGGTGGTCGGCGGCGCCAAGGTCTCGACCAAGATCCCGGTCCTCACCAACCTCGTCGCCAAGGTCGACAAGCTGATCATCGGCGGCGGAATGGCCAACACTTTTCTGTTGGCACAAGGCATCGAGATCGGGAAATCGCTGGCCGAGCCCGACCTCACGAAGACCGCGCACGAGATCTTTGCCGCAGCGAAGGCGCGGGGATGCGAGATCGTGCTGCCGGTGGATGTCGTCGTCGCATCCAAGTTCGAGGCGGGCTCTCCGTCGCGTGCCGTGGCGCCAACCGAGACGCCGCCGGATCAAATGATCCTCGACGTCGGCCCGAAGACGGTGGTGCACTACATCGAGGTTCTGGGTCGCTGCAACACATTGCTCTGGAACGGGCCGCTCGGCGCGTTCGAGATCGCGCCCTTCGGAGAGGGCACGTTTGCGCTTGCGCGCGCGGCGGCCGAGCTGACAAAGGCGGGCCGCCTGGTGTCGGTCGCGGGCGGCGGCGATACGGTTGCGGCGCTCAATGCCGCCGGCGTCACGGATGATTTTACCTACGTCTCGTCGGCGGGCGGGGCATTCCTCGAATGGCTCGAGGGGCGCGAGCTGCCCGGCGTCGCGGCACTGGCGCGGTGAGGCATCGTCGGCACGAGTTGCCAGCAAAACCGGTCCCGGTCGTGATACGTAGTTTCAGCAGACGCAATGCGAGAAGGGGTCGGCATCGCGATGTTTGCTGAGGCGCATCTCTATTTCGGCGTGGCGCTCGCGGGGCTCGTGAGCTTCCTCTCGCCCTGCGTGCTGCCGCTCGTGCCGCCCTATCTCGGCTATCTCGGCGGTACGACCATCGATGAGATGACCTCCGAGGATGGTCTCGAGGACCATGTGTGGCGGCGCGTCGTCATCGCGTCGCTGTTCTTCGTGCTGGGATTTACAACCGTGTTCGTCGCGCTGGGCGCGAGTGCCTCGGTCGTCGGGCAGCTGATCCAGACCTACAAGGCGGAGCTGGCGATGGTGGCCGGCGTCGTCATCATCCTGTTCGGGTTGCATTTCCTCGGCGTGCTCAAGATCCCTGTGCTCTACAAGGAGGCGCGCTACCATCATGACGTGAGCGGGGCGAGCTACGCGGGGGCCTACATCATCGGGCTTGCGTTTGCGTTCGGCTGGACGCCGTGCATCGGGCCTATTCTCGCGACGGTGCTGGCGCTGGCTGCGAACGAGGCGAGCCTGGGCGCGGGCGTGCGGCTGCTCGCGGTCTATTCGCTCGGGCTCGGCGTGCCGTTCGTGCTGGCGGCGGTCGCCATCCGGCCGTTTCTTACTCTCATGGGGCACTTCCGGCCGTACCTCGGCAGGGTCGAGAAGGTGATGGGTGTGCTTCTCATCATTACCGGGCTCCTGTTTCTCACGGGTTCGATCAACTGGTTCGGGCAGTGGCTGATCGAGACGTTTCCCGGGCTCGGACAGCTCGAGGATTGGGTGATGCCGTCAGGGATACAGGAAGAGCTGCGCAAACATGCTCCGGGCAATTGAGGCGATGGGCGCATCATGAGACGGCCGATCGCGCTCACGATCGCGGGCTCGGACAGCTCGGGCGGGGCCGGCATCCAGGCCGACCTCAAGACCTTCACCGTGCTCGGTGCCTATGGAGCCTCGGTCATCACGGCACTCACGGCGCAGAACACGAGGGGAGTGCAGGGCGTCCACGGCGTGCCGCCAGAGTTCATCGCCTGCCAGTTCGAGAGCGTGCTCTCCGATCTCAAGGTCGATGCGGCCAAGACAGGCATGCTCGCCGACCGGGCAACGGTGGAAGCGGTTGCCGATGCGCTGGCCCGCGCCAGGCTTCCGGCGCTCGTCGTCGATCCGGTCATGGTGGCGACGAGCGGCGACGTGCTGCTCGCGCCGGATGCGATCGAGGCCGTCCGGCGGCGCCTGATTCCGCTCGCTGATGTCCTGACACCCAATCTGCCGGAAGCGGCGCGGCTCTTGGACGAGGCCGTTGCACATTCAGAGAGCGCAATGGAGGATCAGGGACGGCGGCTGCTGGCGCTGGGCGCACGTGCCGTCCTGATCAAGGGCGGGCACGGCGAGACGGCCGAAGCGGTCGACATTCTGGTAACGCCGGAGGGGACTGAGCGGCTTGCGAAGCCGCGCATCAACACGAAGAACACGCACGGGACCGGGTGCACCTTGTCGGCCGCGATCGCGGCTTTCCTGGCTGGTGGCGCGAGCCTGCAAGTTGCTGTCGGCAAGGGAAAAAACTTCGTGTGGGAGGCGATCTCGGGGGGGCGCGATCTCGAGATCGGGGGAGGATCAGGTCCGGTCGATCATCTCTATGGACTTCGGCCAAAATGACCCCGCGACCGACTGTTGCAGAGATGCATCGGGGGCGTGTCAAACACCCGAGCATATCTTGCAGGGCGGGCGGGCTTCTGCAACTCTGCCCTCCGAAAGTTGTGGCCGGGGGGTCGGCTGCATAGGGGCTTTGGGGGGAGAGTCGAGACGGCGATCAGGGACGCCACTTGGCTCATCTGAAGAACCGGTCCGGTCACTCCGGACCGGTTTTTTCGTTTTGCGGCAGTCGTCTCCGGGAAGCCAGCAGATCCGCGGCGAGGCGACACCGGCATGAACAGCTCTCGATCACGGTCGTCGCAGGCGCAGCTCCAAGCGATGGAGCCGCTGGATTTTGCCGTGCGCCTCGGAGGCTTCTACGCCGCGCTTTTCCTCATCTACGGCGTGCACGTTCCCTATTTCCCGGTGTGGCTCGACTCGCGGGGCTTGAGCCCGCAGGAGATCGCGGCCGTGACGGGAGCGCCGTTCTTCATCCGGTTCATCGTCACGCCGCTCGTCGCCATGCAGGCCGACCGAAGCGGTGCGCACCGCGCAATTGTAATCGGGCTCTCCTGGGCGAGCCTCGTGCTCGCCCTCGTCACGAGCCAGATGCCGGGCTTCTGGCCGCTGTTTCTCACGGCGGTGCCGTTCGCGCTCGCGATCTCGACGATCATGCCGCTGACGGAGACGATCTGCGTTTTCGGCGTGAAGTCGGGGGGGCTCGACTACGGCCGCATGCGGCTCTGGGGGTCCGTGAGCTTCATCGGCATCGGGCTCGTCGGCGGCATGATCGTCGACCGGTTCGGTGCCGGTACCGGGATATGGGTGATTGTGTGCGGGGCCGTCGCAACCGTCGTCGCGGCGCATTTTCTCCCGCATACGCCCGGCAACGGGCAGCCGGCGAAAACCAGCGGGCGTGCCGAGCACGGTTTTATCGGTGGCGAGGTGAAGAAGCTGATCAGGTCGCGCCTGTTCCTCACCTTCCTCCTCGCAGCCGGCGCGGTGCAGGGCGCGCACGGCATGTTCTACACGTTCGGTGCGTTGCATTGGCGCTCGCAGGGAATCTCGACGGCATGGGTCGGCGCCTTGTGGGCGGTCGGGGTGCTGGCGGAAGTGCTGCTTTTCGCCTACTCGCGCGCCATCGTCGCCTACATGGGAGCGGCGGCTCTGATCGCCGCCGGATCGGCGGCCGCGATCCTGCGCTGGGGCGTCATGGGTCTCGATCCGCCGCTGTGGCTGCTGTTTCCCCTGCAGCTTTTGCACGCGCTGACCTACGGCGCGACACACGTCGGCGCGATCCACTTCATCTCGCGTGCCGTGCCCGAGGCGGCGAGCGGCACCGGGCAGGCGCTCTATGCGACGGTGGCCGCGGGCGTGCTGATGGGCGGGGCGACGCTGCTGTCCGGCTCGCTCTATGCCGCGCTCGGGGGCGCCGCGTATTTCGCCATGGCCGCGCTCGCGGTGGTGAGTCTCGCCGCGAGCATCGTGGTGCTCAAGGAGTGGGATGGAGGCGCATTGTGGGACGCGGACGTCAGCCCCATAGAGCCCGTTCAGGAGGCTGAATTATCCCCGCCTCGATGACGAGGCCGTGCGGTCTGTCCTTGGCGAGAAGCAGCGGGCCGTCGAGGTCCACCCAGTCGGCCTGCTGCGCGAGGAGGAATGCGGGTGCCATGGCGAGCGACGTTGCGACCATGCATCCGACCATGATCCTGAGCCCGGCCGTGCGGGCAGCGCTCGCCATCATGAGGGCCTCCGTCAGACCGCCGGCCTTGTCGAGCTTGATGTTGACGGCGTCGTAGCGCGGCCTCAACGCGCCGATGTCGGCACTCGTGTGGGCGCTCTCGTCGGCGCAGACCGGGACGGGATGTGGAACGGCTGCAAGCGCCTCGTCCTCGCCCGCCGGAAGCGGCTGCTCGATGAGCTCGATCCCGGCCTCCGCTGCAGCGGCGAGGAAAGAAGGCAGCTGGTCCGCGGTCCAGGACTCGTTGGCGTCGGCGACGAGTCGAGCGTCGGGGCGGGCATGGCGTACGGCGCGCATGCGCTCAGGATCGCCCATCCCGCCGAGCTTGAGCTTCAGGAGCTTCAGCTGCGGAACATCGCGTGCCGCGGCGGCCATGGCGTCTGCGGCTGCAAGGCTCAGCGTGTAGCAGGTCTCGACGGGGTGCAGCGGGCCGATGCCGGCGAGGGCTGCCGCGCTGCGTCCGCTCTGCTTCGCCTCGAGATCCCAGAGCGCGCAATCGAGCGCGTTGCGCGCCGCGCCTGGCGGCATCATCGATTGCAGAGCCGCTCGTGTCGTTATCGGGTCTGCGCTCTCGATGGCACGGACGGTGCCTTCGACCGTCTCGCCATAGCGCGCATAGGGAACGCACTCGCCCCATCCAAATGCTGCGCCGTCGCTCAGACAGACTGAGACAACGCGTGCCTCGGTCTTGGCGCCGCGGGCGATGACGAAGGGGGTTCTGAGGGCCCAGTATTGCGGAGCAACGTCGCGTGTCAGGGCGGGCATTGGGGCGCCGGGCGGACTTCAGGCAACGCGGCCGCTCGCATGAGCCAGGAAGAGGTATACGCGGCCCATGTCCGACATGAGATGCTCGTTGACGAGCCGGCCGGTCGCGTCACGCTGCTCGGCGTCGCGGCGGATGTGCTCGAAGTCGGCAAGGTAGCGGTTCACGGTGCGCTGCAAATCGGGATCAGACTTGTAGCGGCGCGAGATCTCGTCGAAGACGGCGCGGCCTTCCGGCGAATAGATGCTTCGCACCATGACGCCGCGCTGGCCGGCATTGATGCAGGCCCAGATCGCCGAGGTCGTCGCCGGATCGAGTGCGCGGGCGATGGTGTCGATGTTCTGGCGGAATGCTTGCGGCGAACTCGGCTGATGCTGCTGGCCGTCGTCGTCGCGCGAGGCGCGGGCGAGGAGATCGCCGAGCGTCCATGTGTGGCGTTGGTCGACTGCGGGGGCGCCGGGGCGGGGCAATGCGGCCTGCTGGCGCTGGGGCTCGGGCGCTCTGGGGCCGCCGCGGTGCGCGAGCTCGGAGGCAACGGAAGCCGATAGCGAGCTCAGCGCGCGGCGCGCGCCGGATTCCTGCGGGTAGCCGCCGGCGTATGCGGAAGTGGATGGTGAAGGACCCATGGGCGGGCTCACGCCGCGGTTCTGGAACGACCGGTTCGTGAGATTGGAAAGCTGCTCGAGGGCGCGCAGCTGGTCTTGCAGCGCATGGCGCATGGCCTCGGCGCTCTCGCGCGTCGCGACCGGCAGGCGCTCCATCTGGTCCCTGAGGCGGCTCTGCTCGGCGGCGATGTCGGCGGCGGCGCGGGTGGCGCGTGCGCGGACATCGTCGGAGGTCTGGTCGATGCGGCTCGTGAGCGAGCTCAACTGCTCGTTGACGACGTTGGAGATCGACGAGAATCGACGCCGCAGGTCCTCGAGCGCACGGTCGCCCTCGGCACCGGCCTCGACACGGAAGCGCTCGAGATCGGCGAACGCGGTCTGCTTGGCGATCTCCGCGCTCTGGCGCAGCTGCTCGGCCGTGGCCCGGGCGCGCTTCTCGGCTTCCGTGAGCGAGCCTTCGATGGTCGTCGAGTAGCCCTCGATGAAGCGGCCGAACTCGTCGGCCTTGCCGGAGAGGCGATCCAGCGTCTGCGCGAGCTCGGCGTGACGGCCCTGAAGCGTGGTGTCGATCTTCTGATTGGCGTGCTCGAGCGTGCTCGCCGCCGACATGATGGCCTGACCCTGGCCCTCGAAGCGGTTTGTGACGTTGTGGATCTGAGCCAGCAGGTTCTCCGAGACGTTGCGCAGCACCTCGGATTGGCCGGCGAGGCCTTCGATGGCCTTGAGCGACTGGCGCGTGATGTTCTCGCTCGTGCGGCGCACCGAGCTGATGCCGCTCATCAACGATTCATCGAGATCGACGGCCTGGCGCGAGATGGTGTCGCTGAATGTGCGGGCATGAGTGTCGAGGGCGCTGGTCAGCGCGCGAGCCTTCTCGCCCACCGCGCTGTCGATGGCCATCGTCGAGCGCATGATCGATTCATCGAAGGCTCTCAAGCGCTGGCCGAAGGCGGCATCGAGCGCCTTGGTGCGCTCGACGAGCTGCATGTCGAGGGCCTGGGCGCGGTTTGTGAGCGAGGTATCGAGTGCGTGCGCGTACTCCTCGAACACGGCCTGCAGGCTCTCGGTGCGGTTGGTGAGCGACGTGTCGAGCGTGCGCACGTAGCCGGAAATCGCGTCCTGCAGCTGCTCGGTGCGGGCGCCCAGCGCGGTCGCGAGGCCTTCCGTATAGCCCTCGAGCATCATCTGCAGCTGATCGGTGCGGGCGCCGAGCGTGCTTTCCAGCTTGATCGTGCTCTGCCCGACCGCGGATTCGAGCGCCGTCAGGTTGTCGCCCGCACCCTTGATGATGTGGGCGAGCTTGATTTGCTGGTTCGATAGCTTGTCGATGAGCGAGGGAATGTCGGTGCCGAGCGTCTTGAGCGTCTCGGTGACGCGCTCGCTGGTGTTTAAAAGCGCGTGACGCTCGCCCGAGAGCTCCTGAATTAGCCCGCGGATCTTTTGCTCGTTCTCCTCGTATGAGCGCTCGAGCGCGGAGACCTCGTTGTGCACGAGCGCCTCGAGCTCGCCGGCGCGGCCCAGCGCGCGCGAGATCGCATCGTTCATGAAGGCGACCTGGCGCCGAACCGCCTGGCCGAGCGAGGCGACCGATTGCTCCGCCATGCGATCGGGCTCAGCGAGGCGGATCGCCACTTCGGTCATGGTGGAGGAGCGCAGACGCAGCTCCTCGGAGCGCCAGGCGAGGAGCGCCAGGAACCATAGGATGGGGATCGGCGTCAGGATCGCGGCGACGGACAGCAAGGTCGTCGGCTTGCCGATCAGTGTCGAGAGACTGCCGCCCTGCTCGATCTCGGCGCCGAGGATCGCCCAGCCGAGGCCGAGACCGATCACGGCCCAGACGACGCTGGCTATGGCGGCGTACCTGAACGGCTTCCCCGACGGCTTCTGGTCGAGTGCATAGATCAGGCCGCCGATCGACGGCGCGTCGTCATTGGCGGCGATCTTGCTGCGGACGGGGCCGGCAGGCCGGCGGCGCGCCGTGCGCCGCGGCGGGGCCTCGGGCTGGTGGGGATCGAAGAACGGCTCGGTCGATTTTTTCTCGCCGCCTGCATTTGGGATCGGCGGCGGGAGCTTGTGCTGGGAGGCCGACTGCTGCGAGCCGAGATTGGGCGGCAGCATCGGGGCGCCCGCGGAAAGATTGAACGGCTCGATCTTGTCTGGCGCTTTCGGAGCCGCTGCCGGGACGGCCGCCTCCGTCGTTGGTGTCGGCGTGGCGGGTTTGGCAGTGCCGTTTGCTGCTTGAGGCGGCGGAGGGGGCAGCTTGGCCGCTGCCGGCGGCAGCGTCGGCATAGGCAGCGTCGGCGTAGGTTTGCCGGGAGGAGCGGCCGCAGCGCCCGCCGGAGGGGGCGGCGGCTTGGCGCCGTTTGCATTTGCAGATTGAGCGGCTGTTGGCGTGAGCGGAATGACCGCGAACTCGCGCGCAGTCGGCGCCTGAGGAGGCGTCGCGGCAGCTGATTTCTTGTCCTGAGCCATCCACCCATCCGAGCCGGAATCGTTCCGGCGGCCCCACGCGCTTAATACTGCACTTGACGGCTGCCCCTCAAAGGGCTTTTGGCGAATTTCTACTGCGCATCAACGTACTTTTTGTGAGACAGGGGGCGGGGTGATCGTCGCGCCGCCGATTAGTCGTGAGTAAGCAATGGTTTGGGGCCAAAAGAGGACCTGGCACCTCGACGTCTATATACAATCCTAAACGGCGGATTGATGGGTTCGATAGAGATCAACGCTCTTGGTTCATAAGTAATTATTGGTTGGATTGTCAGTATAAAATTCGTCTTTGAGAGCCTTTGCTCAGATCTATCAACAATTCTTCCGGCTTGGACCGGGAGAGAGCGGGACGGCGCAAAATGCCTCAGCAGTGCGAGCAGTTGGAGAAACCGCGGGGTGCTGAGGCACCCGTCGACCGGGTTCATCTCGGGCGCTACACGCTGGGTGATTCGGGTCTCGAGCGTGAGGTGCTCGGCCTCTTTCTGGCGCAAATTCCACTGACGATCGAGTCGCTGCAGTTCGCCCAGAGCGACCGCGACTGGCAGGTGGCCGCGCACACGCTCAAGGGCTCCGCGCGGGCCGTGGGCGCCTGGAATATCGCACACTTAGGCCTCGAGGCCGAAAAGCTCGGAGGAATAGGGGATCGAGAGGCGTGCCGAAGCATGATCGGGCGCATCGAGGCGGCGGCGGCAGAGGTCGAGAGCTATATCGCCGCGGCTTTTCCTGATCGGGATCATTAAGTGCCCTGATCGGCGCGGCAAATCGGCTCCTGCGCACCCCTCCAACGCGCTTGAATTCGGGGGCGGCGCCCTCTACTTCTGCCGCTCGCGCCCGATCGCTGCTCGGCTCACGGCCGCAGCCCTATGCGGTATGCAGGCGCAAGGAGCCCGAGGAGCCCATTCCGCAATGACGGTGAAGATCACGTTCATCCAGCCTGACGGCACGAGCCAGGTTGTCGATGCTGAGCCCGGGGTGACCGTCATGGAGGCGGCGAAGCTCAACGACGTGCCGGGGATCGAGGCCGAGTGCGGGGGCGCGTGCGCGTGTGCGACCTGCCACGTCTATGTCGATGCCGCCTGGAGCGAGAAGACGGGCAAGCCCGCCGAGATGGAGGAGGATATGCTCGATTTCGCCTTCGACGTGCGCCCCGAAAGCCGGCTCAGCTGCCAGATCAAGGTGACATCCGAGCTCGACGGGCTCGTGGTGCGCGTGCCGGGCAAGCAATTCTGATCGCGGGTTCGCCGGAAAGGGATAGGGCCATGGCTGCCGATGACACTGGGCCGAGCGGGGCGCCGATCGAGACCGATGCCGTGATCATCGGCGCCGGGCCTGTCGGTCTCTTCGCCGTCTTCGAGCTCGGCCTCGTCGACGTCAAATGCGACGTCATCGATATCCTCGGCAAGGTCGGCGGGCAGTGCGCGGAGCTCTATCCCGAGAAGCCGATCTACGACATTCCGGGCCTGCCCGTGGTCACGGGGCAGGAGCTGACCGACCGGTTGATGGAGCAGATCAAGCCGTTCGGTGCGAGATTTCATCTCGGCGAGCGCGTCGATGAGCTGAAGCGCGGCGCCGACGGCCGCTTTCTCGTGCGCACGGACGCGGGCCGCTCGTTCGTCGCCAAGATTGTCGTGATCGCGGCGGGTGGCGGGTCGTTCACGCCGAAGCGACCGCCGCTCGAGGGCATCGAGGCCTTCGAAGGAACGTCGGTTCACTACGCGGTGCGGCGCATGGAGGATTTCCGCGGCAACGACGTGCTCATCGTCGGCGGCGGGGACTCGGCCCTCGACTGGACGATCAATCTCGCGCCGATCGCGAAGAGCCTCACGCTTCTGCACCGGCGCGATGAGTTCCGCGGCGCGCCGCATTCGGTCGAGAAGATGCGATCGCTGGTCGCCGAGGGCAAGGTGAGGCTCATGATCGGTCAGGTCTCGACGCTGCACGGAACTGGAGGGCGGCTCGAAGCGGTCACGGTCAAGACGAAGGACGGCGAGGAGCGCATCACCGTCGGCGCGATGCTGCCGTTCTTCGGGCTCACCATGAAGCTCGGGCCGGTCGCCGAGTGGGGCATCAACCTCACCGAGAACCTGATCCCCGTCGATACGGAGAAGTTCGAGACCAGCGAGAAGCGCATTTTCGCGGTCGGCGACATCAATACCTATCCGGGCAAGCTCAAGCTCATTCTTTCGGGCTTCCACGAGGCGGCGCTGATGGCGCAGCAGGCCCACAAGTACGTGCATCCCGAGAAGAAGCTTCTCTTCCAGTACACGACGTCCTCCTCGAGCCTGCAGAAGAAGCTCGGCGTGAAGTAGCGGCTTGGATCATCGGCCGGCGACGGAGCGCTCATAGACGAGCGCGAGGTTGGCAAAGTCGCGAACGGCGAGCTGCTCGGCGCGCAACACGGGCGAGATGCCTGCAGCCGCGAGCAGCTCCTCCGGATTGGGGACGAGCGACTTCAAGGAGGCGCGCAGCATCTTGCGCCGCTGGCCGAAGGCCGCAGCGGTCACCCGGCCGAGCGACTTCACGGAACACGCCGGCATGGGTGCGGGGCGGGCAACGAACTCGACCACGGCCGATGCAACTTTTGGTGGGGGCGTGAAGGCCGCGGGAGGAAGCGTCATCACGATGCGGGCGCTCGCGCGCCACTGCGATATGACTGAGAGGCGGCCGTAGGCTTTCGTTCCGGGCGCCGACACGATCCGCTCGGCGACCTCCTTCTGAAACATGAGCACCATGCGCTCCCACCATGGCGGCCAGGGCTCGGTTTCGAGCCAGCCGATCAGGAGCAGCGTTGCCGCGGAGTAGGGGAGGTTGGCGGCGATGATCGCCTTCTGCGTCTCGTGCGCGAGGAGCGCGCGCCAATCGGTCTCGAGCGCGTCGCCTTCGATGACGTCGAGGCGGCCGGGATAGTGCGCCGAGATTTCACCCAGCGCCGGGAGGCAGCGATGGTCGCGCTCGACGGCGATGACGCGCCGGGCGCCTTCGAGGAGCAGGGCGCGCGTGAGGCCGCCCGGTCCGGGGCCGACCTCGATCACGGTGCGGCCTTCGAGCGGTCCCGCAGCGCGGGCGATGCGACGGGTGAGGTTCAAGTCGAGAATGAAGTTCTGGCCGAGGCTCTTCTTGGCGGCGAGGCCGTGCTCGCGGATCACGTCGCGCAGCGGGGGGAGGCCGTCGGGGCTCGCGCCCGGCCGCTCGTCGTCACGGGGCGCGTCGTCGCGGGGGGCGTCGCCGCTCATCGGCCAGGGCCTTCGGACGCTCTCGCCCTGCGGGAAGCCAATGCGTCAGCCAGCTTGAGACTGGCGATGAGACTGTCGGGCCTCGCCGTGCCGGAGCCAGCAATATCGAAGGCCGTTCCGTGGTCGGGCGACGTGCGCACGAAGGGCAGGCCCAGTGTGACGTTGACGCCGCGGTCGAAGGCGAGCGTCTTGAGCGGGATCAGCGCCTGGTCGTGGTACATGGCGAGGACCGCATCATAGCGGGCGCGCGCTTCGGCATGAAAGAGAGTGTCGGCCGAATGCGGACCCGTGATGGTGAGTCCCTCCGCGCGCAGCTCGCGAATGGCGGGGGCGATCACCTCCTCTTCCTCGCGCCCGATGGTGCCGTCCTCGCCCGCGTGCGGATTGAGCCCGGCGACGGCGATGCGCGGCCGATCGAGACCGAAGTCATTGCGGAGTGCGAGCCAGAGAATGCGCGCCGTGTCCTGGATCGCCGATCGGGTGATGGATCTCGCGACGTCCGCCAGGGGGATGTGGACCGTCAAGGGCACGACCTTGAGCTCATTGGAGGCAAGCATCATGACGGGGCGGTAGCGCCGTCCGGGCTCTCGAGCCTCGGCGAGCGCGGCCAGGAATTCCGTGTGGCCCGCGTGCTTGAAGCCCGCGCCGTAGAGCACGCTCTTTCCAATCGGGTTGGTGACGAGAGCGCCGGCCTCACCGTCGACCACGGCCTCGAGGGCCGCCTCGATCGATTGAACCACCGCGCCTGCGTTGGCGCTGTCAGGCCGGCCCGGCACGGCACGCGAGGCAAGACGTACCGGGCAGACGGGAAGTGCCTTGCCGAATGTGCCGCCTGCATTTGCGAGGCTGTCGATGATTTCGATCGGTATCTCGAGGCCCAGTGCCGCGGCGCGTGGCGCAATCGCATCGGGATCGGCGAAGAGCACGAACGGTGGAACAGCTGAGATGTTGCGGTCGCGCCAGGCCTTGAGCGCGATCTCGATGCCGATGCCTGCGGGATCACCCATAGTGAGCGCCAGAGGCAGGCGGCGCCTATCGGTGCCGGCCGCCATCAGCGGAACTCGATGGCCGCGTCCTGGCGCAGATCCTTCAAATGCTTCTTGGCCAGGATCTCGAACTCCTTCTGGCGGAGCTCGCCTTGGGCCATCTCGCGCTTCTGGTCGTCGGCCTTGAGGACCTTGCGGCCGCACACCGCCCAGATCTCGATGCCCGCCTGGCCGACACTCGGAGGGAGCATGTCGCCGTCGCGCGCATTGAGGAGGAGGGTGCGGGTCGGCTCCGGGATGGTCGCGGGCTTGCGCGTGCCAAGATCCTCAAACTTGGCGCCCTGAACCGTGGCGGCGAGAGCAGCGGTATTGGCGCAGCCCGAGTATCTGGCGGCAACGCCGTCGGCTTCGGCGATGCGCTGGGCGATCAGCTTCTGGTCGACCTTGGCCGGCAGTGCGAGCGTGATGCGCTGGAGCTGCAACTCGACGTCGTCCTCGCCGGCACCAGCAGTTGCGACAAGCCGGTCGACGTCGCGGTCGGTGATGTTGATCAGATGACCGAAGCGCCTGCGTATGACCTCGCGCCAGGAGAGCTCGGCGCGGAAGCGCGCACGCATCGTTTTGACGTCGACGCCCATCCCCTTCATGTGCTCGGCAAACTGCGCCATCGTCATCTTGTTGCGCTCGGCGATGCCGGAGATGATCTTGTCGATCTCGGCCTCGTCGGTGACGGCGTTCAAGCGTTTGGCTTCCTGCAGCTTGAGCTTCTCTTCGACGAGCTCCTCGACTGCCTTCTCGCGGTTGCTCGCGACTACGCCCGATCTCATCTCGCGCTTGAGCTGCTCCACCATGTTCTGCTGCAGATCCTTGACGAACTTGGCCTGGAGCGCCTGGGCCTCCTCCTTGGTCGTCACGTTGTTCTTCTGAAGCAGCTCCTTGAAGCGCTCGTTCGTCTTGGGGTCTTTCACGATCTGCTTCCAGCGCGCCTCGGCTTTCGACTTGAATTGATCATTGGAGGCGCCAGAGCCGAGAGAAGCGAATGTGGCGCGTTGCTGGATCTCGTAGGCCGTGATGGGCTCGTCGTTGACCAGCACGGCAATCGACTGGCCGGAGGACTTGGTTCCGCGCGCGGTTTTCTGCTCGGCCTCGTCGGGCGGGAGTGCCGAGACCGTGGAATTGGGCTCTTTTGCTTTGGCGGCGCCCGCGTCCTTGGTCTTTGTCTTGGCGGCGGTCGCGTCCTTGGCCTTCGCTGCAGGCTTTTCAGCTTTGGGCTTTGCGGCGGGTGCCTCCTCGGCCGCGGGGGGCGCTTGCGTGCCTGATGGTTGACCCGGCATGGGCGGCGTCTCGACGAATACGCCGGGGATGCTCTGGGCAAGGAGAGGCGAGGGGGCAAAGCTGCCCGCGAGAGCCAGAAGGGCCGCAGCCCAGGATGTCAGCGTCCGTCGACGAACAGGCATTTCCTTACGTCTCACTCAAGGCTCTCGCTCTCACTCAGGCTGCTGCCAAGTGCGGCTTGACGAGGATTTCTCCGGTGCCGCGACTCAAGATCGGGGATTGCGGCCCAAAGTCGGTCCTGACGAAGCGCCGGTCAACCGGCCTCACTGGGGCAAAGTTGGCGAATGCTCCCTCGGATGGTTTTGCCCCGGTCGGCACGGGTGCGCCATCCGGCCCACTCCTTCCCAGAAATTCCGGGCGATGCGCCATGCCAGACCGGCGGATTGGTGAAGCGCCTTTTCCTGACGCCTCTGCCGTCTGCCAACCCCTTCGGCCGATATTCTGCTTCCGGCTTATCCACAGGAACCGTGGCGCGGGCATGGCATTTCAACCGTTTCCGCAGGGTGGCCCCTAAGCGGCCCCAGGCCTCAAGGCAATTACGAAGGTAAACGGAGCGCCCGGCTGATCGGGAATGCGACTCCTGGGGGCGGCCACGGGCTCGCGGGTCCGGCGACCCTATATCGCCGACTTACGGGAGGGGCGTCGTCGTTTGATCCTCGCCGCCGGCGAAGTCGACGACGTTGGTCTGATAGTTGAAGCCGCCGAGGTGCTTCAGCTCGAAGCGAAGCATGACAACGCGGTCGGGCTCGATGTCACGCGTCGGATCCTCGATGAAGGTCTCGGCGTAGGTCGCGCTCAGCATGAAGCATTCGTCGAGGTAGGTCAGCCCGATCGAGTCCGTGAGGCGCTGCTCGGCGTCGATATCGTAGCGGATCGAGCCGTTGAGGCTCCAGCGGTCGGTCAGCCTGAGCCCGAGAGAGCCGATGATGTCCTGCTCGGCTTCGTCGAAGCCGGTCTCCGGATCGAACGTCGCGTAGGCGTACGTGACCTGAGCCGCGAGAGGCCCGTAGGCGAACTGCGCCGTCAAATCCTCGCGTGCGAGGGAGAGATCGTCCTCGTCGAAGCGGCTCTGGGAAATCAGCCGGAATGTGTCGGTCGGTGCGAAATGCAGTCCGAGCACAAAATCGGAGCGATCGGTCTCGAGGCCGCTGTTGGGAGAGAAGGAAAAAAGCGGATCGCCGGGATCTGCGTAAGCGTTGTCACCGGCGAGATGATGGCTCTGGCCGGCGAGCACGCGGACATGGCCGCCGGACCAGGCCTGGAACGTGTACTGCACGCCGACGTTGGCGCGCGTGCCCGTCTCGAGCCGGTCGTAGCCCGAGAACTTGGTGGTGTCGAAGAGGTTGGTGTCGTCGAAGACCAGGCTCTTGGCGTCCTCGTTGGGAAGATCGTCCTGGCGCACGCTCGCCTGGCGCACGATGATCTGGCCAATCGGCTCGATGACGTGCGAGCCGGTGCTTCCGCTCGCAACCCATGGGTAGGACACGGTCGCGCCACCCGTTGCGAGCCCGCGCGCGACCGTCTGGTCGTCTATGAGGTCGCCGGTCTCCGGATCGATGTAGTTGCGGTACTGGTAGATGTCACCCCTGAGCTCGGCAAACGGCGTGTAGGTGATGCCGAGGGAGTCGGTCAGCCGGCGGCGCCATTTGAGCTCGGTGACTGCGCGATTGATGTCCTGGTGCTCGTTGATGCCGGTGTCGACATCTGCGCGCGAGAAGCTCAGGATATTGCTGTCCCAGCTCAATTCGCCGCCCAACACCGGATCCGTGAAGACGTAGTTGTGGTCGATGATCGGGTGAACGTAGGATTCCGCCTGGGCCGTGTCGTCGAAGTTGAGGCCGCCGAAATGGTAGAGCCTGGCGCCGAGGTAGCTACGGTCCGACAGGCCGACGAGGTAGGCGTCATTCACTCGGTCCGTCAGCAGGACGCTATCGAGCTTGTAGAAGCGCCGGAAGGTGTCGTCGCTTTCAACCACGGCGTTCCAGCCGTAGCTCCACCAGCTCGAGAGCGAGAAGCTGCCGTGCGTCTCGATGCTGCCGCGCCAGCCGTCGAGGCCCTCATTGTCGGCGCAGCCGCCCGACAAGTTGCTGCAGTCCTGATCGATACCGGCGAGCTTCACGTCATAGGCGCCATTGGCGAGCTTCTGGCGCCAATCGCCCTGCCAAAGCACACCCTGCTCCGAAAGGTAGCGGGGACGGAAGGTGAAGTCGAAGCTCGGATCGAGCGCGAAATAGTAGGGCAGCTCGGTCATGAAGCCGAGCTCTTCCGAGCTGCCGTAGAACGGCGCCAGGAAGCCGCTCTTGCGCTTCACCGACGGATCGGGGTGCTGGAAGTAGGGCATGTAGAAGACCGGCTGGCCGAAGAGTTCGAAAGTCGCGTCCTGGTAGCTGATCGTCGCTGCGGCCTGATCGTGAATGATCTTGCTCGCGCCGACGCACCAGAGCGGGGGGATGTTGCCTTCGCTTTTGCAGGCGGTGAAGGTCGCTTTCGAAAACTCGGTGACATTGCCTTCGCGGCGCTCGCCGCGCTCGGCGGTAATGCGCGAGTCGTCGCGCGCGACCACCGATAGCGACTGGACGAAGCCATCGCGGAAATCATCGGTCAGCGTGTAACGATCGGCGCGAATGACGTTGCCGTTGGCTTCCTTGAGCTCGACGTTGCCGGCGGCGGTGAGCGTGTTGGCGCCCTGGTCGTAGATGACCTCGTCGGCGGTCAGCACGTTGTTGTTGTAGAAAATCTCGACGTTGCCGCGGGCGATCGTGCGGTTGCCCTTGGTGTCGTAGATCAGCTGGTCGCCCTGCAGGTAAAGGGGCTGCGTCCGGTCGACCTTGGGTGTCGGACCGAACATGCCGCCAGGCTGGCTCATGAACGCGGAGGTGGATCCGCCGCCGCCGGCGACGGTCGTGCTCGGATCCTGAGCCCGTACCTGCGCTCCTCCGACGGCAATCGCCGCTGCGGCAAGCAGCAGTGCGCACAAACGCAAACGCCCGCCACCAGGAGCGCGCCGGCGCTGGTGCGGTTCGCGAAACTCAGTGCATGTCGCTTGGGAATTCCTCGCAACACGCATCACTCAGCCGTCCTCCTGGTGCAGAAGCACCGTTAGTGCAACGAGAATGGCGAGGATCACCGGAATCCAGACAGCAGCCCACGCTGGGGCGAGGCCTGCTGAACCGAATTGCCTTGAAATCTCCGCGAAAAGGAAGAACCCAAAGCCCCCAACCATTCCAGTTACAACCATAGTCTGGATGCCCCCCGAGCGGAATGACCGCAACGACACAGTGGCAGCCAAAAGAACCATGGCTACGCAAAGAAGCGGGCGGGACAGGAGAAGCTCATACTGGATTCGCAGCCGTTCTGCAGATAATTTAGCTTTTTCAGCGACTTCTATGATGCGTGGCAGTTCCCAGAAAGATACCGAAATGACCGTGCCCAGGGCGTCGGCGACGCGCTCCGGCGTCAGGTAGGTTGAGAGCAGATAAGTCTGGAATATTTCGGGCTCTCGCCCCATGCGCGAGACGGTGGCCTCCGTGATGCGCCAATAGCCTTCCTCAAGGGCGGCTTCCTTGGCGTCGACGCGCTCGGCAAAGTGGCCTTCGGTGTCGAAGACGAAGGCCGTCACTTGGCGCAGCTGGGTGCCCTTCTTGGCGGCGTAGGCGGCGTTGATGACCGATTGGCCGTCGGCGCCGTCCTGGCGCAGCCATGTCCCCGATGCGCCGGCCCGTAACAGATTGGATTCACGTCCAAATGCTTCGGCGTAGAGGCGCTCGGCATGATCGCGGGCTGCGGCCGCAAGAGGGTTGTAGACGGCGACGCTCAGGACGCCCAGCACGAAGGCCACGACCATGCCGGGACGCAGGAACTGCCACGCCGATACGCCGCCCGCGCGCATCACCGCGAGCTCGCTCTTGCGCGCCAGCATGAGGAGGGCGGCGATCGAACCCACGAGCACCGCGAACGGCAGCAGGATCTCGGTGTAGGCCGGGAGACGGAGAATGGTCATCCAGGCGAGAAGCCATGCCGGCACGTTGCCGCCTTTGCCGGCCTGGCGCAGAAGCTCGACGAAATCGATCATGAAGATCAGGACCGAACAGAGCGCGAACATGCCGAAGATGGCCGCCACGAACTGGCTGCCGATGTAGCGCGACAATGTGGAGGTCCCCAGCATGGCTCAGATCCTCATGCCGTGCGGGATCGTGGCGGCGATCCGGGACGCAGGCGCACGAAAATCGAGACCACGGCGTCATGCAGGCGCTCGATCCAAGGTGTGCCAGCGCGCGGTCGCGCACCGCGCACGAAGAGCACCACGGAGATGACCATGGCAGCGAGAGGGATCAGGTAGAGGAGGGGAGCCGCGGCGGCATTGATAACGACGAGATTGTTCGCCGCGAGACCTGCAAGACGTGTTCCGACGGCGGCGGCAAAGCCGGCAGCCATGCGCTCGCCGCGTCCTTGGCGTGTGCTCTTGGCCTGGCCGACGACAGCAAGTGCCATCAGCGCGAATGCGAGCGGATAGAGCGGACTGGCAAAGCGCTCATGAAGCTCGGCGGTGAAGCGGTTCGGTTGCGCGCGGTAGCCGTTGCTCGTCGGCTCAGGATTGACGAGCTCACTGAAATAGCGCTCACGCGGTTTGAGGTCGGGCGCATCGGTCGTGGCCTTGGCTTCGAACTGGTCGAGATCGACGGCGTACTTGTCGAAGGCGATGATCTGGGCGGCCTCGCCGGGGGTGGTCTGACGCAGGATGTGCCCGGCGGACATGACGAGGTAGGCGGTCCCGTTCTGCTCGACGATCACGCCGTGCTCGGCCAAATAGGATTGGTTCTGCTTGGGATCGCGGGCGTCGTTCATAATGAGACCCTCCAGGGTCCCGTTCAGGGAGCGCTCGCGAATGTGGAATGTCAGGCCAGCCTCGGGGCTCGTGAAGCGGCCCGGCTGGATCACTTGCGTGAGAAGATCGGTGCGGACGTCGACCACGATCGTGCGCAGGTTGCGCAGGCTCCACGGCATGCCGATGTGATTGACGTAGGCGACGAAGGCCGCAACGAGGAGCGCGAGCACCACGACGGGGCGGGCCACGGTCGAACTCGTGGCGCCGGACGCGGTCAGCACGATGATCTCGCTGTCGGTGTTGAGGCGGTTCAGCGTGTGCATCACGGCAATGAGGAGGGCGAACGGGGCGATGACGGCCATGAAGTTCGGCAGCCCCAGGGTGGTCATCTTGAGCAGAGTGAGGGCGGTTTGCCCCATGGATGTCACGACGTTCAGCTCGCGCAGCGCGAGCGAGATCCAGACGATTCCGGAGAGCGACAGCAAAATCAGCAGCAGGGCGCCGCCGGCTTGTCTGAAGACGTATCGCGAAAAAATCGACATTTACGCTACCGGCGGCCCCAATCTCGGCTCGGGCGGCAAGGGATTAGGATCACCCAGAGACGGGTAGTCCGCCGCGTTCCCCAGGCGTCCCCCAGGCGTCCCCCAAGTCCGTGCTTCCCACCCTACGGTGGCGGAATTTCGGCTTTTGCCAATGGGCTAGCTGAGGCTATCCTGATTTTGCACAGGGCTATGATCAGGTGTCACGGAGCCCCCACCGGGAAGGGGAGGCCGACGCGGCGGGTGCGATCGCGCGGCAGGGGCTCCCCGGCCGGGCTGCGTCCGGCTTGCGCTCGGCCCCTGTGAACGTCTAATTTCAGCGGGATACCGAATTCATCCCCCCTTGCCTCCCGCAAACGGCCAGTGGCGTCCGATCGGCGTCGCGCCACCAGGGCTTGCGGTCCCGTGTCCCTGTCGACCGCGACCCGCGCGCCCATAAGACCGCACACGGCGAGGACAACCGCACCAAGGAGCCACGCTGCCCGATGACCGATACTCTCGAGATCGCCTTTGCTCCACTTACGGCTACGCCGCAAGGCTCGTGTGCCGCCTTCGCCGCGAACGAGCTGGCCTTGGGGCCAAGCATCCAGGGGCTCAACAGCCGCTCGGGCGGGGCCATCCTCAAGGCGGCGGAAGCCGCCGACTTCAAGGGCAAGAGCAAGACCTCAATCGAGCTTCTGGCGCTGCCGAAAGTCGATATCCACCGGCTCATCGTCGTGGGCGTGGGGAAGGCCGGCGAGCTTTCCGAAAGCGATTGGACGACCCTCGGCGGCTACGCGCTGGGCCAGATCGCCGCTCGTAAGACCACGCAGGCGAGCTTCATCGCGGATGTCGCCGGGGTGAGCGAGGCCAAGGCGGGCATGATCGCCGTCAGCCTGGCGTACGGCGCGCTTCTGCGCCACTACTCGTTCAAGAAATACCTGACCAAGAAGAAGCCGGAAGAGGGCAGCAACGGCGCCAATGGCACGCCGCCCAAGGACGGGATCGAGGGCCTCGTCATTCATTGCGCCGATCCCGAGGAGGCACGCGCCGCCTTCGAGTCGAAGCGCGCGCTTGCCGCCGGCATCTACTTCGCGCGTGATCTCGTCAACGAGCCCGCCAACGTGCTGGGTCCGGTTGAGTTCGCCGATCGCGTCAAGGAGCTCGAGCGTGTCGGACTCGAGGTCGAAATTCTCGACGTCGAGGCGCTCACCGAGCTCAAGATGAATACGCTTCTGTCGGTGGCGCAGGGCAGCGTGCGTCCGGCCCGCGTCGCCGTCATGCAGTGGCATGGCGCCAAATCGAAACGCGCCAAGCCGCTGGCATTCATCGGCAAGGGCGTGGTCTTCGATACGGGCGGCCTGTCGATGAAGCCCGCTGCCGGCATGGAAGACATGAAGGGCGACATGGGAGGCGCGGCCTGCGTCGTGGGCCTCATGTACGCGCTCGCCGAGCGCAAGGCGCCTGTCAACGCCGTCGGAATCATCGGTATCGTCGAGAACATGCCGTCGGGATCGGCGATCCGGCCGGGAGACATCGTCACCTCGATGTCGGGCCAGACGGTCGAGAACCTCAACACGGACGCCGAGGGACGGCTCGTGCTCGCCGACGTCCTCTGGTACGCGCAGGAGCGTTTCAAGCCGCGCTTCGTCATCGATCTCGCGACGCTGACGGGCGCCATCATGGTGGCGCTCGGCAAGGAGTATGCAGGGCTCTTCGCCAATGACGAGAAGCTCGCCGAGCAGCTTCTCTCTGCATCGAAAGCGACCGGCGAGAAGATCTGGCGCATGCCACTCGACAAAGCCTACGACAAGATGCTCGACAGCAAGAATGCCGACATGAAGAACATCGGCGGACGCTGGGGTGGGTCCTGCACGGCGGCGGCCTTCATCCAACGCTTCATCAAGAAGGATATGGCCTGGGCCCATCTCGACATCGCGGGGACGGCCATGGACGCGCCCAAGAGCGAGATCAACACGAGCTGGGGCTCGGGCTGGGGCGTGCAGCTCCTCGATCGTTTCATCGCCGACAACTTCGAGAAGGGCGACAAGTAGGCTCGGGTCTGTGCCCGGTGGCGTTCGGACGCCTGATTGATTCAAATTGGAACACGCTGGAAACCATATCTAAATCTATTCTATTTTCCATAATATATATTATGCGAATGATGGGCGCTGAATAGGGGAGCCGGGCGGCCGCGGGTTGGCGGCGGACGTGACAGGCCGTCAGCCGTTCCATGCAGCGCGCGACACGCTTCCTCAAAGAAGCCGATCCTCCGCATAGCGGACGACCGAGGCGATGATCGCGGCGTAGAGCGAGGCGACAAACCCCGTCAGCACGTTGACGCTGACGAAGACGCCCACCACGCGCGCCCACTCCCTGCTCATCACGCCCGAGAGCAGCATGACGATGAAATCGTCGAAGGCCTGCTTCAACTGGAAGAAGAGCTCGCTCACTTGGCTCACCGAGGGCTTGGCCGGCAGCTCCCAGACGAGCCGCCAGCCGATGTCGCCCACGCTCGCCTGTGCAATGACGCCGTAGGCCGCAAGCGCGGCGAGGCCGGCCGAGAAGAACAATCCCAGCGGCGGCGCCAGGCGGAAATAGCCCCAGCGTGCCGGGATGCCATCGAGCTTGATCGAGAGATAGCGCAGCGTCGCGGCGCCGACGTAGACGGTGACGCCGAATACGACCGCGACCCAGTAGAGCCGGTCGGCATTGGTGCCCGAGAACGTGAAGAGCGCCGCGAGACCGGCAAGCACGCCCTTTAGTGTGGCCTCGACGAGTCCTACCAAGGGCACGAAGAAGAATGTCCTCGCGACGTGGCCGCCGAAATAGAACGGCAGCTCGTTGCGCAGGCGCGCTGCCTCGAGGCGGAGGCCCAGCAAGAGGGTCAGGAACGCCGTCGCTGCGGCGAACGCAAAGGGATGCTGATAGCCGGCAAGCGCGATCGCGACGACGGCGGCGGCCTCCACCGCCATGATGAGACCGTTCAAGAGAATGCGGAGGATGATCATGGCGGGTGTGCGGGTCTCGAGCGGCGGGCGCGATCGAGCCTAGCCCGGCCGCTTCGGAGAGGACAATGGGCAAGCGACGGTCAGTCGGCGAAGGAGACCGTCTCCTTCACCTTGCAGACGGCATCGCCTGCGCGCGCGAGCGTGGCGCTGAAGGGAAAATCCCGATCCATGAAGGCGAACACGGATTCGGAGGCACCGACGAAGTTTAGGAGAAGCCCGGTGTCTTCGGTGCTCGGATCGAGATCGACCCTGACGCGGTAGGGTGCTGCGCCCTTGGCCAGCTCGAGGCGGCCCTGATAGCGGATCGCGGCCTCGCCCATCACCTCGCCACCGTCGAGCGTCAAAGCCTGGCCGCCGCATTTGTCTCCCGCGACGAGGAGAATCCCGCACCACGAACTGCCGCAGGCAACGATATCGAAGGCGAGATCGCATCCATTCTCCGCGCACTTGCCGGGACTGAAGTGGTGTCCGCGCCAGCGCCCGGCGATGTCTTGGGGGTTCAATGGTGCGGCGAACGCGGCGACGGACGCGACCAGAAGAGGGAGGGCGGCGACCAACAACCTGGCCGCTCTCTCTCTTCTAGTTTGCCTCGGATGCTCGAGGGGCGCGCCCTTCATGAAACCGGCTTCTCGGTCTTGCAGATCGCGTCCCCGGCGCGGATGAGATGAGCGTTGAAGGGGAACGAGCGGCGGAAGATGCGGAACTCGCCGCCGGTGTCACCCTGAATCTCGAGCCATTCCTTGTCGTCGCCGGATGCCGGCATGAGATAGGCCTGGACGACATAAGGCTCGGTGCCGCGCGCGAGCTCGAGGCGGCCGCTGTAGACGGTGGTTGCGCCACCGGCCTCTCCTGCGTCGAGCGTGAGCGCGGTGCCGCCGCAAGTGTTGTCGTTCGCGACCTCGATTCCGCACCAGCCCGTGCTGCAGGGCACGATGTCGAGCGTCAGCGTGCACCGGCCGCTGTCGCAATCGGGTGCGCGCGCGGCGAGCATGTAGTTTGTTCCTTGCCAGCGTCCGGCAATGGTAGCCGCGCTGATGGTCTCGGCTCGAGGTGTCGCCGTGGCTAAGGTTGCCGCCGCTGCCGCGACACAAAGCGCACTCAAGATATGCTTCGTCATGAACTCTCTTCGAACCTCCGCACATTCGATCGTAGCAGCGATGAGAGCAACCAGCGCTGGCGGATTTGTGTCGCGTGCGCCGCGTTATCTGCTTTTGCTGCTCGTTATCGGTCTTGCTCTGCCGACGGGCCTGGTCGCGGTCGGCGAAGGCGCCGGGCATCTCGCGCTGCCCTTCAATCTCTATGTGGTCGATCAGCGTCTGCCGGGCGTGTTCAAGTTGCACATGCTGGCTTCGGGAATCGCGCTCGTTCTCATTCCGCTCGTCGTCTGGGTCAGGCGCGACCGGGCCTGGCATCGGCCTCTCGGGCGCATCGCGGCGGTCTGCGTGCTTATGGGCGCACTCACCTCGCTTCCCGTGGCGCTCGCGAGCGACTCGGTCGCTATGGCGCGCGCCGGATTTCTGGCCCAGGGCCTCGTGTGGCTCGCGCTCATCGGCGCCGGCTACCAGGCCATCCGGCAGCGGCGCGTCCAAGACCACGCGCGGCTGATGCTCGCCATGGCAGCCGTTGCGTCGGGCGCGATCTGGGTGCGGCTCACGACGGCGGTGGCGACGGGCTGGCAATTGCCGTTCGATCCGATCTACGGCTGCGTTGCCTGGGCGGGGTGGCTCGTGCCACTCGCGCTCGTCGTGCTCTATCCGCCGCGCCTTGGGATGGCACGCGGCTAGCGGCACGGCGGCTGCTTCATCCTTCGACAAGCTCAGGATGAAGCGGCCCGCTGGTCTGGAAAATAGGCCACGGCCTCATGGTGAGCGTGTCGAACCATGAGGTGGCCCGACCACTCCCCTCGCCGATCAGCACCGCATCGTTTAGGTTGCGGCGCATGAAGCCATCGAAAGACATCTCCCGCCTGATCGAGATCATGGCCGCGCTGCGCACGCCCGTGACGGGGTGTCCTTGGGATCTCGAGCAGAACTTCCGCTCGATCGCGCCCTACACGATCGAGGAAGCCTACGAGGTCGCGGATGCGATCGAGCGCGGCGATCTCGCGGACGTGAAGGACGAACTCGGCGATCTCCTGTTGCAGGTCGTCTATCACGCGCGCATGGGCGAGGAAGCGGGCGCGTTTGCGTTCGGCGACGTGGTCGAGGCAATCACGGCGAAGATGATCCGCCGCCATCCGCATGTGTTCGGGGACACTTCTGGTGCGCGCCTTCGGCAGGACACCGCTGCGCGCCTTCGGCACGACACCGCTGCGCGCCTTCGGCACGACGAGACCGCGCGCGACGCCGGCGCCGTCAAAGGCCTCTGGGAGCGGATCAAGGCCGAGGAGAAGGCTGAGAAGCCGAGCGGCGCGCCCGCTTCGCTCCTCGACGATGTGCCCGCGGTGCTGCCGGGGCTCACGCGCGCCGTCAAGTTGCAGAACAAAGCCGCCAAGGTCGGCTTCGACTGGCCGTCGCTCGCGCCCGTATTCGCCAAGCTCCGCGAAGAGATCGCTGAGCTCGAGGAGATCGCGCTGCCCGCCGATCCGCGCGGGCCGTCGAGCGAAGCAAGCAAGGACGCGCGCGCAAAGATCGAGGAGGAGCTCGGCGACCTCCTGTTCGTCGTCGCCAACGTCGCGCGGCACCTGAAGCTCGACCCTGAGGCGGCGTTGCGGGGGGCGAACCAGAAATTCATCCGCCGCTTCCGCCACATCGAGGAGCGGCTTGCCGAGCAGGGTTCGAGTCCTGCGCAGTCCAATCTCGCCGAGATGGATGCCCTCTGGGACGAGGCGAAAGCGAAAGAGCGGCGTTGAGGGGTGCATGTGGCGCCTCGTCTCCGATATGCCGTGCCCTACGCTTCACTTTCCGTCATCCCGACGCAGGTCGGGATCTACGCAAGCTTCTGCTCACGCGTTTCAGGAAGGTGAATTTGACGTTGCAGTTGGCTGCCCATCAGAACTCGCACTCCGCGGTGACGTGTCGTGGGTCCCGGCCTTCGCCGGGATGACGTTGGTGGTGGGACCGGGGCATCAGCTACGCTCCGTTACCGGCCACCCTTCGCATTGCGGATGAAGCTGGCGACGTGCTCGCGGCGTACGCCGAGGCCGACGATGCGCGCGGGGATGCGCTGGAGGATCGGGAACTGCTGCATGAGGCGCAGCGCCAGTGGAGGTTTCGGCTGCTCGCGAAGCTTGAGGGTCGGGCCGATGATGTTGTTCTGGGCCGCGACCTGTATCGCCTGCGTGAGCCGCGTCGGGAAGCTGCGGCGGCGCTGTACCGCCTTGAGATCCGATACGTCGAGCGATTTTGTCAGCAGCGGCTCGGCGAGGATGTTTGCCGCAGCGACGGCGTCCTGCACGGCGAGGTTCACGCCAACGCCGCCGATCGGCGACATCGCGTGCGCTGCGTCGCCGATGCAGAGGAAGCCCGGCTTCCACCACTGGCGCAGGCGATCGACGCGCACCGTGAGCAGCTTGACGTCGTCCCATGATTTGATCGCGCTCAGGCGCTCGCGGCCGAAGGGCGAGGCGGCGGCCACGGCATCGCGGAAGGCCTCGATGCCGCCCGCCTTGAGCTGCTCGAGCGAGCCCTTCGGGATGACATAAGCGCATTGCCAATAATCGCCGCGGAACAGGAGCGCGAGGATCGAGCCCGCTCCGAAGCGGCCCATCGTCTGCCCGGTATCACCCTCGCGGAACGGCAGCTTGAACCAGAGCGCGTCCATGGGCGCGCCGAGATCGTCGATCTCGAAGCCGGCGCGCTCGCGCAGCACCGAGTTCCTGCCGTCGGCGGCGACGACGAGATCGGCGCGGATCTCCTTCGGGCCGTCGGCCGTCTTCACTTTGACGCCGACGACCTTCGATTGCGCGGCTCCGCCGACGACCTTCGATTGCGCGGCTCCGCCGACGACCTTACCCTTCTCCTCGATGAGGTCGGTTGCCTCGGTGTTGAGAGCCAAGTTGAAACCGGGGAAGCGATTGCCCTCGTCGGCGAGAAAATTCAGGAAGTCCCATTGCGGCATCATCGCGATGTAGCGCTCGTGCACGGGGAGGTGCGTGAAGTCGGCGATCATGACCGGGGTGACACCGACGAGGCCTCCGAGGCGGTCGACCTTCTGGTGTGGAAGCTTCAAGAAGCGGTCGAGGAAGCCCAGCTCGTACATGATCTCGAGCGTCGAGGGATGGACCGTGTCGCCGCGGAAGTCGCGCAGGAAGTCGGCGTGCTTCTCGAGCACGAGTGTGCAGACGCCGGCGCGTGCCAAGAGATAGCCGAGCATCAGCCCCGCCGGGCCGCCGCCGGCGATGCAGCACTGCACGCGCGATGGAAGGCCCATGGTTGCATCTCCGCAGCGGCGCTTGGTTCTCAGGTCTTTGCGAGCAGCTCCCTCATCCTCCGAAAGACTCAGGATGAGGGATGTCGATCTTAGCCCCATGGTTCGACAAGCTCACCGTGAGGCTTTCGGCTTGTGCCGATGATTGAGGTAGAGGATTAGCGCAACCGGTCACGTCACGGAAGATGGATGCCCGCGCGGCGGAGCTGATTGAGGAGGCGCGGCTTCTTTTCCGAAGCGACGCGTACACGGGCCGTCACAGTGCCTTCGTCGTCCTCGCTCCTCTCGAGCACATCGGCGTGCTCGTAGAGCCAGTGGATCAGGCGGCCCTCGTGAGCCGGAAGCGTCACGGTCAGGATCTCGTCATGGGCGCCGAGACGGGCGTCGATTGCTTTCAGGAGCGCATCAAGGCCCTGTCCGGTCGTGGCCGAGATGAGAGCGGGGCGCGGGTCGCGGAAGCGCGCCGCAGCCTGAGCCTCCTTGCGCGTGACGGGCGAGAGGAGATCGATCTTGTTCCAGACCTCGAGGATGTGGCTTTCGGCCGGCACGGTGTCGATCCCGAGATCTGAGAGCACGCCCTCCACATCTCGGGCCTGGGCCTCCGTCTCCGGGTGCGCGATGTCGCGGACATGGAGTATGAGATCAGCCTCGATGACCTCCTCCAGCGTGGCGCGGAAGGCCGCGACGAGAAGGGTCGGCAGATCGGAGATGAAGCCGACCGTATCGGAAAGGATGATGCGCCGACCGCTCGGCAGGCGCACCTCGCGCATCGTCGGGTCGAGGGTTGCGAAGACCTGATCGACGGCGAGCACCTCGGCACTCGTCACGCGGTTGAAGAGCGTCGACTTGCCGGCGTTCGTGTAGCCGACGATGGCGACGATCGGGTACGGAACCTTGCGGCGCCCCTGGCGGTGCAGCTCGCGTGTTCTCACCACGCCTTCGAGCTCGACCTTGATGGCATCGATGCGCTCCTGGATCATGCGCCGGTCGAGCTCGATCTGGGCTTCGCCCGGGCCGCCGAGAAAGCCGCGTCCGCCGCGCTGGCGCTCCAAGTGGGTCCAGGCGCGCACGAGGCGGCCCTTCTGGTAGGAGAGATGCGCGAGCTCGACTTGCAGGCGGCCTTCGCGCGTTCTTGCGCGGCGCCCGAAGATCTCGAGGATGAGGCCCGTTCGGTCGAGCACCTTGGCGTTCCAGGCGCGCTCGAGGTTGCGCTGCTGGACCGGCGTTATCGCATGGTCGACGATGACGAGCTCGGCGCCTGTCTCCTCGACGAGCGCCTTCAGCTCCTCGACCTTGCCGGAGCCGAAGAGCGTCGCCGGCCGCGGTGCCGGAACAGGAATGAGAAGTGCCTCTTTGACGTCTAGGTCGATGGCTTCCGCCAGACCCTTTGCCTCGGCGAGGCGGTCCTCGGGGGAGTGTGCGGAGGCGCGCGGTTGCGTCTCGCGCCGCTGGGCCCCCTCGCCTGCTTCGCCCGATCGCGATCGGGCACGCGTGAGCACGGGGACGAGCACGAGCGCGGACGCACGCTTGCCTGCGCGCGATTGCGCGCCCTTGGCGGGACGCTCGGCGCGTCGTGGAACCGACTTCTGTCTTACGCGGTCGTCGATGTGGGTCTCTTACCCTTGCTGGCCCTCAGGTCCGTCGACGTCCATGAGGTGGACGGGCGCTCCGGGCATGATGGTCGAGATCGCATGCTTATAGACGAGCTGCGAGTGGCCGTCTCGACGGAGGAGCACACAAAAATTGTCAAACCAGGTGACGATGCCCTGCAGCTTCACACCATTTACGAGAAAGATCGTGAGCGGGGTCTTGTTCTTTCGCACATAGTTCAGGAAGGTGTCCTGAAGGTTTTGTGCTCGATCTGCGGCCATTGTTCTTTCCGCCTCTTTTTTTGCGTCTCTTTTCGGACTTGCTTTGGGCCCGTGTCCGCGGACCCGGTACCATGCGTCGACGGCCGTTCGTATGACAGACTCCGGCCCCGCCAACATACCCAGATTTCTAGCCCTGAGGAGGGTATAGGGCATAGTCGGCGCGGCGCGAACACAGATATTTGATCATATGTTTAGAAGCGGGAAATCTCGGCAATCTGATGAAATCTTGAGCGCAACAAGCGTGTGAGCTTGCCGGGCGTTCCATCGCCAATGGAATGCCCGTCTATTTTAACGACAGGCATTACGGTCCCGGATGCAGACGTAATAAATGCCTCGCGGGCCTTGAGAGCTTCAGCGACGCGAAAGGGACGCTCCGAGAAGGAGATGCCCTCTGTGTGCAGAACATCCATGACGGTAGCGCGTGTTACGCCGGCGAGGATCGCCGAGCCCGTCTGGCGCGTGACGAGGTGCCCGTCCGCGTCGACGATCCAGGCGTTGCTGGAAGCGCCTTCCGTTACGAAGCCATCCCGATCGACGAGCCAGGCCTCCTCGGCGCCGGCCGAGCGCGCTTCGTCCTTGGCGAGGCATGCCGGGAGCAGCATGACGGTCTTGATGTCGGATCGGCCCCAGCGAATGTCGGGTCGGGTGATGACGGCAATGCCGGCTTCGGCGCGAGCGTCGCGCTTGGCAACGTTCAGTGATCGCGCGAGGCAGACGAGCGTCGGCTCGACGTCCGCGGCTGGAAATGCAAAGTCGCGCGGCGCGGCCCCGCGCGTCACCTGGAGATAGAGCAGACCATCGCGGACGCGATTGCGCCGCACGGTCTCGCGCATGACGTGGGCCAGCGCGCGTCGCGTCATCGGCGGCCGGATCTTGAGCTCGCCGAGCGAGCGCTCGAGGCGCGCGAGATGGCGCGTCTCGTCGACGAGCGCGCCGCCCTTGACCTCGCACACCTCGTAGACGGCGTCGGCGAGCTGGAAGCCGCGATCCTCCACATGAACCGCGGCGTGGCCGTATGGGAGGTAGCGGCCGTTGACGTAGACGACGCGGGTCATAAGTTGTACCGGCGAAGATGCAGGCCGCTCGTCACGCCTGGCGAACCTCGCCCGCGCGCTGATCGGAGGAGACGCCGAGGGCGCGCAGCTTTCTGTGAAGTGCCGAGCGCTCCATGCCGACGAACTCGGCGGTGCGCGAGATGTTGCCGCCGAAACGGTTGATCTGGGCGAGGAGATACTCGCGCTCGAAGATCTCGCGCGCCTCGCGCAAGGGCAGCGACATGAGGTGCTCGGCGCCGCCGTTCACGGGCAACGGGACGTTGGAGCCGATCTCGTCGGGGAGCATGTCGGCGGTGATGACGGCCGAGGGATCGCCGCCGGCGAGGATCATGAGGCGCTCGATGTTGTTCCTCAACTCGCGCACGTTGCCGGGCCAGTCGTGCGCCTGGAGCACGGCAATCGCGTCCTCGCCGATGCGGCGCGGAGCGAGGCCCGAGGCATGCGCGAGCTGGGCCACGAAATACTGGATGAGATCGGGGATGTCCTCGCGTCGCTCGGCGAGACCCGGCACGCGCAACGGCACGACATTCAGGCGATGGTAGAGATCCTCGCGGAAGCGCCCCTCGCTCATGTCGCGCTCGAGATCGCGGCTGGTCGAGGAAACGATCCGCACATCGACCGACACTTTCTGGGCGCCGCCGAGCCGGAGGAACTTCTGCTCGACGAGCACGCGTAGGACCTTTCCCTGGGTCTCGAGCGGCATGTCGGCCACCTCGTCGATATAGAGCGTTCCGCCGTGGGATTCCTCGAGCGCGCCAACCTTGCGCGGGCCGCCGGAGCGATCCTCGGTGCCGAACAGCTCCTCCTCGACCCTGTCGGGCGCCATGGAGGCAGCATTCAAGACGACGAAGGGACCATCCGCGCGGTGGGACTTCTGATGCAGAAGACGCGCCGCAAGCTCCTTGCCCGCGCCCGATGATCCCCGGATCAGGATGCGGCTGTTGGTCGGCGCGAGGCGGTCGATGGCGCCTTTCAACTGATTGATGGCGCCCGACTTGCCGATCATCTCGGCCGAGACGGTCGAGCGCTCCTTGAGCTCGCGCACCTCGCGCTTCAACTGGGAGGCCTCGAGCGCGCGCAAGGTGACGAGGACAAGCCGGTCGGCCTTGAACGGCTTCTCGATGTAGTCGTAGGCGCCGCGCTTGATGGCGGTCACCGCGGTCTCGATGTTGCCGTGGCCGGAGATGATCACCACCGGCAGGTCGGGATAGGTGCGCTTGATGACGGAGAGGACCTCGAGCCCGTCGAGGCGGCTACCCTGCAGCCAGATGTCGAGAATGACGAGTTGCGGACGGCGCTCCTCGATGATGCGTAGCGCCTCGTCGCTGTCGCGCGCGAGACGCGTGCGGTGCCCCTCGTCCTCGAGGATACCGGCCACGAGCTCACGGATATCGGCTTCGTCATCGACGATAAGAATGTCTGCTGCCATCTCTCGCTCCTCAAGCTCGTGTGAATTTAGATCGGTGCTGGTGATGATGCGATCCGTGCCGCGCCGGGTTCACCAGCGGCGCGGACAGTGCTGGCCTGCGTCAGGGGCAATGTGATCGTCACGCGTGCGCCGTGGGTGCGGCCGGGAGCGGTGGGCGCGTCGTCGAGCAAGAGCTCGCCGCCGTGCTGCTCCGTGATCTTCTGGACAATCGCGAGGCCGAGGCCGGTGCCCTTGTGGCCCTTGGTGGTGACGTAGGGCTCCATGAGGCGCGCGCGATTGAGCTTGGGCAGACCGGGTCCATTGTCGATGACCTCGATGGCGGCCGTGCTGGCGTTCGCGGAGACGTTGATGTCGACGCGGCCCTGCCAGCCGCTCTCGGCGCTCTCGGCCATGCCGTCGAGCGCTTCGGTGGCGTTCTTGACTAGGTTCGTGACGGCCTGCGTCAGAAGACGGCGGTCGAAAGACGCCATCACGGGCTGCTCCGGCAGATGCAGCGCATAGATCACGGCCGGATGGCTCTCGCGGAAGAGGATCACAGAATCCTGGACTGCGTCGCGCACGTCGTGGAGCTCGATCACGGGCTTGGGGACGCGTGCGAAGGACGCGAACTCGTCGACCATGGTCTTGATGTCGCCTGCCTGGCGCTCGATCGTGGCCGTGAGCTTGTCGAAGGTCTCGCGGTCTTCGGTGATGGTCTTGCCGTATTTGCGGCGGATGCGCTCGGCCGAGAGGATGATCGGCGTCAGCGGGTTCTTGATCTCGTGGGCAATGCGGCGCGCGACGTCCGCCCAGGCCGAGGTGCGCTGGGCTGAAACCAGCTCCGTGATGTCGTCGAAGGTCACGACGGAGCCGACGTCTCCCGGGCCTGCCTTCTCACGCGTCACACGCACGGCGAAGGCACGCTCCTCGCCGCCGATCGTCATCGTCAGCTGCTGAGCTCCGCGCGTCTTTATGCCTTGCTCGTCGCCCATCTCGAGCGCCGGACGCAGCATGGGGAGCGCGTCGGCGAGCTTCTTGCCGACGACCTCGGCCTCGGTCGTGTTCAAGAGCTGCTCGGCCGATCGCGAGAGAAGAGTGATGCGGTCCTGGCTGTCGAGGCCGATCACGCCGGCAGAGACGCCCGACAGGACCGCCTCCATGAAGCGGCGGCGGTCGAGAAGCTGCTCGTTGGCGGTGACGAGAGCATCGCGCTGGTGCTTCAGCTCCCGAGTCATCGTGTTGAAGGTCGTCGAGAGACGGCGCAAGTCGCCCTCGCCGCGCCGCTCCGGCAGCTCGACCGACATATTGCCCGTTGAGACGAGCTGTGCGGCGGCGATCAGGCGGCGTATCGGTGCAACAAACCTGCTCGCAAACCAGAGGCCGACCCAGATGGCTGCCAGGAGCGCCGTCATCGAGATCATGAAGTAGATGAGGCCGTGCGCGAGCTTCAGGCCTCCGCGTGCCTTGCGGAGGCGGTTGTACTCATCGACGTTCTGGGCCGTGCGCTGCAGATGCCCCATCACCTTGGGGCTCAGCTCGCGCGTGACGTAGAGAAAGCGTCCGGGATAGCGGTTGAGCTTGGCGATCGCGGCGACCTGGGATGTTCCGGGAGGTGTGAAGAGCGCAACCTGACCGGCCTCCGCCTGGCGCATGGCGCCCGCCGGCACGGTGATGAAGGGGAGCTTCGAATCCTCGAGCGCGGCAATGACGGGGTAGCCTTCGGGATCCAACACGTAGGCCACCGGCAGCTCGCGCAAGCCGGCCTGCGCCAAGACGTGCTGCTTCAGCTCCTCGGAGTCGGGCTTGATCTGGTCGGCGGCCGCGTCGATGTCGCGGACCATGTTGACGATGTCGGTGCGGATGAGCAGGCCGTGCTCATCGACATAGGCCTGGGCCACCTCGAGCGAGTTCGAGATGATGGCGCGGCTGCGGGTCGAGAACCAGCTGTCGAGCGAGCGGGAGAAGGTGGTCGTGGCGGCAACCGCCAGCAGAATGGCGGGCAGCGCGGCGATGATCGAGAACAGGAGGACGATACGGACGTGAAGCCGGGCGCCGGCGAGCTTCGCGCGCCAGGCGCGCCACATGCCGATGCCCTGCCAGGCGATCACGGCGATCATGGCCGCGATCAGCACCACGTTGACGAACAATGCGGCGACGACGACCTCGTCGCTGGGGGCGATCGGTGTCAGGCCGGTCAGGATGAGGTATGTGGCAAGGGCCGAGACGAGCGACAGAACCACGACCACGAGGCCGGTCCAGAACTCGCGATCGGTCAGGTCGAGCAGGGGCGAGGCGACGCCTTCGACCTGTTTAACGGATGCGGGTGTGATGCCCTCGCCCGCCATGAACGTCTGCCTCCATCGCCGATCTCAACGGCAGCGCCACAATAGGGCTGCCCCGATCTGGCCAGCTCACCAGCGTGCGTCGCCTGTGCGGCCGCCAATCCTCAGCGCTGCGAGAATGTCACTCGCCGTCGCATCAGAAGTGAAGCGGCGCGAGCACAAGTGACGTCAAACTGTGACATTTTCGCGACTGGGATGCTAGGCGAATATTTTTTTCGCCACAGAAATCGCGCTGGCGCGTTACGCCCAGGAGACTCCGTAATATCCAGAAGACAACGGGAGCAGACCTGCTTCGAAAGCCGCGCGAAAGACAGTGTAGCCGCTGCGTCAGGGCATGGGGGTCCTGAAGACGCGGATGTCGAGGGCTTTGATCCGGCTGCGGAGCGTGTTGCGGTTGAGGCCGAGCAGCTCGGCGGCCCGGATCTGGTTGCCACGCGTCGCGGCCAGCGCGGCCGAGAGCAGCGGGTGCTCCACCTGGCGTATGACACGGTCGTAGAGGCCCGGCGGCGGCAGGTCCTTGCCGAAGCCGGCGAAGTATTGGGTGAGATAGCGCTCGACGAGCTCGGACAGCTCCTTGGCCTCGGAGGCCGCGCCGTTGCGCTTGGGCAGGACCTCGGCCAGCTCCTGGTCGATGATCTGCTGGGTAAGGGTATCTTGCGCGTAGAGGGCTGCGACCCGGCGTACGAAGTTCTCGAGCTCGCGCACGTTGCCGGGCCAGGGGTGGGTCTTCAGGCGCTCGATGGCAGAGGTCTCGATCGATTTCTGGCCCAGGCCTTCGCGGGCGGCCTGGCGCAGGAAGTGGCGCACGAGGTCGCCAATGTCCTCGGCGCGCTCGCGCAGCGGCGGGATGCGCAGCGGCACGACATTGAGGCGGTAGAAAAGGTCCTCGCGGAAGAGGCCCTGCTGGATCTGCGATTTCAAATCGCGGTGGGTCGCGGCGATGATGCGCACGTTGGTCTTGATCGGCGTGCGCCCGCCCACCGTCGTGTATTCGCCCTGCTGGAGAACGCGCAAGAGACGCGTCTGGGCCTCGAGCGGCATGTCGCCGATCTCGTCCAGGAACAGCGTGCCGCCCTCGGCCTGCTCGAAGCGGCCCTGGGTGCGGACCTGGGCGCCGGTAAAGGCACCTTTCTCGTGACCGAACAGCTCGCTCTCGATCAGCTCGCGAGGGATCGCCGCCATGTTGATCGCGACGAAGGGCCCCTGGCGGCGCTTGCCGTAGTCGTGGAGCACGCGGGCGACAAGCTCCTTGCCGGTGCCGCTCTCGCCTTGGATCATGACCGTGAGATCGGTCTGCGTGAGGCGCGCGAGCGCCCGGTAGATCTCCTGCATGGCGGCCGAGCGGCCGATCAGCGGCAGCTCCTCGCCCTCGATCTCCTGGTTGGCCGGTCGCGGGCGGCGGCTCTGGCCTGCGAGGGCGCGCGCGACGACGGCCACGACCTCGGACAGATCGAAGGGCTTGGGCAGGTACTCGTAGGCGCCTTTCTCGGCGGCGGTGAGCGCCGTCATCAGAGTGTTCTGCGCGCTCATGACGATGATGGGCAGATCGGGCCGTGCCTTCTTGATGCGGGGAATGAGATCGAAGGCGTTCTCGTCGGGCATCACGACGTCGGTGATGACGACGTCGCCCTCACCCTGGCTCACCCAGCGCCAGAGCGTTGCGGCGTTGCCGGTGGCGCGGGGGGCGTAGCCCGCACGCGCAAGCGCCTGGTTCAGGACGGTTCGTATCGCCGTATCGTCGTCGGCGATCAGGATCGTGCCTCTGGCCATCAGCTTAACGGCTCCTGTTGGCTAGCGCCGGCGCCTTGGCGGCCGGGATTTTTTCGGAACGGACGCGATCCTGCATGGGCAGGAGTATGCGGAAGACGGTGCGCTTGGCTTCGCTGTCGCACTCGATGGTGCCGCCATGATCGCCGATGATCTTGGCGACGAGTGCGAGGCCGAGGCCGGTGCCATTGCGCTTGGTGGTGACGAAGGGGTCGAACAGATGCGGCTTCAAGTGATCGGGGACGCCGTGTCCGTTGTCCTCGATCTGAATCATCAGAGGCAGGCTGATGCGTGCCTCGGAGCCTGGCACCGAGAGGCGCACGCCGGGGCGGAACGACGTCTGCATCAGGATGCGGCCCTGGTCGTCGCGTTCGCCGAGCGCCTCGGCGGCGTTCTTGACGAGGTTCAAAAATGCCTGGACGAGCTTGTCGCGATTGCCGGGCACGGGGGGAAGCGAAGGATCATAGTCCTCGACAAAGCGCACGCCGCGGGCAAAGCCGCTCTCGGCGAGACGGCGCACGTGGTTCAGGACGTCGTGGATGTTGACGGGCTCCTTGGCCAGCGGGCGCTCGTCGCCGAACACCTCCATGCGATCGACGAGGTTGCGGATGCGCTCGGTCTCGGAGCAGATGAGCTGGGTCAGCGCGCGGTCATCATCCGAGAGGTTCTGTTCGAGGAGCTGGGCGGCGCCGCGGATGCCCGACAGCGGGTTCTTGATCTCGTGGGCGAGCACGCCCGCCATGCCGGAGACCGAGCGCGCCGCCGCGCGGTGCGTGAGTTGGCGCTCGATCATCTGCGCCATGGAGCGCTGCTGCAGCATGACGATCACGAGATGCGACTGATCGGGCATCGGCCCGCCGTACACGTCGACGAGCTTGGGTGCAGTGAAACGCGGGCTCGCCATGTCGACGCCGTACTCGTTGACGGTCGCGCCGGTGCTTCTCACCTGCTCGACGAGGGCAAGCAGCGGACAGCCGAAGGCGATCACGTCGTCGAGAGTGAGGCGCTTCAAGACCGCGATGCTGGTCGAGAGGAAGGCCTCCGCCGCGGCGTTGGCATAGACGATGCGGTTCTCGTCGGCCAAAACCAGGATCGGATGCGGCAGGGCGGAAAGCAGGATGTCGTGCTCGACGGGACGCCGAGTGGCAGCCTGACGTTCGAGCGCACGCTTGATCATGCCGCTGCCTCGAGTGGGTTGTCGAAAAAGGCGTCGAGGCCGGCGAGCAGGCGCTGGGGCTCGTCCTCGGTGCAAAGGCGGCGCCGCCAGTCTCGGACTTCACTGCTGCGATGCCCGCTCGTCTCGAGATACCAGCCAACGTGCTTTCGCGCGTTGCGCACGCCGAGAGGAGTGCCGTAGTGGCAGAGCATCGCTTCGACATGCGCGCGCGCGATACGTCCCTGCTCGGCGAGCGCGGGTGCGCCGGGATCGCTGCCGGTCGCAAGGAATTGCGCAATGCGCGACGGCAGCCAAGGCGCGCCGTAAGCGCCGCGGCCGACCATCACGCCATCGGCGCCCGATGCGTCGAGCGCGGCTTTCGCGCCGGCGGGGCTCAAGATGTCGCCGTTGACGATCACGGGAACGGTGACGGCCTCCTTGACCCGGCGAACGAAGGCCCAATCCGCGATACCTTTGAAGAACTGATTGCGCGTGCGCCCGTGCACGGTGATGAGCTTGACGCCGGCAGCCTCAGCGCGGCGTGCGAGCTCGGGTGCGTTGCGCGTCTTGTCATCCCAGCCGAGCCGCATCTTCAGCGTCACGGGAATGCGGACGGCGCCGATCACGGCTTCGATCAGATGCAGGGCATGATCGAGATTGCGCATCAGCGCGGAGCCGGAGAGCTTGCCGGTCACCTCGCGCGCGGGGCAGCCCATGTTGATGTCGATGATGTCGGCGCCCTTGGCCTCGGCAATGCGCGCGCCTTCTGCCATCCAATGGCCTTCGCAGCCGACAAGTTGTATGACAAAGGGCGTGAGGTCGCGGCCCTCCGCGCGTCGGAGCACGTCGTTGCGCTGGGCAACGAGCTCGGCGCTGGCGACCATCTCGGACACGACGAGACCGGCTCCCAGCCGGTGCGCGAGCCGGCGGAACGGCAGGTCGCTCACGCCGGTCATGGGCGCGAGAAATATCCCGTTTTCCAAGGTGTGGCGGCCGATCCGGAGCGGGCTCACCGCAGCGTCCCTCGTGTCTGCCTATGGTTTAGGCAGGTCAACAATCTGCCTCTCGTTTAGGCAGCATAAGGGCGGATTTGATATTTCGCAAGCGCGAAGAACTCCGTCCACAATTGCCGGAACGCCGCACCACGGCTAAGCACTGGAATCCCTCGCAGGGCCAGGAAGACGCATGACAACAGCCGCGCTCATCGTTGCCGCCGGCCGGGGCTCGCGGGCCGGCCCTATGGCCGGCCTGCCGAAGCAATACGCGCTTCTTGCGGGCAGGCCCGTGCTCGCGCATGCGCTTCAGAGTTTCGTCTCGCACGCCGGCATCGATCTCGTCTCGGTCGTCATTCATCCCGATGATGCAGTGCACTATCAGATGGCGACGCGGGGCCTGGAGCATCGGCTCGGGGTACCGGTCAGCGGCGGGAGAACGCGCCAGGATTCCGTGCGGCTCGGGCTCGAGGCGCTCGCCGGCGTTGCACCCGAGCGCGTTCTCATTCACGACGCGGCAAGGCCCTTCGTCGGCCAGGACGTCATCAGCCGCGTGATCGATGCCCTGGGCACACATGCCGGCGCCATCGCCGCGGAGCCTGTGACGGATACGCTCAAAAGGGCAGGTACCGACGGAACGATCGCCGGGACTGTGGATCGCGCCGGGTTGTGGCGTGCGCAGACACCGCAAGGTTTTCGCTTCGCGCCGATCCTCGAGGCGCATCGACGCGCGGAGGGCGCGGGAGTAGCTGAGTTCACCGACGACGCGAGCCTCGCCGAATGGGCGGGCATCGACGTGGCGCTGGTTCGGGGCTCGAACTTCAATATGAAGATCACGCATGCCGAGGATCTGGCGATGGCCGAGAAGCTGTTGACGCCTGATTCGGGTTCGCTCGAGCCCCGGATCGGCACGGGTTTCGACGTGCACCGGTTCGGCCCGGGCGATCACGTCTGGCTCGGCGGCTTGAGAATTGCGCACACGCACGGCCTCGTCGGGCATTCGGACGCGGACGTGGCGCTGCACGCACTGACGGATGCGCTGCTCGGGGCGATCGGCGACGGCGATATCGGGGCTCACTTTCCGCCGAGCGATCCGAAATGGAAGGGTGTCGCCTCGCGCATCTTTGTGGAAGACGCGGCGGCCAGGATCGCTGCGCGCGGCGGGCGCGTCTCGAACGTCGATATCACCCTCCTCTGCGAAGCCCCTCGCGTCGGCCCGCATCGCGACGCCATGCGCGAATCAATTGCGCGCATGCTGGCGATCGACGTGTCGCGCGTGGGGGTCAAGGCGACGACGACGGAAGGGCTCGGGTTCACCGGCCGCGGCGAGGGTCTGGCGGCTATGGCGTCGGCGACGGTGATGCTGCCCATGGGCCGTTGAGCAAAGTTCGCTCGCGCTGCCTCGCGCTTTCGCCAAGCCGACGATCCGCACACTGTGGGAGGTTTGCCACCCCCTCACCGGCCGATTGCTGAGTCCAATTGACCCCCTCGCCAGAATCGCGCCATCAACACGCCTAGTGGTTGTATGACCAAAATCGATGCGAGGGCCAAGCCCATGAATTTGATGACAACAACGCTTGAGCGTGCGGCCAAGGAGCCGGTTAGCGTCGCCTCTCTTGCCGGTATCGTGAACATTGCCGAGTCGACGTCAGCCGCCTGCCTCGCGACCCGAGTGCGGCAGCTGTCGCGGATCATCACGCGCCTCTACGACGACGCGATGCGCCCGCTCGGGATCACGGCGAGCCAGTATACGCTCCTGGCTCAGCTGGCCTCGCGTGATGGCATCACGGCGGTCGAGATCGGGCATGAGCTCGATATCGAGAAGTCGACGCTGTCGCGCAACCTCAAGCGTCTCCTGGCTCTGGGCCTCATCATCATGGATCCCCCGGCTGGTCGGCGTGGCCGCGGGCTGCACCTCACCTCCAAGGGACAGGCCGTGCTGCAGGACGCCTATCCCGTCTGGCAGGGTGCGCAGAACCGGGCGATTGGGGTCTTGGGGGCGGATACGCGCGCGACGCTCGACGGCTTGCTTCGGCATGCCGAGCGCCTGATTGCGGATTGAGCCAAGCGCTTCTTGCGCATTTGAATTAGGCCATCTCTCTCGCTAGCCTCGAGGGCGCGCTCTGTCGGCGCGCCCTTCTTGCGTTATCCGCTGTATTGGAATTGGCGCGATGTTTCCACCCGATGTGATCGAGGAGGCCGGGCGGCTCATCAGTCTGATGCGCAGGCGCGCGGTGAAGCTTGCCACCGCGGAGAGCTGCACCGGCGGCCTCATCGCGGCCGTGCTGACGGAGGTGCCAGGTGCCTCGGACGTCCTCGACCGAGGCTTTGTGACCTATTCCAACGCAGCCAAGGTCGGCATGCTCGGCGTCGATTTCGATCTTATCATGCGCCACGGCGCGGTGAGCGCGGAAGTCGCGCGCGCCATGGCCGACGGCGCGCTGCGCTGCTCGGCGGCGGATGTCGCGGTGGCCGTCACCGGGATCGCGGGGCCAGGCGGCGGGACGATCGAGAAGCCGGTGGGGCTCGTGCATCTGGCTGTCGCGCCCGATCCTCAGGGTCGCCTTGTTCGTGCGTGCCGTTTCGGCGACATCGGCCGGACGGCGATACGGCTGGCAACGGTACGGGAGGCCTTCGCGCTCGTATCTGAGGCGCTTGCCAGCTAGTCCACTAGCCCAGCGCTCGCGGGCCGGGTAGGGTTCGAGCTGGTTCAACGGCGAGAGACGAATTCCATGAGACCGGGGACAACCGCCGCATTCCTGATCGCTGCGGCGGGGCAGTTCGCAGGCATGTCCGTCTCCGCGGCCGACCTCACGGCGCGGCAGATGACGGAGCAGCTCTACCGCGCCGAGGCCGGGGCGCCGCTCGATTTCAGCGGCAAGGATCTCGGCAATCTCGATCTCTCCGGGCTCGACTTCAAACGCGCCCATCTCGGCGGTGCCGATCTCTTCGGCGCTGACCTCACGGGCGCCAATCTCAAGGGGGTCGATTTCAAGGCGGCGCGCCTCGACCGGGTGATCATCATCGGGGCGAAATTCGACGGCGCCAATCTCGCCGGCGCAAGCCTCCTGCGTCCAACTGCGTTCTCGACGCTCGAGCCGCGTCCCGCCGAGGCGCCGAGCTTTGCTGCCTGCGATTTTTCCGGCGCCAAGCTGTTCGGACGGCTCAACGGCGCCAACTTCGCCGGCGCCAACCTCAAGGGTGCGTCGCTGGCGCCCTTCAGCGACACGGGGTTCATCGAAGTTCTCTGGCGGACGGAGCTCGTCGGCGCGGACCTCTCGGGCGCCGATCTTTCGGAGGCTGATCTCACGCACGTCTCGCTGCGCTTTGCCAATCTCAAAGGGGCGAAGCTCAACGGCGCCAAACTGCGGAAAGCCGATCTCTCGCACGCCGATCTCACCGGCGCGGACCTGACACGAGCCGACGTCTCGGAAGCCGATCTCGACAGCGCCATCCTGGTGGACGTCAAAGGCCTCGATACGGTCGCGGGCCTCGACACCGCGCACGGTCATGCGCGGCCCATTGAGTGATCGCGGCTCTCAAGCCTGCGGCGCCGCAGATGGCGCGCCATAGAGGGCGCGTGCGCGCGCCTCGAACGCCTCTGCGTAGTGGCGCACGGCCTTGTCGAAGACAGCACCCATGACAAGGGCCAGCATCGTCGAGCGGAACTGGTAGTCGATGTAGAAATCGATATCGCAGCCGCCCGGTGCAGCGAGAAACCGCCAGCGGTTCTCGAGGTGACGGAAGGGTCCATCGAGGTATTCGACGAGGATCGACGGCTCCGCGGGCTTGAGCGTCACGCGCGATGTGAAGGCCTCGCGGATCGCGCGATAGCCGACGGCCATCCTGGCAATGAGCACGCTGCCATCCGCGGTCGGGGTTCGGCTCTCGACCGCGAGGCTCTCGCAGAGCGGCAGGAATTCGGGATAGCGCTCGACGTCGGCGACGACGTCGAACATCTCGCGCGGTGAATGGGGAACGCGGCGCTGGGTCGCGAAGCTCGGCACGTGGCGATCCGGCTCAGGAATTTTGCGACGCGCGACGCGCTGCCTGCAGGCGGCGGAAGTCCGCGCCCGCGTGGTAGGACGAGCGCGTCAGAGCGCTGGCAGCGACGACGAGAAAGCCCTTGCCCAGCGCAAGGCTTCTCAAGGCGTCGAACTCATCGGGCGGCACGTAGCGCTTCACCTCGGCATGCTTGCGCGTCGGGGCCAGGTACTGGCCGATGGTCAGGAAGTCGACGTCGGCCGATCTCAGATCGTCCATGACTTGCTGCACCTCGTCTCGGCTTTCGCCCAGGCCCACCATGATGCCCGACTTCGTGAACAGCGACGGGTCAATCTCCTTCACGCGCTGCAATAGCCGGAGCGAATGGAAGTAGCGCGCACCCGGGCGGATGCGCAGATAGAGCGCGGGTACCGTCTCGAGGTTGTGATTGATGACGTCGGGGCGTGCGGCCAGCACCGCTTCGAGGGCGCCGTCCTTGCGCAGGAAATCGGGAATGAGGAGTTCGATCGTCGTCTGCGGCGCGCGCTCCCTTACGGCAGAAACCACGGCGGCGAAGTGTGCTGCTCCCCCATCAGCCAGGTCGTCGCGGTCAACCGACGTGATGACGACGTGCTCGAGGGCGAGCCTGGCGACGGCATCGGCAACGCGCTGGGGCTCGTCACGATCGAGCGGCGCGGGAAGGCCTGTGCGGACGTTGCAGAACGCGCACGCGCGCGTGCACACGTCACCCATGATCATCAGCGTGGCGTGCCGCTGCTGCCAGCACTCGCCGATGTTCGGGCATTGCGCCTCCTCGCAGACCGTGCTGAGGCCGAGCGCGCGCACTATGGCCTGCGTCTCGCGATAGCCTGGAGAGACGGGCGCGCGGACGCGGAGCCAGGAAGGTTTTGCCAGCGCAGGGCTCTCGGGCCGCGCCGCCTTCTCGGGGTGGCGCGGCCGGGTGTCGCCCGGCAGAGTGCCCGGGGCTTGCGCGCGGGTGTCGATCAGGTTGACCATGGCACCTCCGCCCAGTCAGCTCAGGTTCTTAGAAACCTAAGTGACCGGCAAGCATAGCCGATTCAAGCCCAAACTTGCGCGCAGGCTCTACTCAGCGTCGCAGCGACTGTGCGCGGCGTTACCGGCCGCCGAGGAAGCGGGCGATGATGACGACGAGGATGGCGCCGATCGTCGAAGCGGCGATCTGATTGCCGTAGGTCGGGATCAGGGTGTCGAAGTCGAAGTAGTCCTTGATCGGCAGATAGCCATTGTTGACCAGCCAGCCGCCGACGACGGCGCCGATGAGGCCAACGACGAGATTGCGGATCAAACCGCCGCCACCAAGCAAAAGGCCTGCGAGCCAGCCAGCGACCAGGCCGTTGATGATCATGATCACCAGCGCCCAGTTCTCGTTGATCCACGTCATGTAAGGTTCCATTGCAAGCTCCCCTAGGATGCTGATCCTGCGCTGCCGTGTTTTTTGGTGTTCGTCCTCGGCCGCGCGCGCAGAGCGACGACCTGGGTCGTGACGACGACGATCCCGCTACTGCCGAGACTCTTGATGCCGGATCCCCTCCATGCACGCGCGACGGCGCACGGGCGTGCGCTGCCTCGTGGCAGGCAAGTGGCACATTATCGTGTCAATTCCGCGAATACCATCACGCGGCGAAGTGGTCCGGTGCAGGCTTTTTCCGGAAGCACGCTAGGCGACGTGGCAGCGAGCGCCGAGGTAGTCGTTGAGGAGGCGGTTGTAGTTGTCGGCATCCGCTTTCTGGCTGGCCGACAGCTTCTTGCCGCGGGTCTGCGCCTCGACGAGTGCCTGGACGCCCCTGGCGTCGAGTTTGTTCAGCTGCTCCTTGGTGGCCCTGCAGCTCTCGGCGCTTTTCATCGGTCCGCCGCCGCCTTGGCCGTCGGTTGCGCAACCTACGAGCAGCATTACGCCCACAGCAGCAGCCGAGACCAAGAGGCCCCGCACAGTCGTCGTCCGCGAGATGTTGAACACGATGCCCTCAAGCAAACGTAGAGAAAGAAGCAGTGAGGCTAGGGATTTCGCGCGGTCTTGAACACCCGTGGGCTCCATTCGCAGAGCTTTCAGGGCCAAAGTGTGGCCTCTGTGCAGCAGCTCTTAGCCCGGGCGGGAAACCGCATTGCGCTCGCGGCTCGGTGGCCGCGAGCGGCTTGGGATCGCTATTGCTTCTGAACCTGCGTCGCGACCACGGGAGGGGTGGCGGGGGTCGCGGAGCGAGCGGTCACCACAGGTGCAGTGGTGGGTGCGGGCGCAACCTGGGCTTGTATGGGCAATGGTCTCGGGCCGAGCGTCGAGCACCTGGCCTGGAACTCCGAGTTGGCCTTGTCGAGCTCCGCCATTTGCGCCAGCGAGGCGCGCTTGACGGAGACATTCGTGCCCTTGCCGACAGAGGCCTTTTCAACGCGCTCCGTGACGCCCTCCTTGCGCAGGGCATCGATCCGAGCGGAGAGGCTTGCGCACGCCGGATCAACTTTCGGCACGGGCGCAACCTGAGCCGTCGCTGCCGGATTTGTCGCGACCGACGACGTCGTGAGGCTCGAGCCCAGGAGGCCGCTGCCGTCGCTCGAGCAAGCGCAGAGGCCGCCGCTGACAGCGAGGGCAGCCGTGAGTGTTGCCAAAGGTCTAAGCATTCTGTGTCTTCCCCCGAACCTGAAAAGGGCGCTTGTTGTTCTTACGCTGCCCAATCTGTAATGCCGCAGTTCGGCCGATCACAAGGACCAAGCCGATGTTCAGCCGCATGCGGTGCGGTTGACCAGGGCCGAATCTGTGGAAATTCTTGCCATGTGGCTCGATGGCAACTGATCTCGCAAGCGTTCAACTTGGCTCGGTCCATCTGAACGTCGTGAGCGCCGCTTCGGCGATTCGCGCCGCGTCGGGAACGGCCAGCGTCTCGAGATCAGCGGCGTATGGCATGGGAACATCAGCGCCCGAGACGCGCATGGGCGGAGCGGCCAGCCGACCGAAGGCAGCCGTGGCGATAAGCGCGGTGATCTCCGCGCCGATACCGCATTGCGGCCAGCCCTCCTCCACCGTCACCAGGCGCCGTGTCTTCAAGACAGATGCGATCACGGCTTGCGCATGCAGCGGCCGCAGGGTTCTCAAATCGAGCACTTCCGCGCTGATCTCGGATGCCGCGAGGATCTCGGCGGCCTCGAGCGCGGTGAGGACGGCTCGCCCGAAGGTCACGATCGATACGTGGTCTCCGGGCCTTGCGACGTGCGCGACGCCGATGGAGGCGATCGTGTCAGCAGGCACTGGGCCAGCCGTGTCGTAAAGGCGCTCATGCTCGAGCACCAGGACGGGACCGGGGTCGCGGATCGCCGCCTTCAGGAGGCCCTTGGCGTCGGCAGGCGTGGACGGTGCCAAAACCTTCAGGCCGGGCACGTGGGAGAGTAGCGCCGCACAACAACGGCTCTGCTCTCCCGCGCCGCCGGGCGTCCAGCCGTTGGGTCCGCGAATGACGATCGGGAGCGTGACGGCGCCGCCCGAAAGATAGTGGGCCTCTCCTGCATTGAAGATCGGCTGGATGGCTTCGAGCGCGGCGGACCAGGACGCAACCTCGACGACCGGCCTGAGCCCAGACAGCGCGGCGCCGATGGCAACGCCGGTGAAGCACTCGATGAGCGCAGGAGCAGTGACGACGCGCTCGGAGCCGAATTCGTCGAGTAGCCCCTGGGTCACTTTCTGGGCGCCGCGGTTCTGCGCGACGTCGACGCCGATCAGAAATACGTCGGGATCGCGGCGCATCTCCTCGGCGAGGGCATCGCGCAGGGACTCGCGATAGGTGAGGCGCTGTGGGGCACCGGCTGGTTGCGCGGCGGCGAGCTCCGACCGGTGCGACGAGACCGCGCTCGCATGACGGGCGGGGCGGGATGCGCGCGTGCCTGGCCTTTCGTCACTGTGCTTTTCATCGCTGTGGGATGGCGCGTGCACGTGGGGGGGGCCCTCGGCCTCAATCACCGCGATCGGCGTATTGACCTTGACGGCTTCGGTGCCCGCGGGAACTAGGATCTTCTCGACACGCCCCTCGTTCTTGGCCTCGAGCTCGAGGGTTGCGGTGGCGGTCGCAATCTCCGCCAGGATATCTCCGGCGGCGACGCTCTGGCCCTCGGACACGTGCCAGCGTGCGATCCTGCCGTCGGTCATCGACGGCGAGAAGGCTGGCATCAGGACTTGTCTTTGCATCGCTCTCGCACCGAGACGCCTCGGGTTCCGTCACTCTCGCCGGGGTGCGCTGGCCCCCGCCATACTGTCTCACGCCAGGGTCGATGGATGAAGCTCGGATGCACCGGGGCGCGGCGCCGCTCGAGCACTGGCGGCGGCCGCATTGACTGTCTCACGCACATCCTTCTCGATCGCCTTGACGGCGCTTTCGCTCGCAATGCGATCGGCGACGATCCTGGCCCTCGCCTTTGCCACGGGGTCCGCCTCGTCGCGGCGCTTCTCGGCGCTCCGAGCGCTCGCCGTCGATGCCGCGTCGTGGCCGCGATAGCGGTAGGTCAGCATCTCGAGGATGGTCGGTCCCTCGCCGCGCCGGGCGCGCTCGATGGCCGACCGGGCCGCGGCGAAGACCTTGCACACGTCGATGCCGTCGACCTGCTCGCCATGGATGGCGAAGGGAACTCCTGCCCGTGCCACGGCGGAGGGTATCGCGCCGAGCGCGATGCTGGCGCCCGGTGCGCCTGCGTTGTTGTCGATGATGAAGACGATCGGCAGCTTCCAATCCGCGGCAATCTTGTAGGTCTCGACGATGGTCCCCTTGCCTGCGGCTTCCTCGCCGTAGAAGCAAAGGCACACCGCGCCGTCGCCACGGTATTTGCTCGCAAACGCCAGGCCTGCTCCGAGCGGCACGCCGTGGCCGGGTGCCAAGTGGCCGCCGAAGAAGCGCTCATCACGCGCATACATGTGGAAGGTTCCGCCCTTGCCCTTCGAGATCCCGCTGGTGCGGCCCATCAGCTCGGCCATGATCCGCTCGGGCGCGATACCCAGCGCCAGCATCTGGCCGTGGCAGCGCGATCCGGCAATCACGCGGTCCGCAGAGCTCGCAGCCATGATGGTGCCCACGATCGAGGCTTCCTGCCCGATTGAAAGGGGGCAGAGCCCGTGGATCTCGCCCAGTGCATAGAGCTGGCCGGCCTTCTCCTCGAAGCGGCGGATCAGAAGCATGGCGCGATAGGCTGCTAGCTCCTCCTCGGGCGTGAAATGCGTTGCGCCATCTCTCGCGGGCGCACCTTTGGGTGTGGTCATGCGCTCCCTCGCCGTCCCGGCCCAGTCATGCGGCGGGCAGTCTGCCATCAACCGACGAGACTTACACGACAAGAAGAGGCGCAAGGGCACAACTGGTTTATTTCGCTCATGCGGAATAATCCGTGCGCCTATGGATGATCATGCCGGGCAGGACGGCGGTTGGGGATCGCTCAGCGCAAGCCGTCGGGAGGGCGTGCGAAGACACGCTCCGTGGGCGAAACGAAGCCGAGGACGTCGCGGGCGACCTCCTCGACCATGTCGGGATTGGGAAGATCGGGGGAGAGAAGCGCCACGTCACGCTCAAGCCTGGCGCGCACGGCCTCGAGACTCTTGACCTCGAACTCCAGCAAGCTGGAGCGTTCGGTCAGCCTTTTTCTAGCCTCGAGGCCGTGCCGGCCATTGATTGCGTGATGAGCGAAATAAGCCGTCAATCCCAGGCAGAGAAGCAACACCGGCGACTGCCACGGCTTTCGACGCCGATCATGTTTTGGCTGACGCAGCACGATTGTTCGTCGATACGCGCTATGAGATCCGGGAACAGGCGAAGGATAGCTCCCTCTCCTTAAGGCCGAGTAAAACAGTGTTCTTTTTTGCCGGTCCCGTGGCCTCAGGCGCTCCTCAGGATCGATTTGCCGGCGTAACGGGCGGTTGCGCCAAGCTCTTCCTCGATGCGGATCAGCTGGTTGTACTTGGCGAGCCGGTCGGAGCGGCAGAGCGAGCCGGTCTTGATCTGCCCGCAGTTGGTGGCGACCGCGAGGTCGGCAATGGTCGCGTCCTCCGTCTCGCCCGAGCGATGCGACATCACCGCAGTGTAGCCGGCGCGCTGGGCCATGGCGACGGCGTCGAGCGTTTCCGTGAGAGAGCCGATCTGGTTCACCTTGACGAGGATCGAGTTGCCGGTCGCAGTCGAGATGCCCTTTGCAAGGCGCTCGGTGTTGGTGACGAAGAGATCATCGCCGACGAGCTGACAGCGTTTGCCAATGAGATCGGTCAGCGCCTTCCAGCCGGCCCAGTCGTCCTCGGCCATGCCGTCCTCGATGGAGATTACGGGGAAGCGCGAGATGAGCCCCTCGAGGTATTTGGCCATGGCCGCGCTATCCAAGCTCTTGCCCTCGCCTTCGAGATGATACTTGCCGTCCTTGAAGAACTCGGTCGAGGCGCAGTCGAGGGCGAGCATGACGTCGTCGCCTGCCTTGTAGCCCGCAGCCTCGATTGCCTTCATGATGAAGGAGAGGGCCTCGTCGGCGCTCTGCAAGTTAGGTGCGAAGCCGCCCTCGTCGCCGATGCCGGTCGAGTGGCCGGCATCCTTGAGGCTCTTCTTCAGCGTGTGGAAGATCTCGGCGCCCATGCGCACGGCGTCGGCGCAGGTCGCGGCCGAGACCGGCATGATCATAAATTCCTGAATGTCGATCGGATTGTCGGCATGAGCGCCGCCGTTGATGATGTTCATCATCGGTACCGGAAGCACGTGCGCAGTCGCGCCGCCGACGTAGCGATAGAGCGGCAGGCCGCTCGTTTGCGCCGCCGCCTTGGCCACGGCGAGCGAAACACCGAGGATCGCGTTGGCGCCGAGACGGCTCTTGTTCTTCGTGCCGTCGAGATCGATCAGAGCGCGGTCGATGCCGCGCTGATCCTCGGCGTCCATTCCGGCGAGCGCGTCGAAGATCTCGCCGTTGACTGCCGCGACGGCCTTCAAGACGCCCTTGCCCTGGTAACGGGCCTTGTCGCCGTCGCGCAGCTCGTTGGCCTCGTGGGCGCCGGTCGAGGCCCCCGACGGCACGGCCGCCCTGCCCTCGGATCCGTCTTCGAGGACCACGTCCACCTCGACGGTCGGGTTGCCGCGGCTGTCCAAGATCTCGCGGCCGATGATGTCGACGATGGCTGTCATAGGCGTTTCCTGTTGGTTTGGTCGTTTGCCGACGTTAGGGTCCCGGGGACCGGTTGGCGCGGGTTTTAGCGGGTCCGGGAGGTCCGGCAAAGACCCCAATGGGTAGCGCACCCCCGCCCCTCAGGACGACTTAGATGCAAGATCAGGAGGAACAGGCATGTCCGAGCCGGAAATGCGCCAGGGCGGTTGTCACTGCGGCAAGGTGCGCTACGAGGTTAAGACCGATCTCGCTCGGGTGATCGCCTGCAACTGCTCGATCTGCGCCAAACACGGTCTGTGGCTGACGTTTGCCCCGGCCAGCGAATTCAAGCTCCTCTCGGGGGCAGACATGCTCAAGGACTACCAGTTCGCGAAAAAGAATGTGCACCACCTTTTCTGTAGTGCTTGCGGGGTCGAGAGCTTCGGCCGCGGCGCCAAACCCGACGGCACCGAGATGATTGCCGTCAACGTGCGCTGCCTCGACGGGGTCGATATCTCCAGCCTCACCCCCACACCCTTCGACGGCAAGAGTCTCTAGGCGCGAGGTACATATTCCTGAGCAGTAGAGGTTAGGAGCATGAGCACGGAGACGAGCGGCAGCCAATCTGTGCACGCTCACGACGCAGCCGGAGAGCGGCGCACGCTCGGGCGCGTTCTGCTGATCGGCATTCCTCTCTTCATTGTCATCTGGTGCCTGCTGCCGGGGGTAGGGCCAGTGTTCCGGCTCTTCAGCATCCCGGCAGGTTCGATGGAGCCGACGCTGCCGATTGGTGGCCTAGTCGTCGTCTCGCGCGCCTCTTACGGCTATAGCCGCACCTCATTCGACAAGTTCGAATTGCCGATCGAAGGACGCCTGCCGGCGATGGCGCCCGCGCGCGGCGACGTCGTCGTGTTCCGATTGCCGCGTGATCCCGCGACCTTCTACATCAAGCGCGTCATCGGGCTCCCCGGCGACCGGGTGCAGATGCAGGAGGGTCAGCTCCTTATCAACGGCAAGCTTGTGGCGAGGACGGCGGCAGAGCCGATGACCGATCCGCTCGATGCCAAGCGTTCTATCCCGACCTACATCGAGCGTCTGCCTGGGGGGACCAGCTACCGCATCATGGAGGCCGAGGGAGATACGAGCCCGTTCGACAATTCGAATGAATACGCGGTACCGGAAGGGCATCTCTTCATGATGGGCGACAACCGCGACAACTCGACCGACAGTCGGGCGCTGTGGGGTGTCGGCACGGTGCCTCTTGAGCTCGTGCTCGGGCGCGTGGTCGCGATTTTCTGATGGCGGAGCCGATGCCAAACAGCGCTGCTCTCGTTCTCTTTTCCGGCGGGCAGGACAGCACGGTCTGCCTCGCTTGGGCGCTCGAGCGCTTCGAGCGGGTCGAGACGGTCGGCTTCGATTATGGCCAGCGGCATGCGATCGAGCTCGAGCAGCGGCATGTCATCCTCAGGGCCCTCAAGGAGCGATTTGCGCGCTGGGCCGAGAAGCTCGGCGAGGATCACATCATCGAGATGGCGGAGCTCGGGGCGATCAGCGAGACGGCGCTCACGCGCGAGGCCGAGATCGAGATGACGGCGGCCGGGCTGCCGTCGACGTTCGTGCCCGGCCGCAATCTCCTCTTCTTCACCTATGCGGCTGCCTTGGGTTACCGGCGCGGCATTCATGCGCTCGTCGGCGGCATGTGCGAGACGGACTATTCGGGCTATCCCGACTGCCGCGACGAGACGATCCGGGCGCTCGAAAAGTCGATCTCGCTCGGCATGGACCGGGCCTTCACGCTGCTCACTCCGCTGATGTGGATCGGCAAGGCAGACACCTGGGCAATGGCCGATGCGCTCGGCGGCGAGACGCTGGTCGAGATCATCGTCGAATACACGCACACCTGCTATCTCGGCGAGCGATCCGCACGCCATGACTGGGGGTATGGCTGCGGCGTTTGTCCCGCTTGTGCGCTTCGGGCCAAGGGCTGGCACCAGTGGCAGCGCGACAAAGCCGTCGTGCGCGCCGAATAGTTAACGGCACGGCGTCTTGGGTACGATCTCGATCAACGCTTTTCATGCCGCCGTATGACACCCATGTAAGGGTTGTTCTCTCTTCCCAAAGAGGTATTCCATGACCGACATGAAGAAGGTGGCGGAGCGCCGCAAGGCTCCGCTCGCGACGCCGACCGACCTCAAGGACAATGCCGTCAAGGATCTCTCGGGCGCCCTGAACCAGCTCCTCGCCGACGTTTTTGCGCTCTACATGAAGACCAAGAATTTTCACTGGCACGTCTCTGGTCCGCACTTTCGCGACTACCACCTGCTCTTCGACGAGCAGGCCGGCCAGATCTTCGCGATGACGGACCCGATCGCCGAGCGGGTGCGCAAGATCGGTGGCACGACGCTCAGGTCTCCCGGGCACGGCGCGCGGCTGCAGAGGGTCAAGGACAACGATGCCGACTTTGTCGCGCCGCTCGACATGATCGCGGAGCTGCGCGAGGACAACAAGGACCTCGTCGCGCATCTGCGCGAGCTGCACGAGCTTTGCGACGAGCACAACGACGTCGCGACCGCGAGCCTGATCGAGAACTGGATCGACGAAGGGGAGCGGCGCTTGTGGTTCCTTTTCGAGTCGAGCCGGCATGCCGACCCGGATACGGGGCACTAAAGACGTGGGATATGCGGCGGCGCGGGAGAAGCTCATTCGCGCCGTCGACCTTGCGCTCGCCGGCGACTGGGATGGGGCGCACGCCATCGCGCAGGCGGATGAGCAAGACGCCACAGCCTGCTGGATCCACGCGGTCCTGCATAAGATCGAGGGCGACGGCTGGAACAGCCGCTACTGGTACCGGCGCACGGCGCATCGCTTCGAGGAATTCGAAGATCCGCAGGCCGAGCTGGCTGCGATCCGTGACTCCCTCACCTCCCTATCATAGTCCCTCGGCATCGAACGCATAGGCGATCGGTATTTCAGATCTTCGCGCGCCCGGGCGATCTTAGCGGCAGAGAGTGATCCCTCTCGACATCGAAAGAGCCGCTGAACCCGCCCGGAAGACGTGCCATGACGTCCGCATGCCGACACACGCACACAGAGATGCTCATCTTGCTCGCCGGCAGTGCCCTGCTCATTGTGGTCCTCTGGGCGGTTCTCTCGGGGCCGATGACTGAACAGCGCCCGCCCGCGGGTTTGCGGACGGCGATCGAGCTTCTCGACAGGAAGTCGCCGCGACTTCAGGTGTTGATCGAGAACGGATTGAAGTCGGTGTCGCGGTCGTAATAGTCCTCGTGCTCGGCGCGCTTGAGGAAGCCGACGACGCGGTATGTCACGGGCGTGAAGATGACCTCGACCAGAGTCTTGGTGACAAACTGCGCCAGCATGACGGTGGGCAACGCCTCGTCCGGGATGATGCCCGTGCCGTAGAAGGCGAGCGGGTAGAAGAGCGCGCTGTCCACGGCTTCGCCCGCGATCGTCGAGCCGATGGTGCGGGTCCAGAGATGACGCCCCTCGGTCCAGATCTTCATTTTCGCGAGCACATAGGAATTGACGAACTCGCCGCAGAAGTAGGCGATCATCGAGGCGCCGACGATGCGCCAGGTATTGCCGAAGGCGATCTCGTAGGCGGCCTGGTGCTGCCAGAATGACGCCGGCGGGAGGGCGACGACGACGGTCGCCATGAGGGAGGCGAAGGCGAGAGCGGCGAAGCCGGTCCAGATGACGCGCCGGGCGCGCGCGTAGCCGTACACCTCGGTCAGGACGTCGCCGAAGATGTAGGAGATGGGGAAGAACAACACTCCGGCGCCGAACACGTAAGGGCCCCAGCCCGGGATATTGACCTCGGCGATCTTTGCCGGCCCGATCAGGTTCGAGCACACGAGCACGGTGACGAAGGCCACCATCACGAGATCGAAATAGCGGTACGTGCGCCGAGTTTCAGGTTTGATCGTCGTCATTTCCCTCCGCCTGCCCCTAGCGAACGCGTTGGCTATTTACGATGTCATCCTCGGGCTTGTCCCGAGGATCCAGGTCTCAGCCGGCATTTCGCTTCGATCTTGTGCTCCCCCGGCCAACGCGGTACGCGCTGAAACATGGATCCTCGACACCCTCGGCATTCGCCGAGGGCAGGTGAAGCCGAGGATGACAAGGTTGCGTTTGTTCGGCGCATGTACGCGGTCAAAGAGATCTTCTACACGCTTCAGGGCGAGGGCGCGAATGCCGGCGCGCCCGCGGTGTTCTGCCGTTTCGCGGGATGCAATCTATGGTCGGGGCGCGAGGCTGACCGGGCCGCGGCCGAGTGCGGCTTCTGCGATACGGATTTTGTCGGCACGGACGGAGAAGGCGGCGGCAGGTTCGCAACGGCGGAAGAGCTTGCGCGCGCGTGTGCCGAGGCGGCGGGAAGAGTTTCGCCGGGCCTGCTCGTCGTGCTCACGGGCGGCGAGCCGATGCTTCAAGTCGATGCTCAGCTCATCGACGCGTTGCACGCCCAAGGCTTTCGCATCGCCATCGAGACCAACGGCACGCTGCCTGTTCCGAGAGAGATCGATTGGATCTGCGTCAGTCCGAAAGCCGGCACCGCGCTCAGGCAGACCAGCGGCGACGAGTTGAAGCTCGTCTTTCCGCAGGTGGGCCTATTGCCCGAGGACGTGGCGGGGCTCAGTTTCGCGTATCGCTTCCTGCAGCCCATGGACGGGGCCGAGCGCGACGCGAATACGGCGGCGGCGATCGCCTACTGCAAGGCGCATCCCGCCTGGCGGCTTTCGTTGCAGACGCACAAGATGATTGGGATCAGGTAGGCAGCGGGCAATAGGCAATCGGGGCTAGGTTAATCCGGCCAGCTACTTCCATTGCCTCGTGCCTATTGCCTATTGCCGCTTTCCTCCCTATTCCACCCCCCATGCGTATCTACAAAGAGTTCCATTTCGAGGCCGCGCACTTCCTGCCCAGCGCTCCGCAGGGCAGCCCGAACGCGCGCATTCACGGACACTCGTTCCGGGTGCGTGTCGTCATCGACGGCGAGCCCGATCCGGTGACCGGCCTCGTGATGCACTTCGACGAGCTTGCGGCGGGGCTTGCGGGTGCCCACGACGAGCTCGATCATCGCCTCCTGAACGAGGTCGATGGCCTCGCCGCGCCCACGCTCGAGCGCATTGCGATCTGGCTCTGGAACCGCCTCGCCAATCGTGTGCCGGGCCTGGCGGAAGTGCATGTCGCGCGCGACAGCTGCCATGAAGGCTGCGTCTACACGGGGCCGGCGCGCCAGACGCGCATGGCGGCAGAGTAGGCATGGGCAGAAAGGCACCAGAGGTCACGATCTTGGGCGCGCCGGCCAAGATCCCGGCGAGCCCGGAAGAGGCGGTGCTCGAGCGCGTTCCAAATCCGCATGCCGACACGCATTACGTCGCGCGTTTTGCGGCGCCCGAGTTCACCTCGCTCTGCCCCGTCACGGGCCAGCCGGACTTTGCCCATCTCGTCATCGACTATGTGCCGAAAGACTGGATTCTCGAGAGCAAGTCCTTGAAGCTCTATCTCGCCTCGTTCCGCAATCACGGCGCCTTCCACGAGGACTGCACGGTTGCGATCGGCAAGCGCCTCGTAGCGCTGCTCGATCCGCATTACTTCAGGATCGGCGGCTACTGGTATCCGCGCGGCGGCATTCCGATCGACGTGTTCTGGCAGACGGGACAACTGCCCAAGGACGTCTGGCTTCCCGATCAGGGCGTCGCGCCCTACCGGGGACGGGGTTGATCGGCCGCTTGCTCAGTATCGCGCTCGTGCGAGCCACACCGTGTGGCCGCCGCAGTCCGGATCCTCGACGCGATGCGTGAGGACATCAAAGCCGTTGTCGGCCAATAGCTCGCGATACTCGGCGGCGTCCAGGCTCGCGTGATAGAGCGGCTCGCCGCATAGCTCGCCGATCGCCTCCCCTGCTCCGGGCCCCGACGTGAAGAGGAGCAGCGCGCCAGGCGCGGCGTGGTCGCGAAAAATCGGGAAAATGCGGCGCTGGGCGCCGGCGTCGAGGTGGAAGAAGCTGTCCCAGGCGATGAGGGCGTCGAAGCTTCGGCCGAGCGCGAGCGTGCGCATGTCGTGCTCGATCCAGGTCGCGTGCGGAAATCGGGCCCGGCAGAGCGCAACCATGGCGGGAGCAGCATCGACGCCCGTAACCTCGCACGCGGCGTCCAGAAGGTAGCGTGCGATAGGTTCGCCTGCGCCGCAGCCCAAGTCGAGAACGGCGCGGCGCTCGGGTTGTAGCTCCTCGACGACGCGTGAAAGATAGGACTCCTCCATGCCCGAGCGGCCGCGATCGCGATCGAACGCGGCGGCGTGGGCGTCATAGAGGTGCCAGACGTCGGTCAAGCGGTACTCTGACGGCGATGAGAACCGCCGTCAGCCTGGCACGACCGGTGTCGGGAAACGCCGTCCTGGTTTGTGCGGGTCGGCGGCCTTATGCGGCGTCCTCCTCCTCGTCGTCGTCCTCGACGGCGAGCTCCTGAAGACACTCGATGACCTGCTCCTCGCCGTCTTCCTTCGACGTCACAAGCCATTGCGAGACGACGGTGTCACCCTTCTTGAAGACGACCTGGAAGGGAAACTCGGGATCGGTGCTCGGGACGATGTCGCAGGTGATGAATGGCATGGCTACCCCCTCGATTTTTTGCGCTGCCTGCATAGCACAGGAGCGGGGTGCGCGTGCACGCCTGTCCACGCCAGAATTTTTTTGTTGGCGACGCTCTACTAGGGCGCGGTGGCGTTCAAGAGCCGCACCATGTTGCGCGCGGCTTGACTGGCGCCCTTGGTCCTCTCCAGCCATTCCGCGGCTTCCTTGACGCGCGAAGCGGGCTGTTGGTCGTCCCGGTCGGCGACCAAGACATGATAGAAGCCGGTCCCTTGCCGCATCGCGGACCACTTGGCGTCGTCCCATGTCACATAGTTGACGATGGGACTCGATTCCTGCTTGCCGTCGAAAGTGTGGACGAACTGGCGCGCTTGGAGATCCCAGGCGAGCGCTCGGCAGGTGCCGTCCCAGGCGAGGTACTTGATCTCGCCGCCCTTGTTGGGGTCAGCGGCGGTTCCGGGGAAGTTGGCGAGCAGGCTCGTATTCGAGCTATCCCAACGCGCGGTCAGATTGCGCCCTTCACAATCCTTGTAGTTGAGCTTGTTGTCCTCGTGCGACGCATGGCGGGCGCTGGCCGGCGATACCGTCATGGATAGGCTGAGTGCGAGCACCGCGGATGCAGTGGCGAGGCGCATTCTTGTTCCTCCCTTCGCTGGGTGCATTTCATCTGTGTGCTTTGAGGATTAGCCAAATTAGGTGAGCAAGAGTTGGCCCTGCCAGCGGGAAGACTTGCAGACTTGTTGGGCAAAAATGGCTGCTCCCAGGCCTCGTGGTGTGCGGCTCGCCTCGACTGCCGGCGGCAGGGCGAGGCGGTGGCGTGCTCTCTCCTCGATCTGACATGTCGATCATTGGAGGATTGCGTAGTTGACAAACCCATCCAATGAGCAGATACACAGCCCCAGGCCCCCAAAGCCTAAGTCTTGCGTCCCGCGCGGGATTGTCTTGTCAGCGTTTTGGGGGCCGAGAGCCCTTCTTCGGCTTCTCGACAGGAGCGGTCGCTATCGTGCGCAGAGCGCTGCGGAAGGCGTCCTTGCTGTCGTCCGTGCCGATCTCCTGCGCCGCTTCAATGAAGCGCTGGCCTTGGGTCTTGCCGTCGTCGGTTTTCTTCGGCTGTGCCATGGCCGCAGCCTAGCTGATTTGCCGGCGTTCCGCGAGGTGCGCCATGTGTAGGGAGTCCATCGAAGTAACTGATGAAATGATCGACGCGGGCGCAGAGGTCATTCTTTGTTCAGTGGGCGGCGCGAATCTTGGTGGTTTTTTTTCCCCCGAAGATTTGGCAGTTGCGGTCTATCGGGCCATGCGTGCACGGCTTGCCCCGCCTGAATAGAAGTCATCATCTGTCTAGAGAAGATTTTCAGCTTCCCGGCGTAGCTCGTATATAGGGCGAACTCCGCAATCAAATCTTTCCCCTCCAGCTTCAGGGCACGCGGGTGGCCGAAAAAAGTCGCGGGAATTACAGCTATGACCTTAGATGGTTCTATGCGGTCAAGCTCCATCGTCAAAGGAGCGTGAACAACGTCATTGCGCCTATCGGCAAGAGAATTTGCTCGCTCGCAGAGCCACCCGATGTCTTCCGCAAGTTTCGGCAGGCCCTTCTTCGCTTCATCTGGAATAGCAAGCGCAGCCTCTCGCAACATATCACGCTGCGCTCGGTCACTAGTTGTCGAATGCCATACGGCCATAGCTATGGGCGACCACGGTTGCGAAGGATGAATGATCGCGCCGAACAGCAAGCCGAACGACTCGCACATGTCGTTCCACTCCATGACCGTTCGGCCTATTGCTTTTGTTATTGGATCAGTTGGGTCTTCCTGCATCACTGAAATTACTCGAACGCTATTCGTCCTTCGGCTTCGAAAAAATTCTAGGCTTCGAACTCACTAGGCTGTCGGTAGGTCAGCCGTTTGCCTTTGGCACCAGAGACTGCCTTCTGTGCGCGTGCCACATCCTCCACGCCAAGCGCGGAGCCGTTCGAATAGCGGAAATCGAATTCAGCAAGGTAGCGGTGCAGGTGCTTCTCTGAGCAGTGCTGGTACACGCCCTTCATGCCGCGCTTGAATAGCGCGAAGTAGGATTCGACCGTGTTGCTGTGAATGTCTCCGCGACCGTACTCGCCATCCTTGTGGCGGACGGACTCGTGATCGAACGAGATCGCAAGGCCGCCATAGAATTTGGCGTCGTCGGTGACGATCTTGGCTTCCTTGTCGATGTTGCGACGGACGATCGGAATGATCGTGCGACCGCTGACGCGGTCGATGTGAAAGCTGCGCGCTTCACCGCCACGGGTCACGAGAGTCAGTACCGCGTGCTTGTGATGGAAACCGCGGTGCCCACGTTTGCGAGCCTTCTTGCGTCCGATGAAGGTCTCGTCGACTTCCACGATCTGGCCAGAGCCGCCCATGGGAGGCGCCAACGCGCCAGATCGCATGGCCTCGCGAATGCGATGGCTCATGAACCACGCCGTATTGTACTGAACCTCAAGTACGCGGTGGAGCTGATGCGAGCTGATGCCCTTCTTGCTTGAGCAAAGAAGGTGGATCGCCTGAAACCACTTGTGCAGCGGCGTGTGGCTGTCCTCGAAGATCGTTCCGACGCGCACCGTGAACTGCTTGCGGCAATGGCCGCATTTTTTCAGGCCGTGACGCTCGACGCCTTTGGGGTTCGCTTTGGTCGGCTTGGATCGCACGCCCTTAAGCGCATAGATGCGCTCTTTGCCACCGCAATGGGGGCAGACGGGACCGTTGGGCCAGAGAATGTCTTCGAGTTCTTTGAATGCCGCTGCTTCGTCATGGAAATGCGGCTGGCTGAGTATCGACATTGAAATCTCCCTATAGCGCCAATGTAGGCGAGGGAGATGGGTTTGTCAACTACGCAATCCTCGATCATTGACATGTTCTCTTTTTGTTCCTACAGTGCTTGCAGACGATTTTTCGAGCAAACCCAACCTCTTTTCGTGGCTCCATGGCGCTCATCCGCTCCAATCTCGGCTCCTCCTTTCGCGAAGCGCGGGATGCGCGGATGCCGCCTTTGCGCGCTGCGCTTTCTCTCGTGCGAAGCGAGGCCGGAGAGCCCGCGGCGCATGCGGGCAAACGGGCGAGCCGGCTCATCGCGCTGCGCCAGGCCGTCGAGAGGATCGAGCGCGGCGAGCAGGGTGCGGCGGCGGCAAGGCTGGCGCTTGGCGTCGCCGAGATCGACCGCTTTCTTCCCGGCGGCGGTCTCGCCATGGGCGCGGTGCACGAGGTCCTGGCAGCTCAGCATGGTGCGAAGCCCGCAGCCTTCGGCTTCGCCATGGCGCTTGCGGCCTTGGCGCAGAGTGCAAGATGCGGTCCGATGGGGCTCGTCCTCTCGCGCCGCGCTTTGCGAGATTTCGGATCGCCTTACGGCCATGGGTTGCACAAGCTCGGTCTCGATCTCAGCCGGCTCATCATCGTCGAGCCCCGGAGCGATCATGACGCACTGTGGGCCATCGAGGAAATTCTCAAGTCGAAGGCGGCGCTGGCGATGGTCGTCGCCATCCTCGGCAGCAATCGCGATCGCACCCGGCATCTGACCGAGAGCCGGCGCTTGAGCCTCGCTGCGGCCGCGAGCGGGGTGCCGCTCGTTCTCGTCTCTTCCCCGGCAGAAATGCAAGCCTCCGCCGCGGTGACGCGCTGGCGCATCGGCACCGCGGCGAAGGGTCGTCGCGGCCCGCAAGAGCAACAGCCGTTCGCACGCTCGCGATGGAGCCTCGCGCTCGAGCGGTGCCGCAACGGCCGCACCGGTCAATGGCTCATCGAGTGGGATCATGTCGCGCATCGTTTCCATCTGGCTCAAGGGCTGGCCGATCACGCGCCTGTTGCGGAACGAGGCGAGGAGAGCCGCCGGGGCGCCGCGCAGCTCGCCGGCTGAAGCGCTCGACGTCCGCCGGCCCATCGGCCTCGTCGCGCCGGGCCAGGGCGGAGCGCGCCTCGCCGCACTCAACGAGGCGGCCATGAGAAGCGGCCTCGTCGAGGGCGAGCTTCTGTCGAATGCGCGCTCGAAAGTCCTCGACTTGCAGATACGCGACGCCGACCCCGCGGCCGATGCGGCGGCGCTCGAGCGGCTCGGGCTGTGGTGCCTGCGCTATACGCCCCTCGTCATGGCCTGGGATGAAGCGAGCGGGTCGGACGGCCTCTTCCTCGAGGTCGAAGGCTCGGCGCATCTCTTCGGCGGCGAAGCGGGGCTTATGGCCGATCTTGCCCGGCGCCTTGGCTCGTTCGGCTTGAGCGCGCGGCTCGCCATCGCCGACACGGCGGGGACAGCCTGGGCGGTCGCGCACCATGACAGAGACGACGCGGCGATCGTTCCCTCCGGCGAGGAGGAGCGCGCGCTGCATCATCTGCCGCTCGCCGCGTTGCGCCTCCCCGAGACGACACGGTCGCTGCTGCGCCGGCTCGGGTTCCGGCGCATCGGCCAGCTCATGGGCCAGCCGAGGGCGCCGCTCGCGGCCCGCTTCGGCGCCGAATTTCTGCGCCGGCTCGATGAAGCGCTGGGGCGTGTTCCGGAGCCGCTCGCGGCGCTCGTCGCGCCGCCCGCCTACGAGGCGCGCGCTTCCTTCGTGGAGCCGATCTCATCGCAAGAGCATGTGCTCGAGGCGGCGCGCCATCTTCTCGGCGAGGTGGCTCGCGATCTCGCGCACGATGCGATGGGCGCGCGCCGTATGCGGCTCCTGCTGTTCCGAGTTGATGGCAATGTGCTGTCCCTCGACATCGGGCTAGCGGCGCCGAGCCGGGATGCGGCGCACATGGCGCGGCTTCTCGCCTTGCGCCTCGAGCGCCTGCCGGCCGGGCTCGAGGCGGACTTCGGTTTCGAGGCGATGGCCGTCCACGCGCTCGCTGCGGAGAGCATGCCGGGGGCGCAGGCCGTGCTCACGACCGACGATGAGCGTGCGGATGCGGGCAGCCTCGCCCGGCTCGTCGACACGCTAGAGCAGCGTCTCGGGGCGGGCTCCGTGCGCTGGCTCGCCCCGCGACAGAGCCACATTCCGGAGCGCGCCGTCACGGGGCGCGCGGCGGCAGACGGTCCTGCTCCAGATTGGCCCGCGAGCAGCCCCGGCAACATCCGGCCTCTGCTTCTGCTGGCGCGTCCCGAGACGGCTGAGGTGCTGGCGCTCATTCCGGAAGGGCCGCCGCGGCAATTCCGCTGGCGCGGCGTGCTGCATCAGGTGGCTCAGGCGCAAGGCCCGGAGCGCATCGGGCCCGAATGGTGGCGGCGCGACAGCGGGGGGCCTGAGCGCGACTATTACGCGGTCGAGGACGAGAGCGGCCGGCGCTTCTGGCTTTATCGCGCGGGGCGCTATGGCGCGGGTGACATCACGCCCCAATGGTTCGTGCATGGGGTGTTCGCATGACGGCCTTCGCCGAGCTCGCGGCCGCCACCAACTTCTCGTTCCTGCGCGGGGCGTCGCACGCGCCCGAGATCGTCGTGCGCGCGGCCGAGCTCGACCTCTCGGCGATCGGCATTGCCGACCGCAATACGCTCGCCGGCGTCGTGCGGGCACATACGGCCGCGAAAGAGGCCGGCATCCGCGTGCTGACCGGGGCGCGTCTCGTCACCACCTGCGGCTTCGAGGTCGTGACCTACCCGATGGACCGGGCCGCCTACGGGCGCCTCACGCGCCTCCTCACCGCGGGCAACCGGCGCGCGATCAAAGGCCAGTGCCTGATCACCTTCGAGGAGATCCTCGCCGCGGCCGAGGGGCAGATCTTCATCGCCGTGCCGCCGCGGCCGGTGACCGGCGCCTTCCGAGAGCGTATTGCTGCGCTCGTCTCCGCGGCGCGGGGCCGTGTGCATATCGGCGCGAGCTTCCACTACCGGGGTGACGAGCAGAGCCGGCTTGCAGAGCTTGCGAGGCTTGCTGATGAACTCAGTGCGCCGCTCGTCGCCACCAACGACGTGCTCTATCACGATCCCGCGCGCCGGCCGCTCGCCGACGTGCTCGCCTGCATCCGCGAGAAGTGCACGATTGGCGAAGCGGGCTTTCGGCTCGAAGCCAACGGCGAGCGGCATGTGAAGAGCGGAGCCGAGATGGCGCGCCTCTTCGCGGCCTACCCGGACGCGATTGCGCGATCGTGCGCCATCGCAGAGCGCATCCGGTTCAATCTCGAGGAGCTCAGCTACGAATACCCGGACGAGCCGGTGCCGCCCGGCCAGACGCCGCAGGGCCATCTCGAGGCGCTCGCCTGGGCGCATGCGCGGGAGCGCTACGCGAATGGGATTCCGGAGAAGATCGCGGCGCTGATCGTCAAGGAGCTCGAGCTGATCGAGAAGCTCGACTACGCGCGCTACTTCCTCACCGTCTACGACATCGTGCGCTTCGCGAGGAGCCAGGGCATCCTGTGCCAGGGGCGCGGCTCGGCCGCCAACAGTGCCGTGTGCTATGCGCTCGGCATCACCGCCGTCGATCCCACCAAGATCGATCTCCTGTTCGAGCGCTTCGTCTCGCTCGAGCGGCGCGAGCCGCCCGACATCGACGTCGATTTCGAGCACGAGCGGCGCGAGGAGGTGATCCAGTATCTCTACCGGCGCTACGGGCGCGAGCGCGCCGCGATCTGCTCGACCGTCATCCACTACCGCTCGCGCATGGCGATCCGCGAGGTCGGGCGCGCCATGGGTCTCAAGGAGGATGTGACGGCGGCGATGGCCGGCATGGTGTGGGGATGGGGCGGCAGCGAGGCGCTGCCAGATAAGCACATCCGCGAAGCCGGCCTCGATCCCGACAATCCGGCGATCCGCCAGGCCATGGACCTCGCCTCGGCACTCATCGGCTTTCCGCGCCATCTCTCCCAGCACGTGGGCGGGTTCGTGCTGACGCGAGAGCGCCTCGACGAGACGGTGCCGATCCTCAACGGCGCCATGCCCGACCGCACCTTCATCGAGTGGGACAAGGACGACATCGACGCGCTCGGCATTCTCAAGGTCGATGTGCTCGCGCTCGGCATGCTGACTTGCATTCGCAAGGCGTTCGATCTGATCGAACGGCATTACGGGAAAGCCTACACGCTCGCGGGCGTGCCGCAGGACGATCCCGCCGTCTACGAGATGCTGTCGCGGGCGGATTCGGTCGGCGTGTTCCAGGTCGAGTCCAGAGCGCAGATGTCGATGCTGCCGCGGCTCAAGCCGGCCTGCTTCTACGATCTCGTCATCGAGGTGGCGATCGTGCGCCCGGGGCCCATCCAGGGCGACATGGTGCATCCCTATCTGCGCCGGCGCGCCGGGATCGAGCCGGTCGAGTTCCCCTCGCCCGAGCTCAAGGAGGTGCTGGGCAAGACCTACGGCGTGCCGCTGTTCCAGGAGCAGGCGATGAAGATCGCCATCGTCGCCGCCGGGTTCTCGCCGGGCGAAGCCGACAGGCTGCGCCGCGCCATGGCGACCTTCCGCCATACGGGGACGATCCACACGTTCCGCGACAAGTTCGTCGGCGGCATGACGGCGCGCGGCTACCAACGCGATTTCGCCGAGCGCTGCTTCAACCAGATCGAGGGCTTCGGCGAGTACGGCTTTCCCGAGAGCCACGCGGCGAGCTTCGCGCTTCTCGTCTACGTCTCGGCCTGGCTCAAGTGCTTTTACCCGGAGGCGTTCTGCGCGGCGATCCTCAACAGCCAGCCGATGGGCTTCTATCAGCCGGCGCAGCTTGTGCGCGACGCGCGAGAGCACGGCGTTCTGGTGCGCGAAGCCGACGTCAACGCGAGCGACTGGGATTGCACGCTCGAGCCTACCGGAGAGTCCCGTGCCGCCGTGCGGCTCGGGTTGCGGCTCATCGCCGGCCTGCCGGAAGCGGAGGCGCAGGCGCTCGTTGCGGCGCGGGGGCCGGGCTACACGAGCGTCAGCGCTCTCTGGGGGCGGAGCGGGATGCGCTTTGCCTCCCTCGAGCTCATGGCCAACGCAGACGCCTTCCGCTCGATCGGGTGCGACCGGCGGCGCGCGCTGTGGGAGGTGCGGGGGCTCGCGGGCGGCGGCTCCGAAGCGAAGCCGCGACGCACGGCAGAGGCCGCGGCGATGCTGATCCCATCGGCAAACCGCGATCTTTTCTCGGAGCCCGAGGTCGATCTGCCGGCAACGGCATTGAGCGAACATGTCGCCGAGGACTACGCCTCAACCGGGCTTTCGCTCAAGGCTCATCCCGTCTCCTTCTTCCGCAGCGACCTTGAGCGTCGCGGCGTCATCACGAGCGCGCAGCACTGGGACGAGCGCGTCAAGGGCCGGCGTGTCTCGATCGCCGGGCTGGTGCTGGTGCGACAGCGGCCCGGCACGGCCAAGGGCGTCATCTTTCTCACGCTCGAGGACGAGACGGGCATCGTCAACGTCGTCGTGTGGCCGAAGGTGTTCGATGCCAACCGGCGCGTGCTCATGACGGCGCAGTTCCTGCTCGTCCGAGGCCGCATCGAGCGCGAGGGGCTCGTCATCCACGTCGTCGCGCAAGAGCTCGTCGATCTCACGCCCCGCCTCGGCGAGCTCTCCGACGGCGCCGTCGATGCTCCCGCGACCGCGCGCGACGTGCGCGAAGGCTCGTGGAGATCCGAGGCGGCCCTGAAATCGAAGAGCCGCGATTTCCACTGACGAGGAGCGCAACTCAGCGCTGAGACAGCGCCAGCGAGCGCGCAGCCACGTACATTGCTTCCGTGACGCCGGGCTCGGTCATGGCGTGGCCCGCGTTCTCCATCAGCGCGAGGCGGCAGCCCGGCCACGCCTCGGCAAGCGCGCACGCGCTTTTCGGCGGACAGAGCAAGTCGTAGCGGCCCTGCACGATCGCGCCCGGAATGCCCGCGAGCCGCCTGGCGCCGCCGAGAAGCTCATCGGGCTCGAGGAAGAAACTGTGGCGGATGTAGTGCGCTTCGATCAGTGGCGTCGGCGGGAGGCGCCCTTCGCCGGCGAGGATCTCGGGCAGCTTCACATGAGCGGGCGCAATCTCGGAGAGTGCGCGCTCGTAGTTGTGCCAGACGCGCGCCGCGGGGCCGTGGATCGCCTTGTCGGGATGGGTAAGACGCGCCAGATAGGCTTGCAGCGGCTCGGCGCGCTCGGTCTCGGGAAGAAAAGCGACGAAGTCGGCGTAAAGATCGGGCCGGAACAGCTTCGGGCCCTCGACGAAGGCCCATGCGACCTCAGCGTCCGTGCCGAGAAAGATCGCGCGCAGGACAAGCCCCGTCACGCGATGCGGGAAGCGCTCGGCGTAGGCCAGCGCCAGCGTCGAGCCCCACGAGCCGCCGACGAGCATCCATTTCTCGATCCCGAAATGGGTGCGGATACGCTCGATGTCGGCCACGAGGTGGTCGGTCGTGTTGGCCGCAACGGAGAGATAGGGGTGGCTGCGCCCCGAGCCGCGCTGGTCGAACAGGAACGCGTGGAAGAGCTCGGGATCGAACAGCTTGCGATGCAAGTGTTGGGCGCCGCTTCCCGGCCCGCCGTGAAGGAAAAGCGCGGGGACGCCACCCGCGCGGCCGATCTCCTCGACGTAGATCCAGTGCCCGTCACCGACATCCAGCATGCGGGCGTCGAACGGGCGCAGCGGGTCGGCGGTGGAGGAGCGATCGGCCATCGGGAGCGAGCATCTCGTAGGGGGCGGGAGACGAGAGCATACGGGGAACCCCGCTCGGGAATCCATCCCTGTCGTGAGGCTCACTCCGGCGGGCGGGTGCCGCTGCGGGGCGGATCGGCGTCGCTCGTCTCGTCGCGGGCTTTTTCGCCCTCGATGGGCTCCACGTCGATGGTCTCGGCCTCGTCGCGCATGCGGCCGAGCTCGGAGCCCATGTCCTCGAGCATGTCGGCCGTAAACCGCATCGCCCAGCGGTTGAACATTCCCCGCGTCGCCCACGACGTGAAGCAGACGGCGGCGGCCGCGAGCGCGACGGCGGCAAGCCACAAGTCGGCGCCCTCGTAGGCCCAGCGCAGGCCCCAATAGAGATCGCCGAAGCCAAGGAAGACGAAGGTCAGGATCGCGGAGGCGATGCCGTCGATCTCATGGGCCCGCCACGCGATCAGGGCGTGCGTCGCGAGATAGAGCACGGCCGCGACCTGCGCCGCGAGGATGATGCGGTCGAGGATGCGCTTGCGCTGAGACTGGCGGGTGTCGAAGCTCATGCGATCTGTCTTTCAGCGGCCAATGTCCTGGTGGCGGCTTTGCAGCCCGTGCCGTTAGCGCACGACACGGCAGGCCGCAACATGCTGTGTGCGGCGGGCCCCTTCCCTCACACAGGCCCCGGCCGCCCGTTACAAATTGATACGCACTCCCCTCTCATAAATCAGCAGGGGCTTCGATAGCCTCGCAGCGTCACGGGGAAGCAGGTGCGATTATCAAAGGGAGACGCGTATGAAGTTCTCGGGCCTATTTGTGGCGACGGCGCTAGCGCTCAGCATTTCCGCGAGCGGGGCGCTCGCTCTTCCGCAGGGGGCGCTGGGCGCGCAGCCGGCAGGAGCGACGAGCCTCGTCGAGAAGGTGCACGGCTGCCATCGCATCTGCCGCCTCGGGCCGGCAGGCTGGCACTATCACGCGGGCCCCGCCTGCGTTCGCGTCGCGTGCATCGCGAGCCCGGGCGGCCCGTGGACCTGGCACTGCGAAGGCAATGTGTGCGGATGGTGGCATCCGGCGCGGCGCGCGTGGTGGAAGTGACCGACCGCGCCATGACGCGTGGACATCCGGGCATGGACCATTCGGTCTGTTTTCGCTTGTGAAAGCGCTTGCCTGTCCTAGAGGCCGAGATCTGATAGCCCCGGGTGATCGGCGGGTCGCGGCCCGAGCGGCCAATGGTATTTGCGGTCGGCTTCAGTGATCGGCAGGTCGTTGATGCTGGCAAAGCGCAGCCGCATCAGGCCCTCCGCGTCGAACTCCCAGTTCTCGTTGCCGTAGGAGCGGAACCAGTGGCCGCTGTCGTCGCGCCATTCGTAGGCGAAGCGGACGGCGATGCGGTTCTCGCTGCAGGCCCACAGCTCCTTAATCAGGCGATAGTCGAGCTCGCGCGCCCACTTGCGCTTTAGGAATTCGACGATCTGCTCGCGGCCCACGGGAAACTCGGCGCGGTTGCGCCAGCGGCTGTCCACGCTGTAGGCGAGCGAGACACGGATCGGATCGCGCGTGTTCCAGGCATCCTCGGCCATGCGGACCTTCTGGGTCGCCGTCTCGCGTGTGAAAGGCGGCAGGGGCGGGCGGGTTTCGCTCATAGCCATGGCTCCTTGGCGGGCAATCGGTTGGCTTCTCAAAGACTACGACCACGCTTTAGGCAACACTATTCGCATACGGCGCATATGCCATGTGGCGACGTGGAACAGGACAGCCGCCGGGGCCCCGTGTATCCATCCGATCCGGAATGGCAATCCCTTCCCGATATGTTGGCTATATGCTCGCGGCGGCCGGTGCGGCGCTGTTCTCGACCAAGGCCATCTTCATCAAGCTCGCCTATGAGGATCAGGTCGATGCCGCCCTGATGCTGGCCTACCGCATGATCTTCGCGCTGCCGTTCATGGCCGTGATCGGCGCGCTGGCCTATGCGCGGAGGCTCAGGCGTGGAGAGCCCCGACCCACGAAAAGGGCGGTGGGGCTCGCGATGCTGACCGGCTTCGTCGGCTACTACGTCGCCTCGCAGCTCGATTTCGCCGGGCTCGTCTACATCAGCGCCCAGCTCGAGCGTCTCGTACTCTTCACCTATCCGCTGTTCGTCATGTTCCTCGGCGCGGGGCTCTATGGCGACCGGATCACGCCCTCGGGCGTCGCCGCCGCGATCGTCACCTACGCTGGCCTCGCGCTCGTCTTAGCCACCGATGTGCCATCGGGCGAGCGCGCCACGATCATCGGGACGGCGCTCGTGCTCGGCGCCGCGGTGACGTTCGCCTTGCACCAGATCATGGCGAAGCAGTTCCTGGGGCTGCTCGGCAGCGCCCTCTTCACGGCAATATCGCTCTCGACCGCGGGCGTGCTCTGCATCCTGCATCAGGCCGTCGTCAGCGGCGGCGACTTCTCCGCTTCGCCGAGATTCCTGTGGCTGGCGCTCGGATGCGCCATCGTCGCGACCGTGCTGCCCTCGTTCCTGATCAACGCGGGCCTCGCGCGGGCGTCGCCGCAAGCGGTGTCGATGATCTCGACCGTGTCGCCGATCGTGACCATTGCGCTCGCGGTCGCGATCCTCGGCGAGCCGTTCACGGTGGCAGACGCCATCGGCTCGAGCCTCGTCATCGCAGGGGTGGGGCTCTTTACGTGGGGGGAAAGCCGGGGCGTGTGAGGTTTGCCGCACGGGAGCGGTGCCGCCTCGCGGTGCGGTATTCGAGTTGCCTGTCAGCCCCATCTTGCACTCGCATCATGCACAATGTTATCTGCCGTGCCGGACATTCGTGGGGAGCACATGGCAGCGGTTCCGGAATGGGCGGCCTATCTCTCGATCGCGCTTTCGATCGCGGTCTTTCTCATGATCGCGTGGATCAACTTCGGCCGGCCGTGGCGGCGCAGCCGGCGCATGCGCCGCCCGTTCGACATCCAATTCAAGCAGGGCGCGCGCGGCGACGGGCCAACCACGACCGAACTCAAGGTGCCGGCCAACAGCACGGTGCAGCTCGATTTCCGAATGACGCCGCGCCTGCATCACGTGCAGCACGAGCTGATCCTCGTGTTCGACGGCGACCCGGATCAGAAGCCGCTGCCGAAATCGGTCGTCAACACGTTCATCAAGGAGGGCTCGGCGCGGAGCCAGGACCCGAAGACGAACTCAAGCCACTACATCGACTACGACGACTGCTATCACATCAAAGCCCGGGTCGAGCACACGCGCGGCAACACCTATGCGATCGGCTTTTCGGTCGAGACGCGCGGGGCCGGGCGCTATCCGGTGCGCTTCATGGTCATGACCGAGGACGGCGAGGGGCGCTCGCGGAATGATCTGATGCTGATTGTTGAGTGAGCGGCGTCATTCATCGCAAGAATACGGGGCAATGACTTCGCTGGCTAGCGAAGGTCTGTTCGCGTGGGCGCATCTCGGGCGCCATGGCGGATGTGCAGGATCACGACTTCGTCAGCGAGCACTGCGTGGTAGACGAGATAGCGATAGCGCACGACCGGAATGATCCGGACGCCGGCAATATCAGTCTCATGCCCGGTACCCGGAAATCTCGCCAAGAGATCGAGGGTATCGGCTATAGCGCTACGAACGCTCTCTGCGCCCTGCGGGCTCTTGGAGATGAGGTAGGCGCGAATTTCGTCAAGATCGGCAAGAGCCCGAGGGCTTAGCGTGAGGATCACGCCCAGGGCCGGCGCAGAAGAGCCTCCACGGCATCAGAAGGGGCTCGCTCGCCGCGCTTCATCTGCTCGAGGCCTTCGAGCACGCCCGCGCGGTGGTCCTCGGGCACCTGAAACGGGGCGCCATCGTCTGCTGCGATCTGATCGAGCACATGGGCGGCGTAGGCCTGACGCTCGGGCGTCAGCTTCTTGATCTTCTCGATGGCGGTCTCAAGCGATTTGAGCATGGGTAGAGCTTAACACGTCCATTGACTGCGGCAACGCACTTGTCTGCGTGGAGACTTGCATGGGTGCCGGCCGTCCATGCGGAGCATGGCTTCGCCATGACGCCGGCATGACGTTGTGAGGTTGGCACCCCTCGCCTGACTACACCGTCACCCCGGCGAAGGCCGGGGTCCACGCCAGATTGCCAGAAGCGCTTCGGTTCAAAGAGTGCTGCATGGGATTGTGTACCGACGCGACCAATGCTGACGTCGCGCTCGCGGTGACTTGCGTGGGTGCCGGCCTGCGCCGGCATGACGCTAGTTGAAACTGCGTCAATCTGCTGCCACGTTGCGCTCTGTCGGTCGGATGAGCGCACAAGCAAATCACCAATTGGCTTTCTACCACTCGTATTGACTCATATTTGATCTGATACTGTTCAACGCAACGTGGGCGAGTCCGATGACTTTATCCGCTGTTTCTCGATTAACTTTCCCAGCTGGATTAATCCACCGACCATGACCGTCGCAGTCAGAATAGATACATTCCTGCTTCAATTTCTCGAACTGACCTGCGGCAAGATCGATTAAGAATCCATGATGCCGAAATTTCTTCGGGCGATCTGGTCTCATTACTTGATACGCCACCTTATCAATCGAGCCGACAAATTTTGCCACATTCAATATATTGAACTGATTTTTCTCAAGCTCCTTCAGCTGATCTTTTCTTGCAAAGCCTGCCAAATGTTCCACTTCACTGATTAATAAGTTGCCTATCAAGAGGCTGGCAGCCAACTCCTGTTTTCTCTTATGACTTCTAGTGCTCTTTGCTTGCGCAATGCTCGCAGCCGAGCGGACTTGATCAAATGCATCATGGTATAGCATCAGCTTTCCAAGTTCTTCCATGCTTAGAATAGCTAAGGCGGTTGCGGATGCGTAGCTCCGCGATGCACGTAAACGTTTGGCGTCATCGCATAGGCGAGTGGCGTTTTCGATGATCGGCGCGAATTCACCTGCCAATCGCAATGCTTCCTGCCTTCTGAGAAAGCTCAATCAAGACCCTCTCGACGTTTCTGGGCGGGCCGCGCAGTTAGATTGCAGGTTGGGTTGACACGGCGAACCGTGCGCAATCCAAAAAATTAAATGGTCGTTCCTTTGGAGGTCGGGTCAATCGGCATTTCATGCTTCCAACTTAGCGGGTCAATTCCCCCGTAAATCCGGCGGGGTGGATTCGGACTTGAGTGAGGCGAGAGCCTCGTTCAAGTCCATCACCGTCTGGTCCTGGGAGCCCAAGCGCCTGATCGAGACCTTGCGCTCCTCGGCTTCGCGTTTTCCCACCACCAGGATCACCGGGACCTTGGCAAGGCTGTGCTCGCGCACCTTGTAGTTGATCTTCTCGTTGCGAAGATCGCTCTCGACGCGCAGGCCCACCGCCTTGCACGCCGCGACCACCTCCTCCGCATAGGCGTCCGCATCCGAGACGATCGGCGCGACGACGACCTGGAGCGGCGCAAGCCAGAGCGGAAAATGCCCCGCGAAGTTCTCGATCAGGACGCCCGTGAAGCGCTCGAGCGAGCCGAAGATGGCGCGGTGGATCATCACCGGCGTCTTTTTCTCGGAGTGCTCGTCTATGTAGAAGGCGCCCAAGCGTCCCGGCAGGTTGAAATCGACCTGCGTCGTGCCGCACTGCCAGTCGCGGCCGATGGCGTCCTTCAGCACGTACTCGAACTTGGGGCCGTAGAAGGCGCCCTCGCCCGGATTGATCGAGGTCTTGATGCGGCCCTGGCCGCGCTCCTCGATCTTGGCCAAGACCTTGGCCATCACGGCCTCGGCGTGGTCCCACTGCTCGTCCGAGCCGACGCGCTTCTCGGGCCGCGTCGAGAGCTTCACCACGATATCTCTGAAGCCGAAGTCCTCGTAGATCGAGAGCAGGAGGTCGTTGACCTCGAGGCACTGGGCCTCGAGCTGATCCTCGGTGATGAAGATGTGCGCGTCGTCCTGCGTGAAGTGGCGCACGCGCAAGAGCCCGTGCATGGCGCCGGACGGCTCGTAGCGGTGAACTTTTCCGAACTCGCCGATCTTCAGGGGGAGGTCGCGGTAGCTCTTAAGCCCGTGCTTGAAGATCTGCACGTGGCCCGGGCAGTTCATCGGCTTGCAGCAGAAGACGCGCTCGTCCGGAAGCTCGGTCACGAACATCATCTCGCGATAGTTCTCCCAGTGGCCCGAGAGCTCCCAGAAGTGCTTCTCCATCATGTCGGGAGAGTTCACTTCCGTGTAGCCGGCACGCGCGAGGCGGCGGCGCATGTAGGCGATCAGCGTCTGGAAGAGCGTCCAGCCCTTTGCATGCCAGAAGACCGAGCCCGGCGCCTCCTCCTGGAAGTGGAAGAGGTCCATCTCGCGGCCGAGCTTCCTGTGATCGCGCTTCTCAGCCTCCTCGAGCTGCGTGAGATAGGCCTTGAGCTCGTCCTCGGTCGCGAAGGCGGTGCCGTAGATGCGCTGGAGCTGGGCGCCCTTGGCGTCGCCGCGCCAGTAGGCGCCGGCGAACTTCATGAGCTTGATCGCCTTGCCGATCTGGCCCGTCGACGTCATGTGCGGGCCGCGGCAGAGATCGAGCCAGGCGCCCTGCTTGTAGATCTTGAGATCCTCGCCTTCGGGGATCGCGTCGACGAGCTCGATCTTGAAGTACTCGCCCTTGTCCTTGAAGAACGCCTTCGCCTGCTCGCGGCTCCAGAGCTCCTTGGTGAAGGGCGCGTTCCTGGCGATGATCTCCGCCATCCTCTTCTCGATCTTCGGCAGGTCGTCGGGCTCGAAGGGCTGCTGCTTGGCGAAGTCGTAGAAGAAGCCGTTCTCGATCACGGGGCCGATCGTCACCTGCGTGCCGGGCCAGAGCGACTGGACGGCCTCGGCCATGACGTGGGCGGCGTCGTGGCGGATGAGCTCGAGGGCTTCCGGGTCGGTGCGCGAGACGAAGCGGATGGCGGCATCGGCCGTGATCGGGTCGGCGAGGTCGGCGAGGCGGCCGTCGAGGCTCATCGCCACCGTGCGCTTGGCAAGCGACGGCGAAATTCCTTTCGCGACATCGAGCCCAGTGGTGCCGCTCTCGACCTGGCGCTTGGCGCCGTCCGGAAATGTCAGGGTGACTTGCTTGGAGTCTTGCTTGGAGTCTGGGGCCGCATCGGCCATGGGTCTTCCTCCTCTCACTCGCTGCATACCAAGGCAGCGTAAGCAGGGTTGCGGTGGCTGCGGGCGCGCGGCGCCCACAGGAAGCGAGCTTTTGCACGCGTCGGCGGGCGCTCGTCAAGTGGTGGCGAGATCAGGCGCCGGGCCGATCGCCGGAGCGGCCAGGATTGCGCCAGCTCCAGCGTCCGTAGCGCCAGGGCGCAAGCGAGTGGCGCTCTCCCGCGATGTCGGGGACAGGATCGTAGCCGTGGCTGCCCCAGGGGTGGCAGCGCGAGAGGCGTGAGACCATCAGCCAGAAGCCGCGCCAGGGGCCGTTCCTGTCGATCGCTTCGAGCGCGTACTCGGAGCACGTCGGCAGGTGCCGGCACTCCATGCCAATGAGCGGCTTCAGCGTCCAACGGTAGACATGGATGGGGGCTTTGAGGATGGTGCCGGCGAGGCTCATTCGTAGGGCTCGCCGGATTTCGTGAAGAAGCGAAACTTGCCGTCGCGCTTCTCGACCCGCAGGTCGACATCGGGGTAGGTCGCGTCCTCGTCCTTCGAGCGCGTGCCGATCTCGAGATAGGTCGCGGGCGCCGTGCTCCGATTGACGAGATGATGGCCGTTGGCCTCGCCCGCCGGAAAGCCTGCCGCCATGCCGGGCGTGAGCACGCGCTCGCCGTCGTCGGTCACGAGCACCAGCTCACCCTCGAGCATGTAGACGCACTCGTCCTCCTTGGCGTGCCAGTGGCGCAGCGACGACATCGCACCCGGCTCGAGCGTCGTCAGATTGACGCCGAACTGGGTGAGGCCGAGCGCCTCCGTCATGGCCCGCTTCACGCGGGCCTCGAAGCCTCGCGCGAAGGGCGCTGGGTAGATGGTCCCGCGCCGCCCCGGCATCTGCATTGGGTCGTCTATGACTGGCATGAAGGATCCTGGGTCAGGTTTTGGCGGAAGCGGGCGTGGTCGTGCGCGCGGCGATCTCGTCGAGCGCGCGCTCGACGGCGTCGAAGACGAGCAGCGTCGAGGGCTGACGGTGCGGGTAGTCCTTGACCGGCTCGAGGAGCGCCAGATCCGCCCAGCGCCCGGTTGGCGGCGGACCGCCTGCCTTCAGCATCTTGCGCATGGCGGCGGCAATGGCGCGAAACTCGTCCGCCGGCGTGCCGACGATCTCGCGCCCCACGATTGCGGATGAGGCCTGGCCCAGCAGGCACGCCTTCACGGTCTGGCCGAAATCGACGATGCGCCCTTCCCTCACGTTGAGGTCGATCGCGACCGTCGAGCCGCACAGCTTCGAATGGGCGCTCGCAGTCGCGTCAGGGCGCTCGAGGCGCTCCCCGCGCGGAATATTCGCCGCAAGCTCGAGGATGCGCAGGTTATAGATGTCGTCCAGTTGGGCCATACGCGCTGATCTCGGGCAACCTTTGCAAGCAACTTGCGGCCATCGGCTCTTTTGGGCACCGAGGCCGGGCTATATATAGGCCGCTTCGGGGCGGCTTTGGATAGCTGCCTCACGTCCGCCCGCCACCTCCGGCCGCACCAGGTGCTTCGCATGACACAAGCCACACCCCCATCGTTCGCGGCGCGCGGGTCGGCAGCCGACATCGAGCAAGGTCTCGTGTTGCAGCCCAAATTCGACGCCGACGGGCTTATCGCGGCCATTGCGACGGATGCGACCTCGGGCGAGGTCCTGATGTTTGCCTGGATGAACGCCGAGGCGCTGCAACGCACGATCGACACGGGGGAGGCGCACTTCTGGAGCCGCTCGCGCAGCCGCTTATGGAGGAAGGGGGAGGAAAGCGGCAACGTGCTCAAGGTCGTCGAAATGCGAGTCGACTGTGATCAGGATGCCGTCTGGATGCGGGTTGCAGTCGGCGGGGAGGGAGCGGCCTGCCACACGGGGGAGCGATCGTGCTTCTACCGGCGCGTCGCGATCGGCCTGCCCAACGGTCAAGCAGCGGGTCTTGCGCGTGTGCCGCACGATGTAAAGAAACGCTAAGGTCCAGGTAAGGTCCGTGAACGAAAATTAGGCTCGCGCGTTCCTTCCATGATGTGCAGCGCGACAAAACTTTCTCGCCATTAATCACTTAGTTGGTAGCGGGGCTTTAATTCGTTTCCGATAGACTACATTAAGAAGTGGCAGGGTCGCCGCATTCGGGGTCGGACCCCGATTTGCAGTACGGGCGTCGCGCCGGTCGATACCTCGGAACGAGGAGGGCCGGAGGAGTGGAGACTGTCATGGGTGCGGGCAAGATCGGCTTGGCATTGGGGGGCGGTGCAGCTCGCGGCTGGGCGCACATCGGCGTCCTCAGAGCTCTGCTCAAGGCCGGAATAAGACCTGACATCATCGCCGGGACGTCCATCGGCGCCGTCGTCGGCGGCTGCTACGTCGCCGGTCATCTCGACGAGCTCGAGGATTTTGCGCGCGAGCTGACGCGCCGGCGCGTGCTCGGCTATCTCGATTTCAACCTGACCGGCACCGGACTCATCACCGGGCAGCGGCTTTGCGAGCGCCTCGAGAAGCATCTCGGCGACTGCAGAATCGAGGATCTCAACCGGCGCTTCACCGCGGTTGCGACCGAGATCGGCACTGGGCACGAGGTGTGGCTCTCGCGCGGGAACCTGGTCGAGGCCGTGCGCGCGTCCTACGCGCTTCCCGGCGTCTTCCGCCCCGTCAAGATCGACGGCCGATGGCTGTTCGACGGCGCGCTCGTCAATCCCATTCCCATTTCAGTCTGCCGGGCGCTCGGCGCCCGATACGTGATCGCGGTCAACCTCAACATCGACATCTCGAGCCGCGGCACGATCGCGACGAATATCGGGGGAATGCCGGGCGCCGTCGGCGAGGAAGCCGAGCCGCAGCCCGTCACCGGAAAGAACGGCGTCGCCGTGCGCCGCCTCCTCCAGCGCCAGCTGTTCGGCAAGGGCGAGGATGCGCCGGGCATCTCTACGGTGATGGTCGACGCCTTCAACATCGTGCAGGACCGCATCGCGCGCTCGCGTCTGGCCGGCGATCCTCCGGACGCCATGATCAGCCCGCGGCTCCATGGTATCGGACTGTTCGACTTCCACAGGGCCGAGGAGCTGATCGAGCGCGGCCACGCTGCAGCCCATCGCGAGCTGGAAGAGCTCGGGCGAGAGCTCGCGCTGCGCAAGATCAGCGAGCCGTCGTCCGCGCGAGCGTCCTGATGCCAGAAACCTGAGGATGCAAGCGCGGCGCATGCGGGCCGCGCTTGTGCCAGTGGCAGATCTCAGCCGGTCGCGAGGTAGTTGCGCATGGCGGAGACTTCCATCTCGACCTCGGCGAGATGGTGCTTCACGACGTCGCCGATCGAGATGATGCCGACAAGTGCACCATCCTCGATCACGGGCAGGTGACGGAAGCGGCCCTTGGTCATCATCTCCATGAGCTCGTCGATCGCGCTCGTCTCCTGACAAGAGACGACACTCCTCGTCATGACCTCGGAAACGGAGAGGTTCAATGCGTCGGCGCCGCGCTCGGAGACGGCGCGGATCACGTCGCGCTCCGAGATGATGCCGACGACAAGGCCACTGTCGCCCACGACGACGATCGCGCCGATCTTCTTGGCGCCGAGCTTCTGCACGATGTCGAGAAGCGTGGCGTCGGGGCGCGCGGTCGATACTGCTCTGCCCTTGAGCTTCAGAATGGAATTGACGTTCATGAACGTAATCCTCCAGCGTCCCCTTGCGGCTTAAGCCCTTCACGCTCAGGGGCGTGCCGCGGGCTCGCGGCCGTCGACGAGCTTGTTGCGCTCGCTGTTGGTCGAAACCATAACGGGCTCCGACAACGGCATCGTGAGGCAATCGACCAGCCTGCGCAAGTGGTCAGTACTCTTTTGGTTGCGGGCTGGTCAGGGGCGGGGCATCGAAGAGGCCAAATGAAAGGAGGCCCGCGACGTAGCCGCCGACGTGGGCTTCCCAGGCAATTCCTCCCGGGCTTTGTGCACCGCCGAAGCCGAAGATGGCGAGCACGTTAAGCAGAATGAATATCCCGCTCGTCGCCAGGACGCGGGGATCGGAGAGAGCCTCGTCCAGCGGCATGAGACGCACGGTGCGGGGCGCCTCGCGAAGCTGGCGAAAGCCGCCTTCGTCGATCGCCGAGAACATGAAGCGCATGGTGCCGCCCATGAGACCGGCAACAGCGCCGGAGGCACCAATCACGGGGGCCTCGAGTCCGGGATTGATGAGGATGAAGGTGATCCCTCCTGCAATCCCGGTGAACAGGCAGAAGGCCAGAAACCTCAGGCCGCCGACGCGCAGTGCTATTGCACCGCCGAAAGCCAGAAGCCAGGCGCTGTTGATGGCGAGATGGAACAGATCGCCATGCACCAGCATGTGGGTGACGAGGGACGTGAATTCTGCCGGCGTGCCGCCAGGCCACTCGGCCGTTCCATCCGTGTAGCGAGCCGGAACGATCGCGAGTGCGTAGACGAGCCACGCATCGTCGTAGGGCGAGAGGAACGCCCGGGCGAAATGAACGGCCACGAGCAAGGCGATCACCGCGAGCACGGCGCCGGGCACGTTGAAGATGGGTTCGCTGGCGCGCACGCTGTTTCTCCTTCCGCCCTTGCTCGATATGTCCGCTTAACGACTGCAGCGGCGCCCAGCAACCATGATTGCTGTTAACGCCGCGATCCGGGCTCGGCCTCGCATGGCACGGAAGCTGCTCTGGCATTCAGGTATCCGGCCCGAATGGCGCGGCCGCAGCTCCAGGTGTTTCCATTTGCGACACTTAACCAGCATCGATCGGCAAGAGGCATCCGGCATCGACATGAGACACAAGACGACGCAGGCCCTCTACGCCTACTGGAACGAGATGCGCGGGGAGCGCGTCGCGCCGCAGAGGCTCGAGATCCAGCCGGCCCGCATCGGTGCGGTCCTGCCCGATACCTTCATTCTCGAGCGCTGCGACAGCAGGACGTATCGCTATCGGCTCGCCGGAACGCGCGTGTGCGCACGCTTCGGCATGGAGCTCAGGAGCCTCAACTTCCTCGACCGATGGACTCCCGGCGATCGTGCGCTGATCGAGGAGCATCTCGCGGCCATCACCGAGACCGGGCGCGCGGGCGTGTTTACCGGCGAAGCCCTTGGCATCAAGGGCCCCGCTGCAACCTTCGAGATCGTCATCCTGCCGCTTGTTCATACGGGGAACGCGATCGACCGCTACCTGTGCGCGATCAGCGTCTTCGACGAGCCCGGCTGGCTCGGCGACGAGCCCATTCGCAGGATGAGGCTGGCCGCAGCCGAGGCCATCTGGCCGCGGGGACAGTCCCTGGCGCCGGCGGCGGCTTCGGGCAACCAGGAGCCTCTTCTTCCGCATGTCCGTCATGGCCGGATCGTCCGCCAGCAGCGGCGCCAGTTCAGGGTCTACGACGGCGGGCTCAACGGCGGCCAGGATAAGCACTAGGCCGTCTGCACGGGGGGGCTTACGCCGCGCCTTCCGACGTTCACCGCTGACGCTTGCTGGAGTTGCATCGCCTCTGCAGAGGCGGCCGTTCCATGTGGCCATTGTGCCAGAACAGGACGAAGTGTCCCAAAATCGATGCGCCAATTAGGCGTTCATTAAGTCCCGCCTCGCATAGTGGCGTGGCCTGGCTTGTTGCGGCCCGAGTTTTCGGAGCCGTGCTCGTCGCGAAACAGGCCGCGACCGCCATTCGCTCGGGAATTGCTCATGTCCGTCCCCTCAGCGACTACGCATCGTAAGACGCCGGGCTCCGACGCGCAGCCGGCTGCGGGCCAGGACCGCTACAAGCGTTTCGAATTGGCCCTGTTGGGGCGCTTCATGCGCGCCAACAAGCAGGAATACCCCTGCAAGCTCAACGACATTTCGGTCGCCGAGGCCTCCGTCAATGCCCCCGTCGCGGTCGAGGCCGGGGAGCGGATCATCGCCTATTTCGACGAGATCGGGGGCATCGAGGGCTCGGTCCTGCGGGTTTTCGACGGCGGCTTCGCCATGGGCCTCAAGGCCACCCAGCACAAGCGGGACAAGCTCGCGGCTCAGATCACCTGGCTGATCAACAAGGACGCCATGGGGAGTGATGCGGGCCGGCGCCATGAACGCCTTGGCGTGGCTAACAAATCCTCAACGCTCAAGTTTCCGGGCGGGATCGCGGTCGACTGCCGCGTGCTCGACGTTTCGCTCTCGGGAGCCTCGATCGGGACCGACGCGCGCCCCTCCATCGGCAGCGAGGTCACGCTTGGAAAGCTGAGGTGCCGGGTCATGCGCTACCACGAGCGCGGCATCGGCGTGCAATTCCTCGACATCCCGGATCCTGAGGCTCTGCGGCGGTATTTCGGTTGAGAACGGGTGAGCAAGATGTGCGTCGAGAGGGATATTGGACGGCGGTCAGGCGGAAACCGTGGGTTGGCCGTTAACCAACTTAAATTCGCTAAAATTTGGATCAATTGCTGGTGCCGCACTTCAGAGGGCCACGAGATTTCTCGGGTAACGTGGCCGCTATGAGAGGGATAGTGCTGGGTACAAGTATGATGCGTCTTGCGATCTGCGTTCTGGGCGGGCTTTCCGTTTTTGTGGTGGCGTCTGGCGTTTCGGCGGCTGAATCGAGCCAGCCGGGATTGAAGGCATCCGCCTTCATGCGGGTGTTCGGGCCCTCACAGCCCCCCTATGGCTTCGTTCGCTTCTGCGAGACTCGGGCCGAGGAGTGTGCACCCCAAAAGCTCGGCGAGCGCCGGCTTGAGCCGACGCCTGAGCGCTTGAGCGAGCTCGACGAAGTCAACCGCGGCGTCAATCGCGCCGTGCAGCCGGCGACGGATGCCGAAATCTACGGGGTGAGCGAATATTGGACCATCCCGGTCGACAAGGGCGACTGCGAGGACTACGCGCTGCTCAAGCAGAAGCTCCTCGAGCAGCGCGGCTGGCCGTTGAGCGCGCTTCTGCTCACGGTCGTGCGCGATGAGAAGGGCGAGGGTCATGCCGTGCTCTCGGTGCGGACCGCCCAGGGCGACTTCATTCTCGACAACAAGGTCGACGACGTCAGGATCTGGAACAAGTCCGGGTATCAGTTCGTGATGCGCCAGTCGTATCTCGATCCCCGCGTCTGGGTTTCACTCGACCCGTCGGAAGGGACCGTTCCGGCAGCGATCGCCGGCAACCGCAGCGGGCAGTAGATCCGTTTCTGGTCGTCTCGAACGCGCAATCTGAGAATCTGAGCCCGGCTTCCCACCCTGCCCCCTCCCCCACCGGGCTCGCTCTGGAGCCGGACACGCCCCCCGTGTCCGGCTCTTTTTTTCTTCGATGGAGCATCAGGGAGATGTTAGTGCGCCTCAGCGCTCGAGCTTGAGGCCGGCCGCGTAGCGCTTCCAGTTGGAAACATAGCGTCCCGCGGCACCTGAGAAGCGCTTGACGTCGTCGTCGGTGAGCTCGCGGACGATCTTGCCGGGCGAGCCAAGCACCATCGACCGGGGAGGTATCACCTTCCCCTCGGCGATCAGCGTGTTGGCGCCGATCAGGCACTCCTCGCCGATGCTCGCGCCATTCAAGATGATCGAGCCGATGCCAATCAGGCTGCCGCGACCGATCGTGCATCCATGCAGCATCACCATGTGGCCGATGGTGCAGTCGGCGCCGATGTCGAGGGGAAAGCCGGGGTCGGTGTGCAGGACCGAGCCATCCTGCACGTTCGAGCGCGCACGAATGCGGATCAGCTCGTTGTCGCCGCGGATGACGGCGCCGAACCAGACGCTGGCATCGGGCTCAATTTCGACTTTGCCTAGGACGACTGCGTTGGGCGCGACCCAGTAGGTACCTTCGCCCGGCGTGGTGGGTCGCACGCCGTCGAGCTCATAGAGCGCCATGGCTACGTTCCTTGGACGCGGGCGCTCATGCTTCCTCGAGGTCGAGCTCGAGGATCGCCATCTGGAACTGATAGGAGACCTCGCCGTCCTCCTCCTCGCGGAAGAGCACGGCGATGAAGTCGTCGCCGACGTAGACCTCCGCCGAGTCGTCCTTCTTCGGGCGCGCGCGAACGGTGAGGTTCTTGGTCCCGAAGGTCTTGCGCAAATAGGATTGCAGCTTTGCCAGCTCGTCCTTCGTCACGTGACTTCCCCTTTTGCTGATAGGATTCTCAAAACGTTGGCGAGCAACGCCTAGAGCATCGCGTAGTCGTCGGGACCGATCGACTGATCCATGCTCTGCGCAGGCTCGGCGCAGCCCGTCGGGCCGACGATGCGCGCGGGCACGCCGGCGACAGTCATGTGCGGCGGCACGTCGGAGAGGACGACGCTGCCCGCGGCGATAAGCGAGCAATTACCGACATGGATGTTTCCCAGCACCTTGGCGCCGGCGCCGATCAGAACACCGTTGCCGATCTTCGGGTGGCGATCGCCGGTCTGCTTGCCGCTGCCGCCGAGCGTCACGGCATGGAGGAACGAGCAATTTTCGCCCACGACCGCGGTTTCGCCGCAGACGAAGCCCGTCGCGTGATCGAGCATCAATCCCTTGCCGAGGCGCGCTGCCGGATGGATGTCGACGGCGAAGATGCGCGACGACTGGCTCTGGAGATAGAGCGCGAAATCGCGCCGGCCCTGGCGCCAGAGCTCGTGGGCGAAGCGGTAGGTCGCGAGAGCGTGGAAGCCCTTGAAATAGAGAAGCGGCTCGAGATAGCGGTTGCACGCGGGATCGCGATCGAGGACGGCCGAGAGATCGGCACGGAAAGCCGAGCCGAGCTGCGGCTGCGAAGCCAGCACATCCGAGAAAGTCTGGATGATGAGACCGGTGTCGACGTCGGCGTGACCGAGACGCTGGGCGATGCGATGGCTGATTGCATCCTCGAGGCGGTCGTGGCTCATGACGGTCGCGAAGATGAAGCCGGTGAGCGCCGGCTCGGCGGCCATCGCGGCTTCGGCCTCGTTGCGCAGAGTCGACCAGATCGGATCGGCCTCGACGCTGGCGGGCGCCTTCTGTGCGGAGCGGCCCGAAACGGCGGTATGTCGTGTCGCTGCCATGATGCGCAATCCTTGCTTGCGGGGCAGGGTCTGGGCCTGCCCGGCCGGTTTTGCCAGACGGCCTATCGGCGGGAGGCGCCTCCGTCAATCTAAACCAGCCCCGGCCTCCTGAATACGGCCCCATTGGTCTCTCGAGGGCCGGGTTGCATCTCAAGCCATCGGGCACCAGGCCGCGTTGCGCGGCGCGGGAGCCTGGGTCTACAAGCCGTCATCAGGATTTGCGATGGGATAATTCATGGCTGAAATCACGCTGGCTGCGGCGGCGCTCAGGCTCAATATCGAAGGTCCCCTCGCCTGGATCGTCGCCGACAATGGCGCGCGCATGAACGCGTTCACGGCCGCCATGTGGGAGGCGCTGCCGGGTCACGTCGCGGCTGCCGAGCGCGAAGAGGGCGTGCGCGTGATCATCGTCAGGGGGGCCGGGGACCGCGCCTTCTCCGCGGGCGCCGACATCTCCGAGTTCGAGAGCGTACGTACCGGTGACAGGGCCAAGGCGTACGATGCTTTGAGCGATCTTGCGTTCCGCGCACTCGTCGGGGCGAAGAAGCCGACGATCGCCATGATCCATGGCTTCTGTCTCGGCGGCGGGCTCGGGGTCGCCGCGTGCTGCGACTTGAGGATTGCCGACACGAAGGCCGAGTTCTCCATTCCCGCGGCGCGGCTCGGCATCGGCTATAATCAGCGCTGGGTGCGACCGCTGCTCGCGATCCTGCCGCCGCCGCGTGTCAAGGAGCTCCTGTTCACGGGGCGGCGCATTGCGATCGGCGAGGCTCAGGCGATGGGTCTCGTCAACCGGGCGGTCGCGGAGAGTGAGCTCGAGGCCTTGACGCGGGCGCTTGCGCTCGAGATCGCAGCCAATGCGCCGCTCACGATCCGGGCGGCGAAGCTCGCCATCGATGAGCTGTGGCGCCATCCGGAGAATCCCGACACGGCGGCGCTGGACCTGGCGGTCGAGGCTTGTTTCGAAAGCGAGGACTACGCCGAGGGGCGGCGTGCTTTTCTCGAGAAAAGAAAGCCTGCGTTCAAGGGGCGCTGACGGCGAGCAGAATGAGCGTTGCGTGATGTGCGTTGCCGATAGATTGCTTTCGAAGTCCTCCGCCCCAGTGCGCGCGGTGCTTTGTATGTCGATACTTGCCGTGATCGGCGCTGGCTACGCTGCGGCGGATGACGGCGCGACATCTCGAGCTTCAGCAAACGTGTGCTGGACGACTGAAGCCCTCAAGGCGAAGCCCAAGGAAAGCCTCGTCGTCAAAGGCGATCACCGCTTCGATGCGCCGCTGCCTCACGGCGCGCAGGTGCCGCAGGAGCCGATACCGGCCGCGCTGCGCGGCGCGATCCGCAGCGTCAAGCTGCCGCCGGGAAAGAAACTCATCGCGCTCACCTTCGATCTCTGCGAGCAGGTGGGAGAGATCGCGGGCTACGACGGCGCAATCGTCGACTATTTGCGGGCGAATGACATCAAGGCGACGTTCTTTGCCGGCGGGAAATGGATGCGCTCGCATGCGCTGCGCACCGAGCAGATCATGGCCGATCCATTGTTTGAAGTCGGCAACCACAGCGAGGCGCACCGCAACTTGCGTCTGCTCACCGGCACGCGGCTCGACGACGAAATTCTTGGGCCGCAGCGCGCGTACGAGGCGCTGCGCGGCGATCTCGCGGCGTCGCGGTGCGTGCGCGAGGGCGTCGATGCCCCGTGGTCGCCACCGATGCGAATGAGCCTCTTCCGCTTTCCGTTTGGCGCCTGCAACGCCACGTCTTTCGCTGCCGTCAACGATCACGGCTTCCTCGCCATCCAATGGGACCTCTCGACGGGAGATCCCTCGCCGCTGCAATCGGCACGCGCGATTGCCGACGCCATGGTGAAGAGAGCGAGGCCCGGCTCGATCATTCTCGCGCATGCCAACGGCCGCGGCTTCCATACAGCCGAGGCGCTGCCGCTCGCGATCCCGAAGCTCAAGGCGAAGGGCTTCGAGTTCGTGACGGTGAGCGAGCTCTTAGCGGCGGGCACGCCGGAGATCGTGCAATCCTGCTACGACAGCCGGCCCGGCGATACGGACCGGTACGACCATCTCCTGGCCAGCCGCCATCCAAAGCCGAGCCCGTGACAATGACCGCCCCCGCATTCCTTGCCGAGTGCTATGTGCTCGATGCTCGCGGCCGGGCGGGGGAGCAGCTTATCCTGGCGCGTCTCGAGCCTCGTGAGGCGGAAGCGCTCGGGCCGGCTCTGGCCGGGATCGATCCCTGGGCGACGCATGCCTATGCGGCTCAAGCGCTCTCGGCCTATCTCGGCAAGGACGAGCCGGGCGCGCCGCGGTTCGCATTGCGCGCGGGCGACAGCCTTGCGGGCGCGGTCGGGTTGCGGCTCGATTGGCTCAAGGGACCCTATCTCCAGCTCCTGGGCCTGCTGCCCGGCTATCAAGGATGCGGGTTCGGGGCCGCCGTGCTCACGTGGATGCAACGCGAGGCGTGCGCGGTCTCGCAGCGAAACCTCTGGGTGGCGGCATCCGACTTCAACAGCGGGGCGCTACGCTTCTATGAGCGTCACGGCTTCGTGCGTGTGGCGGCACTCGAGGGACTTGTTGCCGAGGGGCGCTCTGAAATTCTGCTGCGCAAGCGCCTATGACGGACCTCCGGTCGATGAACCTGCAATCAAGAGGTTTTTCAGCTCTCGTAGGTGCCCGAGCGCACACGCGTCGATGAAAGCAAATCCATGGGTTTGGGAATAACGAGTTGATCTCATGCGTTAGAAGCGTTGCGCGCTTGTACTTGATCGGCACGTCGTTAATCTCGGTCAAATGCAATTATGTATTCGAGACACACTACTGTTGCAGTCCTGCCTTTTGCTTGGTCGTGTTGAATGTAGAATCTTGAGTTTCGTACGAATTATTGCGGCGCAAAAACTTTTTCGCTTGGCGAGGAACGACTTAGCTAACTAATCTTTAACCCTTCGGCGCGGGTCCCTGCCCCGCCGATCACTCCACGATCCGCCATCGCCGGCTCGCCGGCTCAGGAGGCAACGATGGAACTCTCGATGCGACTGAATGTGCTCGCAGCACTTCTGTCATTCGGCTTCATCGCTGCAATCGTGTTCGGGATGGTCTGAGGTAAGACGTACACCATCTCCCGTGTGGGACATCGGTTCAGCACCGGCCCCCCAAGCAAGATCAGGAAACGCTCGGGAAGCCAATCAAAACAAGAGGCGCGGGATCCGTCCCGCGCCTCTCATTTTTTCGCGTTCGCTGTGTCGCGCTATTTCTTGATCGTGTAGCCGAGGATCGCGCCGGCGAGGACGGCGTACTCGGCCGGGACCTTGCCCCACGGGATCTCGGCAAGAAGCGGCAGCGTTGGACCGAAGCTCCACAGGAGCGCTGCGATCAGGGCAACGGCGAGTGCCCAGGAAAGCGTGTGTCCCGAGGGCGTGCCCACCTCCTTCAGCACCTGCGCGGCAATGACGCCGATCAGGAAGACGACGATCGCGGCCACGATCGCAAAGACGTAGAGGTGGAACGTGCCGGGGACGCTCAGCATCCCCATGAGCGTTTTAGCGCCGTACCAGCCGCCGGCGATCTGCAGAAGCAGAAGAACGAGACGTCCGAGCATGTGGTGAGCCTCCCCCGATAGAGCGCGCGGGCTTCCCATCAATTCCCGGCGACGCGGCAAGCTAACATGAAGAGCAGGGAGCGGGAACGAAGGCTTTGCCCCAGATATTCACACCCTTTCCGTGCCGCGATGCAGCATGTAGCCGAGAAGCGCGGCTGCGACGGGCGTGACCGTGAACAGCTCGCCCCAGACGCGCTGCTCCTCGACGTGCGGGGCAAAGAACGTCACGGCGATGACGTAGCCGATGAGGGCGAAGGCGACGCTCATGACGAGCGTGAGGAACGTCGGCCTGCGGATGGATTTGGCGATGCGCGAGCCGATGAGGCCGCCGATCCAGACGATCAATCCGCTCATCGCGGCGATGATGGGCCAGAAATAAGGTCCGAGCGTCGCGTCGTTGGGCGAGAGGCCAAGCTCCACGAGGTAGGGCGAGGCGATCCAGGCGGACGCCCCCTGGGCCACGATCAGGTTCACGTACGGCATGCGAATTCCCCCTCCCTCTCGTGCGTCCTGCCTTGCCCGGCGCGGGCTCGCCTTGCGAAGCACGGGTCATCAACGCTCATGGCGAGACTATTCTACCCGCCGCGACGAGGAAAGCGGGGCGACGCATTGTCGACAAGGTCGAGATACCGGCTAGCGACGCAGCTCGGGGCCCATGACGATGAGCCCCGTCTCCTCGCTCACGATGCGGACCCCGCCAGGATCGCCGTCGGGCATTGGTACGCCCTTGGCGAGCACGAAGCTCGTGGCGCCGCGGAGGCCGGCGGGCAATCGGATCTGGCGCACGATGCGGAACTCCGAAGGCACGCTCACGACCTTGGAGGGCCGGCCACCAGAAAATGTGCGTAATGTATAGGAAGGCGCCATCTGGCGCAGGCTGGGATGCTTCGCAGGAGGGCTCCCCACTTGTGAGGGAGGGTCATCCGAGACGGTGGGCCTCGCTCGGTCAGGCGCCTCGTACACGGTATCCCTGCCGAGCTGGTAGACCTTTCTCTCTGCCAAGACCTCGAGCGCGCCCTCATCGACGAGCTGTGCGAGGCCGGCTGCGTGCGGCAGCACCGCGTAGGTCTTCACGGGAAGCGCGGACGTCACTGACGCCGGATCGATCTCCGCGACGACAGGCGCCTGGTCGCGCAGTGCTGCGGCGTGGCGGGAGAACGGCGGCGCGAGCTCTTTGGGGTAGTGGCCGGAGGAGGCCAGGATTCCGCTCGGAAGCGCTGCTTTGCTCAGCGTGTACATGCCGACCGTGTCATTCACCGGACGGCCGAGCAACGCCTTCGCCTCGCCGGCGGCGATCACGCCTTCGCTTGCCTTCGGCTGGTGGAAGTGCCTGACGCATCCGGTGACGGAGGGGACGTACACGCGATCCTTGGCGAGACCCGTCACGCCGACGCTCGGGGGCTTGCCGGGGCCGGGCTCGAAGGAGGTTGCCGCGAACATCTCCACGCGCTCGGTCGCGCCGGAGACGAGCCAGACCATCGGACGGTAGGTGGTCGCGACAATGTAGAGGCGCTCAGTGCCCGGCTCGATCTCCACCTGGGCGGTGCGCACCTCCTTGTCGTCGCCGCCGAGGCTCACGCTCGAGATGGCGGCGCCCTCGTAGGCGCCGACAAGAATGATGCGGGAGTCGGGCGAGGGTTGAGGAAGGCGGCAGGTGGCCACCTTCTTGCGCATCTCCTCCTCCTGCCGCTCGGCCTGTCGCTGGGCGGATTCGGCTCGCCGCGCCGCCTCCTGCGCCTTGGCGAAGGCGGCGCTCTCCGCATCGGAAACCTTGCCGTTGCCGTCGGTATCGATCGTCTTGAGGAAGGTGTCGATGCGGGCCTCGAACTCGGCCGGCGAGACACTGCCGTCGCCGTCCGAGTCGAAGGAAAGGGGCACCATCTTCAGGCGGCGATTGCGGAGGCCGGACCGCTCAGCGCCTTGGGGCTCACGGCTCACCTCGGCGATCGTGAGCACACCATCTCCGTCCGCGTCCGCTCTCAAAGCCTCCGCAATGAGCCGCTCCTTCTGCTGGGCAATCTGCTCCCGCGTCGGGAGCAGCCTGACGCCGTTGGCGTAGAGCGGCTGGCTTGCGCGTTGGGTGAAGACCGTCTCAAGCTCGGCGCGCGTGACCTTGCCGTCGCCGTCGAGGTCGTGCTGAAGGAGTTGGCCGACACGCATAGCGCGCAGCTGGGCGTCGTCGAGGCGATCGGCGAGCTCATGGTCGCTCGCCGATATGCCCCCTCCGTCGATGTCGGAGGCGGAGTAGAAGTTGCGGACGATGTCGAACAGAGAGCTCACGGGCTGATCGCGGCCCTGAGGCAGGACACGCGTGCGCAGCCAGTCGTCGGGCGAGAGGCCGGGCGTCGCGTCCGCCGCCATTGCCGAGGTCAGAGACAGGGCGATGAATGGGGCAATGACGACTGCGCGTAGCGCATGGGAGAACGCAAACATCGTGGGATCCGCAATCTGATTCGTGAAAAACCGTCCGGCAGCCTACATCCTTCAAGTGAACGAGTGCCGTGCCAAGAGTGCGCAATGCACCCACGGTTAACTCTTAGCGGGGAAACGCTCCAAAACCGGACGCGGGTCGCGCGCGCGTAGGTCAGGCCGCCGAGCGCGCGCTCCCGGGATCGTAGTTGAGGACGGGGGCGAGCCAGCGCTCGGCCTCGGCGACCGTCCAGCCCTTGCGGCGCGCATAGTCCTCGACCTGGTCGCGCTCGAGCTTGCCGACGCCGAAGTAGTGGCTTTCGGGATGCGAAAAATAGAGGCCTGAGACGGACGCGCCGGGCCACATGGCGTAGCTTTCGGTGAGTTGGATGCCCGCGGCCTTCTCGACGTCCATGAGCTGCCAGAGCGTCGCCTTCTCGGTGTGGTCGGGCTGGGCCGGGTAACCGGGCGCGGGGCGGATGCCTTGATACTTTTCTCCGATCAGCTCGTCGTTGGAAAGCTTCTCGGACTTGGCGTAGCCCCAAAGCTCACGGCGCACCTTGGCGTGCATGGCCTCGGCGAAGGCCTCGGCAAGACGATCGGCGAGCGCCTTCAGGATGATGCGGCCGTAGTCGTCGTGGACCTTGATGTGGGTCTTGAGCGCTTCCTCCTCGCCGATGCCGGTCGTCACCGCGAAGCCGCCGATATAGTCGGCGAGCAGCGACTCCTTCGGCGCAACGAAATCGGCGAGCGCCGTGTGGGCGCGGTCGCGGGAGGGGTCGCGCGCGATCTGCTGGCGCAGCGTGTGCAGCGTGGTCAGGCGCTCGCGCCTCTCCTCGTCCTTGAACAGCTCGATGTCGTCGCCAGCGCTGTTTGCAGGCCAGAAGCCGACGACGGCGTTGGCGGTCAGCCATTTCTCGGCCACGAGGCGCTTCAGCATTTCCTGCGCGTCGGCGAAGAGCTTCTTGGCCTCGGCGCCGACCTTGTTGTCGGAGAGGATCGCCGGATAGCGCCCCTTGAGCTCCCAAGTCTGGAAGAAGGGTGTCCAGTCGATGTAGGGCGCGAGCTCGGCGAGCGGATAGCTCGTGAACGTGCGCGCGCCGAGGAACGAGGGCTTCGGCGGCGCATAGCCCTTCCAGTCAATCGCGAACTTGTTCGAGCGCGCCGCGGCGAGCGTGATGCGCTGCTTCTTCGCCTCGTTGGCGAGGTGCGTTTCGCGCACCTTCACGTACTCGCTGCGGATGCCCTGAATATAGCCGGCGCGCTCGGTATCGGAGAGCAGGTTCGAGACGACGCCCACGGCGCGGCTGGCGTCGAGGACGTAGATCGCCTGGTTGCGCTGGTAGTTGGGGCTGATCTTGACGGCGGTGTGGACGCGGCTCGTCGTGGCGCCGCCGATGAGCAGCGGGCAGGCGAAGCCCTCGCGCTCCATCTCGGCCGCGACGAAGCACATCTCGTCGAGGGACGGCGTGATGAGGCCGGAGAGACCGATGAGATCCGCCTTCTCGCGCTTGGCCGTCTCCAGAATCTTGGCGGCTGGCACCATGACGCCGAGGTCGATCACCTCGTAGTTGTTGCACTGGAGGACGACGCCGACGATGTTTTTGCCGATGTCGTGCACGTCGCCCTTGACGGTGGCCATGACGATCTTGCCCTTGGGCGGCATCTCGACCAATCCCGACGCGCGTTTCTCCGCCTCGAGGAAAGGTTGCAGATAGGCCACCGCCTGCTTCATCACGCGCGCGCTTTTCACTACCTGGGGCAGGAACATCTTGCCGGCGCCGAACAGGTCGCCGACCACGTTCATGCCGGCCATGAGCGGGCCTTCGATGACGTGGAGTGGCTTCGGCAGCTTCTGGCGCGCCTCCTCGGTGTCGGCCTCGATGAAATCGGTGATGCCGTGCACGAGCGAATGTGTGAGTCGCTCCTCGACAGTGCCTTCGCGCCAGGTGAGATCCTTCTCCTTGGCCTTGGCGCCACTGCCGTCGCCCTTGAAGCGCGGCGCGGCCTCGAGCAGTCGGTCGGTGGCATCAGGACGGCGGTTGAGGATCACGTCCTCGGCCAGCTCGCGCAGCTCGGCGGGAATGTCGTCGTAGAGAGCGAGCTGGCCGGCATTGACGATACCCATGTCCATGCCAGCCTGGATGGCGTGATAGAGGAAGACCGAGTGCATCGCCTCGCGCACGGGCTCGTTGCCGCGGAACGCGAAAGACAGGTTCGAGACGCCGCCCGAGATATGGACGAGCGGCATTTTCTCCTTGATCTGGCGCGCAGCCTCGATGAAGGCGAGGCCGTAGTTGTTGTGCTCCTCGATGCCGGTCGCGACGGCGAATATGTTGGGGTCGAAGACAATGTCCTCAGGGGGGAAGCCGACCTCCTCGGTGAGCAGCTTATAGGCGCGCTCGCAGATCGAGACCTTGCGCTCGATGGTGTCGGCCTGGCCCTGCTCGTCGAAGGCCATGACGACGACGGCGGCGCCGTAGCGCAGCACCTTCTTGGCGTGCTCGAGGAACGGCCCCTCGCCCTCCTTCATGGAGATCGAGTTGACGATCGCCTTGCCCTGCACGCACTTGAGGCCGGCTTCGATGACGCTCCATTTCGAGCTGTCGATCATGAGGGGCACGCGGGCGATGTCGGGCTCGGAGGCGATGAGGTTCAGGAACGTCGTCATCGCGCGCTCGCTGTCGAGCAGCCCCTCGTCCATGTTGACGTCTAGGATCATGGCGCCGGCCTCGACCTGCTGGCGCGCGACAGCGAGTGCGGCCTGATAGTCGTTGGCTTCGATGAGCTTCCTGAACTTCGCCGAGCCGGTGACGTTGGTCCGCTCGCCGACGTTGATGAAGGACTGCGCTGCGCTGCTGGTGGTCATTTCTTGGTCGTCGCCTTTTCTCTTGCCGCAGCTTCGCCTCTCCCCTCGGGGAGAGGCCGGCGCGCTTCGATTTGCGTATGGGTTGTTCTCTGTCGCTTCAGCGCGCCGGGTGGGGGGCCAGTTCTCTGACCGAGAGCCAAGTAAATCGTCTCAAGCACGCCGTCCATGTTGTTCAACACGTCTCCATTCCAGAACCGAAGTACGCTTAGCCCCCCTCGTTCCAAATATGCTGTCCTCCTCCGGTCATGGGCGGCGCGCCCATCCGCATGCTGTCCGCCATCGACCTCGATCACGAGTGATGCCTCGAAACAGAAGAAGTCGAGCACGTAAGGGCCATGCGGGACCTGCCTTCTGAATTTCCAGCCATCGATCTTGCGGTCTCTGATCCGCGACCAGAGTCTCTTCTCAGCGTCTGTTTCCCTCCGGCGTAAGCCGCGTGCGAGACTGGTCAATTTCTTCCTCATTCGTGTGCGCTTGCTGTAAGCCCCCTCACCCTGACCCTCTCCCCAGGGGGAGAGGGAAATGTGCTTCATCGCCGACGTTGATGAAAGATTGCGCTGCGGAGGTGGTCATTTAATCGACTTCCGTTCTTGATTGCGGAGGTTGGCTGGCCAGCGTCATGCGAAGGCAAGCCAGCCCTTGATAGCAAGTCCGCGGAAAATGGGCGTAAGGCGTTCAAATCCTGCGCTCGAGAGCAACTCCTCTTCGCGCTCCTCCGACACCACCGCGACCTTCTTGAAGTTCTGTGCATTGCTCTCGGCAACCTCCTCCGCAACGCCATTGCGGACGGCATGGCGCTTCCAGATGCGGCGCAGAAGCTCGGTCTGGGCTTCACCTGAAACTCCGACACCGTCGATGATCGCGAGAGGCGCGCCCTGCTTCAGGCGCGCGCGGATCGCCTTGAAGAACGCCAGCTTTGCCCCATCGTCCGGTACGAAATGCGCAGTGAGGACACACGTGGCGGCATCGAAATCCTTCTCATCGAGGCTCTCGATGGCCTTTGCATGGACTTGGCTTCGGGCGCCGACCGGCGTTTCGGCGAGACGCCGGCGCGCCAATTCGACCATGGGCTGATAGGTATCCACGCCGACAAACGACCAGTGCGGGTTATGCTGGCCAAGGCGCAGGATCTCCTCGCCTCCACCGGCACCGACCACCAATATCCTGGCCGGACCCGTCGGAAGAAGCTCGAGGAACGATGCTTCGACAATGGCGAAAATCGCCCGCCGACCGGGAATGAATTGTTCGGCCAGCGTCACATAGTCATCGAGATCGGGAAGACTTTGGTCCTCAAACTTTAGCGCTGTCATTCACTCACCCATGCACGAAGGGCTCGAGGCCGGAGAGGCGCATCTTGGGCTCGAGCGTAGGAATCGCGCGCGGCTTCTCCTTCGCCACATGCTCGGCGATGTGGCGGATATGGTCAGGCGTCGAGCCGCAGCAGCCGCCGACGATGTTGACGATGCCGTCGTGCGCCCAGGGCTCGATCTTGCACGCCATGTCGTCGGGGCCCTCGTCGTACGCGCCCATGGCGTTCGGCAGGCCGGCGTTGGGATAGGCCGAGATGCGCGTCTCGGCGACGTGCGAAAGCTCGGCGAGATAAGGGCGCATCAGCTCGGCGCCGAGCGCGCAGTTGAGCCCGATCGAGAACGGCTTGAGATGCCGCATGGAGTACCAGAAAGCTTCCGCCGTCTGGCCCGAGAGCGTGCGCCCCGAGCGGTCGGTGATGGTGCCCGAGATCATGATGGGCAGCTCGAGGCCCTTCTCCTCGAACACCTCGAGAGTCGCCACGCCCGCCGCCTTGGCGTTGAGCGTATCGAAGATGGTCTCGATCAGGATGATGTCCGCGCCGCCCTCGATCAGCCCGCGCACCTGCTCCTTGTAGGCCTCGCGCAGCTCGTCGAAGGTCACGTTGCGGAAGCCAGGGTCGCTGACCTTGGGCGAGATCGACGCCGTGCGATTGGTCGGGCCGACGGCGCCGGCGACGAAGCGCGGCTTCAAGGGCGTGAGCAAGTTGAACTTGTCGGCTGCCGCGCGGGCGAGCTTCGCCGCGGCGACGTTAATCTCGTAACTCAGCTCCTCCATGCCATAGTCGGCCATGGAGATGCGCTGGGCATTGAACGTATTCGTCTCAATGATGTCGGCGCCGGCTTCGAGATAGGCCTCGTGGATGTCCTGGATGATCTTGGGCTGCGTCAGCACGAGGAGGTCGTTGTTACCCTTGACGTCGCGCTTCCAGTCCTTGAAGCGCGCGCCGCGGTAGCCGGCCTCGTCGAGCTTGTGGCGCTGGATCATGGTGCCCATGGCGCCGTCGATGATGAGGATGCGCTCGGCGGCGGCCTTTTCGAGCGCTGCCGAGCTCGCGATTTTCTTCATGTTCTTTCGCTCACGGTTGCGCGGCGCTGCTCGAGCGGCGCCGCCTTGAGAGGGCGCAAGCCCAAGAGGTGGCAGATCGCGTAGACAAGGTCGGCGCGGTTCAGGGTGTAGAAGTGGAATGTCTTCACGCCTTCGTCGACGAGTCCCATCACCTGCTCGGTCGCGACCGCCGCGGCGACGAGATGGGTCGTCGCCGGATCGTCGTCGAGGCCTTCGAAGCGGCGCGCGAGCCAGGCCGGAACGCTGGCGCCGGTCTTGATGGCGAAGCCCGCGACCTGGCGGAAGTTGTGGATGGGCACGATCCCGGGCGTGATCGGCACCCAGATTCCGGCCGCCCGCGCCCGCTCGAGAAAACGCAGATAGTGCGCGTTGTCGAAGCCGAACTGGGTGATGATGCGGTCGGCGCCGGCATCAACCTTGGCCTTGAGATTGTCTATGTCGGCCGCGAGCGAAGCGCTCTCGGGATGCTTCTCGGGGTAGCCCGCGACCGAGATTTCGAAGTTCGCGATCTTCTTCAGGCCCTGGACGAGATCGGCGGCATTCACATAGCCGCCGGGCGTGGGGGCATACTTGGCGCCGACGCCACCCGGCGGGTCGCCGCGGAGCGCGACGATATGGCGGACGCCCGCATCCCAGTAATCGCGCGCGACCTCGTCGACGTCGGCGCGGGTCGCGTCGACGCAGGTAAGATGGGCCGCAGGTCTCAGGGCCGTCTCGTTGATGAGACGTACGACGGTGTTGTGAGTGCGCTCGCGCGTCGAGCCGCCGGCGCCGTAGGTGACGGACACGAACTCGGGCGCGAGCGGCGCCAGCCGCTTGATCGCGGTCCAGAGCGACTCTTCCATCTTATCCGTCTTCGGCGGGAAGAACTCGAACGAGACCGCGATCTCGCCCGCGCCGAGCAGCCTGCTTTTTCGTTCGCCTTCGGGGGCCATCAGCGCATCCTCTCCAGTTGGCGGGATTGCTGGGTTGCAGTTCCCTTGCTCATTTCCTCGTTGCCAGTCCGGGGGCGCTCGGCGAGCCAGAGAGAAACGGTGAGCTTCTGGCCCGCCTCGCCGCCGCGCGGGGCGAGGTTGCGGTTCTCGATCGACCCGAGGCCGGCCTCGGCAAGCCACTCGCTGACCTGGGCGCCGGCAAAGCCGAGCCGCTTGTGGGCGTGCTGCTGGCGCAGCTCCTCGAGATCGTGGGGCGCGAAGTCGGCGATCAGGAGCCGGCCGCCGGGCGCGAGCACGCGCGCCGCCTCGCGGATGGCGAGGGCGGGCTCGGAAAGATAGTGCAGGACCTGGTGCATGACCACCGCGTCGGCCACGCCATCGGCAAGCGCGAGGTCGTAGATGTCGCCGTGGCGGACATCGGCCTTGTCGAGCCCGGCCTTGTCCAGCTTGCCGCGTGCATAGGCGAGCATGGGCTGGTTGACGTCGAGCCCGAGCCCGCGCACGTAGCGCGGCGCAAAGAGCTCGAGCATGCGGCCGGTTCCGGTGCCGAGATCGACAAGCATCGAGAAGGGCCCATGTCCCAGCGCCTCGCACATGGCGGACTCGACCTCCTCCTCGGCGACGTAGAGGGCGCGGATGCGGTCCCAGTCGGCGGCATGCTTGCGGAAGTAGGCCTGGGCGGCGGCCTCGCGCGCACGCTTCAAGGCCTCGGCCCGCTCTGCATCGCGACAGACGACGGCGTCGGCGCCGTCGACGGCGGCGAGCAGCCGGCGCGCAAGACGACCGCCGTCCGAGCGGTCGGAGACATGGAAATAGACCCAGCTGCCTTCCCGGAAGCGCTCGATCAATCCCGCTTCCGCGAGAAGCTTCAAATGACGGCTGATGCGCGGCTGGCTTTGCCCCAGGATCTGCGTCAGATCCTTGACGTTGAGCTCGCCCGAGGCGAGCAGCAGCAGAATGCGCAGTCGCGTGGGCTCAGCCGCGGCCTTGAGGGCGGTCACGAGCTGCGGGGTGTCGAGCGCAAAGGTCATCTGCAATCCTTTGCGCGAAACATATAAAGATATGTTTATGTGTCAAGTCAAATGTCTAAGGCGTGGCGGTTTGTTAACCATCTCCACCTTTGCGTCGGCATGGTTAACCAGTCAGTAACCGGCTCCGCGTACGTTGCGTCCCCTGCAGACCACGTTTTGCCGGGGGGCGCGCGCATGCATTTGGTCAGTGCTGAGACCGTTTTGTCACCGAGTCATTCCGAGCCGTTCACACTCACTCTCGAGCAAACGTCCTCTCGATCCTCGCCTGTCCTCATGATAGCGGTGCTGCTGCCCCTGGGCCTTGCGATTCTCTTGCCGTTTGGACTTGTCCTGCAGCATCTTGCGCTCGATCCGGCCACGCGGGCCGTGCTCGCCGAACGGCCGGAGGCGGGCCTTCAACTTCTGCTTGCGCTTGCTGTGCTCGGCTCGCTCCTCTGGTGGCCACTCGTGCGCTTTGCACACTCGCTGACCCATGGACGCTCGATTGCAATCGACAGGGGCATGGTCCTGGTCGGCGAGCGCGGCCTTTTCGGCGTCGAGCGCTGGAGCGAACCGGTTGCCAACTACGCCGGGGTGGCCCACCAAGTGCGCACTTCCCTCTCGGGGTTGCGCCATGAGCTCGTGCTCGTGCATCGTGACCCCGAGCGCACAGTCCTGCTCGCGGTTGCAGATCGCATCCCTCAGGGTGAGGTGGATCGCGCGGCAAGTCTTCTTGGTCTTGCCGAAATTCCGTCGCGAGAGGCTTATAGGTTGACGCTGCTGCGTGGGATCTTCGGTCCCGCGGAGCCCCAGCCGCGGCTGGGTGTGGCACGTTCGTAGTCCCGCAGTCGACGAGGGGTGGCCCCTTTGACTGGGGCGCGCGCGTGCTGATAAGTACGGCGCGCGTACCGGCTTCTGCAGTTCCCAGAACGGTCGCGCGGGAGGCGCTGAAAGCCGGGAGCAACTCTAATATGTTGACGATATTTCCTGTGCGCTCATCGATGCGTGGTTCGATTGGTGGACCGGGTGCGTTGTTTGCCCTGCTTGTTGCGCTCTGTCTGAGCACAAGCGCCGCACACGCCGAGACCCCCTCTACATACATGCAGCGCGTCGCCAATGAGCTCATCGCGGCCTCGCGCACGGGCGGGGAGGCGGCCTTCGCGACCGTGATCCGCAGCCATGCCGACGTGCCGTCGATCGGCCTCTCGGCGCTCGGCTCCTACGCTCAGAGCCTGCCCAAGACGGACCGCCCGGCCTACTACAACGGGATGATCAATTTCATCGCGCGCTATGCGGCGAAGGAATCGCCCAACCATCCGGTCGCGAAGGCGATCATGGTCGGCCAGTCCACGGAGACGGCGGGCGGCGCCTATGTCGACAGCCGCATCACGCTGAAGACCGGCGATGTCTACGACGTGCGCTGGCGGCTCGTGCGGCGCGGTTCGGCATTCAAGGTGCGGGAGGCGGAGATCATCGGCTTCGAGATGACGTCCTTCCTCAACACGCTGTTCCAGAACTACATCTCGGACAACGGCGGCAATCCGCGGGTGCTCGTCATCGCACTCAATCGCTAGGGCTGGAAGCGCTTCCTCGCCGCACACGCGCGGAGCTCTCAGTTCTGCTTGCCTGCACTCGCGTTCGACGAGCTGCGCCAGTCCTTGGCGTAAAGCGGGATCGTGCCGTTCTGGAAGGCGCGGGCGTCGTAGAAGCGAAGGTCTCTTTCGAACGTGACGCTCGGGGGCCCGGCCCCCATGAGCCTGAGACCTCCCGGCTCCTCGGCCTGCTCCAGCGTCAGCTTGAAGTTGTAGGTGCCGGGCTCGCGAATGAGCTGCTCGGGCTTCTCCTCCTCGCCGCGCGTGTAGAACAGGACCTGCTCGGTGCGGCTGGTGCGCCCGGCGAGCGAAATCGGCGCGAACGGCTCGTATGCGCCTGAGCGCGTCTTCTCCATGGTCCAGCGGCCGAAATCGGCGGCGTAAAAGCGCTTCGTGGCACTTGTCCTGGGATCGGTGATTGCGAGCTCCATCGAGAGCACGGTCGCGGTGCGCGCGCCTTCGTTGGTCAGCGTCACAGGAACGGCGATGACCTCGAAATTCGAGTTCTGGTAGGGGGCCGTGTATTGGATGACCGGAGGCACGAACATGCGCACGTCGGCTTGCCGCAGCGAGGTCTCCCAAAGGCTATAGCCGGAGAAGGCCAGTGCCAGCCCGGAGAGCACCGCGGCGAACGCCCCGCCGTAAGTGGCTGACGCCATCTGGGTTGAAACCTCGGCAGCACTGCTGATCCCGTCTCGTCCCATGCTCTTCCCCCCTACGCACGATACGGAGGCGCATCAGCGCCCGCGATTTGGGCATTGCCAAGGCAGGTCGCCGGGCGCCGATCGCCCCTCTCGGTCGCCTTGCGTTCCATGGCATAATCGGGCGGCGAGCGAAGGGGCGGTTTGCGGCCATCCGTCGTCTCGCTGTGCGAATTGAGGGGTATCAAGGTCGCCGTGGTCGGATACATGCATGCCTGATTACGCGAGCCTTTTCGAGGACTGACGCATGCAGAAGCAGATCGATCGTCTCGAGACCGTCAGCGCGGGGCTCTTGCACCGGCTGGTGGAGACCGTCCGACGGACGAAACCGCTCTATCTCGTTGCGGCAGCGATCGCGATTGTCGCCGCGATCTGGGGCTGGCGCGCCGTGCGTGGCCCCGAGGTGACGGTGGTCGTGCCTGCGAGAGGAACGGCGGTCGAGATCGTCTATGCGACGGGCGCGGTCGAGCCGGTGCGCTGGGCCAAGGTCGCGAGCGTCATTCGCGACCGCATCATCGAGATCTGCGATTGCGAGGGCAAGGCCGTCAAGAAGGACGAGGTCCTCGCCCGCCTCGACGACAAGGAGCAGCGGGCGCTGCTCGGTGAGCTCAGGGCGCGCGAGGAGTTCGCCAAGAAGGAGCTCGAGCGGCAGGCCGATCTCGTGGGGCGCGGGGTTACGACACCGCAGGCGCACGAGAAAGTGTCGATGGAGCTGCGCACGGTGCAGGCGCTGATCCTGGCACAATTGGAAAAGATCGACGACCGTACGATTTCGGCGCCGATCGACGGCGTCGTGCTGCGCCGAGACGGCGAGGTCGGCGAGATCGCAGAGGCCGGCCAGATCCTGTTCCGCATCGGCGTGCTGAAGCCGCTGCAGGTGGTGGCGGAGGTCAACGAGGAGGATATTCCTCGGGTTGACGTCGGGCAGATCGTGCTTCTGCGCACGGATGCGTTCTTGGGGCAGCGGCTCGAGGGCACGGTGCGTGAGGTGACGCCGATCGGCGATCCGGTCGCGAAGACGTACCGCATCAAGGTGGCGCTTCCCGACGATACGCCCCTCAAGCCCGGCATGAGCCTCGAGGCCAACATCATCACGCGCGAGAAGCCAGGCGCGCTACTGGTTCCGGCCGACGCAGTGCAAGGCTCAAGCGTGTTCGTGGTCGAGGGAGGGAGGATCAGGAAGCGCGCTGTCGAGATCGGCATCCGCGGCACGCGCGCAGTCGAGATTCTCTCCGGCGTCACCGAGAACGATCGCGTCGTCTCGCCGGCAGTCGCCGGCCTTGCCGACAGACAGCGCGTGCGCGCCGTCGACAGGCCCGAGACGAGCCCATGAACCTCGCCTTCGAAGTTGCCTGGACACACGTGCGAAGCCGGGCCCGGCAGACGTTCGTCGCCATCGCAGGCGTCGCAACCGGCGTCGGCTTCTCGGTCATGATGGCAGCGCTTATGCAGGGCTCGCAGGACGATTTCATCCGTCAGCTCGTCAACGCGCTGCCCCACATCACGGTCTCGGACGAGCGGCGCCTGCCGCCGCCGCAGCCGGCGGAGGCAGCCTTCGAAGCGGCGCAAATCCACGGGCTCACCCCCGAGGCGCGGCGGCGCGGGATCAAGAACCCGCTCGCGACCATGGCCTCGCTCGAGGCGTGGATCCCGGGCGGCGTGGGTCCGTCGGTCAACGTGCAGGGTATCATCCGCTACGCGTCGCGCGATGTCGGGGCCACGATATTCGGCATCGATCCGCTGCGTGAGCCCAAGGTGTCGGATCTCGCCAAGCAGATGCGCGAAGGCACGCTGCGCTCGCTCTACACGGCGACCAACGCCATCATTCTGGGCGACAGGCTGGCGGAGAAGATCGGGGCGAGGGTCGGCGCCAACATCACCGTGCAGACGAGCGAGGGGGCGCGCATCAACGCGCAGGTCGTCGGGACCTTCCACGCCGGCGTGCGCACGGTGGATGAAGGCACCGCCTATGTGCTCGTGCGCACCGCGCAGATCCTGGCGCGGCAGACGGGTCTCATCAACGAGCTGCGGGTGCGCGTCGCCGACCCGATGCAAGCGCGCGATATCTCGACGCGGATCGAGAGCGAGACCGGGTACAAATCCGTCTCCTGGCAGGAGGCACACGAGGACCTGCTGTCGACATTGGTCATCCGCAATTTCATCATGTACACGATCGTCGGCGCGATCCTGCTCGTTGCGAGCTTCGGCACCTACAATATCATCTCGACCATCACGCACGAGAAGGCGCGCGACATCGCCATCATGAAGTCGCTCGGGCTCTCGGAGCGCACCGTGCGCGGGATATTCGTCATCGAGGCGCTGATGATCGGCTTTGCGGGTGGGCTCATTGGATTTACGCTCGGATACCTGCTGTGCCTGGCGCTCGGCTCGATCGAGTTCAAGAGTCCGTTCATGGATGCGAACCGCCTGCCTCTTGCCTATTCGCCCTGGCACTACGCCATCGCAATGGGCGTTGCGCTCGCCTCGTCGTTTGCGGCAGGGTTCTTGCCGGCACGCAAGGCGGCGCGGCTCCATCCCGTCGACATCATCAGGGGGGCGACATGAGCACGGGCCGCATTCCCCTCATCGAAGCGCGCGGGGTGACGCGGATCCTTCCGGGCGTCGTGCCGACGACGCTCGTCCACGACATCGATCTCGCGATCGGCGACAACGAGTTCGTCGCCGTGACGGGACCTTCAGGATCGGGCAAATCCTCGCTGCTCTACCTCCTGGGTCTCCTCGACATGCCGACCGAGGGCGAGGTTTTGGTCCGCGGCAAGGCGACCGCGCACATGAGCGAGGAGGAGCGCGCCTTCGTGCGGCTCTCGGAGCTCGGGTTCGTGTTTCAATTCCACTTCCTGCTGCCAGAGTTCTCGGCGCTCGACAATGTCATCATGCCGATGCGGGGGCTGGGGCGCCTGTCGCGGGAGGAGATGGGGAAGCGCGCCATGCGGCTTCTTGCCTCTCTGGGTCTCGCCGAGCACGCCCACAAGCGCCCCGACCAGCTCTCGGGCGGGCAGCGCCAGCGGGTCGCGGTCGCGCGATCGCTCGCCAACGATCCGCCGCTCATCCTCGCGGACGAGCCGACGGGCTCGCTCGATTCCAAGTCGAGCGAGCAGGTGTTCCTGATCCTGCGCGATCTCGTCGACCGCCAGGGCAAGACCATCGTCGCGGTGACGCACGATCTCAGTCTCGCCCAGCGCATGGACCGTCGGATCGAGCTCATCGACGGGGGCATCGTCGCCGACAGCGGACAGCGGGTAGCCGCGGCGGAAGTGTCCTGACCGGAGCGCACCGGTCCTCCCGTTCAGCGTTTGCGGGCGATCTTGAAGCCGTTGTCGATGGCCTCGAAGCCCGCCGCAGGGTAGTAGCTCATGGCCTCGGGCGCGGCGAGCAGCATGAGGGAGACCTCCTCGCCGATGGCGGCTTGCGTGCGACGGATCAACTCGCGGCCCAAGCCCCGGCGCTGGAACTCCGCGTCCACCGCAAGGTCGGAGAGATAGCAGCAGTAGCTGAAATCCGTGATCGAGCGGGCGACGCCGACGAGGCGGCTTCCGGCCCAGGCTGAAATGGTGAGGCTCGCGTTGGCGAACATTCGCTCGATGCGGTCGGGGTCGCTCGTCGGGCGGCGGATGCCTGAGGATTCAAGCACGCGGATGATGTCTCCCGTCTCGAGCGAGACATTCTGCCGGTAGTCGATGTCTTGGCTCATGTGTTGCCCGCCTTTGTCTTTACGACAGGTGCATGCGTCCCGCAGATGGGGTAGATAGCTCTCCGCTCGCGTTCGCAAAACAGGAAATGGCCATGCCGGTTCTCTCTCGCGCTTCCGCCCTTCTCGCCCTCGCTCTCGCGCTTCTTGTCGGCGGCGCCGCGGCCCGCGTCGAGGCCGCCCAGGAGACCACGACGGCGTCGGGCCTGAAGATCATCGACACCAAGGTCGGGGACGGCGCGACGCCAAAGACCGGCCAGAGCTGCGTCATGCACTATACCGGCTGGCTCTATAACGACGGGGTCAAGGGCGAGAAATTCGACAGCTCGCTCGACCGGGGCCAGCCGTTCGCGTTCAACATCGGCACGGGCCAGGTGATCCGGGGCTGGGACGAAGGCGTCGCCTCGATGAAGGTCGGGGGCAAGCGCACGCTCATCATCCCGCCGGAGCTCGGCTATGGCGCGCGCGGCGCCGGCGGCGTCATCCCGCCCAATGCGACGCTCATATTCGACGTCGAGCTTTTGGATGTGAAGTAGGGTGCAAAGCGCGCGTGGCGTGACCTACTTCCGCTCGAACCGCTTGAACTTGATGCGGTGGGGTTCGACGGCAGCATCGCCGAGACGGCGCTTCTTGTCCTCCTCGTAGGCCTCGAAGTTGCCCTCGAACCATTCGACGTGACTGTCGCCTTCGAAGGCCAGGATGTGGGTCGCGAGCCGGTCGAGGAAGAAGCGATCATGTGAGATGACCACGGCGCAGCCGGGGAAATCCTCGAGTGCCGCCTCGAGCGCGCCCAAGGTTTCCGTGTCGAGGTCGTTGGTCGGCTCGTCGAGAAGCAGCAGGTTGCCGCCCTCCTTCAGCATTTTGGCCAAGTGGACACGATTGCGCTCGCCGCCCGAGAGAAGGCCGACCTTCTTCTGCTGATCGGCGCCCTTGAAGTTGAACCAGCCGCAGTAGGCGCGACTCGGCATCTCCTTCTTGTCGCCGAACTTCATGATGTCGAGGCCGCCCGAGATCTCCTCCCAGACGGTCTTCTTGTCGTCGAGGTGGTCGCGGCTCTGGTCGACGTAGGCGAGCTTCACGGTCGCGCCGAGCTTGATCGAGCCCCTGTCGGGCTTCTCCTTGCCGGTCAGCATCTTGAAGAGTGTCGTCTTGCCGGCACCGTTGGGGCCGATGACGCCGACGATGCCGCCCGGCGGCAGCTTGAACGAGAGATCATCGATCAGCAGCTGGTCGCCGAAGGCCTTCGACAGGCCCTCGATCTCGACCACCATGTCGCCGAGACGCGGCCCGGGCGCGATCGAGAAGGAGGCCTTGCCGACCTCCTCGCGGCCCGCCTGCTCGACGAGCTTGTCGTAAGCGGCGACGCGCGCCTTGGATTTGGCCTGGCGTGCCTTCGGCGATGCCCTGATCCATTCGAGCTCGCGGGCCATCTGCTTCTGGCGGCCTTCCTCGGCAGACTTCTCGACCTCGGCGCGCTTGGCCTTCTGCTCGAGCCAACTCGAATAGTTGCCTTTCCACGGCACGCCCTGGCCGCGGTCGAGCTCGAGCGTCCAGTCGGTCAGGTTGTCGAGGAAGTAGCGGTCGTGGGTGACGAGGATGACGCAGCCCGTGTATTCCTTGAGGAAGTGCTCGAGCCAGGCGACGGACTCGGCATCGAGGTGGTTGGTCGGCTCGTCCAAGAGCAGAATGTCGGGCTTCGAGAGCAGCAGACGCGTCAGCGCCACGCGGCGCTTCTCGCCGCCCGAGAGTTTCGTCACATCGGCGTCGCCCGGCGGGCAACGAAGTGCATCGAGTGCCTGCTCGACTTGCGTATCCAGGTCCCAGAGGTTGCCTGCATCGATCTGGTCCTGGAGCGCCGTCATCTCGTCGGCGGTCTCCTCGGAGTAGTTGGCGGCTATCTCGTTGTAGCGGTCGAGGATCGCCTTCTTCTCCGCGACGCCCTCCATGGCGTTGCCGAGCACGTCCTTCGCCGGGTCGAGCTCGGGCTCCTGGGGCAGGTATCCGACCTTGATGCCGTCGGCGGGCTTGGCTTCGCCCAGGAAGTCATCGACCGTGCCGGCCATGATCTTGAGCAGCGTCGACTTGCCGGCGCCGTTCAGGCCGACGACGCCGATCTTGGCGCCGGGCAGGAACGACAACGAAATGTCCTTCAGGACCTGCTTGCCCCCCGGATAGGCCTTGGAGAGCTTGTGCATGTGATAGACGTACTGGTGGGCTGCGGCCATTTGGGGCGCCTCTGAGGGGCTCGAGGTTTCGGGAGTTGAAGCGCGTTCTAGCCGATCCCGGGCGCAATCTCAATCTCCGGGATGGTTTGGAATTACGGATAAGTAACGCGCTCGTTCCATTGCCCTGCGACAGGGTTTTGCGCGTGCGCTCGGCACGCAACGAAGGATTGAGGGAGGCACAGCGTGATGCCACGCACAGACGGAAATGATGCCCGTTCCGATCAGCGGGGCATCTCGTCGGGTGCGCGGCGCTTCGAGCTGAAGCCGCTGGCGGCCGTCGCCCTGATCGCGGCCGGCGCCGCCGGCCTTGCTCTATTCGCCGGCCTCGTCATGGGCGGCCACACCCGGGCCTTCGACGAATGGCTGCTCCTATGGCTGCGCGAGGGCGGAGATCCGCAAAATCCGGTCGGGCCGGCATGGTTCGAGGAGATGGTGCGCGACATGAGTGCGCTCGGGAGCACGTTCGTGCTCACGTTCGCGGTGGCCGTCGTCGCGGTCTACCTGTTGATCGTCAAGGCCCCGCAGAAGGCCCTCTTCCTCGTCGCGGCCTGCGCCGCTGGCGCATTGATGAATTGGCTCCTCAAACTTGCCTTTGGGCGCGAGCGGCCCGACATCGTGCCCCATGTGACGCACGCCACGGGCGAGAGCTTTCCCTCCGGCCACACGACCAACTCGGCCATCATCTATCTGATGCTCGGCATGATGCTGGCGCGCGTCGAGGCCAGCTACACGACGAAGGTCTTCATATTCATGGTTTGCGTGCTCTTGACCGCGCTGGTCGGCTTGAGCCGCATCTACCTCGGCGTCCACTGGCCGACCGACGTCATCGCCGGCTGGGCGCTCGGCGCCATCTGGGTCCTGCTCGCCTGGTATGTGCTGATCAGGATCCAGCCCAGCGGCACCCGGCAATAGGCGGGACGCGCCTTCCAGCGGCGCTCGTGCATGCGGGCTTCAGGGGGCGCCGTGCAAGCGAGAGGCCAGCACGCAATCGCAAGGCTTCTCACCGCACTCGATCTGGAGCGTCGTGTGGGCGATGTTGTGGTGGGCCTTGAGCTCGGCGGCGGCGCTGGCAATCAGACTGTCGTCGAGGCCGCAACCGGGCCTGACTAGGTGGGCGGTCAGCGCATTCTGCGTCGTGCTCAACGCCCAGATGTGGAGATCGTGCACCTCGACGACACCGGGCAGGCCCGTGAGATAGCGCTCGACGGCTGAGCGATCGACGTTCGATGGGACTGCGTGCAGCGCGAGGTTCACCGATTCGGTGAGCAGCTTCCATGTGCCGACGAAGATCACGGCGACGATCACGAGGCTCGTGGCGGGGTCGAGCCAGCTCCACCCGGTCCAGCCGATCATGAGCGCGGCGACGACGACGCCAGCGGAAACCGCCGCATCGGTCGCCATGTGCAGGAAGGCGCCTTGGATGTTCAAGTCGCGCTCGCGTCCGCGCCAGAAGAGCAACGCTGTCGCCGTGTTGATGACGATTGCAGCCAGTGCCACCCAGACGACGGTGCCGCTCTCGACGGGAGCCCCCACCCAGAGGCGGCGGATGGCCTCGATGCCGATTCCGCCGAGTGCCACGAGGAGGAGCGTGGCGTTGATCAGTGCCGCCAGCACGGACGCGCTGCCAAAGCCATAGGTGCGTTTCAGTGTCGGACGGCGCGTGCCGAGGCGGTAGGCGCCCCAGGCGAGCAGTAACGCCAGGATGTCGGAGGCGTTGTGGGCAGCGTCGGCCACGAGCGCCATCGAGCCCGCGAGGTAGCCGTAGACGACCTCGAGGACGACGATCGCAGCATTGAGGAAGGTCGCGAGCGCGAACTTGGCATCGAAGCTCACGGGAGAGCCGTGGCCCGCGTGCGCCCCGTGACCGTGGCCCCCGTGACCATGGGCGTGCGAATGTCCGCCGTGCATGGCTTCCTCAAGTGTTCGCGCGGGAGGTGCCGCTACGTCCGTCCAGCCTAGATGGTATTGCTGACGCCGGTAAAGAAGAAGCGACCGAGGCCAATCGTAAAGACCAGCCAGCCCCAGATCGTGTGTTCGATAAAGACTGCCCAGTAGGAGCGCGTTGCGGCATAGCGTGCGGCAAGAAGCAGTCCGCCGGCGGCCGTGGCCATGATCGCAAACGTTGACTCCATGACGATGTGGGCAAAGCCGAACAGCAGCCCGTTGAGCACCACGCCGAGCCAGCGCTGGGCGCCGAACAGCGGGCCGAAGCGGTGAAAGTAGAAGCTTCTGTAGAGCAGCTCCTGGGCCGCGACCGAGAACAGCGGATAGAGGATCATGATGCGCTTGTAGGTCTCGGGACGGTTGGTCGGGAACTCGAGGAACCAGCCCGGATGGTTATGCGTGATCCAGAACGTCGCCGCGCCGCCGCCCACGGCAAAGACGGCTGCGATCGAGGCCAGCGTGCGCCATCCGAAGCCCTGCGCAAGCTCGCGGCGGATGCGAAACGTAGGGTCGGCGGCGAGGAGCACCAGCGCCACGACGAGCACGGGGAGCAGCGCGACGAAGATCGGGATCTTCTCGCCGTGCACGAGTCGATCCATCGCCAAGGGTGCAGCCACGAACAGAAGTGCCAGCTCGACGGCGAGGCGGATGCGGCGCGCGGGCGTGGCGCGCGCGTTCGATACCGTGCCACCCGCCGCGAGCAGCGACGGATCGGGCTCAAGTCGCTCGACGGTGGCCATTACTCCGCGGCCGTGAGCTTCTTCACCGCGGCCGAGATCGTGTGGCGGATCTTGTGCCAGCCCTTCGAGCCTTCGCTCGTCATCCAGTTCATCTGCAGCGAGCGGCGCGGTCCTTCGAACGGATGGTGCCCGTGCCAGGAGTTGTCGGAGCGCTTGAAGACGAGCAGCGTGCCGTTGTCGGGCGGCACCTCGGCCACAAAGTCGTCGACGTCGTGGCCGTTCTTCAGAATGCGCAGGCGCCCGCCCGGCTGCTGCCAGTTGTCGTTCAAATACACGAGGACGGTGATGATCTTGTCGCGCGAGTCGGTGTGGATCTGGCCGTCCTTGGCGCGCGTGTAGCCGCGCAGCGAATACATCTTCGGCCGTCCCGACAGATCGACGCTGAACTTGTCAGCAATCGCCTTCTCGAACGCTGGGCCGTCGAGCTCGTCGATGACCTCCTTGATGGTCATGTTCTCTTCCAGCATCTCGAGGGGAAAGGAGCCGCCCTTCTCGATCTTGGGGTAGGTGGCGTTGATGCGCTTCACGCTCTCGGGCGAGAGGAAGCCAGGGACAACTGTGTAAAGATAGGGCTCGGTCTCGAGCTTCGCTGCCCGAAGCTTGTCGATGTTGAGATGCGCCATGGCTGGGATCGTTCCTCGTCAGGGTTTGGGCCCGGCGTGCCGATCGCCTGTGCCGACATTGGTTCCAGTATTTGGCATCAGTCCGGATAGCATACGTGAGCGACGCGTCCATCGCCGCTCGATCTCGCCCGCAATAATACGAGCGGAATCCAAGGGCGTGTAGTCCCAGGAGGGTAGCGCCGTGACCCGCTCCGGCAGCGGCCGCGTCGCACCCAGGCTCCTCAAAGTCTCGTGAAAGCGGCGAAATTTGGCCGAACCGGCGGACGGCTCGAAAACATAGACCGGTTTTCCGGTGGCGCAGGCTTCTCCCGTCATGTTGACGCTGTCGGCGGTGACGACGAGGGCATCTGCGTGAGCCAGGAATTGGGGGTAAGGATTGTCGCTGCTGCCGTCCCAGAGAATGCGGGGCGCGTTGCGGGTCGCGGCCTCGACCGCCGCGATGAGCCGCTGATGCGTGCGCCGCGACGGCGTGATCAGGAAGCTCGCGCCGAGGGATGCGAGCGAGCCGAGAGCGGCGGCGAAGCGGGCGTCGTCGGCCTCGGTGTATTTGTAGACCGCATTCTTGCCGCCGAGGATCACGGCAATGCGCGGGGCCGGCAGCGCGGCTATCGCGGGCGGTACATGGCGGCGAAGGTCGGCAAGACGCGCGGCGGAAAAGCTGTGCGGCGAGGTCGGCGTGGTGATGACGTTCGACCCCCGCCTCAGATCGTGGGCCGGAACCCAGATGAGATCGGCGGTTGCGGGCCCGGTCTTGGGGTCCTGAAGCACGACCGTGAACGTGGCGGCGCCGGCCTTGCGCTTGAGCGCACGAACGTAGGGGATGCTGGCGCGTCCTGTGGCGATGGCGATCACGGGCCAGGGCGGGGCGAAGCGGCTGCCCGGATCCCCAAACCTCTCGGCGCGGGCGACCGGGCCCCAGGGGGCCGTGATCTTGTAGAGGCCCTTCGGCGCGACGATCTTCTGCTCGTAGGCGAGGCCCAGGGCATCGGCGACACCGCGCGCCTGAACATCCATGCCGGCCTTGCCGTCGGTGATGATCCAGCCCGGTACGCCAGACAGCGGTCGCGTGCGCCCAGCGGTCGCGTCCGTCAGCTCCTCTCTCGTCTCTTGCATGGCCTGACTTCATCCCCTTCCAGCGGCGGTTTGTCCAGTCCGACCGCTGCGCAACACTTATAATGTCCAGGCTATTTTGGCTTTTCGATTATTGCTCGGACTTCGAACTTGAGATATGCGACCTGAGTATCGAATTCTGCAAGGAGGGCCGCCCGAATGTCCGTCCGCCTCGATGCAACGGACTGGCGCATCCTCAAAGAGCTCATGGCCGACGGGTCGATCACGAACGTGGCGCTCGCGCGGCGCGTCGGGCTCTCGGCGCCGCCGTGCCTCAGGCGCGTGCGGGCGCTCGAGGAAGCCGGCCTCGTCACCGGCTACACGGCGCTCGTCGACGAGCGCGCGCTGGGCTTCGAGCTCACCGCCTTCGCGCTCGTCGGGTTGCATAACCAGGCGGAAGCGGATCTCAGGACCTTCGAAAATCGCGTCCTCTCATGGCCGATCGTGCGGGAGGCCTACATGCTCGCCGGCGAGGCCGACTACATCCTGAAATGCGTGGCAGCGGACCTTCCGGCCTTTCAGGATTTCATCCTGAACGACCTCACGGCCGCGCCCAACGTGGCAAGCGTCAAGACGAACCTCACCATACGGCGCGCCAAGCTCGCGCCCGGCGTACCGATTGCGGGTTAGTATGACGGCTGACTGCGCCGCAACATTTGGGGCGGCCTCTTTTCTCCACCTGAAGTCGAGGCTACTCTGAGACCATGACCGAGCATCCCAGACTTGCCGAGCTACTTGAATTGCCAGCGGAGGAGCGCCTTGTTCTGATGGAGGCGCTGTGGGACTCACTGATCCCGGACCCGGCCAACGTTGCCATTCCGAGTTGGCATCGTGAGATCGTCACCGAAAGGCTGGCTGAGGACGACAGGGACATGCGCCCCGGGGATTCCATGGCCGAGCTGCGCTCACGCCTCGAAAAGCACGAGTGAACTCGAAGCTCGTCATTCGCCCTGCCGCTTCGACCGACATTGCCGAGGCGTATAGTTGGTATGAGGCGCAGCGCGCCGGGCTGGGCGGTGAGTTCCTGGATGCTATTGAAGAGGCCATGGCGCGCATTGCGCATCGTCCTTTGGATTTCCCGCTCATTCTCGGCGAAGCGCGGCGAGCACTTGTGAGGCGCTTTCCCTATTCCATCTATTTCCGGCTACGGCGCGAGGAAGCACGTATCATCGGTGTCATCCATCAACACCGTGACCTGCGCGTCTTGCGCGGCCGCGCTCGTCGGGGCTGACAGTCACCGACCCGCGAGGCGGCGCGTGTTCAGGAGCTCGGGGAAGGCGCGCGCGCCGATGGCGGCAACGATGAGCGTGCCGAGCCCGCCCACGACGACCGACGGCACGACGCCGATCAGCGCCGCCATGGAGCCGGCGCGGAACTCGCCGAGCTCGTTTGAAGCGCCGATGAACACGGTGTTGACCGCCGACACGCGTCCCCGCAGCTCGTCGGGCGTCGAAAGCTGGATCAGGGACGCGCGAATGTAGACGCTGATCATGTCGGCGGCGCCCATGATCGCGAGCGCGGTGACGGAAAGCCAGACGACCTTGGACAGCCCGAAGACGATCACCGACAGGCCGAAGACGGCGACGGATACGAACATGATGTGCCCGGCGCGGTCGCGAATGGGGTTGCGCACGAGCCAGACGCCCATCACTACCGCGCCGATGCCCGGCGCTGAGCGCAGGAGCCCCAGGCCCCAGGGGCCGGTGTCGAGCACGTCGCGGGCGAAAGCCGGCATCAGGGCGGTCGCGCCGCCGAGGAGCACGGCGAAGAGATCGAGCGATATCGCGCCGAGGACGACAGGCTCCTTCCAGATGTAGCGGAAGCCGGCGAACAGCGTTTGCGCCGACTTGGCGCTATGGGACACCTTCTGCCACGGCTTCGGGATGAGAAAGGTCAGCGTCGCGGCAGCGAGGAGACAAAGCGCGGAGGTTCCGAACGCCGCGTAGGGCGAGACGCCATAGAGCAGGCCGCCGGCGACTGGGCCCACGACGACCGCCGTCTGCCAGCTCGACGAATTCCACGCGACCGCGTTGGGGAAGGCCACCGGCGGCACGAGATTGACCGCAAGCGACTGCATGGCAGGCGCAAAGAAGGCGCGCGCAATGCCAAACACGAGGAGCACGGCAAATATCGGCCAGACGGCTTGCGGGGCGTGCGCAGTCATCGCCAGCAGCGCCATCACGCACAAGGCCTCGATGGCGATGCAGGTGCCCATGATGCGCCGCCGGTTGAAGCGGTCCGCGGCCGCGCCGGTAACAAGCACGAGGGCGAGCGCGGGCGCAAACTGCACGAGGCCGACGAGCCCGAGCAGGAAGGGATCGCGCGTCTGATCGTAGATCTGCCAGCCCACGGCGACGGACGTGATCTGGATCGAGAACGCGTTCAGGAAGCGCGCCGACCAGTAGAGGACGAAGCCGCGGTAGCGGAAGGCTGAGCTGGAGAGTCCGTCGCCGGCAGTGGCGTTCAATTCCAATTCTTCACCTGGCGGGCTCTGCCGCGTTGTGATGCGCGGCCCGGTTCGTCACAGGCCGGCGCAGAATGGGTGCGGCTTCGTCACGCGCTCGGTGGAGGGCGGATATTTCACGAGCTTCACTGCCGGACGCACGGGTCGGCGAACGAACTCACCGCCGCAGTTGGGGCAACGGCTCTCGGGAAGTCGCTCGGCGACGCAGTCGGCGCAGAATGTGCACTCGAAGCTGCAGATCATGGCATCCGGCGCCTCGGGGGGCAGAGATTTGCCGCAACATTCGCAGTTCGGTCTCAGAGCGAGCATCACTTCCACTCGACCTTCAGGATCTCGTAGGACCGGGGGCCCTTGGGCGTCGTCACCTCGGCCGTGTCGCCCTTCGCCTTGCCGATGAGGGCGCGCGCGATGGGGCTCGAGATCGAGACCTTGCCATCTTTGACGCTCGCCTCCGTGTCGCCGACGATCTTGTACTTGACCTTATCTTCCGTGTCCTCGTCGACGAGCGTGACAGTGGCGCCGAACTTGACCGTGGTGCCGGAGAGCTTGGTGGTGTCGACGACCTCGGCGCGCGAAATCTTGTCCTCGATCTCGGCGACGCGCGCCTCGTTCAAGCCCTGGGCCTCTTTCGCGGCGTGGTACTCGGCATTCTCGGAAAGGTCGCCGTGCGAGCGCGCCTCGGCGATGGCCTGGATGATCCGGGGGCGCTCCTCGCCCTTGAGACGCTGCAGCTCCGCCTCGAGCTTCTTGAAGCCCTCGATTGTCATCGGAACCCGTTCCATCGACATCGCTAACGTCTCCCAATCGGCCTGGCTCGACGCCAGAACCAGCAAGAGGAAATATCCCGTCACTCGCAAGGGACTGGCCGATCCGGCGTGGTGCCCCGGACGGCCCGGTGGATCAGGATGCGCGGCCCACGTACGCCTGCAGCGGAGCCACCTTGAGTATATCGGCCTTCAAGGCCTTGATGGCTCGTGTCACCGCGACGGCACCAGAAAGAGTAGTATAATAGGGAATGTGGTGAAGCAAGGCCGTGCGCCGGATGTCCTTGCTGTCGGCCACCGCCTTGGCTCCCTCCGTGGTGTTGAAAACAAGGGCAACATCGCCGTTCTTGATGGCGTCGACGATGTGCGGGCGGCCCTCCAGCACCTTGTTCACGGTCTCGCAGGCAATGCCGTTGGCGGCGAGGTGGCGCTTGGTGCCCCGGGTCGCGATCACCTTGAATCCCATGGCCTCTAACTCTCTGACCGGCGGGACAATTCTGTCTCGATCCGTCTCCTTGACAGACACGAACACGGTGCCCGACATGGGCAGCGTCTGCCCCGCTCCGAGCTGGCTCTTGCCGAAGGCGACCGCGAAGTCGCGATCGAGCCCCATCACCTCGCCCGTCGAGCGCATCTCGGGCCCGAGGATCGGGTCGACGCCGGGGAAGCGCGCGAAGGGGAAGACCGCTTCCTTGACGGCGATGTGATCGAGCTTCGCGGGTTTCAGGCCGAAGCTCTTGAGCGGCTTGCCGGCCATGACCTCGGATGCGATCGCGGCCACCGGCATGCCGATGACCTTGGCAACGAACGGCACCGTGCGGGACGCGCGCGGATTGACCTCGAGCACGTAGACCGCGTCGTCCTTGATCGCGAACTGCACGTTCATGAGGCCGACGACACCGAGCGCCAGGGCCAGCTCGCGCGTCTGGCGCTCGAGCTCGGCGATGATCGCATCCGAAAGCGAGTGCGGCGGGAGCGAGCAGGCGGAATCGCCCGAATGGATTCCCGCCTCCTCGATGTGCTCCATGATGCCGGCGACGAACGTCTCGCGGCCGTCCGATAGACAGTCGACGTCGACCTCCGTGGCATCGGCCAGATAGCGATCGATCAGGAGCGGGCGCTTGGCGGAGACGACGAGCTCGGACGGCTTGTCGAGCGTCGCCGAAAGGCGCGCGATATAGCGGTCGACCTCTGGGCCGTCGTGGACGATCTCCATGGCGCGGCCGCCGAGCACGTAGGACGGGCGGATGACGACCGGATAGCCGATGCGGTCGGCGACCGCGGCCGCCTCGTCGATGGTGCGGGCGATGCCGCTCGCAGGCTGGCGCAGGCCGAGCTTCTCGATCAGGGCCTTGAACCGGTCGCGGTCCTCGGCGAGGTCGATGGCATCGGGAGACGTGCCGAGGATCGGCACGCCGGCCTCCTCGAGAGGCTCAGCGAGCTTCAGCGGCGTCTGGCCGCCGAACTGGACGATGACGCCCTTGAGCTTGCCGCTCGTCTGCTCGGTGCGAATGATCTCGAGCACGTCCTCGGCGGTCAGCGGCTCGAAATAGAGCCGGTCGGACGTGTCGTAGTCCGTCGAGACGGTCTCGGGATTGCAGTTGATCATGATCGTCTCGTAGCCGGCTTTCGTCAGTGCGAAGCAGGCGTGACAGCAGCAGTAGTCGAACTCGATGCCCTGCCCGATGCGGTTGGGGCCGCCGCCGAGGATGATGATCTTCTCGCGGTCGGACGGCGCGGCCTCGCTCACCGGCTCGCCGTCCTCTTGGCCCGTTTCCGACAGGACGAGCCCGCGCTCGTAGGTCGAGTACATGTAGGCCGTGGGCGATTCGAACTCGGCGGCGCAGGTGTCGATGCGCTTGTAGACGGGTGCCACGGCGAGGCGCCGGCGCAGCTCGCGCACCTCGCCCTCGGTCTTGCCCGCGAGCTTGGCGAGGCGGGCGTCGGAGAAGCCGGCCGCCTTGAGCGCGCGGAGGTGCGACGCGCTCGCCGGAAGGCCGTGGGCCTTCACGCGCGCCTCGAGATCGACAATCTCCTGCAGGCGGGCGATGAACCAGGGATCGAACTTGCAGGAGGCGTGAACCTGCTCGTGGTCGAGACCGAGCCGCAGCGCCTGGGCGACCCTCAGCAGCCGGTCCGGCGTCGGGTGTGCGATCGCGGCGCGCAGCACGTTCTTGTCGTCGCCCATGCCAAGGCCCTCAAAGGCGACATCATCGAGGCCGCTGAGCCCTGTCTCCATGGAGCGGAGCGCCTTCTGCAGGCTTTCGGCGAACGTGCGCCCGATCGCCATCACCTCGCCGACCGACTTCATGGCCGTGGTCAGCGTCGGATCGGCGCCCGGGAACTTCTCGAAGGCGAAGCGCGGGATCTTGGTCACGACGTAGTCGATGGTCGGCTCGAAGGAGGCCGGCGTTGCGCCGCCCGTGATGTCGTTCTCGAGCTCGTCCAGCGTGTAGCCGACGGCGAGGCGGGCCGCGACCTTGGCAATCGGGAACCCCGTCGCCTTGGAGGCCAGCGCGGACGAGCGCGAGACGCGCGGGTTCATCTCGATCACGACCAGGCGCCCGTCGGCGGGGTTGACCGCGAACTGCACGTTCGAGCCGCCGGTCTCGACGCCGATCTCGCGCAGCACCGCGAGCGAGGCGTCGCGCATGATCTGGTATTCTTTGTCGGTGAGCGTGAGAGCCGGGGCGACGGTGATGCTGTCGCCCGTGTGCACGCCCATCGGGTCGACGTTCTCGATCGAGCAGACGATGATGCAGTTGTCCGCCTTATCGCGGACCACCTCCATCTCGAACTCCTTCCAGCCGAGCACGCTTTCCTCGACGAGCACCTGCGTCGTCGGCGAGGCGTCGAGACCGCGCTCGACGATCTCGAAGAATTCCTCGCGGTTGAAGGCGGCGCCGCCGCCGGTGCCGCCGAGGGTGAACGACGGACGAATGATTGCAGGCAGGCCGATGAACTCGAGCGCGGCCGCCGCCTCCTCGCGATTGTGTGCCATCATGGAGCGCGGGGTGGCGAGACCGATCTTCTTCATCGCCTCGCGGAACAGGAGGCGGTCCTCGGCCTTGTCGATGGCTTCGGCACGCGCACCGATGAGCTCGACGTCATACTCGGCGAGCACACCCTGGCGCTCGAGAGCGAGCGCGGTATTGAGCGCCGTCTGGCCGCCCATGGTGGGCAGGAGAACGAGCTTGTCGCCGGGGCGCGCCTTGCGCTCGGCGGCGATGATCTTGGCGACGATGTCCGGGGTGATGGGCTCGATATAGGTCGCGTCCGCCAGCTCCGGATCGGTCATGATCGTGGCCGGATTGGAGTTGACCAGGATGATCCGGTAGCCCTCGGCTTTCAGCGCCTTGCAGGCCTGGGTCCCCGAATAGTCGAACTCGCACGCCTGACCGATGACGATCGGTCCCGCGCCAATGATCAGGATCGAGTTGATATCTGTGCGTTTCGGCATGTCGGGCGTTCTATTCGACGGCCGGACGTTTGGCTAGACGTTTAGGGAGCCGGACGGGCGCAGGCCCGCTCCCCGGCGCGCGGCAAAATGCGCCTGCGATCGGCCCGGGTGGCGAGGCTTCAACTCCGCCTATCACTTGGCGGCGGGAGCGGGGGCCTTCTTGGCGTTCGCAGGAGCCTCGATCTTGATGTCGGCCGGATAGCTATAGACCTCCTTGAAGATCGGCTTATCCAGCATGTCGGCGCGGGCGAAGATGCTGAGTGCGGGCAGCCCTGTCTCGGGATCGAGGTACATGATCCGCACGGCCTCGTTCTTGGTCTTGGTCTCGTTGCCCTTGGCCTTGGGATCAGGATCCGGATCGAGGCCGCGATAGCCGCGCAGCTGGCGACCGTCGACGCTCTCGGTGCCGATGCACTCGAACTTGCCGACCTCCTGGTAGATCTGCGAGCTCGACTTGATCATGTAGGTCACGAGCTGTGAGGCTTCTGCCTCGCCGGACTCGATCCAGCCCTCGCCGTTGCTGGTCCAGGCCTTGTCCCCAACCACGATCGCCTCGACCGGCTTGTTCTCGGTGAGCGGGGTGAGCACCTGGCGCATGCGATCGGGCAGCGCGTACTCGACGATCATCTTGAAGGGGCCGCTCTCGCCCACGGCGTTGGTCTCTTTGCGCAGGAATTTCTGCTTGCCCATGGCCTGCACGCCAAGCGCGACCTCGGTCGAGCAATCGGCAAGGGCGGGCGCGGCCACGACGGCACTCAGGAGGACGGCTACGGCCGCAAGCCTCGGACGCATTTCAGCTACTCTCCTCAGAAGGGTTTCTCGATGGCGATGTCGGTCGGGTAGCTGTAGCTCTCCTTGAGCAGCGGCACCGCTCCCTCCTTCGTCTCGGCGATGACGTTGAACGCCGGCAGCCCCGTCTCGGGGTCGACGTAGATGGTGCGCGCCAGCTCGGTTCCCTTCTCCGTCTTCTCGGGCGCCGTGCGGTAGGCAAGATAGTCCTTCCCCTCGTAGGCGGTCTTGCCGAGACACGAGAAGTCCGCCCCGGCCTTGGGGGCCGCAGTGACCACTTGCTTGATGTGCTCGGACAGCATCTTCGCCATCGGCGGTTGCAGCTCGCTCCAGCCGTTGCCCTGGTTGCCGTAGGCCCACTTGGCAATGGCGATGGTCTCGACGGCGGGCTCCTGGCCGATGATCAGGATCTTGCGGTACATGCGGTCGGGGGGAATGTACTCGAAAATCTGCTCCTGCTTGTTGCCGGCCTCGTTCTGAGAGGCGACAACCGTGCGCCAGGCCGGCGCCTTCTGCTGCTTGGCGAATGCCGCCTCGACCTCGCTCTTGCCGTCGCAGGCAAGCGCGCTCGGGCCTCCCCAGGCGAGGAGAAGAATGGCGATGCAGGCTTGGATGTTACGCATGTTCCTATAGTCCATCTTCCAAAGGCGGCGCATCCTATACGCGCATGGCGGGAAAGGCGATGACCGACCGGCAGTCTATCGTAAATGTAATCCGGCCTAGCGCTCGGCCTTCGGCGGCTTGGACTTGGCCTCGCGCATCTTATTGACGAAGCGCGTGAAAAGGTAATGGCTGTCCTGGGGGCCGGGGGACGCCTCGGGGTGGTACTGGACGGAGAAGACCGGGCGACCCTTGATCTCCAAGCCGCAGTTGGTGCCGTCGAACAGCGAGACATGGGTCTCGACGACGTCCGCAGGAAGCGTCTCGCGGTCGACCGTGAAGCCGTGGTTCATCGACGTGATCTCGACCTTCTCGGTCGTGAAGTCCTTCACGGGGTGGTTCGCGCCGTGATGGCCCTGGTGCATCTTCCTCGTCTTGGCGCCGACGGCGAGACCCAGCATCTGATGCCCGAGGCAGATGCCGAACATCGGCAGGCCGGATGAGATGAGCTTTTTGATCTCGGGCACGGCATATTCGCCGGTGGCCGCGGGATCACCGGGGCCGTTGGAGAGGAACACGCCGTCGGGTTTCCTCTCGAGGATGTCGGCGGCGCTGGTCTTGGCCGGCACCACCGTCACCTTGCAGCCGGCAGAGGCGAGGCAGCGCAGGATGTTGCGCTTCAAGCCGTAATCGATGGCGACGACGTGGAACTCGGCATTCTCCTGGCGCCCGTAGCCCTTGCCCCAGACCCAGCGCGTCTCATCCCAGGAATAGCTCTGCCCGCTCGTCACCTCTGGGACAAGATCGAGGCCCAGGAGCCCGGACCAGGCCTTGGCTTCGGCCTTGAGCTTGTCGATGTCGAAGCGCCCCGACGGCTCGTGCGCGATGACGCCGTTCGGCATGCCCTTCTCGCGGATGCGTGCCGTGAGCGCGCGCGTGTCGATGCCGGAGATGGCGATGATGCCGCGCGCCTTGAGCCACTGGTCGAAATGTTGCGCGGATCTGTAGCTCGACGGATCGGTGATCGCGGCGCGCAGCACAGCGCCGCGCACGCCGGATCGCGAGGCGAGGTTCGAGGTCTCGGTGTCCTCGGTGTTGGTGCCGATGTTGCCGATGTGTGGGAACGTGAAGGTGATGATCTGTCCCGCGTAGGAGGGATCGGTCAGGATCTCCTGATAGCCGGTCATGGCCGTGTTGAAGCAGACCTCGCCAACGGCAGAGCCCGTCGCGCCGAGCCCCATTCCGGAAATGACGGTCCCGTCGTCGAGCACGAGACGTGCCGTGAGAGGTGTCTCCGTCCAGGGCGCGGGCGTCTTCTCGCTCATTGCCTCTTCGACCTTGCTTCCAGTCCGCGCAGCCTCTCCGCTGCGCCCAATATGCGGGCGCCGGATTTATCGGAAGGGCTCGGGATCTTATGCCGCGCGGAAGCTACGGGAAGGGAGCCCCGGGGTCAAATGGCTTCAGCAGGCATGAGGTCGCGAGTTGCCGATAACCCCGCCCCTCATCCCCGGATCAAGTCCCGGGTTATGCAAGCCTCATGGCGAGCCTGTCGAACCATGAGGCGTTGCCCCGCTTTGCTTGCCGCGACCGGCTCAAGCGCCTAAATCAAGCCTCTCTCAGCGGAGGACCCCCATGCGCCAGCGCATCAACGACGACGTCAAGACCGCCATGAAGTCGGGCGAGAAGGCGCGCCTCTCGACGCTGCGCCTCGTCACGGCCGCCATCAAGGACCGGGAGCTCGGCGTCGGCGGGGCGGCGCCGACCGAGGTCGGCGATGCCGAGGTCGTCGTCATCCTGCAGAAGATGGTGAAGCAGCGCCGCGAGAGCATCGCAACTTATGAAAAGGCCGGGCGCCAGGATCTGGCCGATCAGGAGAAGGCCGAGATCGCGGTCATCGAGGGGTACCTGCCGAAGCAGATGGGCGAGGCCGAGGCGAAGGCGGCCGTCTCCGCGCTCATCAAGGAGCTCGGCGCGGCGGGTCCGAAGGACATGGGAAAGGTGATGGGTGCTCTGAAGGAGCGCTTTGCGGGGCAGATGGACTTCAGCAAGGCCAGCGGGATGGTGAAGGAGCTCTTGAAGTAGGCAACAGGCAGGAGGCAGCAGGAATTTGCAGCTGCCTGTTGCCCGATGCCTGCTGCCAAACCTGTGAATTGCGGGTGCAGTTGCGGACACTGGCCCGGAAGAGGGGCGAATCACTTAAGCCATGGGAAGCTGTAACAGCCTCGGGCTCACATGCGCTTTTCGCCTCATATTCTCGACGAGATCCGCGCGCGCGTGCCTGTGAGCCAGGTCGTCGGGCGCAAGGTCGCGCTGAAGAAGAAGGGGCGTGAGTTCGCTGGCCTGTCGCCGTTCAAGGACGAGCGGACGCCGTCGTTTTTCGTCAACGACCAGAAGGGCTTCTACCACTGCTTCGCCTCGGGCGAGCACGGCGACATCTTTGCGTTCCTGATGAAGACCGAGGGCCTTTCGTTTCCCGAGGCGGTCGAGCGGCTGGCTGCGACTGCGGGCGTGAGCCTGCCCAAGCCCGAGGTGCGCGACGGCCCGCAGGAGGACGAGCGAGTGCGGCTCTACGCCCTGCTCGAAGCCTCCGCCAAGTTCTTCGAGGAAAGCCTGCGTGGAGCCGCAGGCGCCGAGGCGCGCCGCTATCTCGAGAAGCGCGGGCTCACACGCGAGGCGGAGCTTGCGTTCCGTCTCGGCTACGCGCCCAACTCCCGCTCGGCGCTCAAGGAGCATCTCGGCAAGGCCGGCTTCACGACGGCGGAGATGATCACGTCCGGCATGCTGATCGCGGGGGACGACATCCCCCTCCCCTACGACCGCTTCCGCCACCGCGTGATGTTCCCGATCTGCGATCATAAGGGTCGAGTCGTGGCCTTCGGCGGGCGCGCGCTCGATCCGGATCAGCCTGCGAAATACCTCAACTCGCCTGAGACGCCGCTCTTTCACAAAGGGCACCTATTGTTCAATGCGCATCGGGCCCGCAGCGCCGCTCATGACAAGGAGCGCGTGATCGCGGTCGAGGGCTACATGGACGTCGTGGCGCTCGCCGAGGCGGGGTTCACCGAGGCCGTTGCGCCTCTCGGCACGGCGCTCACCGAGGATCAGGTCAAGCTCTTGTGGCGCATGGCACCCGAGCCCATCCTCTGCTTCGACGGCGACAGCGCCGGGCGCAAGGCTGCCTTCCGCGCCGTCGATACGCTGCTGCCCCTGATCGAGCCCGGCAAGAGCATGAGCTTCGCCTTTCTGCCCGACGGCCTCGACCCGGACGACCTCGTGCGCGCTCAGGGGGCGGAGGCGATGGAAGCCGTGCTCGGCCGTGCGCGGCCTCTGATCGATGTTCTTTTTGAGCGCGAGTTTCAATCCGGCGACTGGTCGACGCCCGAGCGGCGCGCCGGCCTCGAGCAGCAGCTCCGCGCGCTCGTAGCTCGGATCGGCGACGAAGGGGTGCGGGCCCATTACCGGCGCGATCTCGCGAGGCGCCTCGATTCGGCCTGGGGGGCGAACGGACCAAGAAATCAGCCGCGGAACGGCGATTTCGGCCGCACCGCCTCCTCCGGCCAGGGATGGCGCGGGCCGCCCGCAAACCTGCGCGGTGGGCGTGGTAACGAGCCTTACCGTGGCGGAACCGCGGCCAAGGGCTATCGAGCAGGACAGCCCGCCCGGGGCAATGCCAGCTCAAGCCTGCGCAAGAGTGCCCTCGTTGCCGGGGATGGGGCCTTGCCCAGCGGGCGGGAGGCGCTTCTCATCCGCGCACTCCTTAACCATCCGTGGCTGATTGAGGAATACGCCGAAACCATTTCCGGACTGGTGTTCACAACGAGTGCGCTTTCCCGGCTACGCGACGCCATTCTTTCGGCACAAGCCCTTGACAATTCTCTTGACAGAGATGCTCTTCACTCCCACTTGAGCAAATCGGGCGCTGGCAAGGTCTTGACCCTCGTCGAGCGCGCGAGCACGCACAAGTGTGACAAGTTCGCAGAGCCCCAAGCCGGGCGCACCGAGGTGGAGGATGGCTGGCGCCACGCCCTCGGGTTGCACGAACGGCACGTGGGCTTGAGACGATCGCTCGAGGCAGCCGAGCAGGCTTGGCATGAAGATCGCAGTGAGGAGGCCTATGCCCGGATCTGCGAGCTTCAACATGATCTCGAGCGTTTGGCTGGGGCGGAAACTTTCGATAACGCGGCCGGGATTGATCCGGGTCCTTGACGAGCAAACGGGGGGCGCCACGTCCGCGATCTCTTCGATACCCGCCTGTCAGGGCCGCCAGCGCGCGTTAGGCGTCACGGCGGCACAGGGAGGCCTATGGCCATGATGCAGAGCCTGCTCATGACGTCGGGCGCCGCAGCGTCCATGCCGTCGATCGGCACCGGACCAGCGGCACTTGGAGCGACGTTTTCGTGTTCCTTGTCCAGCCCACAGGCCGCGGGCGGCGGGGCCTGCTAGCAGAGCGCCCTCGCGCGCTCTGTCACCGATCATCCTTAAATTTTTCGGCGACGGTTCAAAACACATGGCAAATGCAGCAAAGAACGAGGAAGCGGATACCGCGACGGCGGAGCCCGCCGAGCGCGACAGCCCGCTTCTCGACCTTTCCGATCAGGCCGTAAAGCGTCTGCTGAAGACGGCCAAGGCGCGCGGCTACGTGACCTTGGACGAGCTCAACTCCGTTCTGCCGTCGGAGGAGGTGTCTCCCGACCAGATCGAGGACACAATGGCGATGCTCTCCGACATGGGGATCAACGTCGTCGAGACCGAGGAAGGCGAGGAGAACCAAGACGCGGCGGCCGCCGACGCTCCGGACGAGGAAGAGAGCCGCGCCGTTGCGACACCCTCGCTGCCCGCGCGTTCCGAGACCCGTTCCGAGCCGGCCGAGCGTACGGATGATCCCGTGCGCATGTATCTGCGCGAGATGGGCTCGGTCGAGCTACTGTCCCGCGAGGGCGAGATCGCGATTGCCAAGCGCATCGAGGCCGGGCGCGAGGCGATGATCGCCGGGCTTTGCGAAAGCCCGCTTACCTTCCAGGCCATCATCATCTGGCGCGACGAGCTCAACGACGGCAAGATTCTGCTGCGCGACATCATCGATCTCGAGGCCACCTACGAGGGACCCGAGGCCAAGGCGCCGCCGCCGCTACCGCAGGCAGCCGAGGTTCCCGCCGCTCCGGTCGCCGCGCCGGCAGGCGAGGCCGAAGGCGCCGAGGGCGCGCCGCGCCCCGATGGCGAGATGGACGACGACGACGATTTCGAGAACGCGCTCTCGCTCGCAGCGATGGAGGCCGAGCTCAAGCCGAAAGTGCTCGAGACCTTCGACAACATCGCCGGCACTTACAAAAAGCTTCGCAAGCAGCAGGACAAGAAGCTCGAGCAGCAGGTCGCGGGCGAGCAGGGCTCGCGCCAGCAGCAGAAGGCCTACGACAAGCTGCGCGAGGAGATCATCTCGGACGTCAAGAGCCTGTCGCTCAACAACGCCCGCATCGAGAGCCTCGTCGAGCAGCTCTACTCGATCAACCGGCGTCTCGTCGGACTCGAGGGCCGCCTCATGCGCCTCGCCGACAGCTACGGCGTCTCGCGTCAGGTGTTCATCGACGAATACTTCGGCAACGAGCTCGACCAGACCTGGCTCGACCGCATGCAGGAGAGCGGCAAGAAGTGGGGCCAGCTCGTCAAGCACGAGCGCAAGACCATCGAGCAGATCAGGAAAGAGATCCACGAGCTTGCGACCGAGACCGGCCTCGAGATCACCGAGTACCGGCGCATCGTGAAAGCGGTGCAGAAGGGTGAGCGCGAAGCCCGCCAGGCTAAGAAGGAGATGGTGGAAGCCAACCTCCGCCTCGTCATCTCAATCGCCAAGAAGTACACGAACCGCGGCCTGCAGTTCCTCGATCTCATCCAGGAAGGCAACATCGGCCTCATGAAGGCGGTCGACAAGTTCGAGTACCGCCGCGGCTACAAGTTCTCCACCTACGCCACGTGGTGGATCAGGCAGGCCATCACGCGGAGCATTGCGGATCAGGCGCGCACGATCCGCATCCCCGTGCACATGATCGAGACCATCAACAAGATCGTGCGCACGAGCCGCCAGATGCTGCACGAGATCGGCCGCGAGCCTACCCCTGAGGAGCTGGCCGAGAAGCTCGCGATGCCGCTCGAGAAGGTGCGCAAGGTTCTCAAGATTGCCAAGGAGCCAATCAGCCTCGAGACGCCGATCGGCGACGAGGAGGACAGCCACCTCGGCGACTTCATCGAGGACCGTAACGCCGTGCTTCCCGATCAGGCGGCGATCGCGGCCAACCTGCGCGAGACGACGACGCGGGTGCTGGCTTCGCTGACGCCGCGCGAGGAGCGCGTGCTGCGCATGCGCTTCGGCATCGGCATGAACACGGACCACACGCTCGAGGAAGTGGGCCAGCAGTTCTCGGTGACGCGCGAGCGCATCCGCCAGATCGAGGCCAAGGCGCTCAGGAAGCTCAAGCATCCGAGCCGGTCGAGGAAGCTGCGATCGTTCTTGGATAACTGAGGTCGTAGATGGCGTCGAAGACGGAAACCATCCAAGTCGACGAAGCGACCGCGGAAGCCCTGCGCACTCGTTCTGCTGAGATGGGAATTAGCGTCTCGGAGCTTGTAAGCGAGTTGGCCGCTACAGAGATCGGGGCCTCAGATGGGGCGGTCTCCGACCAATTGGCCGAGCTTGAGCGCAGGGCGCGCCGTGCCGACCAGTCGGGGACCGTCGCTAACGACAACGTTGTGCGTTGGCTTGAGACCTGGGGCACCAGTCAGTTTGCGCCCTGGCGCGACGCATGAGGATTGAATGGTCGGAAGACGCTCTCGCCGACCTCGATCGATTTGCCGCTTTCCTTCACAAGAGCCATTCCTCGCTTGCGCCTTTCGTTGCGCGTGAAATCATCGAGAAGACGCGGCTGCTCGAACGGCACCCGAAGGCTGGGCGGCGCATTGGCGGCAGTGAGGAATATCGCCAGATTGTGCTGCAGGTTCTCAATGCGCCCTATGTCTTTCAATATCGCTTCGACGGGAGTCGGGTGGTAATTCTTCGCGTGTTTCACGGGCGCGAGATGCGATAGCCGGGTGCGGTCCGAACCCCTACTGCGCCGACCAAACCCTCAAATACTCCTCCGCGATCTCGCGCAATCTCTCGGCGCCGAAGCTCGGGTCGTGGCCGGCATGGACCACCGAAACCGGGAGCGTCTTGAGCCGCTCGAGGGTCGCCACGTAGTCGGCGACATCGGAATGCGGGAGATTGCCGATGAGCGGCCCGTCGTAGACCGCGTCGCCTGAGAACAGCGTCCCCGTCGCCTTCTCCCAGAGCCCGATGCCGCCCGGTGAATGGCCAGGCAGATGCAGGATCTCGAAGGCGCGGTCGCCGAGATCGACGACGTCGCCTTCTCTCACGGCGCGGGCGCCCGGTGCGGGACGCAGGCGGAAGCTCGCAGGATCGTAGCCCTCATGCGGCAGCGCGGTGATCAGCGGCCCCGTCGCCTCGTAGTCGTCGAGCTTGGGCAGCAGCATCGTCGCGAGATCGCCCACATCGAACGTCTCGTCGATCAGGTTGTAGCGGCCGCTCGGCCTCAGGAGCCCCTCAAGCTCGGATTCATGCACCAGGCACTCGGCGAACTCGTGATGGGAGCCGATGTGGTCGGCATGGACATGGGTCGCGATCGCCGTCACGGGCTTGTCGAGGAACTGCTTCGCGAACTCCATCAGGCTCGCCAGCCCCATGCCAGTGTCGATCATGAGGTCGCGGTCGCGCCCGCGGACGTGCCAGATGTTGCAGCGCATGAGCGCCACGACGTGCGGCTCGGTGATGAGCGTGATGTCGTCGCTGATGCGCTCCTTCTCGAACCAGCGGCCGGCGACCGGTAGCCCCATGCTCTGCGCCCGTCAGCTCACGTCACGGCCATGGCGCCGCCGCGCGGCGAACAGGCCGAGATAGTGCTGCATGACGGCCGCGCCGGCAATCGAGGTGATGTCGGCATGGTCATAGGCCGGCGCAACCTCGACGACATCGGCGCCCACGACGTCGAGCCCGCCGAGACGGGACAGGATCATCAGGGCCTCGCGCGAGGAAAGGCCGCCGGCGACGGGCGTGCCGGTGCCGGGCGCAAAGGCGGGGTCGAGGCAGTCGATGTCGAAGCTCACGTAGACCCTCGCATCTCCCACGCGCGCCTTGATGCGCTCGACGACGCCGCCGACGCCGAGGTCGGCCACGTCCTCGCCGTAGATGATCTCGAGCCCGCAGGTCTCGGGAGCATGCGTCCTGATGCCGATCTGGATCGAGCGGTCGGGCCTGACGATCCCTTCCTTCACCGCCCTCGCGACAAAGGAGCCGTGGTCGATGCGCTCCTCCTCGTCGAACCAGGTATCCTGGTGCGCGTCGAACTGGACCAGCGCCATGGGTCCATACTTCTTCGCGTGCGCCTTGAGCAGGGGCCAGGTGACGTAGTGATCGCCGCCGATCGAGAGCAGAGTGACGCCGGCCTGCACGACCTCGCTCGCCTGCCCCTCGATCTGGCTCGGCGCGTCGGCGTGGCGGCCGTAGTCGAGCGCGCAATCGCCGTAGTCGATCACAGCAAGGCTTTCGAACGGATCGGCGCGGAAGGGATATTGCGGGTCGCCTTCGAGGATAGCCGAGGCGCGGCGGACCCCTTGCGGACCGAAGCGTGCGCCCGGCCGATTGGAGGTGGCGGCGTCGAAGGGGATGCCCCAGACGGCGACATCGACGCCGGCGAGATTGCGCGTCAGCTTGCGGCGCATGAAGGAGAGCACGCCGCCGTACATGGGCTCATGCGAGCCGCCGAGCAGGCTCTTGGCGTACACGGCGCAGTCGGTGTCGCGGGGGCGCACAGGTGAAAGCAGGGCTTGGGTCATGACACGTCGGGTTCCGTTGGAAAGGCAAGGACGGTTCACTGCGAGCCGCTTGTGAAGTCGGTCCACAGCCGGGTCACGGTCCTGAGCGACTTCGGATCGCGCGGCTCGGCGACAAAGAGGCGCTTCATCGTCTCTTGCGACAGGTAGACGTTGGGATTGGAGCGAATGCTCTCCTCGATCAGAGGCTTCGCCGTCTCGACCGCGTTGGGATAGAGGATCGTGTTGGTGAAGCGGGCGCTGATCTCGGGCGAGAGCAGGAAGTTCAGGAATGCGTGCGCATCGTCCAGGTGCGGGGCGTCGGCGGGAACGGTGATGACGTCGAAGAAGATCTCGGTGCCTTCCTTCGGGATCGCGTAGCTCACCTCGACGCCGTTCTTGGCCTCTTCGGCGCGCGCCGCGGCGGTGATCGCATCGCCGCTCCAGCCGAGCGCGAGGCAGAGGTCTCCTTGCGCGAACTCCGAGATGATCGAGCCGGTCTTGAAGTGGCGGATGTTGGGCTTGGCGGCGTGAAGAAGATCGCCGGCCTTCTTGATCTCGTCCTCGTTGGTCGAGAACGGATTGAAACCGAGATAGTTGAGCGCGACCGACATGACGCCTTCCGGCGCGTCGACCACGGCGATGCCGCAATCCTTGAACTTCGCGGCAATCTCCGGCTTGAAGATGATGTCGAGGCTGTCGACGGGGGCGTCCTTCATGCGGTCGGCGATCTTCGCCGGATTGTGGATGATGCCGGTCGTGCCGTAGGCGTAGGGGATCGCATACTCGTTGCCGGGGTCTTGGCGGGAGAGAAAGGCCATGACCGAGGGATTGAGATCCTTGGCGTTGGGGATCTTGGTCTTGTCGAGCTTCTGGATCGCGCCGGCCTTGATGTAGTGCCCGACGGTCGATGCCCCAGGCATGACGAGGTCGTAGCCGGACTTGCCGGTCAGCACCTTGGTCGTCAGCATCTCGACGGAATCGAAGTTGTCGTAGACGACCTTCGCGCCCGTCGCCTTCTCGAAATCGGTGATGGTCTCGGGCGGCACGTACTCAAACCAGAAGTAGATGTTGACGGCCTTGTCCTCGGCCGCGGCTGTCTCGGACAGCATGGGCGCGGCGGCGAAGAGCGCAAAGGCCATGAATGCGAATTGGGCAAGACGGGGCATCATTTTCGACGACCTGGTTCGGGGTGAAGAGCAGCTCGAGATTGTCTCGACCGATTATCTCCGACAAACGGCATTTTTTCATCCTCAGTTGACAAAAACTCATGTGATATTGTGTTATCTGTGCATGAAGCTGCCTTCTCTCAATGCGATGCGAACATTCGAGGTTGCGGCCCGCCTTGGGACGTTCAAGGGAGCGGCAGACGAGCTCAATCTCACGCCCTCGGCAGTCAGCCGGCATATCCGCTCGCTCGAGCAGGCGCTCGGAATAGAGCTGTTCGAGCGCGGGTTCAGGCAGGTCGAGCTCACGAGACGCGCGACGCTTTATGCGCGTCGCCTGTCGGAAGCCTTCCGGATCATCGAGAACGCCACCGAGGATGCCGGGGGCCGCGCTTCTAGGCGGCCGGGCAGACCGCGGCGCGTGACGCTGTCGATCAATGCGACCTTCATGAACCTGTGGCTCGCAGACCGCCTCGCGCGCTTCCGCAATCTGCATGCGGAGATCGATCTCGATGTCTCGATCCACGACGACAGCGGTCATGGCGGCAATCCCAGCGCGGATCTGCGCATCGTGTTCGCCGATGGGTCAGGCGAGCCGTCGCTCGTGCCGCTCGTCTCTCTCGTCATGTTTCCCGTCTGCGCGCCGGCCCTCGTCAAAGGGCCCAATGCTCTGCGCAAGCCGGCCGATCTCGCGAGGCACAGGCTGCTTCACGAGAACACGACGGTCTGGTGGGAGGAGTGGGTCACGCAAGTGGGCGTATCCGGCATCGACATCAAGGCGGGCCCGATCTTTCATGACCCCTCGCTCGCGATCAGGGAGGCCGTCAATGGCGGCGGTGTGGCGCTTGCGGACAACATCATGGCCGAGGATCTTCTCACGCGCGGCCTTCTCGTGTGTCCGTTTGCGATCAGGCACCCGATCCCGGAGAGCTATTGCCTGCAGCACGGGCGCGCCAACGGCGGCACCACGAAGGATATCCGCATCTTCCGCGAATGGCTGATCTCGGAAGTGGCTCAGCACAAGCAGGTCATGCAGCTGTCATGAGCCCCGGAGCGATCAGCGGGCGATAGGGAGGCACCAGTCCGATGCGTGGCCTGACGCAATTCGAGCATCGTCGGCAGAAGGTGATTCCGCGCTTTGCGTTCGCGACGCGCATGGCGCGGGCGATCGGCCTGTGGTTCGCGCTGACGCTCGCCGGGCTGCTGATCGGAATGGCGGGGTATGCCGCGACCGAGGGCATGGGGTGGGCCGACGCCTTCGTCAACGCGGCGATGATCCTCTCGGGCATGGGGCCCGTCGCCGAGCTGCACACGACGGCGGGCAAGATCTTCGCCGGCTGCTACGCGATCCTCTCCGGCCTCATCATCGTCATCGGGGCAGGCTTCGTGCTGGCCCCGATCGCGCACCGCGTGCTGCACCACTTCCATGTGGAGACCGCAAAGGAGGAGTGAGGTGCGAACACTCTCTTCTTGGGCTCGTCTTCGAATTCGAAACGGCGTTGCTCACGCCCGGAGGGAAACCGGCTCCGGCAAATCCGCCGCCGGAATCAGCATCGGAGGGTCGAACTCGCCCGCCTCAATCTCGGCAATCGACTTGTCGATCTCGGCCATGACCTGGCGCGCGTAGGGAATGAGGTGCAGGAACAGCGCGAGCAACTGCACCGTCTGGCGGACGGCGCGCGGATTGGCACGGAAGCAGTTGGCAAACGTCTGCGAGAGCAGGTCCTGCCACTCCGGGAACGTTTTGATTACGCGCTCGACAGCCTCGATTTCGTGCTCGCGGCGCGGGTCGCCTATGGGATAGCGGCGCGGCTTCCTGGTCAGCTTGAGCATGCCGATCAGGCGCTCGACACGCCCGCAGTAGGCGGCGGGATCGTAGATCTCGGTCAGCACCCGGCGGTAGTCGTCGAGAATGTCGATCCGCGGGCGCGCGGTGATGTAGTTCAGGCCGCGCGTGCACTGGTCGCCCGAGTTCTCGGGGTGAAAGTCGTGGCCGGCGTAGAGGCGGTTCTCGGCTGTGAGGCGGCGCGTCAGCTGCGTGTTGGGGAGCGCGTAGAGCAGCCCCACCATGGCCACGGGAATTGCCGAATTCTCGATGAGCTCGGTCATCGGAGCGGCGACGGAGCCCTTCTCGCTGTCGAAGCCCAAGATGAAGCCCGCGGTGACGAACATTCCCGCTTCGTAGATCTTGTGCACGCTCTCGGTCAGGCTGCGGCGCGTGTTCTGCTTCTTCTTCATCGCGACCAGCGTGTCGGCGTCCGGGCTCTCGATGCCGACGAACATGGCAAAGAAGCCGCAGTCGCGCATGAGCTCGAGGAGCTCGGAATCGTCGGCGATGTTGATAGAAGCTTCCGTCGAGAAATCGAACGGGAAGTCGTGGGTCTCCTGCCAGGCCTTGAGATGGGGCAGGAAGGCGCGCACGGCCTTCTTGTTGCCGATCAGGTTGTCGTCGACGAAATCGACGTGGCCGCGGTAGCCCGCCGCATAGAGCGCGTCGAGCTCGGCCAGCATCTGCGGCGTGGTCTTGGTGCGCGGCACGCGACCGTAGAGCTCGATGATGTCGCAGAACTCGCAGGTGAAGGGACAGCCGCGCGAGAACTGCACGCCGACGAACAGATAGTGCTCGAGCTTGAGTAGGTCGAAGCGGGGGATGGGCGATTTGGTCACGTCGGCGGTGAACTTCGGCGCCTGGAAGATGCCGGCGCGGGCGCCCTCCTCCCAGGCGGCTACGAATGTGTCGATGATGGCCTCGGCCTCGCCCAGCACGCGGAAGTCGGCAGCGGCGTAGATGTGGGGGCTCGAGGTGGCATCGGGTCCGCCGATGACGACGGGCTTGCCGTGCTTGTGGGCGAGCGCGACGAGGCGAAGGCTGTCGGCCTGCTGGAACAGCATGCCCCCCGTCATGACCATGTCGGCCCAGTCGAGGTCGGCTTCTTCAAGCGTCTCGGTGTTGCGATTGACGAGGCGGACCGTCCACTCCTCGGGCAGCATCGCCGCGAGTGTAATGAGTCCTAACGGTATTGTCGGATAGCGGGCGCCCAGCAGCTCGGCGGTAATGGAGTAGTTCCAGAAGCTATCGTCCCCAAAACGGGGGTAGACCATCAGGACGTTACAGGCGCTCACTCAAGCCTCGATTTCTCCCGCCGATTGCTGGCAATCCATAAAGCGCTGCCGCTTGCATGCGGTTCCCGCAAATTTGCCGCTCTTTGCCAGCAATCAGGGCCGATAACAAAGGCGAGAAGGAGGCGCGGTTCCTCCTTATGATACGCGACCTGCCGTTTCGCTCAATGAAAATCAGGTTCAATACTGGAGCATCTTCGCCATCGCGGCGCTTGTTGCCTTTGGCGACGTGGCAGCGCTAGGCTCAAACTGAGAGCCCGTATCCTGCCTCGCCAGCCGCCAGCGCAGAGACCACCATGACGCTGAACCTCACCTCGACGGCCTTCGCGCACGAAGGCGTGATCCCGAAGAAGTACACATGCCAGGGCGACGACCTCTCGCCGCCGCTCGCCTGGTCCGGCGCGCCCGCCGGAACCAAGAGCTTCGCCTTGATCGTCGACGATCCGGATGCGCCCGATCCCAAGGCGCCGAAGATGACCTGGGTGCACTGGGTGCTCTTCAATTTGCCGGCAAATTCCACGGGGCTCGCTGAGGGTGTTGCACGGGGCGCCCTGCCGCAGGGCACGGGAGAGGGCCTCAACGACTGGAAGCGCACCGGCTACGGCGGTCCCTGCCCGCCCATCGGCCGGCACCGATATTTCCACAAGCTCTATGCGCTCGATTCCGAGCTTGCAGGGCTCAAGAACCCCACGAAGGCCCAGGTCGAGGCGGCCATGAACGGCCATATCCTGGCGCAGGCGACGCTGATGGGCACTTATATCAAGGACTGAGCGGCACGTGAGCTTGAGCGCGGGTGAAGTTGCGACCTTCAGGAGGCCGACGTGACAGCGAGGAACTTTTCTCTTCTTGCGGCGGTGATCTTCACGATCGTCGCGCTCCTTCAACTCAGCCGTGCGGTTGCAGGCTGGGAGGTCACGGTCGGAACCACGGTGATGCCGCTGTGGCCGAGCTGGATCGCGGCCGTCGTCGCGGGCGCGCTGGCGTGGCTCGGGTACGGCGCGGCGCGGGAGTGACTCCCAATTTCGTCATTGCCGCGTCACGGCGGCGCCGTCCTTCGCACGGACGACGGCGGTCATCCACGACACGTTTGCCGATGTGGATGGGGAAACTTGCGTGGCTCCCGGCCTGCGCCGGGATGATGGTAGAGGGTGTGCCGATGGCGCCCGCATCAGCCATCAGCAAAACACGCAGACGCTGCACATGGTGCGCGCCTCAGCGATGTGGCTGTCGATGATCTTGGCGTACTCGGAGAGCTTCGTCTGCCAGCTGTCGCACAAGAGCTTCTTCTTCTCGGGCTCGCCGTGCGCGGTCTCCCAGGCCTTCATGTATTCGCTCTTCTTGGCGCGGAAGACGGCTGCGACCTTGCGCAACGAGGAGACATCGACGCACGGGCTCACCGCGGCCCAGGTGCGCTTCTGAAGATTGAGCTTCTTGCCGCAGAACTCCTGCAGTGCGTCGACGGTCGCGTACTCGTCGAGGCGCTTCCAGAGCGTCGCCCGGTCGGTCTTGTTCATAGAGTTGAGGCCGAGCTTGACCTCGAACAGCCCGGCGCGCTCGCCCGCTGCGGCGTGGGCGAGGCCCAGCACCGCGATCAGCGCGGCGACGGCGATGAGCCGGTGCACCCAAAGTCTCGAGAGCATTCACTGTCCCCGATCGCGAACCCTATGAGCGAAACCTAAGCCGGCAGGCGGCCGTTTCGCAAGATCGGGCGTCACGTCCGCGCGCGGCCCGGAGCAATTCCTACAGAGTGTGAGCCTAATTTCCGGCGGATCTCGCGCGCCGGCGCGCTTCCCACAGGTCCCAGGCGCGCTGCTCGGCCGGGCTGCACCAGGGGTTTCCGTAGTAGCCAATGCGCCCGTTGAAGCGTGTGCAGTCCTTGGGGGCGGTCTGGCGAATCGCGGGCTCGCTGCCGAGAGAGGTCGGCGTCCCGTCGGCGCGGGCCGCGGGCGCAACAAGGGCCGCGAGGATCGCAATCCCTGCGAAGCGCATGTGTCGTCCTCCCCTTACTTGATTTCGACGATCTCGACTTCGTCGCCGTTCGGCATGCGCACGACGTCGCCCACGGACTTGCCCATCAGTGCGCGGGCGAGCGGGGAGACATACGACAGCGTGCCCTTCGCGGGATCGGCCTCGTCCTCGCCGACGATGCGATAGGCCTGGCGGCGGCTGTCCTGACGGGTAAAAGTTATGCGCGCGCCGAAGTGCACCTCGCCCGTATCCTTGGGCGGCGTGATGACCTCGGCGGAGGCGCGACGCGCCTGCCAGTAGCGCAGGTCGCGCGCGGCAATTGCGATGGCCGGGCGATCGTGTGCGCGCACGGCCTCCGCGTGCGCGGCATCGAAACGCGCCAGCTCCGCCTCGATCTGGGCCAACCCCTCCTTGGTCACGAGGTTGGGATGCTCCGAGATCAAACGGTCGGGAAGCTCCTCGACCTCGCCGCCGTCCCCTTCTTTTACGAATGCCCTGCTCATGGCACGTAATATATGCTGTTCGGGATGGAATCATAGGGAACGAGGGCTCCCGCGTGCGCCAAAGTCAGCATGAGATTACCATTTCCACCCGCGGCAAGGGTCTCATCGAGTTCACGGATGAGGCGCGTGCCTTCGTGCGCGAGAGCGGGGTCGGGAGCGGGCTGCTCACCGTCTTCTGCTGCCATACATCCGCGTCGCTGCTCATCCAGGAGAACGCCGACCGCGACGTGCAGCGCGATCTCATCGCATTCTTCCGCCGCCTCGTGCCGGACGGCGACCCGCTCTACGTGCACACCGCCGAGGGGCCCGACGACATGCCGGCGCACGTCAAGGCGGCGCTGACCCAGACATCGATCGGCATTCCGGTTGCGAACGGCAAGCTCCTGCTCGGTCCGTGGCAGGGCATCTATCTCTTCGAGCATCGCAACAAGCCGCACGATCGGCGCGTCGTGTTGCATGTCGCGGGCGCGTGAGGCGGTTGCGGCGGAGGGCGCGCGAGAAACAGTCTTCTTGCGCTCAGGCTTTCCGGGGCGCGCCAATTCTGCGTAAGGTGTCGCCGGCCTTCACGACGGACAAACGAATCGCATCGTGACGGCAGACGATCCAACGAGGAGACGACCCCCATGGCGAAGAACAAGACGCCCGGCGACAATCGCCGGGTCGGTGCGGTCAAGACGCGCTCGCAGATCAAGAACAAGCTCACCGGCACCTGGACCAAGCGCGACGAGAAGAGCGGCATGTTTATGGACGTGAAGGCCGATCCGAAGCCCTTCAAGGGCGTGCGCAAGCCGCGCAAGGCCGCCCCCAAGAAGGCGGCCAAGAAGGCAGCAGCCAGGCCGGCCGCCAGGAAGCCCGCACGCAAGGCCGCAGGCAAGAGATAGCGGCCTTCCCCGGTTAACGGGGCGAAAACGCGCGTTAACCGGGGCGCGTTTGTCGCGTCATGAGCCGCGTCTTGCTCGTGGATCGGGGGGCCTCGACCTGCTAATGAGGCCCCTTCCAATCCAACGCCCGGAGAGACCCATGAGCGAAGCCGAGAGCCAAGCGCGCGCCGATACCGCCAAGCTGATTCGCGACTACTACATCGCCTTCAACAAGGGCGACAGCGAAGCCATGCTCGCATTCCTCACCGACGACGTGATCCACGACGTCAACCAGGGCGAGCGGCGCGAGGGCAAGGAGAAGTTCCGCGCCTTCAACGCGCGCATGACGCATCACTACAAGGAAGAGCTCACAGACATCGCCGTCATGGTGTCGAAGGATGGCACGCGGGCTGCCGCCGAGTTCAACGTGCATGGGGCGTACCTCAACACGGACGCAGGCCTTCCCGCGGCCAAGGGGCAGACCTATGTATTGCCGGCCGGCACCTTCTTCGCGATCCGCGGCGGCAAGATTGCCCGCGTGACCACCTACTACAATCTGACCGACTGGATCGCGCAGGTCTCCTGAGGCCGCGCCAGACGCTTGCCGGCGAATGCTACGCCCACCCATTTGCGCGAAAGGAATTGCCCCGCAATGGCTCTCGACGTCCGCTCGCTCACCGGTGACGAGATCAAGTCCGTGCTTCCCGATCTCGCGCGGCTGCGCATCGTCGTGTTCCGCGACTATCCCTATCTCTACGACGGTACGCTCGCCTACGAGGAGGAGTACCTCGCCAAGTTCGCCAAGGCGAAGGGCGCCGTGTGCGTCGTCGCGCGCGACGGCGAGCAGATCGTCGGGGCTTCGACCGCGGCACCGATGATCGAGCACGCGGACGAGTTCGGCGAGCCCTTCAAAAATGCCGGCTATGACCTCACCAAGATCTTCTACTGCGGCGAGTCGGTGCTGCTCAAAAGCCACCGCGGCCACGGGCTGGGCCATGCCTTCTTCGATCACCGGGAGGCGCACGCGAGGAAGCTCGGCGGTTTCACGCACTCGACGTTCTGCCGCGTGGTGCGGCCCGACAATCATCCCCTGAAACCCAAGGACTACGTGCCGCTCGACGGGTTCTGGAGGAAGCGCGGTTATGCGCCGGTCGAGAGCCTGGTTGCCACCTACTCTTGGAAGGACATCGACCAGGACCATGAGACCATCCACGCGATGCAATTCTGGATGAAGGCGCTCTGATGGCGAAGCGCGACACGCTCAAGATTGCCGCCGCGCAATATCCGATCGATGAGCCCGCGACGCTCGCAGCGTGGCAGGACAAGATCGTGCGCTGGGTTGCGGATGGCGCGGCGACGGGGGCCAGCCTGCTCGTGTTTCCCGAGTATGCCGCGATCGAGCAGGCCGCGTGCTTCGGACCGGAGGTCTATGGCGACCTCCAGACCACGCTGGAAAAGGTCGCCGAGCTTGCGGGCGACCGCGTGGCGCTGCATGCGGAGCTCGCCAAGAAGCACGGCGTGCACATTCTCGTCGGCTCGGGGCCAGTGAAGAAGAGCGATGGCCGGTTCGTCAATGCGGCTCAGCTCGTCACGCCCGCGGGCCACGTCGGCGAGCAGGAAAAAATCATCATGACGCCGTTCGAGCGCGACTGGGGTGTCGCGCCGGGCAACCCGCTGCGCGCGTTCGAGACGGCGCTCGGCACGATCGGCATCGCGATCTGCTACGACAGCGAGTTTCCTCTCCTCGCTCGTGCACTTGCGGAAACCGGCGTCGAGGTGCTGCTCGTGCCGTCATGCACCGAGCGCGTGTCCGGCTATCACCGGGTGCGCACGGGCGCCGTCGCGCGGGCGCTCGAGAACACGATCGCGGCCGTCATGAGCCCGACGGTCGGGGATGCGCTCTGGTCGCCCGCCGTTGATCACAATGTCGGCGCGGCGGGCATTTTCGTGCCGTCCGAGCACGGCGTCGCTGACGACGGGGTACTCGCCTCGGGGACGCTCAATGCCGCCCAATGGGTGTCGGCGACGGTCAATCTCGGGGCGTTGCGCCGCCTGCGCACGTCGGGCGAGATGCGCAATTTCGCGGACTGGCCGTTGCAGCCCGGCGCGGCGCCGCTGATCCAGAACGTCGAGGTCGTTTCCCTGTCTTAAGGGGCTGCCGTGCCCCCTCACCCAGGCGCTCACGCTATTGCGTGTGCGCCTGGCCTCTCCCCAAAGGGAGAGGCAAAGTGAAGTGCGCATCTACGGGGAACCGCTCCATAGCGTGAGGCGGTGCGCCGTGCGCCTTACTTCAGTGCCCAGGTCACGGTGACGCGGGCTTCGAGCGTCTGGCTGCCGCGCTCGATCGGTACCGCTTCCGCCTTCATGGTGCGCACGGCACGAAAATCGACGGGCTGGAACGGAGCGGTCTCCTCCGCAATCGCGATCACCTCGCCCACGTCGGCGCCGGCGGCCTCGGCATAGAGCCTGGCGCGGCGAAGCGCATTGGCGATCGCATGCTTGCGCGCGTCGTCCTTCAGCGTCTCGGCCTTGCTGACGTCGAATGCGAGGCCGTTCATCTGATTGGCACCGAGGGCGACGAGCGCGTCCATGACCTCGCCGAGGCGCTCGAGATCGCGCGCGGTCACCTCGACCTGGTTGGCCACGCGGTAGCCGGTGATGACGGCGGTCTGGCCTTCGAGCGGATTGTTGTAGCGCGGATCGACGCTAAACGAGGACGTCTGGATGTCCTTGGGGTCGATGCCGTTGTCCTTGAGGCCGGCAATCAGCTTGGCCATCGTGTCTGAGTTGCGGGTCAGCGCTTCGCGGGCGGTCGCCGCCTCGGTGACGACGCCGGTCGAGATGCGGGCCATGTCGGGCTCGGCCGTGACCTGGCCCGCGGCGGAGACGGTCACGGTGCGCTCGAAGCGCTTCTCATCTGCGTTCGCGGCCGTCCAGGGCCCCAAGGCGCAAGCCAGGGCGACGGGGAGGAAGGCGCGGCGGATTTTGAGGGGGGACATGAGATTTCTCCTGCGAGGGGTCGTCTCCACCCTAGCGACGATTTTTAGCTGGAAAACGGCGCCTGCCCGGCGTTCTTGGCCGGGCCGAACTCTGATATAGAGGGCGGCCCTCACCGAGCCCTGGTTTGGTGTCGCCGATGGACGCGAAATCCTGATAAGGGACGTCGCGACCGGGGGCATTGGGGGCCCGTAGCTCAATGGTTAGAGCTGGCGGCTCATAACCGTCTGGTTCCAGGTTCGAATCCTGGCGGGCCCACCATCCTGCTTCGCGCCTGACGGCGCTTCGCAGGATTTGCCGCAGTGGTAATCGCGAAGCAGGATGCCCTCCGGAGCCTCGGCGAAGGAGGGCTTACCGAATGCACTATGTTTATCTCCTCGAAAGCGAACCCTTTGCCGACCGACGCTATGTCGGCCTTACGTCCGATCTCGAACGTAGGGTGGCCGAACACAACGCAGGAAGATCGCCGCACACGTCCAAATATGTGCCGTGGAGATTGGTGACGTACATTGCGTTTTCCGACGAGCGCAAGGCCGAGGTTTTCGAACGCTATATGAAATCCGGGTCCGGGCACGCCTTCGCCAAGAGAAGGCTATGGTAAGAGGTCATCGTCTTCCCTTCAGTGTTGGCCATCACTCCATGCCGCCGCTCCGCGCCCTCCTCATCTCCGATGGACGACCCGGCCACTATCATCTCGCCGAGGGCATCCTTGCGGCCATGGCGCGGCGCCGGCCGGTCGAGACCCTGCGCCTCGATGTTCGCCGCTACCCGTGGATGCCGGGGCGGCTTCTCGCAGCCCTCGTCAATCGCGGGATCGGCGCCGGGGCCGTGCTGAGGCTCGGCTATGGGGTCGGGGCGGGTCGCCTTCCCACTGCCGATCTCGTCGTGTCGGCGGGTGGCGACACGCTTGCGGCCAACATCGCCGCGGCGGGCCTGCTCGCCGTGCCCAACGTCTTCTACGGGTCGCTCAGGCGTTTCCGGCCCGAGGATTTCGCGCTCGTGCTGACCTCGCACGCGCGCAACGGCAAGCGCCCGCGGCATGTGGTGACGCTGAAGCCAAGTGCCGTCGATCCCGACACCCTGACGCGGCCCCCGATGGCCAGGGGTGGGGCTGGCCAGCCGGCCCCTGCCATCGCCGGGCTTCTCATCGGCGGAGCGACGAGGACCATTCGCTTCGGTTCCCAGGACTGGAGCCGGCTTGCAGAGTTCATGCGAGAGTTGCATGCGGTGCGCGGCACGCGCTGGATCGTCTCCAACTCGCGGCGCACGCCGCCGGAGGCGTCCGACCTGATGGCTCGGCTCGCGGCCGAGCCCATGGGCGCCGTCGAGCGCTTCATTGATGTGCGCATTGCCGGATCGGGAACGCTCGCCGATCTCTTCGCGCGCTCGGATGCGGTGCTGGCGACCGTCGACAGCAGCTCGATGGTGTCGGAGGCGGTATGGGCGAAGAGGCCCGTCATCGCGGTGGCGCCGGCCTCGTCTCGGCTGCCTGACCAGGAGCAGGAATACAGGGACTATCTCGAGGCGAGCGGCTGGACGCGCTCGATCGCCATTGGAGATCTCGACATCGATCGGCTGCTCAAGGCACTTCAGGAGATCAGGCCGCTCAAGGCCAATCCACTCGATCTCCTGGCGGCGACGCTCGACGAGAAATTGCCCGAGCTTTTCAGCCCGGGCTCGAAATAGCCTCGGTTGCGCCGACTTTGGCTTGGCGCTTTCCGGCTAGAACTAACAGAGATGGCTTAGAGCTTGCCGTCCTCGGCTGCCGAGAAGCGCGCCGACTGCCGGGCGCGGGAGGCCCGGCGCGGCGGGGGGAGAGCGGCGCGGGGCTCCTGGATCTCGGCCTCGGTGACCTCGATGCTCTCGCCGGCGTAGACCGCCTTCAGCTGATCGACATCATCGAGGGCCACCGCCCAGATGTTGCAGGCACTCGCCAGGCGGATCTCGCCGCGCTTCGACAGCGGTGTAGGACCGAAGCCGATCGAAATCGCGTCGCCGTCGGGCCAGAAGGCGATCTCGCCCTTGTCGACGATATCGCGCGCGTCGGCCTCGAGATGTGGGCCGAGGGGGGCTTGAAAATAGACTTCACGCCCCCAGGTTTTGGCCGAAGCGTAGATCGGCAGCGCACGCCAAATCTTGTCCGCCGTTGGTGTGTCCAACAGGCGCGCGCGGATCGCAACTTTCCCCGCCCTAATGACGATCTCCCGCACACATTCCTCCCGAGCCCTCTGGCGGCATTCAAACTGCCGTTACAGATACCTTCTCACCTGGGGCGACAGTCTTCAAGAGGGCGACATCATCCATTGCTTTTGCCCAAATGTTACAGGGCCTTGGTAGGCGTATCTCGCCGCTCCTCGAAATTGGCGTCGGTCCAAAAGCGATGATGATGCGGTCATCCTCGGTCCAAAAACAGATGTCGCCGGGCTCCGAATTGGCGCGCGCTCCCCGCTCGCGGCCGGTCTCGACCGGCGTCTCGAAATGGACGGAATTGCCCCAGGTTTCGGCCGTCGAAAAAAGGGGAAGCGCGGTCCAAATGCGCTCGGCCGTCTCGGTGTCCAGGAGCTCGGCGCGAATGGCGACGCGGCCGGCCTTGATCAGCACGCGTCGCTTCGGACCCGGCGCGCCGGCCGCGCGCTTGGTGGGGCGCGGCCGAATGCTGCTTGCGCGACTGCGAAGGATGTTGGTCGGCATGGCCCGGCCAGTGAGCCTCAACTCGCAGGGCGGATCAAGCTGGGGGGCCTGAGATTGGCTGGGATCAGGCGGGAGGCTGGCCGAAAACGAGGACCGCGTTCAGTCCGCCGAAGGCGAATGAGTTCGACATCGCGTAGTTGACCTTCAAGTTGCGGCCAACGTTGGGGACGTAGTCGAGATCGCAATCGGGGTCGGGCTCGTCGAGGCCGATGGTGGGGGGCACCCAGCCCTCCTGCATGGCACGAATGCAGATCGCGGCCTCGATGCCGCCGCCGGCGCCGAGCGGATGGCCGTGCATCGACTTCGTCGACGAGATCGCGAGGTTGTAGGCGTGCTTGCCGAACAGGTCCTTGATGGCGTTGGTCTCGTTCTTGTCGTTGATCATCGTCGCCGTGCCGTGGGCGTTGAGATAATCGATCTTCATCGGCGGCAGCTTGGCGTCCTGCAGCGCAAGCCGCATGGCTTCGCGGGGGCCCTCGATGTCCGGGTTCACCATGTCCTTGGCGTCAGACGTCATGCCGTAGCCGATGATCTCGGCCAGGATCTTGGCGCCACGGCGCTTGGCGTGCTCGAGCTCCTCGAGGACGAGGACGCCCGCACCCTCGGCGAGCACGGTGCCGTTGCGTTTCTTCGAGAACGGGAAGCAGCCCTGCGGCGAGAGCACATGGAGCGCCTGCCAGGCCTTCATGGTGCCGTAGTTGATGACGGCTTCGGAGGCGCCGGCGATGGCGACGTCGACCATGTTGTGCATGATGTAGTCGCGAGCGATGCCGATGGCATGCGTCGCCGTAGAGCAGGCGCTGCAGGTGGCGAAAGTGGGGCCCTTGACGCCGTACTCGATGCCGACGTGCGCCGAGGCAGATGAGCCGATGATGCGCAGCAACGTCAGCGGGTTGGTGGCGCGCTTGTTGTTGATGAAGAGGTCGCGGTAGGCGTTCTCGAAGGTGGTCAAGCCACCGGCGCCGGAGCCGATGATGCAGGCCGACCGATAGGGGTTCTCGAAGGGGGTCGTAAGCCCCGACTGCTTGACCGCCTCCTCGGCGGCGGCGGCGGCAAACCACGAATAGCGGTCGGCCATGGTGATGATCTTGTCGCGCTTGTAGCCCTTGAGGCGGACCTTGGGATCGAAGTCCTTGATCTGGGCCGCGATCAGGATCTTGAGATCGTCCAAGGGAAAGCCGCCGAGCGGGCTCACGCCGGATTTGCCGGCATGCAGGCTCGCCCACATCTCATCGACATTTTGGCCGATCGGCGTGGTCACGCCGAGACCGGTTACGACCACACGACGTGTGCCGCTTGCATGTGCCATAGCGCTAATCATTCCTGTTGGGCGGCGTACCACGCAGCCCATGTTATTTGCGGGACCCCATGGGGATCCCGCACACGAGTAGAAACCGCTAGAGGTTAGGCCTTAGGCCTTGGCGCCAGCTGCCGCTGCGGGGCCAGCCGCCATGAGAGCCTTAACCTTGTCGACGACAGAGCCGACGGTCTTGAAGTCCTGAACGTCTTCGTTGGCGTTGTAAGGAATCTCGATCCCGAAGGTATCCTCGATGTCGAAGACAATCATTGCGAGGTCTAAGCTCTCGATCTTGAGATCCGTCAGAGCGGTCGAGAGCGAGATATCGTCCCTCGGTTCCTTCATGTGCTTCTTTAGAATATCGATGATCTTGGTTGCGACTTCGTCCATCTCGCTCTCCAAACCCTGCTCACCGCTTTTGCAGGGACCCTCGTTACTACCGACTACGTAGTTCAGGGCCGCAATTGTCACAAGCTAGGGCGTCACATATCCTTAAACGCCCGACAAGTCCAGCCAGCGACCCTGCAAAGGCCATGCCCTCGCGGTACCCGCGGACCTTGCCCGTTTCGCCGGCGCTCCGATGTTCCGGCCGGCACATGACCACCCTGGGCTCACAGGGCCTTGGCCCTAGTCGCAACGGGTAAAAAAGTGTTCAATGCCAGTGCGGGTTCAGGGCTTTGCTCCGCATTAACCGCGGGCATGTGACCCTTCTGGCCGGCCAAGATTGTGCCGCACGCGACAAGCGGACGCGGCCAAGGGAGGGCTCGATATGACGACGACCGGCGCGACAGGCGCAACGGCGGCACCCCACGTCTGGATCAAGAGCTACCCCGCGGCCGTCGACTGGCATATGCCGCTCGCGCCCGCCCCCCTCTACAAGCTCCTGGACGATGCGGCCGCCACCTTCCCTGAGAGGCCGTGCACAAATTTTCTCGGCAAGACCTTGACCTATCGCGAGATCAGCAGGCTCGTCGACAAGGCGGCTGCGGGATTGCAGAAGATCGGCGTGAAGCGGGGCACCAAGGTCGGCCTCTTCTTGCCGAACAGCCCCACTTTCATCATCTATTACTTCGCCGTGCTCAAAGCCGGCGGCGTGGTCGTCAACTATAATCCGCTCTACACGCTCGAAGAGCTGACCTTCCAGGTCAACGACAGCGAGACCGAGCTCATGGTCACGCTCGACCTCAAGATCCTCTTCGACAAGGTGGAAGCCCTCGTCAAATCCGGGGCGCTCTCGCGCGCGATCGTGGCCCCGTTCGCCGGCCTGCTGCCGACCTCGAAATCCGTTCTCTTCAAGCTTTTCAAGGCGAAGGATCTGGCGCGGCCCGCGGCCTCGCCGGTCGCCGACAAGCTCGTGCTCGAGGCGGCCCTCCTGGCCAACGACGGGCGCTACCTGCCTGCCTCCATCGATCCCACGTCGGAGGTCGCGGTTCTGCAATACACGGGCGGCACGACGGGGACGCCCAAAGGCGCCATGCTGACGCACGCCAATGTCTATCTCAACGTGCTGCAGGTCGGGGCCTGGTGCCCGGAGCTCGCCTACGGGACCGAGAAGGTGCTCGGCGTGCTGCCGTTCTTCCATGTGTTCGCCATGACGGTCGTCATGAACTTCGGGATCGGGAAGGCCGCCGAGATCGTCATCATGCCCCGCTTCGTGCTCGACGAGGCGTTGAAGCTCATCGACAAGACCCGTCCCTCCGTCATGCCGGGCGTGCCGACCCTGTTCAATGCCATCCTCAACCATCCCAAGATCAAGGCGCATGATCTTTCGAGCCTCAAGTTCTGCCTCTCGGGCGGCGCGCCGCTGCCGCTCGAGGTCAAGCAGAACTTCGAGGCTGTGACGGGATGTGCGCTGGTCGAGGGCTATGGCCTGTCGGAGGCCTCGCCCGTGGTCACCTGCAACCTGCTCAAGGGACCTTCGAGACCCGGCTCGATCGGCCTGCCGCTCCCTGGCACGATCATCTCGCTGCGCGATCTCGGCGACCCGACGAAGGAGGCGCCCAAAGGGGAGCGGGGCGAGATCTGCATCGCGGGCCCGCAGGTCATGCGCGGCTACTGGAAGAAGCCGGCGGAGACGGCCGCGCAATTTGCCGGCGGCTATCTCAGGACGGGCGACGTTGGCGTGATGGACGAGGACGGCTTCTTCTTCATCGTCGACCGCATCAAGGAGCTGATCATCTGCTCGGGGTACAATGTCTATCCGCGCCGGATTGAGGAGGCGATCTACGAGCATCCCGCCGTGCAGGAGGTGACCGTGATCGGCGTTCCCGACAAATACCGGGGCGAGGCGCCGAAGGCCTTCATCAAGCTCAAGGCCGGCATGACGGCCACCGCGGCCGACATCATGCATCACCTCGAGCCCAAGCTGTCGAAGATCGAGCTCCCGGCCGAGATCGAGTTCCGCGACGCATTGCCCAAGACCATGATCGGCAAGCTCTCCAAGAAGGAGCTCAAGGCCGAGGAGGCCAGGAAGCGCGCCGGCGCCTAGTGCGCCACCTTCCGTTGGGTTGCCGGCGAAGCGCTGCCGCATTTTTGGGCGTGAATCTTGGTCTTTCCAAAAAGCAACCTCCCAACCTGGGGGATGCGAGATGGGCCTCGCTCAAGACCGCTCCACGCATCCCGTCACAGTCGACCGCTAAGGTCGATCTCTCACCCACGGTTGCTTGTCGGCGATTTTTGCGATTAACGTCACTCACTCAATGACTTCGAGATTGCTGCGATCACCCGCTACGGTACTTGGATTTGGGCTTCCACAGGGAAGTCCCTTGCATCTTGATTTGCCGATATTCAGGGAGAACGTATCGGATGACGGCGCACGCAGATCTTGCACCGCTCAAGGCCGACCTCGTGCTGTTGCACGCGCCGGCATTTTTCGACTTCAGGGATAGGCGGGATATCTACTTTCCATTCCTGGGCACATCGGGCGACGTGCCCATTACGCCGCTTTACGAATATTTTCCGGTCGGCTTCAAGACGCTCCAGAGGTTTCTGAGCGAGCGCGATCATCGCGTTGAGCTCCTCAATCTGAGCTCACTGTTTCTCCGCTACCCGAAGCTATCGTTGGCGAAAATTGCGCAGTCGCTCGACGCGCGTTTTGTGGGCATCGACCTGCATTGGATGGTTCACGTGCAAGGCAGTCTGGCGGTCGCCGAGCAGCTTAAGGCATTGCGCCCTGACCTTCAGATCATCTTCGGCGGGATATCGTCCACCTACTATGCCAATGAGCTGATCCGCTATCCTTTCATCGATCTGGTCATGCGCGGCTACGATACGCATGAGCCCATGCATGCGCTTCTCAACGCAGCGGAAAGGGGAACGGATTTTTCTCAGGTTCCAAACCTGCTGTGGAAATCCCGGGAGGGGGAGCTGCACGATAATGCATTCTCCCACAAGCCGGAATCTTTCAGCTGTGGCATCGATTGGTCATCCCAACCCGTCGATCCCGGCCGGAAGACGCTTCCGATCCGCGAGATCCTTTCCACTCAGAATGCCGGGTGCGCCTACAATTGCGGTTGGTGCGGGGGCTCGCGGGAGGCATTTCGAAGGATTTTCGACAAGAAGAAAGCGATGGCACGCAAGCCCCTCGACGAGGTGAGCTATGAATTCGAGACGATGAACAAGCTCGAGGGGATCGGCAATTATCACTTCTATTCGGTGGGCTCGTACAACGAGCCCAATGCGAGGCTAGACCATTTTCTCGAGCGCGTGGCCGCGACGCACTTCAAGTCGATCAGCTACGAGCAGTTCCACCTCACGCCGGACGATTTTCTCAAGAAGATGGCGGAAGCGAACAAGCGAACAATCATCACGCTCTCGCCCGAGAGCCACGATCCCAGAATTGCCAAGCTTGCCGGCAGAGGAGTCTATACCAACGAGGAAATGGAAGCGTGGCTGGCGAGAGCCTTAGAGCATGGGATTCATCAGGTCGACATCTGGTACTTCATCGGCATGCCGGATCAGGACGAGAGGTCGGTTCAAGAGACGGTGGACTACTGTCATCATCTCTTGGAGAAGTTTTGCGGAACGCGCGTAAACCCGATGATCTGTCCCATGATTCCGTTTCTGGATCCTGCGTCCACGTTCTTCGAGTTCCCGGAGGAGAATGGCTACCGGGTCTTTTTCCGCACGGCAGAGGAGCATCGCCGGGGCATGGAGCGGGCTTCGATCATAAACCGCATCAACTACGAGACGAAGGCGCTCAGCCGTCGCGATCTCGTCCATGTCGGATTTCGTGCTGTCGGCCAGCTGATGAAGGCCAAGGCCGATTTGGGTTTTCTTCCGAACTCGATTGCGGAGGGCTACATCGGCAAGATCGACGACGCACTGGAATTCATCGACGCCGTGCACGAGGCGGATTGCGTGGAGGATGCGGGAGCACGTCGATCTGCGCTGAGCGCGCTCGGGGACGAGATTCTCGCTCGCAACAATTCGATCCTGTTCTCCGGCGTCATGAACCAGGCGCTACCGATCAACCGCGAAGTCGGCGGGCGCTGGTTCGACGAGCTGGGCTGGGATACGGAGGCCCTTGATGCGGCCTCGGCAGCCGCAAGCTGAGGATGTCGTCCTGACCGTTCTGAAGGACCAGCCCCTTACGCCGCCTGGCGCATCTCGGCGGATTTCGCGCTCTCGAGGATCGCGGCGACGCCCATGCCGCCTGCCGTGCACACGGAGATCAGGCCGCGGCCGCCCTGCTGTGAGAGGAGCTTCGCCAGGTTGGCGACGATGCGAGCGCCTGTTGCCGCAAACGGGTGGCCGACGGCGAGCGAGGAGCCCTTCACATTGATCTTGGCGCGATCGATCGAGCCCAGGGGGGCGTCCTTGCCGAGCTCTCTCTTGCAGTAGCCGGCGTCTTCCCAGGCTTTGAGCGTGCAGAGCACCTGAGCGGCAAACGCCTCGTGGATCTCGTAGAGGTCGAAATCCTGGAGCTTGAGCCCCGCCCGGTCGAGCATGCGCGAAACCGCGATCGTGGGTGCCATCAGGAGCCCGTCGCCGGCCACGAAATCGTTGGCCGAGGATTGTGATTGCGTGAGGAAGGCCTGGATCGGGAGACCACGCTTGGCGGCCCACTCCTCGGAGGCCAGCAGCACACAAGAGGCGCCGTCTGTCAGCGGCGTCGAATTGGCGGCAGTCAGCGTGCCGCGCTCGGACTTGTCGAATGCGGTCTTCAAGGTCGCGAGCTTATCGAGGCTCATGTCCTCGCGCAGGTTGTTGTCGCGGAAGACGCCTGCGCACGGCACGATGAGATCGTCCATGTAGCCCGAGCGATAGGCCTCGGCCGCCTTCATGTGACTATCGTAGGCGAAGCGGTCCTGGTCCTGGCGCGAGATCTTCCACTCCTGTGCCATCAGCTCGCAGTGCTGGCCCATCGTGAGGCCCGTGCGCGGCTCGCCCATGGCGGGAGGCTGCGGCGCAAGCTCGGCAGGCGAGAAGCCCTTGAAGACGCGGAGCCTGTCCATCGCCGTCTTCTGCTGGGGCACCTGCACGAGGCGGCTCGCGAACTTCTTCGAGAAGACGATCGGCGCGTCCGAGGTCGTGTCGGAGCCCGCCGCGATGCCGCACTCGATGTCGCCGACGGCGATCTTGGCGCCTAGCCCAAGTGCGCCCTGAAGGCTTGTGCCGCAGGCCTGCATGAGCGTGACGCCGGGCGTCGAGGGTGCGAGCTTGGTCCCGAGAACCGCTTCACGCGCGAGATTGAAATCTTTCGAGTGCGTGACGACGGCGCCGCCCACCACCTCGTCGATGTGGACGCCTTTCAGGTTGTATTTGTCGACGAGGCCCTGAAGCGCCGCCGTCATCATGTCGAGGTTCGACAGATCGGCATAGAGCGTGTTCGAGCGGCAGAAGGGTGTTCTCACTCCGCCGATGATGCCGACGCGGCGCACGGTTTTCGTCATTCAGCTTCTCCATCTCTATCCCCTCTCCCCCTTCGTTGACCGGGAGAGGACCTGAGAGTTATTCGGCCGCCGCGAGCTTCGGCTGCTCTTTGGTTTCGCTCGCCTTGTAGTGCAGAGGGCCGCCGCGGAACGGCGCGAAGCCGGTGCCGAAGATGACGCCGGCGTCGACGAGATCGGAGTTGTCGACAACGCGCTCGTCGAGCGCACGCTCAGCCTCGACGATCAACGGCTCGACGAGCTCGCGGCCGAGCCGCTCGAGATCGGCCGCCTTGTAGGTCTTGTCGCCGCGCTCGGGCTTGCCGTTCTTCCAGACGTAGAAGCCCTCGCCCGACTTTTTGCCGAGGCGGCCGCTCTCGACGAGACGGGCCAAGTGCGAGCCTTCGGCGGAGAGCTTCAGGATCCTGCCGACGTGTGCGCACACGTCGAGGCCGACGGTGTCGGCGAGCTCGATCGGCCCCATCGGCATGCCAAAGGTGCGCGCGGCCTCGTCGATCTTCTCCTTCTCCTCACCCTTCTCGAGACGCGCCATGGCGGCCATCATGTAGGGAGCGAGCACGCGGTTAACGAGGAAGCCCGGCACGCTCTTGGCGACGATCGGGAACTTGCCGATCGCGGTGACGAAGGCGCAACCCTTTTTCACGTCCTCGTCATGGCTCTGGGCGCCGCGGACCACCTCGACGAGCGGCATCTGCGCCACGGGGTTGAAGAAGTGAATGCCGATCAGGCGGCCCGGGTCGGCCAGGGGCCTCGCGATCTCCTCGATTTCGAGCGAGGAGGTGTTGGTGGCGAGCACGGCTCCGGGTTTGATCTTCCCCTCGAGCTCCTTGAACACCTTCTGCTTCACGTCGAGCTTCTCGACGATCGCCTCGATGATGACGTCGGCACGTGATGCGCCGTAGCCGTTGGGATCGGCGATCAGGCGGGCCTTGGCGGCAGCGCGAAGCGCCTTGGTTTTGAATTTCCGAGAGAAGAGCTTGCCCTGGGACTTGATCCCCTTCTCGATCTGCTCGGGCGAGACATCCTGGAGCGTCACCTCCATGCCCGATGCCACGCACCAGCCGGCGATGTCGGCGCCCATGGTGCCGGCGCCGATGACGTGGGCGCGCAGCGGCTTCCACTTCAGGTCTTTCGGAGCCTGAGTCTTCAAGAGCTCGGAGAGTTTGAAGACGCGGCGCAAGTTGCGCGACTGCTCGGAGACGAGGAGCGGGGCGAAGTAGCGTGTCTCCGCCGTCTTGAGCGCGGCCGGGTCGCCGCCGTGGATCTCGAAGAGGTCGATCAGACGGAACGGGGCCGGATAATGCGCCTCGCGCGCCTTCTTTTTCGTCTCGTCGCGCATCTTCTTGGCAAGCAGGCCGCGGACGGGCCATTTCGTCAGGAGGGATTTGGACAGGCCTGCCGGCTTTGATTTCCTGCGCTGGAGCACGGCCTTCCTCGCCGCCCAGCGCAGCCGGTCGCGGCTCGCGACCAGCTCATCGATGAGACCCATGGCGCGCGCGCGGCTCGAGCCGATCATGGAGCCGGTCAGCATCGCCTGCATGGCGGCGAGCGGGCCCGCCTGGCGGATCGAGCGCACGGTCCCGTTCCAGCCGGGGAAGATGCCGAGCTTGACCTCGGGGAAGCCTACTTTCGTGCTCTCGTCACGGGTGGCGATGCGGTAGTGGCAGGCGAGGATCAATTCGAGGCCGCCGCCGACGCAGATGCCGTGCACGCCGGCGATGACGGGGACGGAGAGGCGCTCGATGCGGTCGAAGAGCGCGAGCACGAGGCGCAGGCGCTCGGTCACTTCGCCCTCGGTCTTGAAACCCTCGAACTCGTTGACGTCGGCGCCGACGATGAAGTTGCGCTCCTTGCCCGAGAGAATGACCAGTCCGCGGACGGTGCGCGCGCGCGCTCCCTCCTCAACCTGGGTCACTATGGCCGCCAGCTCCTCGAGGGGGCGGGCGCCGAGCGCATTCGCGCTTGCGCCTTCGCGGTCGAAGGTCGCCCAGGCGATCCCGTCCTGATCGACCGAGTAACGCCAGTCGTGCAAATTCATGGCCCGCGCGTCGGAGCCTCTCGCATCCTTGAGATCGTGAGCCATCTGCCTCGTCTCCAATGCTTACTCTGCCGCGGCGCTTCCGAGCGCGCGTGAGTTGTGCCCCAGGCTGCCGGGGCTTTCGGCCCCATAGTTGGGCTTCAACTCGAGAGGATCAAAATGGTCGACCGCGATCACACGTGCGGTGAGCGCCTCGACCTCCTTCAGAAGCTGGGCCTCGCTCTCGGTGACGACGCCCTTCCCGGCCGCGTCGGCGATCCAATCGATGCCGTGGTAGCGGCGCACAGTGCCCAGGCGGATCGCCCGCTCGAGCTTCTTCTCGGCTTCCTCTGCGGCCACGACCTTCTTCAAGGTGACCTCGAGCAGGCCCGTGGGATCGTCGGGATCGGACGAGATGTAGATGTCGCGCGTCAGGCGGTCGCGCAACTCGCCGGGCTCGGTTGCGGCGCGCACGACCTTGGAAGCCAGCGCATCGCGCGCCGGGTAGTAATGGCGCCCGAACGGAAACACGACCGCGCGCAGGAAGGCGCGCGCCGGCGCATTGGGGAAGTTCTCGATCGTGCCGCGGAGCGCCTCCTCGAAGCGCGCGAGACCGTTGGCGGCGGCAAGCGCCACGATCGGCCGGTCGGCGGCGGGGCGGCCGTCGTCCTCGAACCGCTTCACGAGGCAGCACAGGAAATAGAGCTCGGAGAGGGCGTCGGCGAGACGGCCAGTGAGCTTCTGCTTCACCTTGAGGCCGCCGCCGAGCATGGCGACGGTCAAGTCGGCGACGAGGGCAAAGTTGCGGGAAGCGCGCCAGATCTGGCGATAGATCGGCTCCAGGCCCTCGGCGCGCTCGGGCACGTTGCCGAAGTAGCCGAGCGTTACGTTGTGAAAGAACGCGCCGCTGGCATTGGCGACGGAGAACGTGACGTGACCGAGGAACGCATCCTCGAAAGCGTCGATTCCGCGTTCGCTGTCGGGATCCTGGAGCGCCTGCACCTCCTTGTAGAGGTAGGGATGGGAGCGGAGTGCGCCCTGGGCGAACGTGATCAGCGTGCGCGTCAGAATGTTGGCGCCCTCGACCGTGATGCCGACGGGGACGAGCTGGTAGGCGGACTGAAGGTAGTTCGAGGGACCGTCGCAGATGGCGCGGCCGCCGTGGATGTCGAAGGCGTCGTTCACGGCGCGGCGCATGCGCTCGGTGGTCTGATACTTCATGAGCGCCGAGATCACGGACGGCTTCTCGCCGCGCGAGACCATGGCGGCGGTCACCGCGCGCGCGGCCTCGTTCGCATAGGCCGTCTCGACGAGACGGGCGAGCGGCTCCTCGATGCCTTCCATGCGTGAGATGGGCAGGCCGAACTGACGACGGATGCGCGCGTAAGCGGTCGAGAAGCGCAGCATCGCCTTGGCGCCGGCGGTCGCCGACGACGGGAGCGAGATGGCGCGGCCGGCGGCGAGGCACTCCATGAGCATGCGCCAGCCCTGGCCGACCATCTTCTCGCCGCCGATCACCCAGTCGAGCGGAATGAAGACGTCCTTGCCCCAGTTGGGGCCGTTCGGGAACGCGGCGCCGGACGGGAGATGGCGGCGGCCGATGTTGACGCCCGGATGCGTGGCCGGGATCATGGCGACCGTGATGCCGATGTCCTCGCCGCGGCCCAGGATGCTCTCGGGATCGAAGAGGCGGAACGCGAGTCCGACGAGCGTCGCGTTGGGGCCGAGCGTGATGTAGCGCTTGTCCCAGCTCAAGCGGATGCCAGTGACCTCGCGGCCCTCGAAATGGCCCTTCGTCACGGTGCCGATGTCGCGCATGGTGGCGGCATCCGAGCCCGAGGTCGGTCCCGTGAGCGAGAAGCACGGCACCTCGAGGCCCTGTGCGAGACGCGGCAGGTAATAATGCTTCTGCTGGTCGGTGCCATATTTCTCGATCAGCTCGCCCGGCCCGAGCGAGTTCGGCACCATGACGATGGTCACGGCGTCCGGCGAGCGCGACGCGATCTTGCCCAGGATCAGCGACTGGGCCTGGGGCGAGAAGCCCAAGCCCCCATGCTCCTTGGAAATGAGCATGCCGAGGAAGCCCTTCGCCTTGACGAAGTCCCACACCTCCTCGGGGATCTCGCGCTGGCGGTGGCGGATCTGCCAATGGTCAAGCATCCGGCACAGCTCTTCGGTCGGGCCGTCTAGGAAGGCCTGCTCCTCAGGCGTGAGCACGATTGGGGGGATGGCGCGCAGCTTGGTCCAATCGGGCGTGCCGGAGAAGATCTCGGCGTCGAAGCCCACCGTGCCGGCGTCGAGCGCCTGCTGCTCGGTGTCGGAGACCTTGGGCAGGATGCCCTTCACCATCTTGAAGGCCGGCTGGATCAGCAGCGGGCGGCGGACCTGCTCCCAGGATAGGGCGCCGAGGATGATCGGCGGCAGCCAGGCCAGGAGGCCGAGGAAGCCCGGCGAGGGAAAGTGCAGCGTTCCGTGGAAGATGCCGGCCTGCCAGGCAAACGTGACAGCTGCGAGCGCGATGGCCCATTGCCAGCCGGACGCACGGTACATGCCGAGGGCGACCGCGCCGCCGAGCAGCACCAAGAGGAGAAGCAGTAATGCCATGGGTCTCAGAGCCTCCGCTGCACGGCCCCACGAAACGCCGGATAAGCCCGGTACGGGATTGTCGCCGGCAAAAGTTTATGCAAACGCCTACGCGAACAAAGATCGCCATACTTCTAAGGGCGCCGCAGGCCCTTCGATCGTCAGGACACAAGTGGTCAGTCGCCCGACGCCGGGTACTTGCAGCTAAGACTATAGGGGCTTTCGCCCAGAGGCGAGCGGATTGCGCCTGTCGTGCAGGAATTGGCGCCGGACGCACGACGTGCTCAAGACGCAATGCCATGAAAAACTGAAGAAACTATTTTGCCTTCTCCAAGTGTTGCTCAGCCAATGCACAATCACTTGGCGAATATCTCGGTGGTGAGCGTCGCATACCACGCGATGCTTTGCTCGTAGTCTTCCTTGCGCACGGATGCGGGCTCGCCGGGCTTCGAGACGAAACTCTCGCTCGGAACGAGCACATGCTTGCCGTTCTGCTCGCCCGGCGCGTAGTTGGCGCCGATCTTGACGCTGTCGCCGGGGGCGAGCATCGACCAGCATGTATTGCGATAGCGCGCGGGCGGGCGTTCCCTGTTGCCGGCGAGGTCGGCCAGGATGTCGGTGGCGACGGCCTTGGCCTGGTTGTTGGAGGAGAACGCCGACTTCGGCATCTCGGCGGCAATGGTCGCGTCGCCCACGACGTAGACGTTGTCGGCCTTCTTCGACTTGAAATTCTCGAGATGTACCGGACACCAGTCGCCTTCGACGAGACCGGCGAGGGCGGCGATATTCCCAGCGCGCTGATCGGGAATGATGTTCGCGACCGCGGCTTTGACGGTGGTTCCTGATTTTGTCGTCAACTCACCGGTCTTGGCGTTGACGCGCGCGAGGCTCATGTCGTCGATGTCGTTGGTCAGGTTGAGCTCGATGATGTCCTTGTAATATTTCGCGAACGCCTCCTCGAACACGGGCTGCTTGGAAAAGGCCATCTTGGGGTCGAGGATGATCAGCTTCGACTTGGGCTTGGCGATCTTCAGGTAGTGCGCGATGACGCAGGCGCGCTCGTAGGGACCGGGCGGGCAGCGATAGGGATTGCGCGGCGGCGCGATGACGACGACGCCGCCGTCCGGCATCGCCTTGAGCTTGCGGCGCAAGATGCGTGACTGCCAGCCCCCTTTCCAGGCGTGCGGCATGACCTCGGACGCGTGCGTGTCGTAGCCCTCGATGGCGCCGGACTTGAAGTCGATGCCCGGGGCGACGACGAGGCGGTCGTAGGCGAAGCGGCGGCCGCCGTCCAAGCGCACGAACCTCTTTGCAGTGTCGATCTCCTCGGCGGTTCGATGGACGACATGGATGCCGAGCTTCTCGAGCCCCCGGTAGTTGTGGGTGATGCTCGAATAGGATCGAAAGCCGCCGATGTAATGGTTCGAAAAAAAGCAGCTCGTGTACCATTCCTGGCGCTCGATCAGAGTCACGTCGAGGCTCGGATCGTTACGCTTGAGATGGACCGCCACGGTCGCGCCACCCGGGCCGCCGCCGATGACGACGATTTTCGCGGGCTTTGCAGCCAGGGCCGGAGCGGCAAGCGCCGCAGCTCCCAAGGCGGCAAGCCCGGCTCCGAACTGCCGCCGATCGACCCTGGACATGCTACGTGCTCCGATCCCGTTGCTCGCGAGCCGGCTCCGCGTGCCAGCGACTGCGGTTTCTATTGCCCTGCCGCTCCAAGAGACGCCGGCTCCAAGCGCTCTGCCGGATTGCGCGTGATCCCCGCCTTCCCGAGCAGCACGGCCAGCTCCTCCCAGAAGAAGCTCTCACCGGGATAGCCGGTGATGCGGCCGATCTCCCTCCCCTGCCCGGCCAGGATGAAAGTCGGCGTGTAGACGACAGGGGCAAAGCCCGCGAGCTCGGGAGCGTCGCGCTTGACCCTCAGGAGCGGCGCGGCAGCGCCTTCCCACGAATGCGGGTAGGCGACGCCGACCTCAGCGTCCCACCGCATGCAAAAACGGCAGCCCACTTCCTCGACCATGATGAGGCGCAGGGGCGCGCTCGCGGCAAGCGCAAATCCGGCCCATGTCAGACTGACAAAAGCAAACGCTGTCATCATGGGGAAGATGTAGCGGGTGGGACACATGCGGAAGAGAGACTGGCCTGAGTGGGAGGCAGATCGGGCGGCTGTCGAACTCGTAATTTGCACGAGCTTTTGCTCGCATGTTAGCAGTGGCCGTACCGGGCGAGAAGCGTGAAGGCTGGCATCGGCAACGGCTCGGGGATTTACTATCCCCTTGAAGTTGTTGTGGGTGTTTTGTTTTGCCGGATGGCAGCAGCTTGGGGCGTATCGTGGACTGGCGGGTGACAAAGCGATTGGCGGGGCGCCGTGAGGTCCTGATCGGGGCCGGCGCTATGGCGGCCTCGGCGGCAGCGCTGCTCGCGGGCGGTGGACTGTCGCTCGCGCTCGAGCAGGAGGCGCCGCTGGGCTCTCCTCAATTCGACATTGCGCTGAAGAAGATCATCGGGACCGCCGTGCCGCTCGAGGAGGGCGTGGCCCTCGAGCTTCCGGAGATCGCAGAGAACGGCAACATCGTGCCCTACAAGCTCGCGGTTGCGAGCCCGATGAGCGAAGAAGACTACGTCCAGCGCCTGCATCTCCTCTCGACGGCCAACCCGCAGGCCGCCGTCGCCACCTTCCATTTCACGCCGCTTTCGGGTGTCGCGACCGTGACGGGGCGTATGCGCCTCGCCAAGACGCAGGACGTCGTCGCTGTCGCCGAGACGAGCATGGGCAAGCTCCTGATCGGGCGGCGAAACGTGAAAGTGACCATCGGCGGCTGCGGAACCGAGTGAACCCCATGGCGACGGCCTCGCGACCACGCATCAAGCTCCCCGAAGGCGCCAGCGTCGGCGAGATCATCGAGATCAAGGCGCTGATCCAGCACGTCATGGAGACCGGCAACCGCAAGACCGCCGACGGCAAGCCGATCCCGCGCGACATCATTCATTCGTTCAGCGCCACGTTTGCCGGCAACCCCGTGTTTTCGGCTGAGTTCGGCTCGGGGATCTCGGCCAACCCCTTCATCGCCTTTTCCATGAAGGTCCCGGGCCCGGGCGAGTTCGAGCTCACCTGGGTCGACGACCAGGGCAACAAGACCGTCGAGAAGGCGGTCCTCAACATCGTGGCCGGACCGCCTCCGGGCTGAGGCAAGCTGCCCCTTGTCGCTCGCGGCCGAAGCCGCTAGCCCTCTTCCACGTCTTTGCTTCGGGAGGGGCTCATGACTGCAGAACCCATCGTGGCCCAAAAGGGCCCCTATCAAGTCGACCTCAAAGAGGGTCAAGCCTATTTCTATTGCCGGTGCGGGCGATCGCAGAAGCAGCCGTTCTGCGACGGGTCACACAAGGATACCGGCATCGAGCCCTTGCGGTTCGTCGCCCCGTCGAGCGGCGTGTTCAATATCTGCGGCTGCAAGGCGACCGACGACGAGCCTTTCTGCGACGGGACCCACAACATCGTCTGACAGGGCTCCAAGCCCCACCAGGGCCTTGTGACCACCCGCCGCCCGGAGCCCGAAATTGAGGCGTGGCTCCGGCGCAGCTTGTCGGTGTCGAGTGCGGAAAGAAACGAAAAAGCTGTTCCCAACGCGCACGTAGGCGCTTTAAACAAAGTAAGGTGCCAGCCGGCGCGGGGAACCTCAGCAATGGATTACTTCGTCCAGCAGCTCATCAACGGGCTGACACTTGGATCGATCTACGGTCTGATCGCCATCGGCTATACGATGGTCTACGGCATCATCGGCATGATCAACTTCGCCCACGGCGACGTGTTCATGCTCTCGGCCTTCATCGCTCTCATCCTCTTTCTCTTGCTCACGCAAATATTCGGCGTCCTCTCGCTGGGCGTGGCGCTCATCATCGTGCTCATCCTCGGCATGGCGCTGACGAGCCTCTGGAACTGGATGATCGAGCGCGTCGCCTACCGGCCGCTGAGGGGCTCGTTCCGCCTCGCGCCGCTGATCTCGGCGATCGGCATGTCGATCTTCCTGTCCAATTTCGTGCAGGTCGTGCAGGGGCCGAACAACAAGGCGATCGAGCCGATGCTGACGAATGTGCTCGTGATCCCGGTTGGCACGGGATCGGTGACGCTCGCCGAGAAGCAGCTCGTCATCATGGCGACGACGGCCGTGCTGCTTCTCGTGCTCTGGTACGTGGTGCAGAAGACGCCGTTCGGGCGTGCACAGCGCGCGACCGAGCAGGATCGCAAGATGGCGTCGCTGCTCGGCGTCGACGTCGACCGCACGATCTCGCTCACCTTCGTCATGGGCGCCGCGCTTGCGTCCGTCGCCGGGCTGCTCTGGATGATGTACTATGGCGTCGTCAGCTTCTCGGACGGCTTCGTGCCTGGTGTCAAAGCCTTCACGGCGGCCGTGCTGGGCGGGATCGGATCGCTCCCCGGTGCCGTGCTCGGCGGGCTGCTCATCGGGCTCATCGAGACCTTCTGGTCGGCCTATTTCTCGATCGACTACAAGGATGTCGCCGCGTTCTCGATCCTGGCCGTCGTGCTCATCTTCCTCCCCTCCGGCCTGCTCGGCCGGCCCGACGTGGAGAAGGTGTGACGCCCATGGGCGCAGCGGGCGACGCACGGGCCGGAAGCGGGGCGACTTTCCTCGGTGCCCTCAAAGACGCCGCCCTCGTCGCCCTCATCACGCTTGGGCTGTCGTTTCCGATCGTTGCCCTCAAGACCGAGCAGGACCTTCAGACCCGGCTGATCCTCGTCGAGCGCTGGGGGCTCGTCGCGACGCTGTGCGCAATCGCATTCGCCTTGAGGCTCGCTTGGCTTCTCCTCGGGACGCATGTGCGATTGCCGCGGGCCGCTTCCCTGCTCGATGCGTCGTCGATGGCGAAGCTGCGTCTTCTCGCGCCATGGATCGGGCTCCTCTTCGTGCTCGCGTTTCCCTTGATTGCGCTCGGGATCGCGGCTGCCGGCGGCCCGGGCCCGCTCAAGCTGATCGACAACTACGGCATTCAGATCCTGATCTACGTGCTGCTCGGCCTCGGCTTGAACATCGTCGTCGGTCTCGCCGGGCTCCTCGATCTCGGCTTCGTTGCGTTCTATGCGGTCGGCGCCTACTCGTCGGCGCTGCTCACCAAAACCTTTGGCCTCTCGTTCTGGATCGTGCTGCCGCTGGCAGGCATCCTCGCGTCCTTCTGGGGTCTCATGATCGGGCTCCCCGTCCTGCGCCTCAGGGGCGACTACCTCGCGATCGTCACGCTCGCGTTCGCCGAGATCGTTCGCCTCGTGCTGATCAACTGGGTGCCGGTCACGGGAGGCTATGCCGGCATCTCAGGCATCCCGAAGCCCACGATCCTCGGCTTCCCGCAGACGCCGCTTACGCGCCTCCTCTTCATGTACTATTTCATTCTCGCGCTCGTGCTGATCGCGAACTGGGTGACGACGCGCCTCAGGGCGCTGCCGATCGGTCGTGCCTGGGAGGCGATGCGCGAGGATGAGATCGCGTGCCGGTCGCTCGGCATCAACACGGTGATGACCAAGCTCACCGCCTTCTCAACCGGCGCCTTCTTCGGCGGCATCGCGGGCGCCTTCTTCGCGGCGCGCCAGGGGTTCATCAGCCCCGAGTCGTTCGTGTTCATGGAAAGCGCAGTCATTCTCGCGATCGTCGTGCTCGGGGGGCTCGGCAGCCAGATCGGGGTCGCGATCGCGGCCGTGGTGATGATCGGCGGCACAGAGCTTCTGCGCGAGCTCGGCTTCCTCAAGGCTGTCTTCGGTGCCGATTTCGATCCGGCACAATACCGCATGCTGCTGTTCGGCCTGGCGATGGTTGTGCTGATGGTCTGGCGGCCGCGCGGCCTCATCGCGCGGCGCGTGCCTTCGATCCTGCTCGGCGCGTCAAGCCGTGCCGCGCCAGGCGCGCCGCGGGGGTGAAGCGCGATGCGGTGGCTCTCCGATCCCGTTTTGACCGTTGACCACCTGTCGATGCGCTTCGGCGGTCTCGTCGCCGTCAACGATCTCTCGTTCACGGCGGGGCGCGGCGACATCACGGCGCTGATCGGCCCCAACGGCGCCGGCAAGACGACGGTCTTCAATTGCATCACGGGCTTCTACAAACCGACCGCCGGGCGCATCGCGCTCGCCCATGATGCGCCGCCGCATGCGTCCGAGGTCGACGCCCTGACCATGTCCGACAAACGCTACGGGCATGGACAGAAATCGGGGATCTATCTTCTCGAGCGCATGCCCGATCACGAGATCGCGGCCAAGGCGCGCGTGGCGCGGACGTTCCAGAACATCCGCCTCTTTGCCGGCATGACGGTGCTCGAGAACCTGATCGTCGCGCAGCACAAGGAGCTGATGCGGGCGTCAGGCTTCAGCCTCAAGGGGCTCTTCGGCTCAGCGAGCTACCAGACGGCAATGCGCGATGCGGTCGAGCGGGCGCGGGCATGGCTCGAGGTCGTGGGCCTCATCGACCGTGCCGACGAGCTCGCCGGGGAGCTTCCCTACGGCGCGCAGCGCCGGCTCGAGATCGCGCGCGCCATGTGCACGGACCCGGTGCTGCTCTGCCTCGACGAGCCGGCAGCGGGCCTGAACGCGCGCGAGAGCGCGGACCTCACGCGGCTACTTCGCGGCATCCGCACGCAAACGGGCGCGTCCATCCTGCTCATCGAGCACGATATGAGCGTGGTCATGGACATCTCCGACCACATCGTCGTCATCGAGTACGGGATCAAAATCGCGGACGGCACGGCGCAGACGGTCAAGAACGATCCCAAAGTCATCGCCGCCTATCTCGGCGTCGAGGACCAGGAGCTGGGCATTGCCACAGGAAGGGGGCGGCCATGAGCGGGCCCCTTCTCTCCGTCGAAGGCGTCTCGGCCTACTACGGCAACATCATCGCCTTGAGGGGCGTGTCGATCGAGGTCAAGCGCGGGGAGATCGCGACCCTCATCGGCGCCAACGGGGCCGGAAAGTCGACGCTGATGATGACCGTGTTCGGGGCGCCGGCTCCGCGCGAGGGCCGCATCCTGTTCGAAGGCCACGACATCACGCGGCTCGCGACGCACGAGATCGCGCGCTTGAGGATTGCGCAGGTGCCGGAGGGGCGGCGCATCTTCCAGCGCATGACGGTGCTCGAGAATCTCATGCTGGGCGCGGCCATCGACGGGCAAGCGCACTTCGAGGAAGACCTGGCGCGCGTGACGACGCTCTTTCCGCGCCTCAAGGAACGCCTCGACCAGCGCGGGGGCACGCTTTCGGGCGGCGAGCAGCAGATGCTCGCGATCGCGCGGGCGCTCATGAGCAGGCCGAAGCTGCTCATGCTGGATGAGCCGTCGCTCGGGCTCGCGCCGCTGATCGTCAAGCAGATCTTTGCGACGCTGGCCGACTTGAACCGCCAGGGCATGACGATCTTCCTCGTCGAGCAGAACGCGTTCCATGCGCTCCGCCTCGCGCACCGTGCCTATGTGATGGTCAACGGGGCAGTGACCATGACGGGGACCGGGCAGGAGCTGCTCGCGCGCCCCGAGATACGCCAAGCCTATCTCGAGGGCGGGCGGCACTAGCACCAGGAGGAATGTGGATGCTCGACGCGCTTCTGGCGGCGGCCATGCCCAACGGGCCCTTCGTGTTCGTGCTGCTCACGATCGTGCTCGGCGGCGGGGCGGCGTGGCGGACGGGTCAGGCAGTCGCGGAGGCCTGGGGTGCGCTGTGGCCGGTGATCGCGTACACGCTTCTGATCGCCGCAGCGCTGAGGTTCCTCGACTATGCCCTCTTCTCGGGTCCCCTGCTCTCGCTTTCGGGGTTTGCGGCGGACTTCATCATCCTCTGCGCATTTGCCTTGCTCGGCCACCGCGTGCGCCGTGCTCGCCATATGAGCGAGCAGTATCCCTGGCTGTTCGAGCGGATCGGGCTCTTCGGCTGGCGGCTCAGGCGCGGCTGGTAGCGCGGGGGCGGAAGCTTCGTGACAATGTCCCGAATTCAGACGAAAACGTCGTTCCTGATGACAGACTGCCGTGGCCTCGGCCGGTGCCGAGCGGCGACCCCGGCATGATCGAGGAGATGAACTGATGCGGATCGGTCGGCTGATGGCAGCCGTGTTGGCTGCGGCGCTCGTTGCCTCGTGCAGCGGCGAGCAGAAGCTCAAGGTCGGTCTCGCCGGCCCGCTGACCGGCAAGGATGCCGTCTTTGGTGCCCAGCTCAAGAACGGCGCCGAGCAGGCGGTCGAGGACATCAACGCCGCGGGCGGCATCCTTGGCGAGAAGATCGAGCTCGTGCTGGGCGACGACGCGGCCGACCCGAAGCAGGGCCGATCGGTCGCGAACACGTTCGTCGGCGAGGGAGTCAAGTTCGTGATCGGGCACTTCAACTCGGGCGTCTCGGAGCCTGCTTCCGACGTCTACGCCGAGAACGGCGTCCTCATGATCACGCCCGGCTCGACAAACCCCAAGATCACCGATCGGGGCTTGTGGAACGTGTTTCGCACCTGCGGGCGCGACGATCAGCAGGGCAAGGTCGCGGGCGAGTACATTGCAGCCCACTTCAAGGACAAGAAGGTCGCCGTCGCACACGACAAGACCACCTATGGCAAGGGCCTCGCCGACGAGACCAAGAAAGCCATGAACGCGCTCGGCGTGCAGGAGGTGCTCTACGAGGGGATCAACTCGGGCGAGCGGGACTTTTCGGCTCTCGTCTCGAAGATCAAGGCGTCCGGGGCCGATCTCGTCTATTGGGGCGGCGTGCACACCGAAGGCGGCAGCATCCTGCGCCAGATGCGGGCCGCCGGCGTCAACGCCGTGATGATGAGCGGCGACGGCATCGCATCGAACGAGTTTGCAGCTCTTGCCGGGCCCGGGACCGAAGGTACGCTCATGACGTTCGGGCCCGATCCGCAGAAGCGCGCGGAGGCGCAGGAGGTCTTGAAGAAGTTCGAGAACCGCAAATTCAAGCCCGAGGCCTACACGCTCTACAGCTACGCGGCCGTGCAGGCGATTAAGCAGGCAGCGGAATCGATCAATTCGCTCGAGCCGCAGAAAGTCGCCGAGGAGCTCAAGTCGGGCAAGGCCTGGAAGACCGTCATCGGCGACCTCGCCTTCGACAAGAAGGGCGACGTCACCCGCATAGACTACGTCATGTACACCTGGAAAAAGCAGCCTGACGGAACGATCACCTACGTCGAGAACTGACGCCGCAATCATGACCCGGCGGCTCGCGTGGATTGCTGCGGGACTCTTGCTCGCGGTCGTGGGTTGCCGCGGCGCGGCGGCGGAAATCGTCATCGCGGTCGCGGCGCCGCTCACGGGGCCTCATCAAGCGACCGGCGAGGCCGTGCGGGCCGGCGCGGAGCGCGCAGTTCGCGCCCTCAATGACGCGGGCGGGCTCCGGGGCGAGCGTGTCGGACTTTCGGTCGAGGACGATGGCTGCGAGAGCGTCAAGGCTGCCGCGACCGCTAAGGCGATCGTCGAGAAGGGCGCAGCATTCGTGGTCGGCCATCCGTGCTCGGGTGCCGCTATCGCGGCGGCCCCGGTCTATGCGGCGGGCAACGTCGTCCTGATCGCGCCTGGCGTGCGTCATCCCGCGCTCACGGAGAGCCGTGCTGGGGGAGCCGTGTTTCGTCTCGCAGGGCGCGACGACCGCCAGGGCGAGGCGGCGGCGCAATGGCTCGCTCGCATGGCGCCCAACGGGCGCATCGCACTCCTTCACGACCGCACGCGCTATGCGCGCGCGCTCGCCGAGGACACGGCGCGGCGCCTCAAGGCCGCCGGTGTCGCGCCCTTGCCGATGCTCTCGATCGTCGCGGGCCGGCAGGACTACAGTGCGATCACACGCCGCCTCAAGGACGGGAGCGCGGATGTCCTTTTTATTGCGGGTTATCCGAGTGAGGCGCGGCTGGTCGTGGATGACTTGAAGCGCGCGGGATTGGGGACGCGCGTGCTCGGCACGGATTCGCTCGCGACGCCTGAGTTCGCGGATGTGGCGGCTGCTAACGGCGAGCGGTTGCGCGTCTTGCTCGCGCGTGATCCGGAGATCGGTGCGCTCGCTCAGGCGGCCGTCGAGGCCTGGGCGGACGGCGTGCGTCAGGCGAATTCGTTCAAGCCCGAGGATGTGAGCGCGGCGCTCGCGCGCAACGGCGCGCAAACGAACGCGCTCGGGCCGATCAGCTTTGATGAAAAGGGAGACGCGCGGATCATCTCTTTTGGGCCGGCCGCTTGGAACGGCACGAGCTGGGAACCGCGCGACTGAGTCGTGTGGGGTGGCGGCTTGACCCGGCAGAAGCCACAAGCGCCGCACGTTGCAGGCCGATCAGCGGCCCTGCGATTCGATCAGGCAGTCGGTCGCGAGGCGCCGCTCCATACGCACCAGCTCCTCGGGAATTTCGTAGCCGCCTTGCCGGAATTGGCGAATGCGCTCCTGCACCATCGCGTAGCACCGGCGCGGATCGTCGATCTCCTCCATGCGGAGGCTGAGCGCGGCAATCTCGCTTTGCATCTGTTCCGTCATATCTAGACCCTCTGTTCCTTTCCGAATGTTCGCTGGCCGGCCGCTGGCGTGTCGATCCAGGTCTGGCGCTGCGGTCCTTCATCCTTGCGTCGCCTGGCGGTCATATTCCAAGTAGAGCCGACCGATCTGGCAGTCATACGCAAGCTTAGACGCGTTCAGGAGATTTGGCACTGGCCCAAAGTCCACAGTTGTTCAGTTTTACTTATTTTCCTTTCCGCGTGAGGGGCCGTGATCAATCATCCAAATATGGCTCGATCTTGGCGCCCTCGCTGGCGATATTGTTGCGTTGCCATAATGTCACTTCGCATTGCAGCACCGCCGCAACCGCTTAGCGCCATGCCGTTTTTCATCCTTGCAGCTCCAATCCGGAATGCAGTCTGCTGCGTTGCGGCAGCTCCGGACGCGTCTGTTATCCACGAATATCAACGTGATTCTGAATGGCGGCTGCACGAAGTGTGAGGTTCTGATGACACAATGCCGCAACCTGATCAGCGACGTGGCGGGCCTGCGCGTGGGTAACGCTCATGACGCCGGCCTTTGCTCGGGCGTCACCGTGCTGCTCTTCGACCGTCCCATGGTGGCGGCGGCGGACGTGCGCGGCGGCGGATCGGGGACGCGGGAAATGGACGCGCTGTCGATGAGCGGCACGGTCCAGGAGGCGCACGCCATCGTGCTCTCGGGGGGCTCGGCGTTCGGGCTCTCTGCGGCGACGGGCGTGCAGAGCTGGCTTGCCGAGCGCGGGCAGGGCTTTAGCGTTGGCGCTGCGCGGGTGCCGATCGTGCCGCAGGCCGTGCTGTTCGATCTTCTGAACGGGGGCAACAAGGCTTGGGGGCCAAGCCCGCCTTACGAATCGCTTGCGCGGCGCGCCTGCGAGGAGGCGGGCGTCGCGTTCGCGCTCGGCAGCGCCGGTGCCGGCTTCGGCGCGACCACGGTGACGCTGCGCGGCGGGCTCGGGAGCGCCTCGGAAACGCTCGGCCCGGGCTTGGTCGTCGGAGCGCTGGTCGCCGTCAATGCGGTCGGCAGTGCGACGATCGGGACCACGGAGCACTTCTGGGCGGCTCCATTCGAGCGCAATGGCGAATTCGGCGGGCGCGGCCTGCCGGTACAAGTGCCGGATGACGCGCTCGCGCTGCGCTTCAAGGGCGGGCCATCGCAAGCGACGACGATTGCCATCGTGGCGACCAACGCACGCCTTACGAGGCCTGAGGCTCATCGCGTTGCCGTGATGGCGCATTCAGGGCTCTCGCGGGCGCTCTACCCGGTCCATTCGCCGCTCGACGGCGATACCATCTTTGCGGTCTCGACCGGAGAGGTCGAGCTTGCCGATCCGATCATGGACCTCACCAGCATCGGCAGCGTCGCCGCCAATGTGCTCGCGCGCGCGGTCGCGCGCGGCGTGTACGAGGCCGCGGCAGCCCCGCCGGGCTGGCTCGGGCCGCCCGCGTGGCGCACGCATTTTGGGCAGGCCAGAGCCGGCTAGGACAAAACGACCGCGCTCAATTGAAGCCTGCCCCCGCGTCTGCTAGGCCACGGCTAAGACCGCGTCACGACCGAAAGAGACCGACATGATCCCGCGCTACTCCCGACCCGAGATGGCCCGTATCTGGGAGCCGGACACACGCTTTCGTATCTGGTTCGAGATCGAGGCGCACGCCGCCTCGGCCATGGCCGACATCGGCGTCATACCGCGCGAGGCCGCCAAGACCATCTGGGAGAAGGGCGGCAGAGCCAAGTTCGACGTCACGCGGATCGAGGCCATCGAGCAGGTGACGAAGCACGACGTCATCGCCTTCCTCACGCACCTTGCCGAGATCGTCGGTCCCGATGCGCGCTTCGTGCACCAGGGGATGACCTCGTCGGACATCCTCGACACCTGCCTTTCCGTGCAGCTCGTGCGGGCGTCCGACATCCTGATCGCCGACCTCGAGCGCCTGCTCGAGGCGCTCAAGACGCGCGCCTACGAGCACAAGATGACGCCCACTATCGGGCGCAGCCACGGCATCCACGCCGAGCCGACGACGTTCGGGCTCAAGCTCGCCTATGCCTATGCCGAGTTCCTGCGCGCGAAAGAGCGCCTGTTCGCAGTGCGCAAGGAGATCGCGAGCTGCGCCATCTCGGGCGCCATCGGCACGTTCGCCAATGTCGACCCGCGCGTCGAGGAGTACGTCGCCAAGAAGATGGGCCTCAGCCCCGAGCCGATCTCGACCCAGGTCATCCCGCGCGACCGCCACGCCATGTACTTTGCGGTGCTCGCCATCATCGCTTCCTCCGTCGAGCGGCTCTCGATCGAGATCCGCCACCTGCAGCGGACGGAAGTGCTCGAGGCGGAGGAGTATTTCGGCCCGGGGCAGAAGGGCTCGTCGGCGATGCCGCACAAGCGCAATCCGGTGCTGGCCGAGAACCTCACCGGGCTCGCGCGCGTGGTGCGCGCCTACGCGATGCCGGCGATGGAGGACGTGGCGCTCTGGCACGAGCGGGATATCTCGCACTCATCCGTCGAGCGCATGATCGGACCCGACGCCACGGTGACGCTCGATTTCGCGCTCAACCGGCTTGCGGGCGTGATCGAGAAGCTCGTCGTCTATCCCGAGACGATGAAGAGGAACCTCGACAAGCTCAAGGGCCTGCACAATTCGCAGCGCGTGCTGCTCGCCTTGACGCAGGCCGGCGTGTCGCGCGAGGACGCCTATGAGATGGTGCAGCGCCATGCGATGAAGGCGTGGGAGGATGGTCGCGACTTCCTCGCCGAGCTCAAGTCCGATCCCGAGATCACGGCGGAGGTGCCGGCCAAGAAGCTCGAGGAGATGTTCGACCTCGCCTACCACCTGAAGCACGTCGATACGATCTTCAAGCGGGTGTTCGGATAGGAGTGCGACGGGGACGCAAAGATGCGAGACAATCAGAGTGACGCTGCATTGCAGCCTGGGGCGCAAGCCTCCGAGCTCTGGTTGCGAATCTCCGTCACGCTCGCGGCGCTGATCGTCTATCGCGCCGGCTGCCACCTGCCCATCCCGGGCCTCGACGGCGCGGCGGTGGCGGCCTTCCTGCACGACGTCAACGTCAAGTCGGCCATCGAGCGCATCTCGGTGCTCTCGCTCGGACTCATGCCGCTCCTCAGCGCGCTGATCCTCGCCGAGCTCGGCAAGATCATCCTGCCAGGCTTCAGACGGTGGGCCGAAGCGAACGGCGCGCGTCTCAACCGGTACCTGCGCATCGCCGCGGTCGGCCTCGCGATGTTGCAGGGTCTCGGCATCGCACTCGGTCTCGAGGACGTCGCGGGTTTCGTCGCCGCGCCCGGCAGCGGATTTCGCACGAGCACCGTCGCGACGCTGGTTGGGGGCACGGCGTTCCTCATCTGGCTCGCCGATCTCATCACGCGCTACGGCCTCGGCAGCGGATTCTGGCTCCTCCTCGCGGCGCCGGTCATCGCGGAGGTGCCCAGCGTGACGGCGGGCCTCCTCGAGCTCGTCGGCACGGACTCCATCTCGCAGGCGGGGGCGCTTCTCTTCGCCGGCTATCTCGTGGCGGCCACGGCGGCGCTCGTGGCGCTGGCCAAGGCGAATGGAGGTGCCGAGTTCCCGCGCGGGGCCGTGAGCCCCTGGCCGCCGCTCCTCGCCTACGCGAGCCTCGGCTGGCTGTTCGTCGCGCTGATGGTGGTGCCGTTCGAGACTTGGAGGGAGGCGGTGATGAGCGTTCTCGACAAGGGCCACCCGGTGAAGCTCGTCCTGCTCGCGCTCTTCGTCGGACTGTTCGCCTTGTCCTATGCCAACCCGTCGCGGGAGAGCAGACGAGGTGCTGCGGGACTTGCCGCCGTTGCGGCAATGTCCCTCATCGGGATCGTACTGCTGCCGGAGCTGTTCGCTTTCTATTTTAACATGCCGCTCGTCGTCGACGGGCGGTGGCTGGTGATCATAGTCACCGTGGCGCTGGGCGTGCTTGCGACTTGCGCGCGCGAGCGCGGCGAGGCTCGCTAGTTCAGCGCCACGGCAGCCGGTGATGGCGCGGGGCTGGCGAAGCGCACGATCGAGGTGCGCATGAACTCGACATCCGAATAGGGACTGTCGGACGCCTGCGATACCGTGAGGCTGAACGGCGGCTCGTCGACATAGACGCCGGAGCCCAGGGGAATGCGCACGGCAATGCCGTGGCGGATATCGAGGTTCGGCGCGAGCGGGCGCGTCGGGAGCGATTCGGTTATGATGGCGGCCCGATAGAGGCGGCGTATCCGCTCGAGGATGCGGTCGATGTCGGCGTTGGAGAGATGCTGGAGCACTTGGCGAATGGTGACGAGATCGGCCCCCGGCGGGTCGCTTTCCGCGGCGTTGCAGGTGACGAAGCTCACGCGTGGGGCGCCAAACTTTGCACTGTTATGGCTCACCAGATTGCTCGCGACGTCGCAGCCGATGTAGGTAACCGGGCGGGCGAGACGCTCGAGAATGCGGCCGGCGACCTGGAAATCTCCGCACCCGATATCGACCCAGCTGCTGATGTCGTCATTGCCATTGATGAAGTCGACGACCAGATCCTCGTAGGTGCGCGACTTCTCTGGCTGCGATCCGTTGCCCGAGTAGAAGCGGCTGCCGTTTACCGCGCGGCCCCACTTGTTCTCGGCGTAGATTTTCTCGAAGGTCTCGGACACGGAAAGTCCTTCCGACCACTTCTGACGGCGCGCGAACTTGCGTGCCCGACGACGTGCTTGGCGCCACGCCTTGACCCGAGCAATCCAACCTGTCACCGCTTGAATTCCCTTACGATGCTTGCTCCCCAGGTAACTTTGCCCACGTTACCATAAGAGCCCCCTTCACTCCTATCAGCGTTCCTGGCCCCGCATGCGCACCTCTGACGCCGACATCCTGATCGTGCCCGGCTGGTCGAACTCCAGCGACGACCATTGGCAGTCGCGCTGGGAGCGAAACCTCAAGACCGCGCGGCGCATCGACCAGGAGAGCTGGATCAGTCCGCGCCGCGACGCCTGGGTCGGACGCATCATTGAGGCGACGACGCAGAGCTCGCGCCCGGTCGTGCTCGTCGCCCACAGCCTCGGCGTCGCGGCGGTTGCGCACGCGGGCAGGCGCATGCCCAAGGGGCTCGTCGCGGGCGCCTTCCTCGTCGCGCCTGCTGACCCCGAGAATGCCGCGAGCTGGCCGGAAACCAAGGGTGAGCTCTTCGACATCGAGGCGAGCGGCTTTGCACCCATGCCGCTCGAGCGGCTGGCGTTTCCGGCGGCGCTCATCGCGTCCTCGAACGATCCTTATTGCTCAATCGAGCGGGCACGCCTGTTCGCGGACGCGTGGGGGGCGACGCTCGTGGAAGCGGGCGACCTCGGCCATATCAATGCAGACTCGGGCCACGGGCCGTGGCCCGAGGGCGTGCTGCGCTTCGGCGGCTTTCTCAGCCAACTGGCGCAGTAGGCGTCGCGTTACGCCTTGCCGCTTGCTTCCACGTCGCGCACGGCCTTGGCAAGGAACTCGCCCATGGCCTGGCGAATCTCGGCGTCGGATACGGCGACGCTCTTTTCGGCCAGGTCCTGTTTCACCTTGCGGAAGACGTCGTCGTCGCCCTTCTCGGCCAAGTCGGCCTTGCGGACCTCCTTGATGTAGTCCTCGAGCGCGGCCCCCGTGAGGCCGAGCTTGGCGCCGGCCCACTCGGCCAGCATCCTGTTGCGCCGCGCCTCGGACCGGAACTTCAGGTCCTGGTCGAGGGCGAACTTCTTCTCGAAGGCTTTCTCACGCTCATCGAATGTCGTCATACCGGTCTCCAGACCCTGTTCTGTCTTCGTTCCGGCGCACCTGTGTTGTATGAGGCACTCCGGAAGCCCTGTCTGCGGGAGGCCTAACCCGCCCTGGCATACAAATCAACGGCTTGTCGATGCTGTGAACCAGCGGCCCATTGCGTCTGTCGATTAGATTGTTTCTCCCCCCCGGTTCGGCTAGTGTCCGGTTCGAGAAATTCGAGCGTCTGGCCGACGCTAAGTCACGCCGCGTGAACGTAAAATCGCGCTGCAAGATCAACGAGTCGGCTCCATGGAACAGTAAGTTCCTCCCCACAAAAAAAGATTGAGTATGAGCGTGATCGTCAAGGGACCAGGATCGATGAGCAAGCGGCGTCGGATCTACGAGGGCAAGGCGAAGGTTCTCTATGAAGGACCGGAGCCCGGCACCCTCATTCAGCACTTCAAGGATGATGCGACGGCTTTCAACGCGAAGAAGCATGCTCTCATCGAGGGCAAGGGCGTGCTTAACAACCGCATCTCCGAATACATCTTCCTGCGCCTCGGCGAGATCGGCGTGCCGACGCACTTCATGAAGCGGCTCAACATGCGCGAGCAGCTCATTCGCGAGGTCGAGATCATTCCGCTCGAAGTCGTGGTGCGCAACGTCGCGGCGGGCTCTCTCTCGACGCGGCTCGGTCTCGAGGAAGGCATGCAGCTGCCGCGCTCGATCATCGAGTTCTACTACAAGGCCGACAACTTAAACGACCCGATGGTCTCGGAAGAGCACATCACGGCGTTCGGGTGGGCCACGCCGCAGGAGATCGACGAGGTCATGCAGCTCGCGCTGCGCGTCAACGATTTCCTCGTCGGCCTCTTCCTCGGCATCGGTATCCGGCTCATCGACTTCAAGGTCGAGTTCGGCCGCCTGTGGGACAACGAGCAGATGCGCATCGTGCTCGCCGACGAGATCAGCCCGGACTGCTGCCGGCTGTGGGATGTCGCGACATCGGACAAGCTCGACAAGGATCGCTTCCGCCGCGATCTCGGCGGCGTGCTCGAAGCCTACCAGGAGGTCGCGCGCCGGCTCGGCGTGCTCGCCGAGAACCGGCCGCCCAAGGGTACGGGGCCGGTGCTGGTGGCGTCGAATCCCGGCGCGACCCCAGGAGCGAAGCCGAACTGAAGTGAGGCAATAGGCAGCGGGCAACAGGCAGCAGGGAAGAACTCTGGCATTGCTGTTGCCTGCTGCCCGTTGCCTGATGCCTATTGAGGTCTCATGAAAGCCCGCATCAGGATCACCCTCAAGAACGGCGTGCTCGACCCGCAGGGAAAGGCCATCCAGAGCGCTCTCGGCGCGCTGGGATTTGCCGGCGTGAACGATGTGCGCCAGGGCAAGTACATCGAGGTCGAGATCGCACAAGCGAGCGAAGAGGCGGCGCGCGCCGAGGTCGAGCGCATGTGCCGTGACCTCCTCGCCAACACGGTGATCGAGAACTACTCGTTCGATCTCGTGAGGTGACGCGATGCTGCGCGCTTCCGTCATCGTCTTCCCCGGCTCCAACTGCGACCGCGATGTTAAAACCGCGCTCGAAGCCATCACGGGCTTCCCGGTGAAGATGGTCTGGCACGGCGACGCCTCGGTGCCGGCCTCGGACATGATCGTGCTGCCGGGCGGCTTCTCCTACGGCGACTATCTGCGCTGCGGGGCCATGGCGGCGCACTCACCCATCATGCGCGACGTGATCGCCAAGGCGAAGGCGGGCACGCCCGTGCTCGGCATCTGCAACGGGTTCCAGATCCTCTGCGAGTCGGGCCTGCTCCCCGGCGTGCTGATGCGCAACGCCTCGCTCCATTTCATCTGCCGCGACGTGCACTTGAAGGTCGAGAGCGACAAGACGTTCTTCACCAACTGCTACCGCAAGGATGAGGTGATCCGCATTCCGATCGCGCATGCGGAAGGCAACTACTTCGCAGATGCGGAAACGCTCGACCGGCTCGAGGGCGAGGGGCAGGTCGTGTTCCGCTACTGCACGGCGGAGGGTGAGGTGATCCCGGCCGGAAATCCGAACGGTGCGCAGCGCAACATCGCGGGCATTGCGAACGAGACAGGGCGCGTGCTCGGCCTCATGCCGCATCCCGAGCGTCTCTACGAGACGGCGCTTGGCGGCACCGACGGGCGGCGCATGTTCGAGAGCGCGCTCGTTTCGGCCCTTGCAGCGGCTGCTTAAGCGCGCACGTCATCCCCGGATCAAGTCCGGGGCAGGCTCTGAGCTTATCGAAGGATGAAGTGAGCAGGCCCATTGCGGCCTCATGGTTCGACGAGCCCACCATGAGGCTGGGCATCGAAGCGGACATGAAAAAGGAGCGGACTAGCCGCTCCCTTAAACACACAACATTTCCCACATTCCTCCTGCATTTCTACGCAGGTCGAGGAACTGTCAGCGCCGTTTGCGCGCGGCGGCACCAGCCTGTGCCGGCACCAGGCCAACAATGCCGCCCGGCGCGTTGATCTGCAGAAGCGCGAGCAAGATGGCTTTCATGATCCATTCTCCGTCGATCGTTTTTTGTGCTTATGTTGCACATAGATAAGGCATATCGCACCCTGCGAGAATGGCCGGGACTGCATTGCCGATATGCGAACGCGCCGTGCGCCCAGATGCCGCGCCGGGCCACGTCGTGAGTTGCGCAGGAAACAAGACGCCGATGAGTTGCGGAGGAAACAAAAAAGGGAGCGGGCTTTGGCCCGCTCCCTTCGCTCATGATCCGTCCGGGAGGAAATCGGAGAGGATCTGAATCGCCTTACGACTTGTAGGGCGCACGATCGAAGACGCGTGCGTTCATCCTTTCGGCGCCTGGGCCGCAGAAGAACTCGGCCGATCGTCCGTTGGCGGCGTCGACCTGAAGACCGCGGCCGGGAAGGACCGGGACGACGATGCGCGTGCCAGGCGAATCGCCACCCTCTGCGCCGTCGGCGCTCGCGAGCACGATTGTCAGATGACAGGCTGCGTCCTTGGTCTCGAAGTAGCCGACGGCATGCTTGCCGCCGATCTCGAGGCTCAAGCCGTGGCCTGGCGTCATGATCTCGTTGTCGCTGCCCCGATCCGCCTGGATCGTGAAGCCAACGCTGTCAGCCCAGACGAGGCCTGCGCCTGCGGCCAGTACGCTTGCCACTACTCCTGCCGCCGCAACGATTTTCGTCGCCTTTTTCATGGCTCGTGCTCCTCATAATCGATAAGTCTTCAAGGTCCGCCTACCGGCGAGGGAAAAACCCTTGTGCTTGGCCCGGCTGCCGACGTGAGGAGTACTTAACACTATGACTCGGTGGAGAAAATCCTGATTGCTGCATGGCAGCACTGAACTTTGTGCAGCGCGATAATGTCGCGGTCGAGTGTAATGGAATAGTTGATGCGGCGCGTTGCGGGCGCGCGATTCGCCGCTCGCGAATGACGGCGATGGAGGCCATTGGACGACGGTGTGCCGCGTCGCGACAACGGCGCGCGCACTCGCTATAAGCACGGGCGTTCGTGACCCAGGACCCTTGAAGCTCGAGGACAATGCAGGACAGCGCCAAGCAATCGAAGCCCGCCGAGATCACGCCGGAGATCGTTGCCGAGCACGGCCTCAAGCCCGACGAGTACCAGCGGCTGCTCAAGATCCTCGGGCGCGAGCCGTCGCTCACCGAGCTCGGCATCTTCTCGGTCATGTGGAGCGAGCATTGCTCCTACAAATCCTCGCGCGTCTGGCTCAGGACGCTGCCCACCTCCGGCCCCAAAGTCATCCAGGGGCCGGGCGAGAATGCGGGTGTGGTCGATCTCGGCGACGGCGACTGCGCGATCTTCAAGATGGAGAGCCACAACCACCCCTCCTACATCGAGCCCTACCAGGGTGCGGCGACGGGCGTCGGCGGCATCATGCGCGACGTCTTCACAATGGGCGCGCGCCCGGTCGCAAATTTGAATGCGTTGCGCTTCGGCGATCCGGCGCATCCCAAGACGCGCCATCTCGTGTCGGGGGTCGTGTCGGGCATCGGCGGCTACGGCAATTGCGTCGGTGTGCCCACCGTCGGCGGGGAGACGAATTTCGATGCGGGCTACAACAACAACATCCTCGTCAATGCGATGTGCGTCGGCCTCGCGAAAGCAGACAAGATCTTCTACTCAGCGGCCAAGGGCGTGGGGCTGCCGGTCGTCTACGTCGGATCGAAGACGGGACGCGACGGCATTCACGGCGCGACCATGGCGTCGGCAGAGTTCGACGAGAAGAGCGACGAGAAGCGCCCGACCGTGCAGGTCGGCGATCCCTTCACCGAGAAGCTCCTGATCGAAGCCTGCCTCGAGCTCATGGCCTCGGATGCCATCATCGCCATCCAGGACATGGGCGCGGCGGGTCTCACCTCCTCGACCTCGGAGATGGCGGACAAGGGCGGCGTCGGCATCGAGCTCGATCTCGATCACGTGCCGCAGCGCGAAGCCGGTATGACGGCCTACGAGATGATGCTCTCGGAAAGCCAGGAGCGCATGCTTATGATCCTGAAGCCCGGCCGCGAGGGCGAGGCCGAGGCGGTCTTCAGGAAATGGGGGCTCGATTTCGCGGTCATCGGCGTCACCACCGATACCGGCCGCATGATCGTCAAGCACAAGGGCCAGGTGGAAGCCGACCTGCCGGTGCCGGTGCTCGCCAACTCGGCGCCCGTCTACGAGCGCCCCTGGTTCCGCCACGTGCCACCGCCGCCGATTCTGCCCGAGTGGGTGAAAGCGCCGAACGGCATCATGGATGCGCTCGCCACCATGATGGGTCACCCCGCGCTCGCGTCGCGGCGGTGGATCTGGGAGCAGTACGATCACATGGTGATGGGCGACACCGTGGGCCGGCCCGGCGGCGATGCGGCAGTCGTGCGCGTGCACGGAACGCAAAAGGGCCTCGCGGTCACCTGCGACGTGACACCCCGCTACGTTGCGGCGGATCCCGAGATGGGCACCAAGCAGGCCGTGGTCGAGACCTGGCGCAATCTCACGGCTGTCGGCGCCGATCCGATCGCGATCACCGATAATATGAATTTCGCCAATCCCGAGCGGCCCGAGATCATGGGCCAGTTCGTGGCGTCGATCCGCGGCATGGGGGAAGCGTGCCGCGTGCTCGAGTACCCGGTCGTCTCGGGTAACGTCTCGCTCTACAACGAGACCAACGGGGTCGGCATCCCGCCGACGCCTGCGATCGGCGCCGTTGGGCTGGTGCCGGACGTGGCGCGGATGGCGGATATCCGCTTGAAGCGCGAAGGCGATCTTTTGATTGCGATCGGCCGCGAGCAGGGCTGGCTCGGGCAATCGCTCTACCAGCAGATCATCGCGGGCAAGCTCGAAGGCGCCCCGCCCCCGGTCGATCTCGCCGACGAGATCAAGGCCGGGCGTCTCGTGCGCAGCCTGATCCGCGAGGGCAAAGTCGACGCCGTGCACGACATATCGGACGGCGGGCTGATCGTCGCCATCTGCGAGATGGCGCTTGCGGGCGGCGAGATCGGGCGCGGCATGGGCGTCGAGCTCTTCGCCTACGAAGGCAAGCTCCCGGCGCACGCGATCTGGTTCGGTGAGGATCAGGGACGCTACGTGCTCGCCGCCGATCCCAAGCGGGCGGAGGAGATCATCGAGCGCGCACGGCTGCTGGCGCTGCCGGCGCGGATCGTCGGGCGCACGGGGGGCGACGCGATCGCGCTCAAGGGTGAGCCGGCGGTCACACTCGCCGAGCTGCGCCAGATCAACGAGCGCTGGCTGCCGGAGTACATGGGCAGCTGAAGCAAGGGCGGCTGAAGATTGTCGGCTCGCTGTGAATCTCTAGTTCCGTGTCAGTCAACTGCGAGTTCCCGTTCGGCAAAGTGAGCCGATGCGCCTTCTCCTAAACTGGAGTTGGGGACTCAGCTATTGTGGTGCGTTTGAGCAGCGTGCAACGCACGAGATCGATCTCGGCGCGCAGAGTTGCAGTGGAAGTTGTGATCATTTGTGATCTGATCATCCGAACGCATAGAAGTTTCGTTTCAAAATCGAAATGTGCGCACAGGGAGCAGTAACGCTTCCTTAAATCAGCACGGTTAATAGTGCGCGCAGTGTGCATAAGCACCTCGCCAACAGAACCGGAGTCCTCCCGCAACCAGCACCTGTAACCGTGCGCTGAGCGTTAGCCAGAGCGCACGGGTTGCGTAGGGGGATTCACGAAATCTTCCGGGACGCGTCGAGACGCCCGCATTTTAACGCCGCTCATTCATCCCCGACATCTCGGCCGCATTCTGGGGCCGATTGAGGCAGGAGACGCCCGAATGTTCACGAGCAAGTCCAACGAGCTGCAAGCGACGCTTGCCGCCATGGATCGATCGCAGGCCATCATCGAGTTCAACATGGATGGCACGATCATCACCGCCAACCAGAACTTCCTCAACGCGCTCGGCTACTCGCTCGAGGAGATCCGCGGCAAGCATCACAGCATGTTCGTCCAGGAGAAAGAGAAGAACAGCAACGACTACCGGCAGTTCTGGGACAACCTGAACCAGGGCAAATTCCAGGCCGCCGAATATCTGCGCATCGGCAAGGGCGGCAAAGAGATCTGGATTCAGGCCTCCTACAATCCCGTGCTCGCGAGCAACGGCAAGCCGTTCAAGGTGGTCAAGTTCGCGACCGACATCACGGCGCGCAAGATGCAGAACGCCGACTATGAAGGCCAGCTCAAGGCCATCAGCACGTCGCAGGCCGTGATCGAGTTCAGTCTCGACGGCACGATCATCACCGCCAATCAGAACTTCCTCAATGCGCTCGGCTATACGCTCGAGGAGATCCGCGGCCAGCATCACCGGATGTTCGTTTCCGACAAGGAGAGGAACAGCCCGGCCTACCGGCAGTTCTGGGAGGCGCTCGCGCGGGGCCAGTATCAAGCGGCCGAATACCTGCGCATCGGCAAGGGCGGCCGCGAGATCTGGATCCAGGCGTCCTATAATCCGATCTTCGATTACAACGGCAGGCCGTTCAAGGTCGTGAAGTACGCGACCGACATCACGAAAGCAGTCGAAGATCGGATGAAGAAGGCTTCGATCCAGAAGACGCTCGACGCGGATATCGGTCTCATCACGGAAGCCATCCAGAGCACCAACGATCAGGTGGCCTCCGCCGCCAGCTCGTCGACGCAGACCTCGACCAACGTTCAGGCGGTCGCCTCTGCGGCCGAGGAGCTCGTCGCCTCGGTGAAGGAGATCGGGCGGCGCGTAGACGAAGCCTCGCAGATCTCCAACCGCGCGGTGCAACAGGGAACGCGCACGAACGAGATCGTCTCGGGCCTGTCGGCTGCGACCGAGCGCATCGGGCAGGTCGTGGAGCTCATCAACTCGATCGCGTCGCAGACCAACCTGCTCGCGCTCAACGCCACCATCGAGGCGGCGCGTGCGGGCGATGCCGGCAAAGGCTTCGCCGTTGTCGCGCAGGAGGTCAAGGCGCTCGCCAGCCAGACGGCAAAGGCGACCGCCGACATCGGGGCGCAGATCGCAAACGTGCAGAACGGCACCAACGACGCGGTCGCGGCCATCAAGGAGATCACCAACATCATTGGCAACATCAGCGACATCTCGACCGGCATCGCCGCCGCCGTCGAGGAGCAGACAGCCGTGACACAGGACATCTCCTCCAACATGCAGACGGCTGCGGTCGGCGTGCAGACGATCAGCGAGAACATGGTCAAGATCGCGGACGCGACGAACATGGCTGCCGAATCGACGCGCAAGGTCAAAGAGGCGTCCATCGCGCTCGTTGCCTAAGTCTTGGGCGGGGGCTTTGCCAGCGCGCAAGCCCGCTTCCCAGGAGATGTCTGAGGGCTTATTTTGCATCGGGGAGGGGAGCAGACGTGCTCCCCTCCCCGATGCATTTGCGATGGAGACCAATGACGCGATGCCTATGAACTCGGGCGACATCGAGCGCCTCATCAAGGAAAAGCTGCCGGACGCCAGGATCGAGATCCAGGATCTGGCCGGCGACGGCGACCACTTCGCAGCGCACGTGATCTCGGCGGCGTTCCGGGGCAAGTCGCGCGTCCAGCAGCACCAGATGGTCTACGACGCGCTCGGGGGCCGCATGGGGGGCGTGCTCCATGCGCTGGCTCTTACGACCGGCCTGCCCGGCGATTGACAATCGCCGCGGACGGGCCACATTTGGCGCAGGCAGAGGCTTTGTGGGGGCTGGGCATTCTCCCAGAACCGATTGACAGGAAGGACGCGCGGCATGAGCGAAGCGGCGGTACACGATCAGATCAAGAAGACCATCGACGGCAACGACGTCGTGCTCTTCATGAAGGGGACCGCGAAGTTTCCCCAATGCGGCTTCTCGGCCCAGGTTGCGAAGATCCTGGATCACCTCGGCGTTCCCTTCAAGGACGTGAACGTGCTCGAGGACCAGGCGCTGCGCGAGGGCATCAAGAGCTTCACCAACTGGCCGACCATCCCGCAGCTCTACGTCAAGGGCGAGTTCGTCGGCGGGGCCGATATCGTGCGCGAGATGTTCCAGGCAGGCGAGCTGCACGCCCTGATCCACGACAAGGGCATCGCGCACGCGGCGCACGGGTGACTGTCGTTTAGGTATCCTCGAAAGCTGTGGTGCGCTCATTTCCCCTCCCCCCTGACGGGGAGGGGTTAGGGGTGTGGGGATGCCAAGCAAATAATCTGGGCTCTCCCCTCTTCACCCCACACGGCGCTTCGCGCCACCCTCCCCGTCAAGGGGAGGGTGAAAGGCTGCAGTTGCGGTGTCGCAGCCTCAGTTTCGCCGCTCCGGCCTTCTGATATTCTTTCTGAAGGTGCGCGCAGGGCCTAGTCGGGCGCGCTGCGGGCCGGGAAAGCGGGCGAGACAGCATGCGACTGGGTGGCCGGCGGTTTCTGTTGAGCCTCGCCATCATCGCCGCGGCCGTGTGCTTGGCGCTCGGGCTCTCGCTCCCCATCATCCGGCTGACGAAGTACGTGTTCTGGTCGACCGAGCACTCGTTGCTCTCGACCGTGATGGTGCTGATCCGTGACGGGCAGACCTTCCTCGGCGGAACGGTGCTCATCTTCTCGATCGTGCTGCCGGTTCTGAAGCTGCTCTATCTCCTGCTCGTGTCGACGCTGCCGGCGGCCGAGCTCACCCGCTACCACAGGCGTCTCAAGGCGCTCGAGTGGCTCGGCAAATGGTCGATGCACGACGTGCTCGTACTCGCACTCACGATCTTCTTCATCAAGGCCCAGGGCCTCTACGACGCGGCGAGCCTCAAGGGCGTCTACTTCTTCACCGCCGCCGTCGTGCTGATGATCCTCTCCTACGCCTGGCTCCGCACAGAGGGGCTGGCAAACGCGCCTCAAACGCATGTGCCGGTCGTCGAGCCTCCCATCGCGAGGCCGCACTCGCCGTTGCGCAACTTCGTCCTCTCCTTCCTCATCATCGTCGCCACGGTTTTCTTCGCGCTCGGCATCATCCTGCCCGTGATCCGCTTCACCACCGTCTACGTCTGGAGCAAGGAGCATTCGATCGCGACCATCATCTGGGCGCTGTTCGACAACGAGGAATACTTCCTCACCGTCGTCCTGTTCCTGTTCTCGATCCTGTTTCCGTTTCTCAAGCTCTTCTACCTGTTGACGCTCGTCACCTCGCCCGACATTCCGCCCGAGTTTCGCCGGCGCTCGATCTCGACCATGGAATGGCTCGGGCGCTACTCGATGACCGACGTCATGGTGCTGGCGCTGATGATCTTCTACGTCAACTCGTCGGGCTACACGGAAGCGCAGGTGCTGCCCGGCGTTTATTTCTTCGCCGCCTCGGCGTTGATCACGATGCTGGCCTACGGATGGGCGAACACGGTGCCGGCGGGGCGCCCGCGGCCCGTGCCGCAGGGAGAGCTGATCGAGCTGCCGACCAACCCGGCACGGCGGCACAGGACGGCTTAGGGAGACACGTGTCAGTGGAATGGCTCGGCGACTTCTCCGAGTGGGCGTGGGCACGCCACCACAATGTGCTGAGCTGGTATGTGCGGCCGCTCTTTCTCTTGCCGTTCTGCTATTTCGCGTGGCGGCGCAGTTCGATCGGGATCGTGGCGACGCTCATGGCTCTTGCGACGAGCATGTTCTGGTTCCCAGCGCCAGCCACACCCGAACCAGACGTAGTCGCGATGCTTGCGGTAGAGCGCGAGTACCTGCTCGGCGATTGGCCCGCCTGGAAGATTGCCCTCGCGCTTCTCGCGCCGCTGTCGCTCATGCTGCTCGGAGCCGCCTTCTGGCACCGCTCCCTCGGCATTGGCCTCCTCATCGTCAATGCCATGGCGCTTGCCAAGATCGCGTGGAGCTTCCATGTCGCGCCCGAGGCAGGGGGCGCGGCCTTGCTCTGGCCGGCACTCACGGGGCTCGCCCTCTGCAACGGCGCGATCCTCGTCTTTGCCTATCGCCGTGCGCAGAGAAAAAGGGCCGGCGGTGAGCCGGCCCTTTCTTGATTGGCGGGGGTGTAAGCCCGTGCGGGCCTAGCGCGAGTAGAACTCGACCACCAGGTTCGGCTCCATGGTCACCGGATAGGGGACGTCCGTGAGGGCCGGGATGCGCGCGAGCTTGGCCGTCATTTTATTGTGGTCGGCGTCCACGTAGTCAGGGACGTCACGCTCGGCGCTCTTCAAGGCCTCGAGCACGAGGGGGAGCTGGCGCGCCTTCTCCTTGACCTCGATCACGTCGCCCACGCGGCAGCGGAAGCTCGGGATGGTGACGCGACGCCCGTTCACCGTCACGTGGCCGTGGGAGACGAACTGGCGCGCGGCGAACACGGTCGGCACGAACTTGGCGCGGTAGACGATGGCGTCGAGGCGGCGCTCCAAGAGGCCGATCAGGTGCTCGGACGTCGAGCCCTTGAGGCGGCTGGCCTCGACGTAGAGGCGCGAGAACTGGCGCTCGGAAAGGTTGGCATAGTAGCCCTTGAGCTTCTGCTTGGCGCGGAGCTGCTGGCCGAAGTCGGAAAGCTTCGAGACGCGCCGCTCGCCGTGCTGGCCGGGACGGCTCTGGCGCTTGTTGAGCGGGCTTTTCGGGCGACCCCAGATATTCTCGGTGAGGCGGCGGTCGATCTTATGCTTGGCGCGGACGCGCTTCGTCATGACTGTGGCACTCCAAGAGTTGCTGTTCGAATTCTCGTTTGAGAGACTGATTCACGTCCTCGGTGCGCGCGCATGCGCCTGCATCTTGAACGATCAGGCTCTCTCAGCCTGGAGCGCCCCCTCCTCTGCCCCCTCCCCGCCGTCCGAGCGTTCATTTTCCCGCGAAGGGATCATGGCTCGCCGAGAGAAAAGGACCGACAGGCAAGGCAGTTAATGGCCCTGCCGCGGGTGCGCAAATGCGACGCGGGCCTCATCGGCCCGCGTCGAATGGGGCGTTGATAGTCGACATGGGAGCGGCCGTCAACCGGCCGGCGGCTACTTCTTCTTGGTGTCGGCGGCGGGTGCTGCGGCAGCGGCGGTGGGCGGCGGCGCGGCGGCGGTCGGCGGGGCGTCATTGGAGGCCAGCGCGGGGCCGGCTTTGACGTAGGCCGTGATGATGTCCTTCACCTTGGCGCGCTGCTCGTCGGTGCAGGTCTGAGCGGGCGCCTTCTTCTCGTCGACGACGACCTCCTTGTCGCCGTCCTTCTCGATGAGTTTGAGCTTGCCGGTGAGCAGCATCACCGTCGTCAGGTGCAGCTGGCTGATGTAGAGGAGCTGCTGGTCGGTCCACTTCTTGGCGTCAACCTGCCGTTTCATCAGCGAGCGGTAGTTGAGGGACTGATCCTCGGCGAGATTGCAGACCTGAGCGTGCGCCGAGATGCGGCCGACCTTGATGATCTCGCGGGCGATCTCGACCGGCACCATGACGTCCGCCTTCTTGGTCTTGTCGACGACGATGACCGTGCCATCTTTCTTGCTGTACTGCTGGGGGGTGAGCGACCAGGCGTACTCCATGAAGACCTGGACCGACTTCTCGCTCAGCTCGTCCGCACCGGCAGCAGAGGTTGCTGCCGCGGCAATGAGCGCCGCCGCACCCATCCACTTTCTCGTCGCCTTGATCACTGTCCGCATCATCCTGCCCCTGCTGCGCCTAACCGTCGTTCTTTTTTGCATCCTTTGGCCCGGCCGCTGCCGGGCGGAACCGCCCCGTTCCGTAGGTATGCCAAGATTGCGGGCATCGCTCGGCCGAAAACTTGGCCACATCATGGCGGGTTATGTGGACGGTTTCCGGCCGTGTCCTTTGCCTTTGGCGAGCGTTGCAACAATGCCACGAAGGGTGCGGACCTCCTGCTCGGTGGCCGTCATGCGGGAAAACATCGTGCGGAGATTCTGCACTACAGCCGGGCGTTTATGTGCGGGATTGAAGAATCCGAGACGGTCGAGCTCGGCCTCGAGATGCTCGAAGAAACCGATCAGCTCTGCCTTGGTCGCGGGCCGGTCGCCGCCGAGATTGAGGCCCGGCTGTAATGGTGTTTCATAATTTGTTACTCGGCCGAGGCTCGCCAAGCCGCTTTCGCGCATCCAGGAGTAGCCGAGGATCAAGACCGCCTGCGCCAGGTTGAGGGACGCAAAGCGGGAGTTGACCGGGATCATCACGAGCGCATCGGCGTTGGCGACCTCGCCGCTCTCGAGGCCGCTCCTCTCGCGGCCAAAGAGGATGGCGCAGCGCTCGCCGGCCGCGATCCGCCGGCGCATCTCGGCGATGGCCTCCTCGGGCGTGAGCACGGGCTTCCTCAGAGGGCGCTGGCGCGCGGTCGTGGCCGCCACCCAATTCAGGTCGCCGAGGGCGGCGTCGAGCGTCGGATACGAGACGGCGTCGTCGATGACGTAGTTGGCGCCGGAGGCGGAGATGCGCGCCTTCTCGTTGGGCCAGCCGTCGCGCGGGGCGACAAGGCGCAGCTCGTCGAGGCCGAAGTTGGCCATGGCACGCGCCACCATGCCGATGTTGTCGGGGAGCTGGGGCTCCATCAGGATGATGGCCGGTGCCTGGCCCGGCTCCATGAGCGGAACCCCCTGGATGTGGGCGCGGCGGATGCCGTGGCGCAGCTTTCGCAGCACGCGGCGGGCCCAGAACCAGTAGTTCTCGCCCGACCAGGTCTTTTCGAGCGCGGCGAGCGACGGGGCGCGCAGCGTCTTTTCTCCCCGGCCGACGAGACGCGCGGCGCCGTCGCCGAGGACGATCTCCTTGTGGGCGGCGATGAAGTCGTCGAGGGTCTCGAGACCCAACGCCTCGGTGCGCCGCTTGCACGCGGGGCAAGTGGCGCGGTCGGCCTCGCAGCGCAGCTCGGCGCAATAGGTGAGGACCGGCTCGAGGCTCGCGCGATCGAGGCCCGGGATAGCAAGCGCCGCGAGGCCGTCGTCGATGGTCTTCTCGTGGCAGGCGTGGACGACGGCGGCCACGGGAAGCTCGCTGCCCGCAAGGCGCGGCTCGGTGCCGCCCGGGCCCGCGACAACTTCAATACGTGCTAGGGCGTCCTTCAGCATTGGTCCTCATAGTGAGCCGTCAAGCCGAGCAACGGGCCGCCGCAGGCTTGTTGCGACGCAGCACGCTCGCTAAGGTGCGGGCCAAACACGGGACGGGACTATAGACGCTCATGGACAAGATCAAGGTCGCTGGCACGGTCGTCGAGCTCGACGGCGATGAGATGACGCGCATCATCTGGAAGCTCATCCGCGACAAGCTCATCCATCCCTATCTCGACGTCGACCTTGAATACTACGATCTCGGCATCGAGAACCGCGACAAGACCTCCGACAAGGTTACGATCGAGGCGGCCAACGCCATCAAGAAGCACGGGGTGGGCGTCAAGTGCGCCACCATCACGCCGGACGAAGCCCGCGTCAAAGAATTCAACCTCAAGGACATGTGGAAGAGCCCCAACGGCACGATCCGCAACATCCTCGGGGGCGTCATCTTCCGCGAGCCCATCATCTGCCGCAACGTGCCGCGCCTCGTGCCCGGCTGGACGCAGCCGATCGTCATCGGGCGCCACGCCTACGGCGATCAGTACCGCGCCACCGACTTCCGCTTTCCGGGCAAGGGCGTGCTCACCATGAAGTTCGTGGGCGAGGACGGCACCGTGGTCGAGCGCGAGGTGTTCAAGAGCCCGGGCGATGGCGTCGCGCTCGCCATGTACAATCTCGACGATAGCATCCGCGAGTTCGCGCGCGCCTCGCTGAATTACGGTCTCGCGCGCGGCTATCCGGTCTATCTGTCGACGAAGAACACGATCCTCAAGGTCTACGACGGGCGCTTCAAGGATCTGTTTCAGGAAGTGTTCGACAAGGAGTTTAGGGCCGAGTTCGAGAAGAAGAAGATCACCTACGAGCACCGGCTCATCGACGACATGGTGGCGTCCGCGCTCAAATGGTCGGGCGGCTACGTGTGGGCGTGCAAGAACTACGACGGCGACGTGCAATCGGATACGGTCGCGCAGGGCTTCGGCTCGCTCGGCCTCATGACGAGCGTGCTCATGACACCCGACGGCAGGACGGTGGAGGCGGAAGCCGCGCACGGCACGGTGACGCGCCACTACCGCGAGCACCAGAAGGGCAAGGACACCTCGACCAACTCGATCGCCTCGATCTTCGCCTGGACGCGCGGGCTCGCGCACCGCGCCAAGCTCGACGGCAACGACAAGCTGGCGAAGTTCTCCGCCACGCTCGAAAAGGTTTGCGTCGACACGGTGGAAGCGGGCTCCATGACGAAGGATCTCGCGCTGCTCGTCGGGCCCGATCAGAAGTGGCTGTCGACGGGGGCGTTCCTCGACAAGATCGACGAGAACCTGAAGAGCGCGATGGCGAAGGCCTGAGGACGGCGAAGGCTCAGCCTCAGCCGAGCTTGGCTCCGGGGCGCGGTCCGGCAAGGCGCTGGTGGCGGCGCTGATAGCGCGTGCACTGGCGGCTGTTCGCGCCGGGCCGCAGGCTCACCACTCCGATGCCGACGGTCGCGGCGCCGAGGGCGATCAGACCAGCGGATGGGGCATCAGTGGCAATGGCAAGGCCGGTCATGCCGACGAGGCCGGCCAATCCGGCGCCGGCGATTGCGATGCGTGGCTTTGGCGGATGAGCGCGGCGCTGCATGCTTGGAAGTGGAATTTGAAGTCTCCCGAAGTCTCTTGAATTTATCTGAGTCGCGAGTTGGGCGCCGTCTCTATAGGTCTCAAGGGCGGGCAGACATGCGACTTTCGTACGCGGCAAAGACCAGAGCACGCATTGAACGATGGTTTTCCGGTGCGGAGCCAGGTTGCATGGGCTTGCTAACCATGCCCCGTCGCACTTGCGGCCAAGAGCCTCAGCGAAGCCGATCACGAAGTCTTGAATCGCGGGGGGGTCAGCGGCCGTCGCCGACGAGGGCGCCGAAGCTTGCGCGGAGCTTGCGCAGGTGGCCCAGGCCGTCGAGCGTGATCTCGTACATGCCGTTCGCGGGCTGGTTGATGAGCGAGAGCTTCTTCAGACGATGGAGCTGGGAGACGACGGCGCCGGAGCTGTCGGCGAAGCCCTTCTGGGCGAGCGCGGACAAGAGCTGCTGCAGAGAGTAGGGCCGCGTCTCGCGCGCCATGGCCTCGAGAAGCTGCAGCTCGCGCAGCCGGCTCCTCTGGTTGCGGCCGATATCATCGTAGTCGTCGCCTTCGGCGCCGTCAGGCTCGGCAAATCCCGCAGTGGCGATCGGCCCGCGCCCGGCAGCGGCGCTGCGATCGGGGCCGGTGGCGCGGCCCTGGTCGGCAGTCGCAATCACCTTGTCCAGGAGATCGAGCTTGTCGCGAAACTCGGCGATGAGCTGGCGCACCTCGCCCGGTGCGACGGGAGCCTTCTGGAACATCGGCTGGAAGAGACTGCGATGAAAGGCGTCCGACAGGCGGGCGACGAAATCCTCGTTCTCGGTCCAGCCGTCCCCGCCCATGAACATCCTCGAGCCTCGGAATGAAACGCGATCGCTTGGCATTGCCCGCGGTACGCCACGTTGCATGCCATACTGCCATTGGCACCCGGCGCTCACAACGTGCATTTCATTCGATACTTTACATTGCATTGCATTCTATATTATCTTGTCCACATAACTTGCTGTTTTTTCTATGTTTTATCTTGTTCCATGCGACGCCATTCGGGGTGGTTGCAGGCGCTTACAGGGCGCGAAGCTGAGTTGCTGCACAATCTTCGCTCGTCGCTGTAAGCCATTCCAATGGCGCGCAGACTTCAAATTCGCGCTGGCCAATCCTGAGCATCGCCGGAACCTCGCCCCATCCACAAACACGAGGGACAGCTGAGCGCGGGCAGGGCCGCGCGAGGCTCAGAGGGAGCGCGGCAATGAACATGGGATGGCTCGACATCATCGAGGGGATCGATCTCGATCCGAGCGTCACGGATCTCATCATCTCGTATCCGCATATGAGCTCGCAGCAGCTGCTGATGTGGTTTGCGAGCCTCATTCTTTGGCGTCTCTTCTTCTCCCGTCTCGAGGACGCGGTTGCCTTCCATGCGCGGCGAACGGCGTCGCGGGGTCTCTTCCGGCTCGCGGTTGCGGTCAAGCCCTAGAGCGCGTTCCGTTCCTACGGAATCGGAAGCGCTCTAGGTTTTTGCTTTATCGCATTTTCTGCGACGAACCGGAGCCCACCCCGGATCGCGTCCGGGGCAGGCTTTCGTCGGAAAATGCTCTAGCCGGGCTGCTTCTCCGTCGGGCTCTTCTTGGCCCGCAAGCCGCGGCTCGTGCGCCCCGCCTTGTGCGCGGCGCCCTGGAGCGCCTCGCGGAACTCGTCGCGCTTCTCGTGGATGGACGCAATCACGGGGCCTGCCGGCACGCCGATGCCGACGAGGGCTGCCTCCGAGAGCTGCAGGCTCGCCTCGATTGTCTCCGGGACCGCGTCCGTGACGCCGATCTCGTAGAGATGGCGCGCGTGCTCGGCATCACGGGCGCGGGCAACGATGATGATCTTGGGCCGCTCGGCGCGGATGGCGCGCACGAGGTCATCCACCTCGGGCCAGGTGTGGATGGTGATGATCACCGCCGAGACCTGGTCGAGGCCGCAGCGGGCGAGGAACTGCGTGTTCTTGCCGTCGCCGAAATAGACCGGCCGACCCTTTGCGCGGGCAGCGCTGACGACGGCGGGAATGCGCTCGGTGACGACGTGGGGAATGCGATGGCGCTCGAGCATGTCTGAGACGAGCTCGCCGACACGGCCGTAGCCGATGACGATGGCGCGCGGGTGGCTCTCCTCGGGCGGCATGGCCGCGAGCGCGGGATCGGGCGCGCCCTCATCGATCTTCTTGATCAGCCGCGAGAGGCGGCGCCCGACAATGTCGAACAGCGGGATCAACGCCATCGAGACCGCAGTTGTGGCCTTGACGAGCGAGCCCGTCTCGGCGCTGAGCACGTTATGGAAGACGGCGAGGTTCGCGACGATGAAGGCGAACTCTCCGGAGGGGCCGAGCAGCAGTGCGGTTTCCACCGAGACGTTCCAGGGGAACCGGTAGAGACGCATGAGGACCGTGACGACGAGGGCGTTCACGGCGACGAGGCCGAGCACGGCGCCACCGAGCAGGAGCGGGCTTGCGGCGAGCGCCGGGATGTCGATGCTCATGCCGACGGCGAAGAAGAAAACGCCAAGCAAGAGCCCGCGGAAGGGATCGATCGCGGTTTCGATCGAGCGGCGGAACTCCGTCTCGGCGAGCAGGAGACCGGCCACGAAGGCGCCGAGGGCCATCGAGAGCCCCATGGCTGCGGACAACAGCCCGCTGCCGACGGCGACGAGGAGCGTCGCGGCGACGAAGAGCTCGGTGTTCTCGCTCGAGGCGACGAGGCGGAAGAGCGGCTTCAAGGCGAGCGAGCCGAGCACGACGATCAGCGCGACGGCGAGTGCTGCCTGGCCGAATGACCAGAAGACGCTCACGGCAATCGAGTCGTGCTGGCCGGGGCCGAGGATGGTGACCAGCAGGAGCAGCGGCACGACGGCGAGATCCTGCAAGAGGAGGATCGAGAAGCTGGCGCGGCCCGTTGCCGTCTTGAGGCGGTTCTGGCGCGAAAGGATCTCGACGACGACCGCGGTCGAGGACAGCGACAGGCTCAGGCCGATGATCATTGCCGCCTGCGCGTCGTAGCCCAGTGCGCTCAGAATGAGGCCGATGCAGGTTGCCGAGAGTGCGACCTGCAGCACGCCGAGGCCGAATACGAGGCGGCGCATGGTGACGAGGCGCTTCGGCGACAGCTCGAGACCGATCAGGAACAGGAGGAAAACGATGCCGAGCTCGGCGAGCGGCATGAGGCGCTCGGTGCTCGTGATCGTGAACCAGCCGAGGGCCGGGAACTCTCCGGCGAGCGCGCCGAGCCCCTTGGGTCCGAGAATGGCGCCCGAGATCAGGAAGCCCAGCACCGTGCTGATCTTCAGGCGCTGGAAGAGCGGCACGGCGACCGCTGCCGTCGCAAGGACGATCATCACGTCGCGATAGACGCCGAGATCGTGAGCTGCCGTCGTTGCCGGTGCTGCGTCCATGCGCCCCTCATGTCACCGCGCCAAGCGACGCCGGCGCCTCGCGAAAGCAGGCGTGGGCCGCGTCTCAAGCGAATTAAGAGGGCGCGCGCCTTTCGGCGCAAGAAAGAATTTTGAGCAGGCTCAGAGCGTGATTGCCGTTGACTGAATCGCAATCGCGCTCCAGCTCTTTGATGAGACAATGTTTAGGCGCCGGCGCTGAGCCGTGCCTCGATGGCGGCGAGCGCGTCCGCAGCTTTGGCGCCGTCGGGGCCGCCGGCCTGGGCCATGTCGGGGCGGCCGCCGCCGCCCTTGCCGCCGAGGGCTTCCGCGCCGGCTTTCACGAGGTCGACGGCGCTCCAGGTCTTGGTCAGATCGTCGGTGACGCCGACCGCGAGCCCCGCCTTGCCGTCCTCGGTGACGCCGACGATGGCGACAATACCGGAGCCCACCTGCTTCTTGCCGTCGTCGACGAGGCCGCGCAGGTCCTTCGGGTTCAATCCCTGCACGGAGCGCGCGAGGAGCTTGACCGCGCCGACGCTGCGCACGGCGGAAGCGCCGCTCGCGCCGTCGCCCGCCGCCGTTCCGCCGCCCAAGGCGATCTGCTTCTTGGCGTCGGCGAGCTGGCGCTCGAGCTGGCGGCGCTCCTCGACGAGGGCGCGCAGGCGCTCGACGACGTCGTCGGGGCGCGTCTTCAAGACGGCGGCAGCTTCCTTCAGGCGCTCGTCAGCGTCGATGAGATAGGCGCGGGCGCCGTCAGCCGTCAGCGCCTCGATGCGGCGCACGCCGGCCGAGCTCGCGCTCTCGGCGACGATCTTGACCAGGCCGATGTCGCCGGTGCGCTTGGCATGCGTGCCGCCGCATAACTCTACCGACCAGGCCTTGTTCGCACCCGGACCTGCTTCACCCATCGAGACAACACGAACCTCGTCGCCATATTTCTCGCCGAACAGCGCCATGGCGCCGGATGCCTTCGCATCCTCGAGCGCCATCAGCCGCGTCTCGACCGGCGAATTCTGCAGCACGATGGCGTTGGCAATCGCCTCGACGGACTTCAATTCGTCGGGAGTCATCGGCTTCTGGTGGACGAAGTCGAAGCGCAAGCGATCGGGGGCGACGAGCGAGCCCTTCTGCGCGACGTGCGTGCCGAGCACCTGGCGCAACGCCTCGTGCAGGAGATGCGTCGCCGAGTGATTGGCGCGTGTCGCGGTGCGGCGCGCGTGATCGACCTCGAGCTCGACGGTGTCGCCGGCCTTGAAGCTGCCCTTCTCAACCTTGCCAAAATGCACGAAGAGGTCGCCCAGCTTCTTCTGCGTGTCGGTGACGCGGAACAGCGCACCCTTGGGGCCCTTGATCACGCCCTCGTCGCCGACCTGGCCGCCTGACTCGCCGTAGAAGGGCGTCTGGTTCAAGACGAGCGCGCCCTCCTCTCCAGCGCTTAGGCTCTTGGCGCTCTTGCCATCCTTGACGAGGGCTGCCACCTCGCCTTCGGCCGCCTCCGTGTCGTAGCCGAGGAAGTCGGTCGCGCCGGTCTTCTCCTTGATCTCGAACCAGATGGTCTCGGTCGCGGCCTCGCCCGAGCCCTTCCAGGCGCGGCGCGCTTCCTCCTTCTGCTTCTCCATCGCGGTGGCGAAGGCTTTGGTGTCGACGGCAATGCCGCGCGGGCGCAGCGCGTCCTCGGTGAGATCGAGCGGGAAGCCATAGGTGTCGTAGAGCTTGAAAGCGACGTCGCCCGAGAAGGTGTCGCCCGACTTGAGCTTGCCGGAGGCATCACCCAGGAGGCCCAGGCCTTTCTCGAGCGTCTTGCGAAACTTCGTCTCCTCGAGCCTCAGGGTTTCCGTGATCAGCGACTGGGCGCGCATAAGCTCGGCGTAGGTGTCGCCCATCTGGCGCACGAGCGCGGGCACGAGGCGCCACATCAGCGGCTCGCTCGCGCCCAAGAGATGTGCGTGGCGCATGGCGCGGCGCATGATGCGGCGGAGAACGTAGCCGCGGCCCTCGTTGGACGGCAGCACGCCGTCGGCGATGAGGAAGCTCGTCGCGCGCAAATGATCGGCGATGACGCGGTGGCTTGCCTTCGCCTCGCCCTCCGCCTCGACGCCGGTGGCATCGACGGAGGCCTGGATCAGCGCGCGGAAGAGGTCCGTCTCGTAGTTGTCGTGCGTGCCTTGCAGCACGGCCGAGATGCGCTCGAGCCCCATGCCGGTGTCGATCGACGGCTTGGGGAGCGCGACGCGCTCGCCTGGGGCCAGCTGCTCGAACTGCATGAAGACGAGATTCCAGATCTCGATGAAGCGGTCGCCGTCGGCGTCGGGGGAGCCGGGGGGGCCGCCGGGGATGTGGGGGCCGTGATCGTAGAAGATCTCGGAGCACGGTCCGCAGGGGCCCGTGTCTCCCATGGCCCAGAAGTTGTCGGCGGTGGCGATGCGGATGAGCTTGTCGTCGGAGAAGCCGGTAAGCTTCTTCCAGATGCGGTGGGCCTCGTCGTCCTCGTGATAGACGGTGATGACCAGGCGCTTCTTGTCGAGGCCGAACTCGCGCGTGACGAGGTTCCAGGCAAGCTCGATCGCGCGCTCCTTGAAGTAGTCGCCGAAGGAGAAGTTGCCGAGCATCTCGAAGAAGGTGTGGTGGCGCGCGGTGTAGCCGACGTTGTCGAGGTCGTTGTGCTTGCCGCCGGCGCGCACGCACTTCTGCGAGGTGGCCGCGCGCACGTAGGGGCGCGTCTCCTGGCCGGTGAAGACGTTCTTGAACTGCACCATGCCGGCGTTGGTGAACATCAGCGTCGGGTCATTCCTCGGGACGAGCGGGGAGGAGGCCACGACCTCGTGGTCGGCCTTCCTGAAGTACTCGAGGAATGATCTCCTGATCTCGTTGACGCCTGTCATCTCGCTCACGTGCCTGCGGAAAAAGGGGGAATCAGCGGGTCATGCCCGGCCGCCGACGTTGTAGCGGCGCCCTCGGGGGCTGTCCAGGAAGGCCGCTTAGGACGCGTCGGGCGCGGCACCCTTGAGCGATAGAGTAGCCGCCGCGGTTCCGTTGAGAGAAACGTCATCCCCGCGGAGGCGGGGATCCACGCAAGCCTGCCGTATGATGCCATATTGAAGCTTGGCTGGATGCCCGCCTGCGCGGGCATGACGGAAAGAACGGGCACACCGCTGACGCCTATTTCCTGGCGCGGGCGTGCTCCTGGGGCATGCTAACCCAACTACAGTTCCGGTCACCCCGACCTAGCCGCGCCGAATGAGTTAGCTGCGCTAACTCGTCCATGCGGAGCCATGATGCGCGGCGTCCTCCCCCTGAGGGGGAGGGAGGCGCCGCTCTGATCACTTCTTGGCGCGGGCGCCCTTCTTGTGGCCATGATCCTCGGCCTCGGGGAGCACCCCGTCGGCGTCGGGGGTCTCCTCGTCCGTGTCCTCGCCGGCCTCGGGCTCGACCAGCATCTTGTCGACGATGAGGCCGGCGCTGGCGCGCACCGCTTTCTCGATCTGGTGGGCGACCTTGGGATGGTCCTTCAGGAACTGCTTGGTGTTCTCGCGGCCCTGGCCGATGCGCTCGCCGTCGAAGGAGAACCAGGCGCCGGACTTCTCGATGATGTTGGCCTTGACGCCGAGATCGACCAGCTCGCCCGATTTCGAGATGCCCTCACCGTACATGATGTCGAACTCGACCTGCTTGAAGGGCGGGGCGACCTTGTTCTTCACGACCTTGACGCGGGTCTGATTGCCGACGACCTCCTCGCGCTCCTTGATCTGGCCGATGCGGCGGATGTCGAGGCGGACGGAGGCGTAGAATTTCAGCGCATTGCCGCCCGTCGTGGTCTCGGGATTGCCGAACATGACGCCGATCTTCATGCGGATCTGGTTGATGAAGATCACCATGCACTTCGATTTCGAGATCGAGGCGGTGAGCTTGCGCAGGGCCTGGCTCATGAGCCGCGCCTGACTGCCCATCTGCATGTCGCCCATCTCGCCTTCGAGCTCGGCCTTGGGCGTCAAGGCGGCGACGCTGTCCACGACGATGACATCGATGGCTCCCGAGCTCACGAGCGTGTTGGTGATCTCGAGTGCCTGCTCGCCGGCGTCGGGCTGCGAGATGAGCAAATCCTCGATCTTGACGCCGAGCTTCTTGGCATAGGTGGGGTCGAGGGCGTGCTCGGCGTCGACGAAGGCGCAGGTGCCGCCCTTCTTCTGGGCCTCGGCGACGACCTGGAGCGCGAGCGTGGTCTTGCCTGAGCTTTCCGGCCCGTAGATCTCGATGACGCGGCCGCGCGGGAGCCCGCCGATGCCGAGCGCGATGTCGAGGCCGAGCGAGCCGGTCGAGATCGCCTCGATGTCCATCGAGCGCTCGTTGGCGCCGAGGCGCATGATCGAGCCCTTGCCGAAGGCCTTGTCGATCTGCTCCAGCGCATGCGCGAGCGCCTGGGCCTTATGCTTGTCCATGCTTCCCCCTTCGACGACACGCAACTCCGGCTTCGATCCGTGGCTCATCGGCATCTACCCTATGGCATGAGTTCGAGGTCAGCAAAATCTGCTGACCGTGCGACTCATGTGTACACGGTTTGTTCTCATGTGTCGAGAGCGGTTCACTCGGCGGCTTAGTGCCTCCCCTTAATCCCCTCTTAGCCTTCGACTTGTAGAGGTTGGGGATCGCCATCTGGTCCCGGGCTATGGTCAACGCCATCCTCATCTCGCGCGCTGGTCTCGCCGATGCCTTGCAGCGGCTGGACAAGGCCGCCGTGAGCGTCGTGAAGGCGACGGCGCCGGTTGTGGCACGCCCGCGCGAGGAAGCACCGGTCACGGGCGCCATGGGTGTGCGTTCGGGCAGCTCGGGCGACGTCGCTTCTGCGTTCCTCGATCTCATGAGCGCGGAGATGAGCTTCAAGGCGAACGCAGAGGTTCTGAGGACGCACGCCGACATGGTGCGCAGCCTCTACGACGCACTCGACTGAGTTCGGAGCTCGGGCGAGCTATTGCGTTCCTGTCGGCGCAGGCTTCTTCTGCGATGCGAATTGTCCCTGGTTCTCGTTCGAGTCTGATCACTGCGCGCTTTTGAATGTTATCAGTGACTATTGATGATTGCTTCTATTTCCTTCAACGCTTCGTCTTCCCAATCGCGGCTTCCGACGTCTATCCCCCAATCGTCGGGGTAGCCTTTGGAAGCGCTTTCTTTGATACGTGTCTGAGTAAGATATGGCTGGATGGCTTTTTCGGTGAAAGGGCATTTGATGCGGATCGCCTCGTTGGCCTGTTTGTTGGCGAGGAAATTGTCGAGGCTAGTGTAGTTCTTTACGCGGATGCCCACGATGTCCGCATTCTCGATGCGGCCGAAGCTGTCGGAGGCGTTGCTCAGCCAGCTATATGTGATCTTGCAACGTTCGGTCTTGCTGTCGGCATCAAATTCGCAGCGACCTTCGCCATCAATTAGATAGACAATCTTTTTTGCAGGAAAGTAGCTGTCTTGGCTTACGGAATAGGCAGTGTAGGTGCCGTCGGGGCGTTGGATGAAGAAGCGAGAATAGCAAAGCAGTGCGCGTTGCTTGTCCGTCAAGGAAAGATACCCATCCGTAGTGCGCTCGTGGAAAATCCCCGCGTAGGGATACGGAGGTTGCTGTCCAAGAGCATTTTTGGAGCGGAGGGGAAGAATAGCAACGCAAACGATGCTGGCAAAAACTGCCACTCTGAAATTCATGAGCCGCCCCCTTCGGTAATGCACTTCAGGTAGCACTGTCAGAACTATACCGTCAATTTAAAAGGCTGAAAGCGTACGAGGGTAAAGCTCGCGGCTTTCGGTCGAAGGCCTTACTTATGCGCCGTCGGGCAGCTGGGACGACGCGGCCTCGGCGTTTCTCGATCTCATGAGCGCGGAGATGAGCTTCCGGGCCAATGTCGAGGTGCTGAAGACGCAGGCCGACATGGTGCGCAGCCTCTACGACGCGCTCGACTGAACTCGTCTCGGTCTATTTCGGCTGGACGTCGAGATCGCCGCCGGGCTCGCCGGGCGGCGGGAGCACGGGCGTCGTGCCGGGGTTCGGCACGGGCGCCTCCTTGTGGATCTCGGGGTCCATGCCGCGCGGCGGCTCGAGCACGCCCTCGCCTTCCTTGAGCTTCTCGGTGAGCGGCACCTCTGGCCGGTTGTCGCCGGTGCTCGGATCGGTCGGCGGCACGGTGCTTTCGGCGGGCGGCTTTGCCCCCTCCGGCGCCTGCGTCTTCAAATCGGGAACACCCGCTTGTGCCGACGCCGCGGTCGAGAGCGCGGCGAGCATGGCGGCGCTCGTCATAATTCTCGTGACTCTGCGACGTGGGTAGGGGTGATCGGGGCGCGCGCAATCACGCGGCATGGCTCTGCTCCTTGGCCGTTGACGGCTTGCTTTGAAACCATCGGGCGCGCGATCCGGTTCCGAGGACCGCGACACTTCGCGTAGAGTGGATTCAGAGCGGCGGCGGGCAGCCGGCCGCGCCACGACAATTGCGGGAGAGGCTCATGTTGAATGAGGCATTCAATCTTTCGCTCAGGAAATTCCTGAAGCGGGTCGGCATCTCCTCGCAGGAGGAGATCGAGCGCGTGGTGCGCGAGAAGAACCTCGCGGGCAAGGGCACGCTCCAAGTCAAGATGGTGCTCACCGCCGAGGGCACGGACCTCAATCACGTCGTCGACGGCGAGATCGATCTCGGGTGACGGAGGCTAACCCAGCGCCAGCTGCTCCTTCACTTTCGCGGCGAGCTGGGGCAGCGAGAAGGGCTTGGGCAGGAAGGCGAACTGCTGGTCTTTGTCGAGCGAGGTCTCGAAGGCCTCGTGGGGATAGCCCGAGACGAAGATGATCTTCATCTTCGGGTTCTTCTTGCGCAGCTCCTTGAGCAAGGTCGGCCCGTCCATCTCCGGCATGACGACGTCGGAGACGACGATATCGACCTTGTAGTCGACCTTCTCCATCACCTCGAGCGCCTCGACGCCGGTCGAGGCCTCGAGGACCTCATAGCCCTGGCGTTTCAAAGCGCGCACGGCAAAGGAGCGCACGATGTCCTCGTCCTCGACAAGCAGCACGCGGCCCGAGCCCGTGAGATCCTGCGGACGCTCTTTCTTGGCGATCTTCTGAGCGACGATTTCTTCCTCGTTCTCGGGGACGTGGCGCGGCAGGTAGGCGCGGAACGTCGTGCCTTTGCCCACTTCGCTCTCGGGATAGATGAAGCCGCCCGACTGCTTGACGATACCGTAGACGGTCGCGAGCCCGAGTCCGGTGCCCTTGCCGACGCCCTTGGTGGTGAAGAACGGCTCGAAGATCTTGGTCATCACCTCGGGCGTCATGCCGGAGCCGGTGTCCTCGACCTCGATCAGCACGTACTCGGCGACGGGCATGCCGTGGTGGGCAAGCTTCTGCACCTCGCGCTCGGTGACGTTCCTCGCCCGGAACGACAGCATGCCGCCGTCGGGCATGGCGTCGCGGGCGTTGAATGCGAGGTTCAGGAGCACCTGATCGAGCTGCGTCTTGTCGGCCTTCACGTACCACAGGTCGCGGCCGGCGGAGACCTTGAGCTCGATCTTCTCGCCGATCGAGCGCTTCATGAGCGGGCCGAGGTCGGTCATCACGTCACCCAAGAGCAGCGGCTCGGTCTGCAGTGTCTGGCGGCGCGAGAAGGCGAGCAGCTTGGCGACCAGGCCTGCAGCGCGGTTAGCGGACGACTGGATATTCTTGATGTCCTTATAGGCCGGGTCGGTCGGACGGTGCGTCTGGAGGAGGAGGTCCGAGAAGCCGATGATGGCCGTCAGCACATTATTGAAATCATGCGCGATGCCGCCCGCGAGCTTGCCGACCGCTTCCATCTTCGAGGACTGCGCGAACTTGGCTTCGAGCGCCTTCTGCTCGGTCGCGTCGATGACGTAGAGGATCGCGGCCTCGCGCGCACCCTTGGTTTGCGTCAGCGGGCTCACATAGACGCGGCGCGAGAACTCCTTCTGCGGGCCGACCGTGATCTCGATCGGAGCCGCGCCGGGCGTGCCGGCGAGCGCCTGCTTCAGGCTCGCCTCGAGGGCGGCGGACGTCTCGGGGTCGGCCGAGCGGCACAACACGTCTGCTGCCTTCCCGCCGACGCCATTTGCGCCGTCGGGGATCATGCGCGTGAAGGCAGCGTTGGTGCTCGTGAGCCGGCCGTCGGCGCCGATGGTGGCGATGCCGAAAGGCGCGGACTGGAAGAAGCGCGCGAAGCGAACCTCGGCGGCGTCGCCGTCGGGCTCGGCGGCGGCGTCGCGCTGGTAGGCGGCGATCATGAGGCCGCCCGAGGCCTCGCGGCGCGCGAAGAGACGCATCGGCATTGAGCGCCCCTCGTCGGCGGCGACGTCGAGGTCGAGCCCCGATTCCTCGCTCCGGGGCGTGTCGGCTGCAGCCGCGATGAGGTCGGCGCCCGGCTGGGTGAAGACGTCACGGAGGCGAAGCGCGCGCTCGGCAAGAGCCAGCGGCTCGCGTCCGAGCCAGCGCAGGAAGGTCGCGTTCAAGTGGCGGATGACGCTACGGTTGTCGGCCCACATGAGCCCGGCGGGCGCCGCGTCGTAGCGCGCGAGCGTGCCTTCGAGGGATCGGACGATCGCAGCCTGGTGCGCGCGCTCGCCGGTGACGTCGGCCACGCTCCAAAGCACCATGGGGCCTAGATCGCGCTCGTGGCCGGGCACGGTGCAGGGGCGATGGGTGATGCGCAGACGGCGCGCGCCTGCCTCAGGGGTTGCGGGAAGATCGATCTCCTCGCGGCCGGGCTCGCGACGGCTCGCGGCGCGCGTCAGGCGGAAAAGTGCGGCGGCGGCCTCGGGATCGCCGGCGAAAGCGGTGTCGAGGCTCCGGTACTCGCCGGTCTCGGTCACGCCGACGAGATCCTTCAGGCTGCGGTTGGCATAGACAGCAGAGCCGTCAAGGCGGGTGACGAGCACGCCATCCTCGAGGCTGTCGGTGAGTGCCTTGACGAGCTCGGCGTCGCGCACGCGCTCGCCGATGCGGATGTGGCCGGCAAGGTAGCCGAAGACGAGGAAGGCTCCGAGCATGGCCAGCGTCGCCATCAGCGTGAGGAGCAATGGTTCGGCCGCGCCGCTCGCCACGAGCGCGAGCACGATCGCGCCCAGGAGCGCGCCGATCAGCAGGAGCGGTATGGCCCCGCTCTCGCCGGCGCTGGGCGCGAGCGCATGATCGGCCGGAAATCCTGCTTGCGGCTCACGTATTTCGCCTTCGCTCATGAAGGCGAAAGCTATCTGATTCTGGGGGAAGGGCGCGTCGGACGCCTGCATGGGGTACTCTGTACGCTACGCTACTCATACTTGTGAGGAGCCACATTCAGGCCCGCGGGCGGGCCGCGGTGGAAGCCATGCTCGGCATTCCTCACGCCCCAAGACTTCGATCATTAGAGTTAAAACGGCGTGAATTTAGCGCTATACGTCGGCGCGCGTTCAGAGTGACGACGCGGGGGGCGCGAGCGTGTGGGAGAATCAATCGCATCGCCGCGCTGTAAGATGCGGACGAAGCAGAGAAACGAGTGTTGGCCAATACAGAGGGGCCGCGGCGCATGCCGCGCTAACGGAATATGTGGGACGTAGCGTACTACCTCGCGGTCGTGATCTTGCTTGCCGCCGCGGTGATCGCGAGCGCGTTTGCGGTGCGCGCGTACATGACGGGAGCGGGTCCCATGGACGCGGTCTCCAAGCTCTTCGGACCCAAGCCGGAGAGGCGGCTTGATATCGTCGAGCAATCCAATCTCGATGGCCGGAGGCGCCTCATCCTCATCCGGCGCGACGACGTGGAGCACCTGATCATGACCGGGGGCCCGGTGGACATGGTGATCGAGACCGGCATCGGCGAGCGGCGCGAGCAGAATGTCGATACCATCGAGACGCCGTCAGCCGTGTTTACGCGCATGCCGCGCGCAAAAGGGCAGGCCGGCGGCGAGCAGTAGCCGCGATCGCGGTCTTGCGCAGAATTTTTGGGCTGTGGCGGCGAGCCGTGTAAGGCTAGGCGGGATTGATGATTCGTGCACTCACCAGAATTGCCGACGGGCTTGCGTCCTTCCTGGGGTCAGGAGGGCCGCGCGAAGCTCTCGTCATCCGCGTCGGCGTTTCCTATCGCTCCGATCCCGACCAGGTGCGCACCGTTCTCGAGGGCGTGGCGCGCGACTGCCCGCTCGTTCTCGCCGCGCCGGCGGCAAGGGTTTCGTTCGACGACTTCGGCCCGAGCGCTCTCGAATTCTCGCTTCATGCCAGCCGTGCGGCGCGCGTCGAGGCGGGTGCGGCGGAGACGGAGCTCAGGACGCGGATCCTCAAGGCCTTTCGGGCTAGCGGCATCGAGATGCCGTACGCGCAGTACGACATCCACCTGCGCGACCTGGATGCGGTGCGTGTGATCCTGAACCGGGTCGCAGAGGAAAGGGCGGCGCGGCCAGGCGTCAACGGAGAGGCGGAAAATGCTCCTATGCCGGGCGCTTCGGCGGCCGGGCAGAGACGGCAGGCGCCCTGAACTGCGCCGGCGGAGGCTTCAGTCCTCGCGATAGACGCGCTCGCGCCGCTCATGGCGCTCCTGCGCCTCGACCGAGAGCGTGGCGATGGGGCGCGCGTCGAGGCGTTTCAAACCGATCGGCTCGCCGGTCTCCTCACAGTAGCCGTACGTGCCGTCCTCGATGCGGGCCAGCGCGGCATCGATCTTGGCGATGAGCTTCCTTTGGCGGTCGCGGGCGCGCAGCTCGAGCGCGCGGTCGGTCTCGGACGTCGCGCGGTCGGCGAGGTCGGCGTGCTGGGTCGAATCCTCGTGCAAGCCGGCTAGCGTCTCCTTCGTCTGGCGGATGATTTCTTCCTTCCAGGTCACGAGCTTCTGGCGGAAATAGACGCGGTGTCGCTCGTTCATGAACGGCTCGTCCTCGGACGGCCGGTAGTCAGGCGCCAGCACGATGGAGGAGGTCGAGGCCCGGACCGTCAGCGTCTTGTCGCGCGCTTTTCCCACTGCCTTGGTCTTGGTCTTTGCTTTTGCCTTGGGTGCCGCGACCGCCTTGGGTGCCGAGACCCGCTTTGGCCGGGCTACGGCCTTGACAGCGGGCTTCTTGGCAGCCTTTTTCGTCGGCGCCCCCTTGGACGATTTCTTTTGTGCTCGCTTGCTCATGATGGGCCTCCCGGAGGCTCTCTTGCCGCCTCTGCCCCTCCCTCTGGACAGCGTACAGCGATGAACACGAGTTTGCGTGCCCCTATTGAAGTGAGTGGCCGCTTGAGTCAAGAAATTCCGAGATTTAGGTGTGCAGCGCAGTAAATTCAGGGGGTTGACGCGAGCTGGCTCGGGTCGGCCCTTGGCAGGGTCGTTGCCACAGCCCCGGCGAAACTTCGAGTCGCTCGCCGCCATGGCAAAGAGCGTCTGGCACAACCGGGGCGGGTGACTGCCTCCGCCGGGCGCCCTTGCTGGCCCAATTCGTGGGACCTAAGGTCCTCAGCCCAAACGACGGAGCGTTATACCCATGACGGAGGCGGCGCGAGGCAAGTTTCAAGGGACGCAGCGCTATGTGGCGACCGACGATCTCAAGGTCGCCGTCAACGCTGCGATCACGCTCGAACGCCCTCTTCTGGTCAAAGGCGAGCCGGGCACGGGCAAGACCCAGCTTGCGCTCGAGATCGCCCAGGCGCTCGGGGCGCCGATCCTCGAATGGCACATCAAGTCGACGACCAAGGCCCAGCAGGGCCTTTACGAATATGACGCCGTCTCGCGCCTGCGCGACGGCCAGCTCGGGGACGAGCGCGTCAAGGACATCCGCAACTACATCCGCCGCGGCAAGCTGTGGGACGCCTTCCAGATGGAGCGGCGTCCGGTGCTGCTGATCGACGAGATCGACAAGGCCGACATCGAGTTCCCGAACGATCTCCTGCAGGAGCTCGATCGCATGGAGTTCTTCGTCTACGAGACGGGCGAGACCGTCGCGGCCAAGAGCCGGCCGATCGTCATCATCACGTCGAACAACGAGAAGGAGCTGCCTGACGCGTTCCTGCGCCGCTGCTTCTTCCATTACATCAAGTTCCCCGATCCCGAGACCATGGCGGCAATCGTCGAGGTGCACTTTCCGGGGCTCAAGGGGCGCCTCGTCTCGGAGGCCATGCGCATCTTCTATGATCTGCGCGAGGTGCCGGGCCTGAAAAAGAAGCCGTCGACATCGGAGCTCTTGGACTGGCTCAAGCTCCTGCTCAACGAGGACATCGATCCGGCGACGCTGCGCGAGACGGACGGGCGCAAGATCATTCCGCCGCTTGCAGGCGCGCTGCTCAAGAACGAGCAGGACGTGCACCTCTTCGAGCGGCTCGCCTTCATGAGCCGGCGCAGGGAGCAGCAATAGTCCGCATCGTCCGGCAACTAGCCGAAAGGCTTAGTTTGCGGGCCGCAAAGCCGCCCAACTGCTGTCGTCCGTTCCCGCCGCTTCAAGGACGGGGACTTCCATGACAATGAGATGGCCGATTTTTGGTTCGAGCGACGGCTCGGCCGTGGGTATTGCGGAGATCGGCGGGCGCGGCGGCAGGTGGGCGACGATGCTTTCCGCGCTGGCGCTCGGGTTTTCCGGGCTCTCCTTCTACGAGAGCGTGATGAAGACGGCCGATCTCGAGGTCTATGTGCCGCCCGTCATCCACTACGCGCGTGATCAGGGCGGCGACGTCGAGCAGTTCGCCATTCCGCTCACGATCGTCAACTCGGGTGCGCGCACGGGCACCGTCATCTCGATGGAGCTCGAGGTTGAGAGCCTGCGAGCTGACGCTACGACCAAGACCAAGCGCTACTACAGCGCCTATGTCGGCGATCCGCCGCTCAAGGACGACGAGGTGAGCCGTGCCTTCGCGCCGCTCAGCCTCGCCGGCCGCACGACCTTCTCCGATACGGTCCGCTTCTACCCGATCGGCAATCCGCTGCCGAAGCTCGTCGACGATGCCGGCGACTACAAGTTCACGCTCCACCTCAAGACGGCTGTTCCTGCCCATCCCGAGATCCTGGATAGGCTCTGGCGCAAGGAGCCCGAGCCCGTGACGTTCGAGAAGACTCTGCCCTGGATCTCGGAGCAGCAGCTCGACATGCGCCGTCTCGCGATCCCCATGCACGACAAGGACTGGAACGCGGTGCCGGAGGCGCCAAAGCCCTAAAACCTGCCCAACATGTGAAAGCCTCGCCCCTCATGTGGCGCCCGTGCGACGGACATGCGCCGCTCTCGTGACATTTCACATGAACGGTGGATGAAGCCTCGATTCAGTCCCGGTTCATGGGTTTTGTCTAAAGTTGACGCTAAGTCACTTGCGTCAATGTGCGGGACCTAACCAATGGCTGAGTTCATGAGAAGCGCAACCATCGTCATCATGGGATTGACCGTGATCGGCGCGGGCGTGTTCGTCGTCTTCTACGGCTGATCGCGTCCGCTCTCGAGCGAGGGCTTTTTTGTCCCCGAGGAGGAGGCAGCAGTTAGACTTGCGGTGCTACCTGGGTGTGCCTAGGTAGGGAGTGCCCAAGAGGTCTCCCGTTGTCGCCTCCTCCGTTCTCCGATTCGGCGGCCGACGCCTGGTCACGTGCCGGCGCCTTCGTCACCGATCTCTTCACCCCGACGTTGCGGCTCGGCGTCACGGGTCTCGCGCGCTCGGGCAAGACCGTCTTCATCACGGCCATCATCAGAAGCCTGGTCTCGGGCGGGCGCCTGCCGTTTTTCACCGCGTATGCGGACGGGCGCATTGTCGCCTGCCACCTCGAGCCGCAGCCCGACGACGAGGTGCCGCGCTTCGATTACGAGGCGCACCTCTCCCGGCTTTCAACCGATCCGCCGGAATGGCCGGAAAGCACGCGGCGCATCTCGGAGTTGCGCATCGCAATTGCCTTCGAGCCGAGGAGCCGTCTTCGCCGTGCCCTCGGCGTCCGGCGTCTCAACGTCGATATCGTCGACTATCCCGGCGAATGGCTGCTCGACCTCGCGATGCTGGGTGAGACGTATGCGGCGTGGGCGGCGGAGGCACTGCGGCTCGCGCGCGAGCCGCAGCGATATGCGGTTGCTCATGACTTCCTCTCTTTTGTGGCGGGGCTCGATCCTAACGCAGCGGAAGATGAGCAGACGGCGCGCGAGGGCGCGAAGCTCTTCACCCAGTATCTCATGGCGGCCCGCGCGTCCGAGCCTTTGGCAACGGTGGGGCCCGGCCGCTTTCTCATGCCGGGCGATCTTGAAGGCTCGCCGCTGCTGACGTTCTTTCCGCTTGCCGTCGATCCCGCCGCGCCGCCGGTGCGCGGCTCGCTCGGCGCCATGATGGCACGGCGCTTCGAAAGCTATGTCGCGCATGTCGTGCGGCCCTTCTTCCGCGATCACTTCGCGCGGCTCGACCGGCAGATCGTGCTCGTCGACGTTCTCGGCGCCTTCAACGGCGGCGCGGAGGCGATGCGCGAGCTGGAGAGCGGGCTCGCCGCCGTGCTCCGTGCGTTCAGGCCGGGGTTGAGCAGCTGGCTCGCAGCGCTCGGCGGGGGGCGGCGCATCGACCGGCTGCTGTTTGCGGCGACGAAGGCGGATCACATCCACCATTCGAGCCATGACCGTCTTGAAGCCCTGCTGCGCTTGCTGACTGAGCGGGCGAGCGCGCGGGCGGCTGGCGCAGGCGCCGAGGTCGCCGTGCTCGCGCTGGCCTCCCTCAGGGCAACGCGGGAAGCCGAAGCGCGGGATGCGAAGGGCGTGCTCCCGTGCATCGTCGGCGTGCCGATGCCGGGCGAGAAAGTTGCCGGCACGACATTCGACGGCAGAAGGGAAGTGGCGCTCTTTCCGGGCGATCTGCCGGCCGATCCGAAGCTTGCGCTCAAAGAGGCTCAGCGCGGCGCGAGCCCGCTCGCTTCATTTCCGAAGTTTCGGCCGCCGCGGCTGCTCGAGGCGATGGCCGCTGGTGAAATGCGCCCTGCGCCCCATATCCGACTCGACCGGGCGCTCGAATTTCTGATCGGAGATTGGCTTCAGTGACAGGGCCAGGGGCGAGAGAGCCGCGTGTGTTCGCACCGGACGATCCCAAGATCATCGTCCCGCCGGGCGAGCCATGGGCCGAAGATCTCGAAGAGGAAGCCTCGCCCGCCGAGCAGCAGCGTCCCGAGCGCGGGTTTGCGAGCGGCGTGCGAAATGGGATCGGCTGGGGCGGGATCCTCGTCTCGGCGATGGCGGGGCTCGCAGGACTTGCGGCGAGCTTGAGCTTTGCCCAGTTCGTCTCCGCGGCGCTTGCGCGGGACGATTGGGTCGGCTGGACAGCGCTTGGCCTTCTCGGCATCGCGGGGGTGGCGGCATTCGTGATGCTTGCGCGCGAGCTGGTCGGCCTCCTGCGCCTTCGCCGCCTGACGCGTCTGCGCACGGATGCGGAGGCGGCCGTCGCCTCGCGCGATCCAGCGCTCGAGCGGGCAGCCGTGCGCAGGCTGAGGGCCCTCTTTCGCGGCCGCGGCGACGTCAAGTGGGCGCTGGCGCGCGTGCGCGATCACGAGGGCGACGTGCGCGATCAGGGCGAGCTTCTGAAGCTTGCCGACCGGGAGATCCTGGTGCCGCTCGACCTTGCGGCGCGGCGGATCATCCTCCGCTCCGCGAAGCGCGTCAGTGTCGTTACTGCCATCAGCCCGATCGTCTGGATTGCGATGATCTACGTCGCGGTCGAGAACCTGCGCCTCTTGCGGGCGCTCGCTGGACTCTATGGTGGGCGTCCCGGGACGATCGGGGCGCTGCGCCTTGCGCGCATGGTCGTGGCGCACATCGTGGCTACCGGCGGGCTCGCGCTGACCGACGATCTCCTGGGCCAGTTCCTAGGTCAGGATCTCTTGCGGCGGCTATCTCGGCGTCTCGGCGAGGGCGCCTTCAATGGGGCGCTGACGGCACGGATCGGCGCCGCGGCGGTCGAGGTCACGCGGCCCCTGCCCTATCTCGACGCCGAGCCCGTTAGAGCGCGCGACGTGCTGCCCGAGCTCTTCCGCCGTCGCGGTGCCGACGGCGCCAAGACCAGGGCGTGATCAGGCGGCGCGTTGAAGCTGAGGAACAGGCTTCGGACCCGGGACGGGCGCGAGCCTATCGAGACGCTCCATCCATGCGGCCGTGTGGCGGCGCGCGCGGAGCAGGATCGAAGCTGGCGAGCGATCGACCGGCGTCGCGAGGAGGACGGAGAGCGCTGGGCCCGCGGGCTGAGCCGTGAGCCAGTTGAGAGGCCCCGAGAGTATGAGGCCGAGAACGACGGGGGCCATCCAGACCAGGAGGCCGGGCGAGGCTTCCCAGCACACCAGCGCCAGGAGCACGCCGGCCAGGGCGTGGCGCCAGTGGAAGCGCAATGCATCCGTGAACTCGATGCCCTCGGCGTCGCGGCGCTGCGCCTTCCAGCCCGAGTCCTGGCCGATGAGGATCTGAAGCACGGAGGCGGTCTGGGTCATCATCAAGATCGGAGCGAGCAGCATCGAGAAGATCGTCTCGATGGCGACGCCGGCCACGGCGCGCGGCAGGCCGAACAGCTCGCGGGCGCGGTTCGCACGCTTGATCTCGAGGATGAGGCCGAGTGCCTTGGGCAACAGCACGACCGCCATGGTGGCAAAGAAGAGGCGCATGGCGGCGCCGGGATCGATCACGGGCCAGATCGGAAACAGCGTCTTGCTGTCGAGGAAGTAGCTCGGAAGGATCTGCTGGCCCTGGAGCGCGAGCACGACGCCGACCGCGAGCGAGGCGGCCCAGATCGCCGAGACGATATAGGCGAAAGCTCCCATGACGAGGTGGAGGCGTCCCATCGGCGCAAGGCCCGCGGCGGAGACTATCGCCAGGTGCTGGAGGTTTCCCTGCGACCAGCGCCGATCGCGGACGATGAGGTCGGAGAGGCGCGGCGGGGCGCTCTCGTAGGAGCCCTCGAGGGTGGGTGCCATGTGGACGCCCCAGCCGGCGCGCATGAGGAGGACGGCCTCGACGAAATCGTGGCTCAGGATATGTCCGCCGAATGGCGCGCGTCCCGGCAGAACGGGCAAACCGGCGGCCGAGGCGAAGGCTGCAGTGCGAATGATCGCGTTGTGACCCCAGTAGTTGCCCTGGTCGCGATGCCAGAACGCGAGCCCGGCCGCGACCGGCGGCCCATAGATGTTCGATGCGAACTGCGTGAGGCGCTGGAGGAGCGTCACGCCGCCGGTGAGACGCGGCACGGTCTGGATCAGGCCTGCTCTCGGGTCCTTCTCCATCGCGCGCGCAAGGCGCACGAGGGCGGCGCCGGACATGACGCTGTCACCGTCGAGGACGACGAAATGATCATAAGCCCCGCCAAAGCGCTCAACCCAATCCTTCAGGTTTCCCGACTTGCGTCCTGTGTTCTCGATGCGGCGGCGGTAGTAGACCGCGATCTGCCCCGCGAGGGCACGGCGGACTTCGGCGTAGGCGGCCTCCTCGGCTCCGCCCTCCTCGGCGCCGCGCGTGTCAGAGAGGACGAAGACGTCGAAGGCTGCGGCCTTGCCGAGCGCTTCCAGCTCTTCGGCGATGGCGCCGATCGTGCCGGCTATGCGGGCGGGGTCTTCGTGATGGACGGGAAAGAGCAGCGCGGTGCGCTTCTCGACCGGACCCTCGGCACTCGGGAGGTCTATTGTGTCGGCTTTCTCTTCGGCGAAGAGTGGCAGGAAGCCCAACGCGGCCGACAGCGTCCCTAGCGCGATCCAGCCGAACGAGAGAGTGGACAGCACCAGGAACAGAAGCTGGATCGGCGTGACCTGCACGAATGAGAGCACGCCGTAGAGCTCATGGGCGAAGGCCGCGGTTGCCAAGGCGGTGCCGGCGAACACGGCGCTGCGGGCGATCCAGGCGCGCTGGCTGGCGTGTCGGCGCTGCAAGGGCCGGTGGCCGAAATCCTGCTCAGGCATGGCGAGAGGGGCCGTCGCGGGCAGGAGCGCGGCGTCGCTTGCGTCATGGTGGGAGAGAGGGTGTGGCACGGCGGATGCTTTGTGCAGCGCTGCCTCGCGCGTTTCGGTGCGCTCGTCTGAGCTCATGGTTTCGTCCATCGATAGAGCCAGCTTTCCGAGATGAGCTGTCCGGCGAGCCTCAGTCCTAAACGCAATTCGACGACCTCGGTTCCGCCGTTCTGGAGCTCGAAGCGAACGCGTAAACCTTCAATCTCCGGATGACGCTGCACGAGAAGGTTGACCACCTTGCCGTGACTTGTTGCCAAATCTGCGGCGGGAAGCTCGCGCATATCGGCGACGGCGGGTCCATCGAAGTCGACGACGAATAGAGTTGTATCGCCGGCCGCCGCGTTGGCGACGCGAGTCTTGGCGACCTTGGCGCCGGTCCACGCCACCGGCACATCTGCCCCCCAGGAGAGACGGTAGCCAAACTGGTGGCTCTTGCCGGGGCCAAGCGGATTGGCTGGCTTCCAGTAGGTGACGATATTGTCGTGGATCTCCTCGGTGACCGGGATCTCGATCAGCTCGATGTAGCCGTCGCCCCAGCTGCCCTTGGGCTCGACCCACGCGGTCGGGCGGCGATCGAAGCGGGCTTCGAGATCCTCGTAGCTCGCGAAGTCGCGTGCGCGCTGAGAGAGACCGAAGCCCTTCGGATCCTTGTCGATGAAAGCGCTGGTCTGAAGCGTCTTGGGGTTGGTCAGCGGCCGCCAGAGACGCTCGCCCATGCCGTTCCAGACCGCGAGCCCCTCGCTGTTGTGAACCGCGGGGCGAAAATCGTTGTTGATACGTCGGTCCGCCGTGCCGTGCAGGAACATGCTTGTCAGCGGCGCGAAGCCGACATGGCTCAGCTCCCGGCGCGGAAACAGGACGACGTCGACATCCATTTGGGTGGCGAGGCCGGCTTGGATCGCGAACCGATACGCGCCCGTGGTGGAGACGCTGTCCAAGAGCGCGTGGACGACTAGGTCGGCCGCTCCCGCGGCCGGGCGCTCGATCCAGAAAGCGCGAAAGATCGGAAACTCCTCGCCGCCGGCACGGGCCGTATTGATGGCGAGCCCGCGCGCCGACAAACCGAGTTGCTCGCCGCGGCCCAAGGCCCGGAAGTAGCTCGCGCCCTGGAAGACAAGGTATTTATCATTGACCTCGGCGCGATTGATGGGGCCCTGGACGGCAAAGCCCGAGAGGCCGTAAGGGGCCTCTTGCGGGCCCTTCTCGAGCGAGGCTCCGAGGGCGAAGACCGTGCCGTCCGCACTGAGCTTGCGGGCCTTGCCATCGTCGACAATCCAAATTTCGACCGGCGTGTCGTAGAGCCAGCCGAGCGGCAGAAGCTCGATCTCGCGGCCGAGGTTCTCGCCGCGCCAGATTGTGGCCTCCGGGCGAAAGCGGATGTCTCGGTATTGCTCGGGTGAAAGGGCGTTGAAGGGCGCGGGCACCTCGAGCGTTGGCTTCACGAACTCGCGTGCTGCCAATTCGCCGGCCAGCTTGGCAACGAGATCGGAACCAAAGGGCTCGGCGCCCGGGGCCGTCTCGCCGCCGAGCGCGGCCCGTGCCATGACGGCAATGTCGGCCATGAAGGCCGTGGCCGACCAGGCTGCTGCACCCTGGATTATGCGACGCCGGCTGGCACCCCCTGCCAAGGCGAGATCGCGCGTCCGAAGACCGTCGGTCATCCGTTCTGCTCGAGCCGAGGCTCCCCCAAACCCTTCTGGCGCCCCCGGCCGCGCACGAAGGATCTTGCTGCGACGCGGAGCGCCGCGCGCCTCACAAGCCGCTCCTTGCGACCGCTTGTTCCCTGCACAGACATGAGTTTTTGGATTGGCGCGGGCGACCAATACGCAACAATTGTGGCAATTTTAACTGATCCAGCCGGCCTTGCGCGATGCTCGACAGAAGAGAGCCGGGCAAGCACCAGCACTCGACTTCGCAGTGCAGCGAAGATAGCGGACCGCTGCGGCGTCAGCAAGCGGACGCCCAGGTGGCCGATGCATTTTTTTGATCGGATCGGGCGTCTGACCGACAGTCATCATAGTCAATGACCGGGTCCCTATGCGGGAGGCTTCGCTCAGGCGCCTGCTCGGCGATGTCGAAGGAGGTTCCGGGTTGCGCCATCGCAAAGCAGCGGTTGAGGCATCGGTGAGCACTACTCCCAATAGCGGTGCGCTGCTCGATCGAACTCGCCGCGGATCTCGGAGAACTGCATATTTTTCAATATGATATTTGGCGTCACAGGATGCGTTGCATGAGCGCCACAATGGTCTTGGATTCCACAGAAACGGCCATCTTGCCCATTTCGCGGGCGCTCCAGTTCTGCGTAGTATCTTGCCCTGAGCGGTGATTCGGATCGTCGTGCCGCTGGTCGAGTTGTTGAGCGCGTGGCGTGCGTAAGCGTCAAGCGCCCGTTTCGAAGTCAGTAGACGGGAGAAGGTAAATGAAAAACTATACGCTAAGCGCCCTGGCGGCGGCCGGCCTCCTCGCAGGTGGCCTAACCGCGACCAGTGCGTCCGCAGCCGACCTTGGGGGGAACTGCTGCGCTGATCTCGAAGAGCGCATCGCCGAACTCGAGGCGACGACGGCCCGCAAGGGAAATCGCAAGGTCTCGCTCACGATCTCCGGCTGGGTCGGCGAGCAGGTCATGGGTTGGGACGACGGCGTCGAGAGCAACGCCTACGTCGTTGGCCTCGGCACCACGCTCGGCACGAACGTGAAGTTCACGGGCCAGGCAACGATCTCGCCGGGCTGGTCTGCCGGCTATGTCCTCCATCTTGAAGCGGACGGCAGCGATGCCCTTCGCATCGATCAGGGCGGCCCGGGTGCTGGTTTGCCTGGGGCGCTTGTTCCTGGTGCTGCTGGTAACGGCGATAACGGCAAGGGCGTTTATGCCGGGACCCAGAACTACGTTCAGACGCTGCAGTCGTTCTGGTTCATCAAGAGCGAGAGCCTCGGCAAGGTATCCGTCGGTCTTCAGTCGCAGGCATCGGACAACACGGCAATCCTGGTCGACGGCTCGGGCTCGCTCGTTCCGGCGAACTGGGTCATGTTCGACGTTGCCACGTTCAACGTGCGCGAGAAAGATGGCACACTGGGCCCGCTTGTTGCGAACTTCGGCGCTTGCGGACTGCATGGTGGCGCCGGTGGCGACTGTAACGGTCTGACGACGAACTCGGTGCGTTACGATACGCCGACATTCGCTGGCTTCTCGGCTTCGGCGAGCTGGGGTGAAGATGATTTCTGGGATGTCGCTCTCCGTTATGCGGGCGAGTTCTCAGGCTTCAAGCTGGCCGTTGCGGGAGCGTACAACGAGTCGACTGACTCAAGCGGCACGGGCGGCGGTGGCGCACCGGTCGATGGAGAGATCCAGTACTTCCAGGTTGGTGCCTACATCCAGCACGTTCCGACGGGTCTTTTCCTCTACGGCGCCTATGGTGACTTCGAGCAATCTGGCCCGCTCGTCGACGACAGTGGCGATGGTGAGATGTGGTACGTGAAGGCGGGTCTTCGCCAGCGCTGGACCTCGCTCGGCCACACGGTCCTCTACGGTGAGTACTGGGAGACCGAGGCTAGCGACGGCGTCTCTTCTCTGGGTGCGGCAGGTGAATCGTCCGAAATGCAAGAGTGGGGCGCTGGTGTTGTCCAGGAAATTGACAACGCTGCCATGTCGGTCTGGTTGAAGTACCGCAACTTCGAATTCGAAGACAGCTCTGACGCTGATTATGAGGACTTCCAGGAACTCACGTTCGGCGCTCTCATCAACTTCTAAGCCGAACGACACGATCAGAAATCGGGAAAGCCGCCCCTCGGGGCGGCTTTCTTGCGTTTGAGGCCAGACGTGATGAAACCCAAGGCGCTTCGTCTGCGCCTGGCCGGGTGTCCTGCCTGCGAATGAGGCACCAACTAGGTGTTTTCTTAGACTTGACGGGTTGTCATTCCTGTCCCGGCGAACGCTCGTTTGGATGGCAAAAGCTCTCGCCCGCGGGATGATATCCCCAGAACATTCGCAGTACATGAGAAGCGCCAAGATGTTCTTCGGCGGCCAAAATGCCGTGAATCTCAGGGCTTGTCGCATTGTTCGTTGCCACAACGCCACAGTTGCAGAGCTGTCGGTGGCAAACTGATGAAGTCTGATTGTTGCCTAAGGGAGAATCACAGACCTTGCGGGCCAGCGGCGGTTCCGAGGGAATCTTCGCGCCGTCAACGTCGAAGCGCGCGGCCTTAGTTTGCGTTTGATTGGTGTACGGGCGTCCGCCAGTTCGATTGCCAACGCAGATTGGGAGAAGGTCTATGAAGAAATATAGCCTAAGCGCCTTGGTGGCGGCTGGCCTTACGGCCGGCGCATTCGCCACCACTAGCGCGAACGCAGCCGACCTTGGGGGCAACTGCTGCGCCGACCTCGAGGAGCGCGTCGCCGAACTTGAGGCGACAACGGCCCGCAAGGGCAACCGCAAAGTCAGCCTGACCGTCTCCGGCTGGGTTGGCGAGCAGGTGATGGGCTGGGACGACGGTCACGAGAGCAACGCCTATGTCGTTGGTCTCGGCACCACGCTCGGCACCAACGTCAAGTTCACCGGCCAGGCGACGATCGTCCCGGGCTGGACGGCTGGCTACGTGATCCATATCGAGGCGGATGGCAGCGACGCGCTGCGCATCGACCAGGGCGGCGGTGCAGGTTTCGGGTTGCCAGGAGCACTCAATCCGAATGCCGCCGGCAATGGCGACAACGGCAAGGGCGTCTACGCCGGCACACAAAACTACGTGCAGACGCTGCAGTCCTTCTGGTTCATCAAGAGCGACCACTGGGGCAAGGTCGGCGTCGGCCTCCAGTCGCAGGCGTCAGACAACACGGCCATCCTGGTCGACGGCTCGGGCTCGCTGGTTCCTGCGAACTGGGTGATGTTCGATGTCGCGACTTTCAACGTGCGCAATAAAGGGAACCTTACTCCCGGCCCGCTGATCGCCAACTTCGGCGCTTGCGGTACGCACGGTGGTGCAGCAGGCGACTGTAATGGTCTGACGACGAATAGCGTTCGCTACGACACGCCAACGTTCGCCGGCTTCTCCGCTTCGGCAAGCTGGGGCGAGGATGATTTCTGGGATATCGCGCTGCGGTACGCCGGGGAGCATCACGGGTTCAAGTTCGCGATTGCCGCGGCCTATGACGAGTCGACCGACTCGAATGGCATCGGCGGCGCGGGTGCACCGGTGAATGGCGACCTGAACTACTTCCAGATCGGTGCCTACCTTCAGCACATCGGGACTGGCCTCTTCCTCTACGGCGCCTACGGTGACTTCGAGCAGAACGGTCCGACCGCGGCTACGAGCGGAGATGGCGAGTCCTGGTACATCAAGGGTGGTATTCGCGGAAAGTGGCATGCACTCGGCGCGACGATCCCCTACATTGAGTACTGGGAAGCGGAGGGTGATGATGCGGTGTCTGCGCTCGCGACTGTCGGGAGCTCCTCTGATATGCAGGAGTGGGGCGCTGGTGTCGTACAGGAAATCGATGCGGCTGCGATGTCGGTATGGTTCAAGTATCGCAACTTCGAGTTCGACGACAACGACCCGACGACCTCGTACGAGGACTTCACCGAATATACCTTCGGTGGCCTGATCAACTTCTGATCCGGGTTTACGGAGCTAAACATCGAAGCCGCCCCACCGGGCGGCTTCTTTGTTTTTGGTGGCGGGCTCGGCTAATCTTCCAGCGGCTTTCCTGCAGGAGGTTGTCCGAGGTGTTCGTCCGCTTCTTCAACGAGCTGCGTACGGCCAAGGTGCCCGTCACGCTGAAGGAATACCTGACGCTGATGTCGGCGCTCGAGGCCGATTGCGCAGGGCGCCGCGTGGAGGATTTCTATTATCTGTCGCGCGCAGCGCTCGTGAAGGATGAGCGTTACCTCGACCGGTTTGATCAGGTCTTCGGGCACGTGTTCAAGGGGCTCGAGCTCATGAGCGAGGCTGCCGGGGCTGAGATCCCCGAGGAATGGCTGCGCGCCATGTCGGAGCTCTATCTCTCAGACGAGGAGAAGGCGCGGATCGGGGAGCTCGGCGGCTGGGAGAGGATCATGGAGGAGCTGCAGCGCCGGCTCGAGGAGCAGAAGGGACGCCACGCGGGTGGCTCGAAATGGATCGGTACCGGGGGAACGTCGCCGTTCGGCGCCTACGGATACAATCCTGCCGGAGTGCGGATCGGACAGAAGGAAAGCCGGCATCGGCGGGCGATCAAGGTGTGGGACAAGCGCGAGTTCCGCGATCTCGACGATGACGTGGAGCTGGGAACGCGCAATCTCAGGGTCGCTCTGCGGCGCTTGAGGAAGTTCGCGCGCGAAGGTGCGCCGGATGAGCTCGATCTCGACCTGACGATCAGCGGCACGGCGAGGAAGGGCTATCTCGACATTCAGATGCGGCCCGAGCGGCGGAATGCCGTCAAGGTGCTGATGTTCTTCGACGTGGGCGGGTCGATGGATTGGCACGTCAAGACCGCAGTGGAGCTCTTCTCGGCGGCGCGCGGGGAATTCAAGCATCTCGAGTACTTCTATTTCCACAACTGCCTCTATGAGGCCGTCTGGCGCGACAATGCGCGCCGCTGGACCGAGACCACGCCGACCTGGCAGGTGCTGCATACCTATCCTGCCGACTACAAGGTGATCTTCGTCGGCGATGCGTCCATGAGCCCCTACGAGATCACGCACGTGGGCGGCGCCGTCGAGCATATGAACGACGAGGCCGGCGCGACCTGGCTCAAGAGGCTCACCGGCATCTACGAGCACTGCGTGTGGCTCAATCCCATTGCGGAGGACCACTGGGGCTGGACCCCGTCGATCGGCATGGTGCGCGGCCTGCTCGGGGGGCGAATGTATCCCCTGACGATCAAGGGCCTTGATGCGGCGATGCGCGAGCTGATGCGCTGAGTCGTGGCATTGTTGCTACTGGCAACCTAATTAGATCGCCAATGCGCAAGTAAGGAATAAGTCCCATTTCCAAGCGGGGCAGGGAAATCGTTGTATCAGCGGGGTGACGTTATTGCGTTCTTTCAGTGACCGCGCCGAAGGCGCAAGGGACGCAGTAACGGGGTCGTTCGGGATCCCATGAAGCTGCAGGTCGGGTCACTCTCCGGTTTGCAGGCAGGCGAACCTGGTGCAGCCCGGCGGCGGCACCATCTCGCCCAACGCGATCTTCAACGTGCTGTCCGAGTTCGAGGGCAATAACGAGAGCGAGGTGGCCGGCACCAGCTTCAAGAGCGGCGTCAGCGGCACGTGGTATTCCGCCGGCGGAGGCGTCACCGCGCAGCTTGCGAGCAGCGTCAGCGTCTATGGCTCGGGCGAATACAGCTTCGGCGACGTCGAAGGCTGGCAGGGCACAGGCGGCGTGAAGGTCAACTGGTAGGAACAGCCGAATCCCAAAGTCACTGAAAACTCTCAACAACTCCCGCGTCTTGGCCGTCCCCGCAAGGGGGCGGCTCTTTTTTGCTGGAACACCGGCCTCGGCCGGTTGACCGCGCCTTCAAATGGCGGCAATTCTGCCTGCAATCTGAGCAGCATGGGGATTGAACCATGAAGCCGCCCGTGATCCTTCTGGCCTTGTGTGCGCTCGGGCTTGCCGCCTGCTCGGGTGGGGGTGGGTTGTCGACGGCCTCAATCCTCGGGGGCGGGTCGAGCGCTGGCGCAGCACCCGCCGCTCCGGCACCGGTGAGCGATCCGACGTCGCGCGCTTTCAACGTCGGCATGGTATCGGCGCGCGCAACCAAATGCGGCTATAATTTCGATCCGGCCAAGCTCAAGTCGAACTATTTCGCCTCCGAGGCGGCGCTCGGCATATCGCCAGACGACATGGCCAAGATCGAGAAGGTCTATTCCGTTGCTCACAACGGCGTTGCCAAGGCAGCGGCGTCAGAGCCCGGCTATTGCTCCGAGAAAAAGACCCAGCAGATAAAAGATGATCTCACGAAACTGCTCGCGGGCGATTACACCCCCCCGGTGCGAAAGGTCGCGGCTGAGGAGGATGATGGGTTCTTCAGCGGCTGGGGCTCCAGCGGCGACAGCAAGGCACCTGTCTTCAAGCCTTCCACGGCCAACGACTACTAGATCGCGACGGGTTCCGCGGACATAGGCGGTCGGATGGGGTCCGTATCTCGCGTCCGGCGGGCCTCGCGCTCTGCCGCTCCGCAGAGCGCGAGGACATGAGTTGCAGCAGCTGCTGTGGATCGAAACGCTCCTCAAGCTTGCTGGCGGCGTGAGCCTCCTTCTTGCGCCGGGGGCTATCGTGCGCCTCCTCGGTTTGCCGGCCTCGAGCCCGGCGCTCTGGCCGAGGCTTCTCGGCGCCGTGCTCGTGGGGCTTGCAGCTGCGACCTATATCGAGGGTGCGTGGCCCGGCTCGCGGGGACTTGGGCTCGCGGGATGCATTGTCATCAATCTTGCGGCAGCCGCGTCGATCGCCACGGTCGCTGCACTCGGTGGCGGGGCGGAGACGCGCCGGGGACGGGTGGTGCTCTGGCTCCTCGTCGCTTTGTTATTGCTGCTCGTGCTGTTCGAGATCGCCGAAGCCTGAAGCGCAGCCAATTGTTCGCTCATTTAAGACCAAACGTTAGATATTTTCTGGGATGCTCCGCCGTCCCGGCCCGCGGATGGGTCAATCCGGGACAATGTTTAGGATCGTGTACCGGAGCTGATCCGAATGCCTGCGGCCATCTCCCTCCTTCGTTGCCACGAACAGACGCGCTCGCGCGCTGCGAGCAGCGACAAGCGCATCGCGAAAGAAAGCTGGCCGGCTGCCGGCGAGGTGCCAGGCTGCGATCTTGCGTTCGTGGGCGACCGGGCGGGCTTCGATGCGCTCGAGGCGGAATGGAATTCCCTCTTCGAGCGGGCTGGGCGGAGCGCGCAGCTGTTCCAGAATTTCAACTGGCTCTGGCATTGGTGCAATCATTACCTTGCGGATCCGGCGACCGATCGCGGTACGCGGCTAGCGATCATCACGGCGCGCCGCGAGGGACGGCTGGTCATGGTGTGGCCGCTTGTCAGCGCGCGGTCCGGGGGCATCACGATGCTCTCGTGGATGGGCGAGCCCGTCAGTCAATACGGTGACGTTCTGGTCGACGACGTCGCGGATGCCGGGGCGATCCTGCGCGCTGCGTGGACGTTCATCGCTACGCGATCGGGCGCGGACGTGGTTCTCCTGCGAAAGGTTCGCGCCGACGCCGCCGTTGCGCCGCTTCTCCTCGAGGTCGGCGCCATCGTTACCGAGAGGCTCGAAGCGCCCTATCTCGATCTTGCGAGCGCGCCGTCGTTTGCGGACTATGAGAAGCGCTACTCAAGCGGCGCGCGCCGCAACCGGAAGCGGCAGCGCCGGCGGCTCGAGGAGCGAGGGCCGGTCGACATAGAGGTCCATACGCAAGGGGCTCGGGCCAGCGAGCTCGCGCGCACAGCGATCGATCTCAAACGCGCCTGGCTTTCGGAACGCGGCCTGGTTTCAGCGGCGTTTGCGGATGATCGCATCGGCGCTTTCTTTGCCGATGTCGCAGGCGGCGCCGTGCGCCCGGCGGGCTGCCGCGTTCTCGCGATGCGCTGCGGAGAGGCTCCGGTGGCGCTTGAGATCGGGCTCGCGTGCAAGGAGCGTGCGGCGATCCACGTGATCGCCTACGACCGCGCCTACGAGAAGGCCGCTGCGGGTGCGCTTCTCATGGAGGAAAGCATCCGGCGGTCCTGCGAGGCGGGGCTCGCCACCTTCGATCTTCTCGCCCCCGCCGCTCCCTACAAGGCCGACTGGGCGGACGGCGCAGTTGGGGTATGCGATTTTGTGGCCCCGCTTTCGCTTGCGGGGCAGGTCTACGGGCGGCTCTACTTTGGATTCCTTCGAAACTGGGTAAAGAAGGCGCTGGCCGTTGCCCCGGGCTCGCTGCGTCGCCTGGTCGCCGGTGGACTGGGCTCAGCCGCAAAGGCCGAAAAGGCGGCCTGAACGCGCATTAGCCTCAATTTGTGCACTTTCTAAGCATTGAAAACAGAGCCTTGATCGGGCTAGACGTGAGCCCACTCGTTGGCCTTGCGACTGCTCACGGTTGGGTGGCGAGCGAGTCCCGCACGGATCGAGATCAGATCCGGCGGGCGCCATCAGCTCCATTTCGGCGTGGACGTGTGATGGGTCTCGTAAGACCGCCACTCTCGCGGGGCGGCTGCGTGCCGCTTCCAGAGAAGCCACAGGGGGAAGACCGCTCAATGGCCATAACGTCTGAAGCCATCGTCGAAACGATGCTCAAGAGCATCGAGGCCTCGAAACGGACGGACCAGCCGTACAAACACTGGTTTCTGACCACGTGCCTGCCTGACGATGTGGCAGATGCCATTTTGGGGCTGCCGTTTCCGGCGCCGGATCTCGGCGGGATATCGGGCAAGCGCGAGGTTCATAACGCGACGCGCAAATACTCCGACCAGGAGAACATGGGGAAGCACGCTGTCTGCAAGGCGCTGAACGATGCCTTCCAGGATCCGCGCGTGACGCGCCGGGTAGCGGAATTCTTCGGCACGGGGCTTGATGGGTCCTATCTCAGGGTCGAGTTCGCCCAGGATACCGACGGTTTTTGGCTCGAGCCGCACACGGATCTCGGCGTCAAGCTTTTCACGATGCTGCTCTACATGTCGAAGGATGCGAGCCACAAGGATCTCGGCACCGACATCTACGACACCGAGAAGAAGCACGTCGGCCGCTCGCCGTTCGAGTCGAACGCGGCGATGGTGTTCGTGCCCTCGAACATCACCTATCACGGCTTCGAGCCGCGCAAGATCGAGGGCGTTAGAAAGTCGGTGATCATCAACTACGTCACCAACGAGTGGAAAGCGCGCGAGCAGCTCGCGTTCCCAGACCGCCCCATCAAGAACTGAACGGAGCGGGCCGCGCTTCAGCTCCAGTCGCACTCACTCGCCTGAACTCGTCTTGAGCAGGACCTCGTAGCCCGACTTCTCTAGGGACGCCAAGACCGTGTCGAGATGCGCGCGGTCGCGCGTCTCGATGACGAGATTGAGCTCAGTGCCGCGCGCCGGCAGGTCCGTGAAGATGCGCTGGTGATAGACCTCGACGATGTTGGCGGCGGCCGAGCCGATGACGGCGGCGACGCGTGCCAGCTCGCCGGGGCGGTCGGGAATGTCGATGGCAAGCCGCGACAGGCGGCCTTCGCGTGCGAGCTCGCGGGTCAGGACGCTCGCCAGCAGGCGTGCGTCGATGTTGCCGCCGGTGAGGACCAGGCCAACCTTCTTGCCAATAAAGCGACTGGGGTTGGCGATCACGGCCGCGAGGCCGACCGAAGCTGCGCCTTCGACCACCGTCTTCTCGATGTTGAGCAGGAGACAGAGCGCGCGCTCGATCTCGGCCTCGCTCACGAGCATGATGTCGTCGAGAAGGGCGCGTGCGATGGGCTCCGTTATCCTGCCGGGCTGCTTGACGGCGATGCCCTCGGCCAAGGTGTCGCCGCCGACCGGCAGGCGCGCGGACTTGAGCGAGTTGTACATCGAGGGATAGAGACTGGCCTCTGCGCCGATGATCTGGATTTGAGGGCGCAGCGCCTTGGCTGCGATCGCCATCCCGGAGACGAGGCCGCCGCCGCCGATCGGTACGACGAGGACATCGAGATCGGGAGCCGCGGCCAGCATCTCGAGGGCGATCGTGCCCTGGCCGGCGATGACGAGCGGGTCGTCATAGGGGTGAATAGCAAGCAGGCTGCGCTCGGCGCCGTGGCGCGCCGCGAAGTCCGCGGCGGCCTCGAGCGTCTTCCCCTCGAGGATGACGGTTGCGCCGAGCCGGCGGGTGTTCTCGGCTTTCACCGTCGGCGTTGTTTCCGGCATGACGATCGTCGCCGGAATGCCGAGGCGGGCGGCGTGGTAGGCGACGCCCTGGCCATGGTTGCCGGCCGACATGGCGATGACGCCGCGTCGCCGCTCCGCCTCGTCGAGGGCAAGCAACCGGTTCAGCGCGCCTCGCTCCTTGTAGGAGGCGGTAAACTGCAGGTTCTCGAACTTGAGCCAGAGCTCAGGGCCCAGGATCGCGGACAGGGTGCGGCTTATCGTACATGGCGTATTCAGCACGGCGGCGCGGATGGCGCCGGCGGCACACTCGATGTCGGCGAGCGTGATCGCAGCCCCCGTGGTCTTGCTGTCCCTCATGCTCCCCTCTGGCTCGTCACGGGCATGCTGCGGCCCGTTTGATGCTTTACGGTCGCGGCGGATCGACTAGAAACGGCGCCGGCGGCCGAAGAACCGGGAGAGCAGCAAGATGGCGAAAGTGGCATGGATCGGCCTGGGCGTCATGGGCTATCCAATGGCGGGGCATCTCGTGCGCAAGGGCGGACACGAGGCGACCGTCTACAATCGCAGCGGCGCAAAGGCCAAGTCCTGGCTTGAAACCCATGGCTCCGGCAGATCGGCGCCGACACCGGCCGCAGCCGCAGCAGAGGCAGATTTCGTTTTCTCCTGCGTCGGGAACGACAGCGATCTGCGCCAGGTGACGATCGGGCCGGATGGCGCCTTCGGCACCATGAAGAAGAGCGCGATCTTCGTCGACCACACGACGGCTTCCGCAAATGTCGCACGCGAGCTTCATGCAGCAGCGAAGGAGCGTGGCTTGGGCTTCATCGATGCGCCCGTCTCCGGAGGACAGGCCGGTGCCGAGAACGGTGTGCTGACGGTCATGGCGGGCGGTGATGCGGAAGTCTTCGAGAAGGTGCAGCCGCTGATCGCCAACTATGCGCGCATGGTGCGGCTGGTCGGGCCCGCGGGCTCGGGCCAGCTCACGAAGATGGTCAATCAGATCGCAATCGCTGGGCTGATCGAAGGCCTCGCCGAGGCCATCTGCTTTGCGGAGAAGGCAGGGCTCGATGTTCCCGCTGTGATGGAGACGATCTCGAAGGGCGCCGCGCAATCCTGGCAGATGGACAACCGCTGGAAGACGATGCATGAGCGGCGCTTCGATTTCGGCTTCGCCGTCGACTGGATGCGCAAGGACCTGGGGCTGTGCATCGAGGAAGCGCAGCGCAATCGCACCAGCCTCCCCGTCGCCACGCTCGTCGATCAGCTCTATGGGGACGTGCAGACGATGGGCGGCGGCCGCTGGGACACCTCGAGCCTCATCGCGCGTCTCGACCCAACTTCAGGCCCGAGGCAATGAAGTCCTATCGCAAGGAGCTCTGGTTCGAGGTGCCGGGGCGGCGCGCCTTCGTCAACATCACGCCCGATGTCGAGGCGTGCCTCAAGGAGAGCGGGGTCGCCGAGGGCCTGGTGCTCGTCAACGCCATGCACATCACGGCCTCGGTCTTCATCAACGACGACGAGCGCGGACTGCATCATGACTATGAGGTGTGGCTCGAGAAGCTCGCGCCGCACGCGCCAACCACGGACTACCGTCACAACCGGACGGGCGAGGACAATGCGGATGCGCATCTGAAGCGTCAGGTGATGGGGCGCGAGGTGGTCGTCGCCGTCACCAAGGGCCGGCTGGATTTCGGGCCCTGGGAGCAGATCTTCTACGGCGAGTTCGACGGCGGACGCAAAAAGCGCGTGCTGGTCAAAATTATCGGCGAATAGAGCTGCTATCGTCGCCCAAGCCGACATCTGCTCAGGGGGAGGTTCTGCCGATGCCCGTCACTGCCTTCTACGCCTCGCTGCTTGCGCTCTTGTTCCTGCTCCTCTCCGTGCGTGTGATCACGCAGCGGCGCGAGGCGCGGGTCGAGATCGGGCACGGAGAAAGCATGCAGCTCCTGCGGCGGATGCGGGTACACGCGAACTTCGCAGAGTATGTGCCTTTCGCTCTCATGCTGATGTTGCTTGCGGAGAGCCTTAGGGCGCCGACGATCATTATGCACCTTCTTGGACTGACGCTCGTCGCGGCGCGCGTGCTGCACGCTTATGGGCTTTCGCAGACCCCGCATATTCTGAGATTGCGCGTCCTCGGCATGACGCTGACGTTCATAGCGATCGGCTTGGCCGCGGCTGTGTGCTTCCTGCTCGCCGGCATTCAGCTGATCGTCTAGCTCTTCTTAGAAGGCTTCTCGGCTGGAGGGCGCGCGAACGCGAGCGGGAGCGCGGTCGTGTGCTTGATCTCCTCCATCGCGAACGCAGAGGAGACCTTGGCGATCTCGACGCGCGTGATCAGCTTCTTGTAGAAGGTGTCATAGGCGGCGATGTCGGGCACGGCGACGCGGAGCAGGTAATCGACGTCACCTGACATCCGGTAGAACTCGACCACTTCGGGAAAATCTGCGACCGCAGAGTGAAACTTCTCGAGCCAGGCCAGGCTGTGCTTGTCGGTCTTGATCGAGATAAAGACCGTCACCCCGGCGTTGACCTTGACCGGATCGAGCACCGCAACGCGGCGGCGGATGACGCCGGTCTCCTCGAGCTTCTGGATCCGGCGCCAGCAGGGGGTGGTGGAAAGGCCGATCTCCTTGCCGATATCTGCTACCGGGCGTGTGCAATCTTCCTGAAGTATCGCCAATATCTTGACGTCCATGTCGTCCAGCACGGAGGACTCCCAGAAATTTAGGAATTTGTTTCGTAATCGTACCGCATGCGCGACTATTGTTTTGCGTACTGACGCCGTCAAGTAGATTTGAAGCATTTTTTTCTATCTGTGACGTGCTTCTCCTTGCCATCACGCCCAGCGTCGGGCAGACTTTTTGCGTTTTCGCCTGGGTTCTCCGCCTTCTCATCCCCTCCAGAACTCCGATCTGCTCATGGTCAAGATCACCTTCATCACCCCCGACTTTGCCGTCGCGCCGGCGCTCGGTCCCGCTGACTTCGCGCGTATCGCGGAGCTGGGTTTTCGCACCGTCGTCAACAACAGACCGGACGAGGAAGAGAGGGGGCAGGTCTCGAGCCAAGAGCTCAAGGCGCAGTCCGAGGGGCACGGGCTCGCCTATCGGCATATCCCCATGCGGCCGTCGGAGGTATTCACCGATCCCGCCGTCGAGGCCATGGCAGCGGCGCTGCAAAGTGACGATGGACCAATCCTCGCGCACTGCAAATCGGGTCTTCGCTCGGCAATCGTCTGGGCCGCCGCGAGCGCCAGGACGCGCCCTGTCGATGAGATCATGGACGCGCTTGCCAGGGCCGGCCTAAATCTGGGGTCTATTCGCGACGATCTCGAGAGCCAGGCGGACAGATCGCGCTGGAACGGCCCCTCCCCGGCTGGTGCAGAGCCTTCAGCGGCCCCTTCCGATTCCAGGGGCCGCGCGGCGGCCTGAGGCCCTGCGGGATTGCGTTGGGCGTAGGCTTCCCGGGTAGCGCTCGAGAATTCTCCGGACCTCATATTTGAGGAAGGGGAGCAGCTCGCGCTCGAACCACGGGTTGGCTCTGAGCCACCCATTGTTGCGCCACGAAGGGTGCGGCAGCGGAATATGAACGGGCGAGCCGGCTCGTGCAGCGATGCGGCGCCAATCGCGTACTGTCTCGGTGAGGGAGGAGCTGGCATCTGCCCTGAGGTGCCACCGCTGTCCGTATTGACCGGGAATGACTACGAGCTCGAGTTGCGGCAGCTCGGCGAAGAGTGGAGCGCGCCATTGGCGTGCGCATTCGCGGCGCGGCGGAAGGTCTCCGCCTTTGCCATCGTGGCCGGGAAAACAGAAGCCCATGGGAATGATGGCGACACGGGCCGTGTCGTAGAATTCTGCGTGCGAGACGCCCATCCAGTCACGCAGCCGGTCGCCGGAGGCATCGGTGAAGGGCACACCGGACGTGTGCACGCGAACGCCCGGCGCCTGGCTGACGATCGCGAGCCGCGCCGTCTCGCTGATGCGAAAGACCGGGCGAGGCTCATGCGGGAGCGGCTTGCCATCCGGTTTTTCAACGCAGATCCGACAGGCGCGAATGCGGGTCGCCAGACGTTCGAGCCGAGAGGCCATGGTGTGCCTCGCCAGATTGCACTCCATCAGACCTCGAGGACCTGCCCGTCCTCGCTGAGTGTCACGCGCGCGTCGTTGACCGCGGCTCTGTTGGCGAGCATCTCGGGGCCCATGTGCGTCAGCAAGTAGCGGCGTGCGCCGAGGCGATCAAGATTCTTCTCGATGGTGCGCCAATTCAGGTGGAAGCGGGCGTCCTTTTCAAAGGCCGAGCATTCGCAGATGAAAAGGTCAGCGCCCGTCGCGGCGGGGATGAGGCTTTCCGTCCATTCGGTGTCACCCGAAAACGCGAGCGTGCGTCCATCGACCTCGAAGCGCAATGCATAGGGTGGTGCGCCGGAAGGATGGCTTACCTCGAATGGCTTGACGCTCACGCCATCGACTTCCAGCGGCACACGCTCGCGGTAGGTGACGAAGCGCAGATCGAAGCGGCGCGGTGTCTTGGTGGAGTCGGGAAAGAGCGCCTCGGCGGTTATGAGGAAGCGCTGCTCGATGCCTTCGGGGCCGACGACGGTCAGCGGGCCGGTGCGGCGCGTGACGTGGATGGCGTGGATCAGCCACCAGACGAGCCCCGAAAAGTGGTCACCATGAAGATGCGTGACAAAGATTGTTTTTATGCCGTTGGGATCAATGCCCTGACGGGCGAGGCCGATCAGTGACGTCGCGCCACAATCGATCAGGAACTCGCCGTCATTGTGCGCGACGTGAAAGCACGTCTGCAGGCGACCGCCTGAGCCGAAAGCGTCGCTCGAACCGATGACCGTCAGCTTCATGCCTCTCCCCGGCCGTTCATCTTATCGTTTTATTGCCATTCCCCTATGCCAGGGTGCCGGAGCAGTTGTCCTTGACCTGTTCCCCAGGGAACAGGCGAGGCCTCGAGGCCGTATCGGCGGCAGGCCTCGGTGCAGTGCGGCCTGCGGGCCCGACGCCGTGAAGCCTTGTTAGCCGGGGGCGGCGGGCTGGCGCAACTGTCAGGTAGTAGGGGGTGGAATGGCGCGATCTCGGCGCCGGCTGGCGGCTCGCAGCACCACGGTTAAGTGCCGTTAATCTCGTTGGTAAACGGTGTGTTAGCGAATTCCGGTGAGATTAGGGCATACCCGAGCGTAGGCCCAGGCCGGCACGCTCGGGCGATATCCTCCGTTCACGCAGTAGGACAGACTTTGGAGTCTCGGGCGGCATCGTCAATGGACCATGAGACCAGAGCCGAGATTCTCGCGGAGCTGCGCACCCGGCACGCAGCGCGCAAGCGCGTCAATCAGAACCTGCAGGCGGCTCGCAATCGCCTCGCCCACGGCACAACGATCAAGCCCGAGTTCGAATACGAGCTCATGCAGATGTTTGCGCGCAATGAGCTCAGCGCGGCGTTTACGATCTGGGCGCTTGCTGCGATCTTCTCGCTCGCCTCCATGTTCTGGGCGCCGTGGTTCGAGGGATGCCTGTGGCTCGGCCTCGTCGTTCTCTCGAAGGTGCTGCTACTCCAGCTCTGCCGTCGATTCGTGGCTGCGGAGCCGCAAGAGGCGGCGCTCGGGACCTGGCGTCGCAAGTTCATTCTGACGGAGCTGCTCTGTGGCGTGACGTGGGCCGGATTTGCGCTCGTCGGCATCGGCAGTGGCGAGCACGGCTCCCAGACGGCCGTCTTCTCCTCGCACGTTTTCATCTTCGCGGCGCTCATGGTTCTGCTGGCGATCCGGATGACGTTCGCCTCGACGATGATGAGCGTGCTCTATGTCGGCACCATCCCGATGACGGTTGCTGTCGTCGGGCGCCTGATGCTCCTCAATGATCCGTTCTACTTCGCGCTCGCAGCTATGGCCGTCGGCGTGCATCTCTACTTCATCTTCTTGGCGAAGGGGCTTCACGAGACTGCGCTCAAGATGCTGGAGTTCCGGGCGCAGAAGGACTTGCTCATCGCCGAGCTCGACGAGGAAAAGATCATCTCGGACGAGGCCCGGAGGCGTGCGGAAGCGGGCAGCAAGGCCAAGTCCCGCTTCCTCGCAACCATGAGCCATGAGCTCAGGACACCTCTCAACGCGATCATGGGCTTCTCCGAGGTGATGAAGGACGAGATCCTCGGGGCCCACAGCAATCCCGTCTATCGCGAGTACGCCAACGATATCTACGAGAGCGGCAGGCATCTCTTGCAGCTGATCAACGAAATCCTCGATCTGTCGCGCATCGAGGCGGGGCGCTATGAGCTGCACGAGGAGCGGGCGCATCTCGGCGACATCATGCAGGAATGCCATCGGCTGCTGAAGCTTCGCGCCGAGAACAAGGGACTCGAGATCGTCGAGGAGATTGCGTACGATCTTCCGCAGGCCTGGGTCGACCCGCGGGCGATACGCCAGATCTGCCTCAATCTCCTGTCGAATGCGCTGAAATTCACACCCAAGGGCGGGCGCATCACGCTCACCGTCGCCCCGGCGCTCGGCGGGGGACAGATGCTATCCGTTCGCGATACGGGGCCAGGCATTCCGAAGGACGAGATCCCCAAGGTCATGCAGGCATTCGGCCAGGGCTCGCTTGCGCACGAGACCGCGGAAGGCGGCACGGGTCTGGGACTGCCGATCGTCAGGAACCTCATCGAGCTGCACGGGGGCTCATTCGAGCTCGTCTCCGAGCTTCGCAAGGGCACGGAAGCGATCGTCATCGTGCCGCAGCAGAGGGTGCTCGCCGCCATATCGCCGCTGCAGCCGCTCGGAGAAGAACGGCACCGGCAGCCGCCCGCGTCTACGAATCTCGCCTCTCCGCGCCGGCCGCGGCTGCGGTCGCCCAAACGCCCCGCCGCCGGGAGTGAGAGCACCTCCACTGCAGCTCGTCAGTAGCATAGAGCGAGGAGGTAGCGGATTGCGCTCTGGTCGAGGGCTCCCTACATTGCGCAGCCTAGTCATTGGCAGGTCGCGGGCATCGAGATGGATGCGGCCGGACGCCTTCTCCCGGCCGCAAAGCGAAGCATCATGGCGGCGCCCGCTGCATGCGGTTCCTTTTAGCAGAGCGAGTTGAGGCATGTTGGCATGGCTGGTCCTGCTGCTCGCGGTGCTCGTGGGCCTGTTCCTTATGCTCAGCGGGGACGCGAGTGCGATCACCAATCTCAAGGGTGGCGAGATCGCCTACCTGATCGGAGGCGGCGCGCTGGTGCTGCTCTACGTCGTGTCGCTCTCCGCGGACTATCGGGGTCGCGCGGGAACGGCTGTTCGACACGCTCTGGTCTGGCTTGGGATTGCCCTCGCGCTGGTCGTCGCCTATGCGTACCGCACGGAGCTCACCGCGGTCGGCTATCGGGTTGCCGGTGAAATCCTGCCGCCCGGCCACGGGGTGGTTCTCGACACGGTCGAGCGCGGCGAAAGCGCGGTGAGGTTGAGACGCCATCCGGACGGGCATTTCCTCGCGACCGGAACGGTCAACGGCGTCAACTTGAGCCTGCTGATCGACACGGGTGCATCCACGGTGGTGCTGAAGCCCGCCGATGCGGTGCGGGCGGGCATCGATACCTCGCGCCTGTCATTCACGGTTCCGGTGTCGACCGCAAACGGCACCACCTACGCCGCCCCGGTGCGGCTGAAATCGATTGCCGTCGGCCCGCTCGAGCTGCGCGACGTCGAGGCGCTCGTGGCACAGCCGGGAAATCTTAACGAGAACCTTCTCGGTATGAGTTTCTTAAAGCGTTTGCGCTCCTATGAGTTCACCGGTGATTTTCTCACGCTCCGCGGTTGAGGCGGCGTTCGAGTTGGTGGCGTTCTGTCCGCAACGGCGGGGTAGAAGCGCAAGGGCCCCAAGACATGGCTTTCTCATCCGGCACCAGATCCCTGATCGGGGAGGCTGCGAGCTGGCTCACCGCCGCGGCCATCGTCGTCGGTGGACTCGCCTACTTCAACGAGCTCAGAGGGCTCGCGGGGCAGGCGCTTGGGTTGCGTATGCCCGTCGAGCAGGCCGCACTGGCGGAAGCGCACGCGCCTGCCACAAAGGCCGGCAAGGTTGGCGGAACGGTCGAGATCCGCGCGGGCGCCTCAGGGCATTATCACGCCGAAGCGGAGGTCAATGGCCGCGGTATCGAGGTCATGGTTGACACGGGCGCAACCACGGTCGCGCTCACCTACGAGGATGCCGAGCGCGCTGGATTTCGTCTCAGGCCGTCGGACTTCACGCGCAGCATGTCGACGGCCAATGGTGTGACCCGCGTCGCGCCGGTGACGATCGAGCGCGTGAGCGTCGGCAATATCACGGTGAGAAATGTTGCGGCCAGCGTCTTAGAGAAGGGCCGGCTGCACACGAGCCTGCTCGGCATGAGCTTTCTCGGCCGGCTCGAGCGCGTCGACATGCGCTCAGGCGTCCTGGTTCTCGAGGACTAGGGCTGACGCTCCATTCCGGCAAACTTTTGAGCAAAGTCGCGTATTCACGTGCGGCGCCTAGCCCGTTGGCTGGCGCTGCCGCTTGCCATAGTGTGCGGGCGAGCAATCGACAGGGTGAGCCACATGTTTCTCAAGCCGCGCGCCGATTTGAAGCCCAATACGCTCGATTTTGAGCGCTTTCCCCTGGTCAAGCCGACAGGGTTTCGCGAGTACGACGCGCGCTGGCTGTTCCCGCAGGAAATCAATCTCATGGGGCTGCAGGCGGTCGGGCTCGGCATGGCGACGCTGTTTGCCGAGCGCGGTGTCAAGAAGCGCCTCGTCGTCGGCCATGACTACCGCTCCTACTCGGGTGCGGTGAAGCAAGCGCTGATGACGGGGCTTCTGGCTGGCGGCTGCGAGGTGCACGACATCGGCCTTGCGCTCTCCCCCATGGCCTACTTCGCGCAATTCGATCTCGATGTCGAAGGCGTCGGCATGGTGACGGCGTCGCACAACGACAATGGCTGGACCGGCATCAAGATGGGCCTCGCCAGGCCACTGACGTTCGGTCCCGACGAGATGGGGCGTCTCAAGGAGATCGTGCTCTCGGGCGCCTACAAGGCCGCTGACGGCGGCCGCTACATTTTCGTGCCCGACATGGCGGATCGCTACATCAAGGCGCTCGCCGATCGGCCCAAGCTCAAGCGCCGGCTCAAGGTGGTCGCCGCATGCGGCAACGGCACTGCCGGCGCCTTCGCGCCCAAGGTTCTCGAAGCCGTCGGCTGCGAGGTGGTGCCGCTCGACGCGGAGCTCGACTACACCTTCCCGCGCTACAATCCGAACCCCGAAGACATGAAGATGCTGCACGCCATCGCGGAAGCGGTCGTGAAGCACAAGGCCGATGTAGGCCTCGGCTTCGATGGTGATGGCGACCGGTGCGGGGTGGTCGACAACGAGGGTCACGAGATCTTCGCCGATACTGTGGGCGTGATGCTGGCGCGCGACATCTCGGCCCGGCACAAGAATGCGGTGTTCGTCGCGGACGTGAAATCGACCGGCCTTTTCATGACCGATCCCGTATTGCAGGCAAACGGTGCCAAGGCGCTCTACTGGAAGACCGGTCACTCCTACATGAAGCGCTATACTTTCGAGCAGAAGGCGCTTGTGGGCTTCGAGAAGAGCGGACACTTCTTCTTCCAGCCGCCCTTGGGGCGCGGCTACGACGACGGTCTCGTCGCGGCGCTCGCCGTCTGCGACATGCTCGAGCGCGCGCCGGGCAAGACCATGGCGGATCTGAAACGGGAGCTGCCGAAGACCTACCAGTCGCCCACGATGTCGCCGCATTGCGACGACGAGAAGAAGTATGGCGTCGTGGAGAAGATCGTCGGCGAATACGAGGGGCTGGCCAAGAACGGCGGCACGGTCGCGGGACAGAAGATTCGTGATCTCGTGACCGTCAACGGCGTGCGTGTCACGCTCGAGGACGGTACATGGGGCCTCGTGCGGGCATCGTCGAACAAGCCGGAGCTGGTGATCGTCGTGGAGAGCCCCGTCTCGGACGCCAACAAGGTCGCAATATTCCGCGACATCGAGGCTCGTTTGGCGCGCTTCCCCGAGGTCGGCGAGTATAATCAGAAGATCGTGGCCTGACGGCAATCGAGCGAGCGGCTAGATGCGGCTTGGACGCATTCGCTAGAGAACTGAAATCAGCAGGCGCGTCGCGACGAGTGCGAGAAACGCGGCGAAGGCGAGTTCGAGCCTGCGCTTGGGTATGCCGTGGGCCGTGCGTACGCCATAGGGAGCCGCAAATACGCTCGCAGGGATGATCACTGCTGCGCTGAGCAGGCTCACGTAGCCGAGCGAGAGAGGCGGCAGATCAGCAGCGCCCCAGCCGGCCCAGATATACCCGATCAGACCCGGCACGGCGATCATGGGGCCGAAGCCCGACGACGTTGCGACGGCGGACAGCAGCGACCGGCCGTAGAGGGTCAGCACGGACACGAAGAACATGCCGCCGCCGATGCTCATCAGCGTCGAGATCACGCCGATGGCGAAGGCGATCGCTCGCATGACGCCGCGGCGCGGCAGATCGTTTCCCAGTTGCCAGTCGTCACGGCCGAGCGCCATCTTTACCGCAAGAAGACTGCCGCAAATGATCCACACCCACTTCAACGCGGTGCCGCTTGCCGTCGAGACAAGCGCGGCACCGGCAACCACACCTGCGACGAGATAGGGTCCGAGGCGGCGCAGCAGATCCGTATCGACGGCGCCCTTGGCCAGATGGCCGCGGAACGAGCGCCATGCCGTCGGCACGATGACGGCGAACGACGTGCCGAGCACCATGTGCATGCGCACGCTCTCAGGAACTCCGAGCGCGGAAAACGTCTCGAAGAGCACGGGCACCAGGACGCCCCCGCCGCCGATCCCGAGGAGACCGGCAAGGAAGCCGGTGGCAAGGCCGCCGGCAAGGAGCGCCAGAATGAGCACGACGATTTCGGCAGGCGCAAAGCCGGGGTCCATGGGCGCGCTGCCCCCCTACTCGGCGGCGTCGGCTTGAGGTTCGGCGCGCGTGCAGGCGACGCCCTCGCCTTCCGCGATCCGGATCGCCTCGCGCAGCACATCGGTGGTGGCGCCTTCTCGGACCGCGTTCTCGGATAGATAACGGCGAAACAGTCGGGCGCGCGGGCGGCCATGGTAGAGGCCGAGGACATGGCGCGTCACGTTGTTGAGACGGCCACCGGCCTGGATGTGGCGCTCGGCGTAGGGGATGAGCCGCTCCAGCGCCCCCTGCCGGCTTACGACGGGTGCCTGCGAGCCGTAGAACCGCTGATCGACCTCTGCCAGGATGTAGGGATCCTGATATGCGGCGCGTCCCAGCATCACGCCGTCCACATGCTCGAGATGACGCGCGGCATCGTCGAGTGTCTCGATGCCGCCATTGACGATGATCGTCAGATCGGGGCGCGAAGCCTTCAATCGCGCAACGCGCGCGTAGTCGAGCGGAGGCACCTCGCGGTTCTCCTTCGGCGACAGCCCCTTCAGCCAGGCTTTGCGCGCGTGGACGATGAATATGCTGCAGCCGGCCGCGGCGACACGCTCGATGAAGCGTGCGAGATCGGCTTCCGCGTCTTGATCGTCGATGCCGATGCGGCACTTGACCGTCACGGGAATTTGGACGCGGGCGCGCATCGCCGCCACGCATCGGGCGACCAGGTCGGGCTCGGCCATGAGGCAGGCGCCGAAGCGACCCTCCTGAACCTTGTCGGAAGGGCAGCCGATGTTGAGATTGATCTCGTCGTATCCGAACGCCTCGCCGATCGCGGCGGCCTCCGCGAGCTTTGCGGGGGCGGAGCCGCCGAGTTGCAGCGCCACGGGGTTCTCGTCGGGCGAGAAGCCTAGGAGACGCGCGCGATCCCCGCGCAGAACGGCGTCGGCGGTGACCATTTCGGTATAGAGGCGTGCGTGGCGAGTGAGCCCGCGGTGGAAGTAGCGGCAGTGGCGGTCCGTCCACTCCATCATTGGAGCGATGCAGAAGCGGTGCATTCGGGCATTTTCCTTTGTGGCACCGTGTGCTTACCCGGTAACCTCAATTGTGGCAAACGTGGCAACGAAGACAACAAAGTGAGAACCGTGGCAAGGAAACGTGGCAGGGCGGTCTCAAGATGTTCCCAGTGGAGTCCAAGTGCAGTGGAATGGAAACCTTACCGGCGCGGCGGATCAATGTAGACCGTTTCAGGCCATGTGAAGGCCACGGTGAGGAAGGTTGGCCGGCGCACGTGGTTGTTCCACAAGCGTTGCCACCCACTGTAGTTCATGTCGCTGGCAATCGCGCGCGTTAGGGCGAGTCCGTCGTCCTCCGTCCGCAAGCGAAGCTCCGGGTTTGGGCAAGGGAGGCACCGGCGTGCTGTCGGTGGACGGCAAGGAGGTGGCCAGGAATTCGCTGGAGCACGGCACCCCGATCACATTCCCGGAGGACGAGAGTTTCGACGTTGGCGCGGACACGCGCACCGGCGTCGCGATGCTGGAATATCGCTACGATGCGCCCTTCAAGTTCACCGGCAAGATCGACAAGCTGACCTTCAAACTCAAGCCGGAGCAGGACACGAGAGTGAACCCCTAGCAGATTCCGGAAATTGCCGGCTGGGCCGGTCTGGCTAGATGCGAGGGGTTCCCGGTGCGATGAAAAGAGCGCTCATTCTCGCTGCTGTCGCCGAAGCAGCTACCGGACTGGCGTTGCTGATCGTTCCGTCGCTCGTCGGGGAGTTGCTGCTCGGTGAGGAACTTACCGGCATTGCCACACCCGTCGCGCGCGTGGCCGGCATCGCCTTGATTGCCTTAGGGGTCGCCTGCTGGCCCGGGCCACCGCTCGTTGGCATGTTGGTCTACACCACGGTCGTCATGGGGTATCTCGCCTACATCGGCATCCGTGGCGAATGGGCCGGGCACCTTTTGTGGCCGGCCGTCGCCGTGCATGCGGTCCTCGCGCTGCTGCTTGCCAGGGGCGTGTTGGGGGAAAATCGTCAAAGAACCTGAGCGGCACTGCCAGCGCCGGACACGGATTTCAAATTTGAGGATGTCCGGTTATGGTGGTGCGCTCAACGGGTCATCGCAACACATTCGCTAAATCGCTCTGCCGGCTTTTGGAAGTCCAGCGTTTTTCTAGGTCGTTCGTTGAGCTGGCGGGCGATCTTG